>Ga0315277_10000453_pt1 | contig 65400 bp, 56 predicted proteins | sample YL17G05_15_MG_FD_203695 | JGI IMG/M metagenome (GOLD analysis project Ga0315277, IMG submission 203695) | Sediment microbial communities from Yellowstone Lake, YNP, Wyoming, USA - YL17G05_15 | ecosystem: Environmental > Aquatic > Freshwater > Lake > Sediment | place: USA: Wyoming | collected...
GTAAAAAAACAATATGGCACGATAATCCAAGAAAGCAAAAAGCCTTTATTTTTCCCCGAACGTAAAAAATATGGTAAACAAAGCAGAAAAACTATCAAAAAAGGTAAACCGATTTGGTCCTTTAGATTTAATGCATACCAGGTAAGTTTCAATATAACTTTTTTATCGCTCCAGCAGAACCCAGCTAGAATAAAGATAAAAAACCATACTAGGATTTTAGTATATCCCCTGGCTCTAAATTTGTGAATCCTCGATATCAGAATAGCAATTAATAGAAAAAATAACATAGTAACTATTCCTTCCCAGCCAAAAGGCTCACGTAAACAAATAATTCTACCCCAGAAACTTAAAAATCCTTCTCGAAAATCACCCATAAAATAATAAGATAGATTTTTGAGATAGTAAGGTAGTGACAGAATAGAACCTATGACAAGCGAAATTAAGAGATTAATTGTTTTCTTGCGTTTTTCTGCGCCAGGTTTTGAAAAAGCTTCATATAAAATATAGATTGTTGGGCCAAGGAGGAAGATAAAGAAGGTCTCCCGGGTCAGCATTCCCAAACCAATGCTTAAGCCAAAAAGGACCGAATATTTTCGGTTACTAAAATATTCGGTAGCAATTAATAAATGGATGCCGGGCATAATCATTGCTGCGGAAGCAAACTCTAATAAGAACATCCGAGAAGGGCCAAAGACCAACGGGGACATAGCGGTCATAAATGTCGCTAAAAGTCCTACCTTTTTATTAAAAAGTTTTTCTCCTGTTTTATATACGGAAAAGATTAAAATCGCGAAAAAGGTAAGATTGCTCATAGCTAATACCTTAAGGGAATTACCCCAGATTAAACAAATAGGCACAGAAGCCAGAAAAAAAAGAGGAGGATAAGGATGGTCTATTCCCCAGATGGCTTTTAAGATATTAGGAGAATGCGGGATGGCATTGGCATATCGTATGGTAGTTACCAAGTGCCTGCTCTCATCCCAAAAAGGAGATATTTCATTTGCTCGAAGCCAAATATGGTTAGTAATTCCTATAAATAAAAATAATAAAAATAAGGCAATACAAGCGAGATTTAGCCTATTTAGCCTGGGAATAATATCATTGGTCTTACTGAAAAAAATTGGCATAAAATACCTATTTATCAACTTTTACTTATCTTGTAACTAAACCGCTGGAATAAGTCTTCATATTTTCTGACCATCTCCTGCACGGCAAAATGAGTCTCTAAACGCCTGCGACCGGCGCAGCCCAATGCCTTTGCCCTTGAGGGTTCATGCAAAAGTGAAATTATGCACTCGCTTAAATGATGGGCATTGCCGGGCTCAAAAAGAACTCCTGTCTCTTTATCTACGATAATTTCTTCATGACAGCCGATACGAGAGGCGACATTGGGTGTCTTTCTAGACATCGCTTCCAGTAAAACCATGGGGCAGCCTTCCATAAAGGACGGCAATACATGTAAATATAGAGAGCTCAATATAGAAAATACGTCAGGGCGCTCGCCGAGAAAATAGACCTTATCCTGGATACCTAAATCTTTGGCATAGTTTTCAAAGCGCTCTTTATTGTCCTTTGGAAAAAAATTTGACCCGACCAACACAAATCTTGCCTCTGGAAAACTCCGAGATACTATTCTGGCGGCGTCTAAAAAAACTTTATGGCCTTTGCGGTCTGCAAGGGTATTGTCGCGATAGAAATAACCAACCATTCCTATCAATTTTATGTCGCCATTAAGCCCCAATTCCCTGTGCAGGTAATATTTATCTTCGGGAATCCCATCTACTTCCTCTATATCTATTCCGTTGTAAATTACCTCAATTTTACTTTCCGGTATTCCCTTTGAAACCAGATAGCGTTTCGTTTCCAAAGATACAGCCACAGTGGCATCATCAATCCAGTTGGTCCAGCGCTCATGATGCGACTCCAGCTCGCGGACGACGGAAACAATAATTGTTTTTTTAAAGAATAAAGAGGACATCCTTCCAAAGAGCCGGGCAGCCGGAAGATGAGGATTAATGACATCAAAAGAATTATCCCTAACGAGTCTTACCAGTTTTTTAAAGGACGCGATATCTTCCCAAAATGTATTTTTTCGTAATTGTCTGGTAGTGATAATACTATTTATATGCACGGGTATCTGTAAATTCCTCAACTTTTCGCAACCCGGATGCTGCCCGGGAAGAAGAACATGGACCTCATGACCTCTCTTTTTTAATCCTTTGGCGAGATACCAGAGGGAAGAGGGCTTCGCATCAGCTTTTAATACCAGTATTTTCAATTTAAATCCTCAATTATATATCTCTATACTATCGTATCCCCTGCTGTTATCTATTCCGATAAACCCGACCGGGTCGTCCAACATCTTGACTTCCCGGATGCTAACCATGGGAGAAGTCTTCAGCGTTTCTAAGAAATGATACTTTATAATAATATTACCCCTGGAGGCATTGGTAATGATAATCTTATCTAAAGAGGGCTGGATATTGCCTTTGCCTTCGATGAAATATGAAGCCTCTCTATTAACTGAGTAGATATCTATATTTCTATACGCATCGATGTGCTGAAAATATTCTGGGTGGGCTTGAAAATAGCACCTAGACTCCTCTGAATGCGCGAATACCCATTTTATATTGTATAAATCCATATATCGCATAAACCTCTCAATACTGATGTCTTTTATACGCTTAAAAAATATCTTACCGTTACCAAAGGCGGCAAAACTGTGGATTATCTTAACTTCAATGTACGGACCACCGATAAATTCCCTGGAGGTTAACATCTGCAGCAAGCCGAGCATATGAGAGTGGTGGAATGCTTTTCCACCGTCACTGTCTTCTATGAGTACTCGTGCGGAACGGTCGGTTAACCCTAAAACTTTATCAACCAAGCCTTCCCCAAAATTACCCATGATATCATCGGTAATCTGCTGGAATTTAACCAGGGGTAAGCAGAATATCTTTTTTAATACACAGTCCCTATTCCCGGATAATCTTGTCAAGCAATCGGAGCAAATAAAGAAATGCAGCAATATGATTGTACAGAAAAATAATATTATCCATTTCAAACGACGGGCATACTTTTCAAAAAATGCCAGGTCAGAAAATGACTGGACAGCTAATATGGGGATCAGAATAGTTGAAACAAGGAGATATCTACTCGGTTGAAGGTGAGCGAAGAAACTCTTTATGGGCTCAGTTTTGCAAGAACCAATGGAAATCATAATTAACGAAATAATCCAAATTGAAAGAATCAATGAACGTTTCTTATCTTCTCTTTTTATAAAAAACGGTGTCAGTAAGGAACAACCAAAAAAGAAATTAAAAACTACGTTTTTGTAATCGCACAGCTTTTCTAAAAAATCTAAAAAACCCCAAGCCTGGCAAAATTTATGCGTAGAAAGATAATATTTGCTAAATCGAATTATCGGCATTAACCAATATAGGTTGCCTGCCATTATCAGGCAGGTTCCCAAAACTAAATGCCGAAATTCTCTGGAAAAGATTTTTCTATGATTAAAAATAAGATAGGAGAATAAAAAAGATATTAAGATAAACCCTGATAGAGGATGAATAGTCAGGCTAAGCCAGCCGGATAGGGTATAATAAACTATGACTCTCTTCTCAGACCTCTCCAGATAACGCACAAAACATGAAAAGGTAAACAGAGTGAAAAAAATGCAGAAAGCAAAATTATATAATCCATCTTTTATTGTTGCTCTGTAAAACCAGTAAAAATGCAATAGGAATATTAGCACTGCACTGGCTAATAAACTCTGCGGAACGCTAAAGGAGAAATTCCGGCAGGAGAAAAAATATATTAAAGGAAAAGTAATCAGCATCATTATTATAACTGTCTTGATGGCAATAGGCAGCGGCAGAAAAAATGACAATACGCCAGCTAGAAATGTGGCAAAAAAATTATTTAACATATTCACGGCGATGGTAGGATAACCGGCCATAAAGTAAGGGTCATATCCCCATGTCCGTCCACTTATTCTCAAAAAATCCAATGTCTGCCTGGTTTGAAAAAAATGGAAGGCGTAGTCACCATTAAGCAAGGGCTTTGTCCAGTCAAGTCTATGGAATGGGAATGCCGCAAAGGTAGATAAGGTATGAAAGACGATTAAAATCAAAAGTAAGAGTATATAATTTCGCATTTATTATAAAATTTTCGAAATTTTTAAGTAAACTCAATAAAAATCAAAAACAAAAACTATTTGTATCTTTTCCAAAAGCGCTTAAACAAGCAGAATTTTTTTGATTAAAAGGATAGACATTTAACATCTTATACCAAATATCTATCAGTGAATTATTTTTAATATTTCCAAAGCAAATCTGAATAAAATCACAGGGGAATACCTCACCGTTGGGATTTATATATAACCTTTCCCTGGCAGCGAGGCAGCGGGCCGATAAATAACTCGCCTGTCCGTCCCAACGTACGATATATCGAGTGACAAAATTGCGGAATGCTGAGATATCTTTAGAATCCCGCCAAATCTTTCTCGCCCCCCCCTGACTTTCTGCTATGCGTAAAGGAAGTAACTGCAAGACTAAACCTTTCTGGCGACATAATCTTATCTGCTCATCAACTTCACCATTATATAAATTATCCGGGGTGGCGATCATGGCTATCATCACCTTAAGCCCTGCCTTTCTAGCTGCCTCTATACCCTCCCAGGCCTTCTGGTGAAGCCCCTGATGACCCCTTAATTTATCGTGCCTCTCAGCTTGGGGACTATCAATACTGACAATAACTAAATCGAACCCGGCCTTTTTCAAATTCTCACTCTCCCGGCCTAATAATATACCATTAGTAACCAAACTCAAAATATTTCTCTCTTTATCTACCAGAGAAGCAATTTTATAAAAATCTTTATTCAAAAGCGGTTCCCCTCCTGTAAAATGGATATTAATAGCACCACATTTCTGGGCCTCCTGCAAAGCCTTCTTAATCTGCGGTAACGACAATCTTTCAAAATAATCAGCCCTATTTTTAAGTTCCTGCGCAGAGCAATTCCGACAGGAAAGCTGACAATCATAATTTAGGGCAAGATTAATAACCCTCAGGCAAGGCTTACGCAAAATCAAAAGCCTAAAATAATTTTTGATAATCTTAGCTATTAAGCGAGGTTTTATAGGCAAAAATTGTATATTACTTAAAGAATTGTTGACAATCTCTCTCATGTCAATCATCTTGGCCGTAATAGAGACTTAAGGTATTCGATATAAATCTTCCAATTAAGCTTAGATGCGCCTAATAGTCGTTGGTTAAAAACATAATATACATTTTCGATATCGATACCAGAATCGCATATCTTTAGAAAATCAAAAAGTATCTTGTAGCCTTTTAACGAAAAAGATTGTTTTCTTGCCGTAACTATCTTTTTCCAATAGTCAGATTCTATCCCGAAGAAACCACTCAATATATCATAGGGCCACTTCTTCTTCTTTAAAAATAAAACACATTCCCCAAGAAAAGCACCTAACTTTGAAATGAATTTTCTATTCCAACGCCAGCCGGGAACCGATACTCTTGAAGCAACGCTGAGTTTACTATTTTGCTTTAACTGGTTATAAATCCTGTCCACATACTTAGGTTCATGCTGACCGTCGCCGTCCATAACAATAAAATATTTCGTTCTCACTAGCCCTATTGCATCAATAACGCTTGCTGTCAGTCCTTTAACCTTTTTATCTCTCCTATCAAGCAGTACAATATTTTTATTGTTTCGCTGCAAACCCCTCACTAAATCAATTGTTCCGTCTTCTGAGCCGTCATCCGATACTATAATGTTTAAATTGGGATCGGCGTATAATAATTCCTTTATTACATTACCGATATTATCCACTTCATTCTTAACCGGAATCACGATTGTCAAATCATCATAATTTTTCTGTATTACCCCATTGCAATTACCCTTATGTGCTACCAAAAATATGCTGAAGCCGCAAACCGAAAATATTACTTCAATTTTAAAACCGCAACGCCTAAACAGCTCATTTAAAGAATCGGGTGAAAAATGCTGTAGGTGACCGCATTGTTTTTTATAATATAAATCGCCCCTAATGTTGCCCCGATAAAATGTCTGCGTAGAAAAAAGAATATTCCATAAGCTAAATCTTGTGTCAAAAGGAACAGAGATTATAAATACGCCTCGATTATCTAAAATCCGGCATACCTCTTTTACAACTGCCTCAACATCTTCAATATGTTCCAATACCTCTGTAGCAACCGCAATATTAAATGTCTTGTCTGCAAATCCGTTATTAAGGAAATCTGCGACTTTGTAATCCGTTAACCTCCCCATAGTTTTACCATATAAAAGTAACTGTTCATTACAATCAATGCCGTATACAGGTAGATTATCCTTGTTCCATCCGCAGCTACCGGCGCCTATATCAACTATTTTCGCCCCCGTCACATAAAAGCTCTTAACAAAAGAATTAATGATTCTATAGCGGTTGGAATGAAACCATCTGCGTAAAGGGTTTATACTTCTCAATTGCTCATCGTAAAAACTTGCCTTTATTTCCTGATATATATCTACTTTTGGCATAGGAAAACAAAATAAGCGACTATCTTTATTATTCTAACCTATTTAACAATAATCTATTACAGATATTTAATCTCTTGAAGTCGACTCTGGGATTCTTTATAACTTCCCGCGATTATTCCAGCGAGTTTAATCACTAAATTATTATTTTAACAAGTTACTGTTATTAATACAAGCTCATTAAGTTCTTGCCATTCGCTTCGGTTTACGACTCTATCTCAGACAGGCTAAGTTTTTCAAGAAATCTTAAGTTCGCAGAAATTCTTCACGCGCCTTTGCCGAAGGCCAAAATCGAAGTGCCGAAAGTTTTCTTAGATACGCTTCCACAAAACCTATCCATATGAGATATCTCTTAGCGCACTTGTATTAGTAATCATAATTATATGGCCTCAAGTGTCCTTTTCCATTTTTCTGGTCATAATAATAGAGATAAAAATCTCTATCCTTATAATAATCCATTAATTCTTTATTCTTTTCTTTTAAATCGTGAACGTAAAGCACGTCATTCTGAAATTTAAAATCATTCCGGACTAAATCCCCAGGCCACATATACCTTTGCTTGCCAGTTCCTGTCTTGAGGAAAATAATTGCATTCTTTATTCTTTTTTCTTCAACTTTTCTGTATAAATTTCTTCTTTCCAAAATTACTTTTTTTTCGGTTCCAAGATGTAACAATGTTACGGGGAAGCTGATTACGATGCTAAGCATAAACATACGGAATATAACTTGTTCCCAATACTTCTGCTGAGAATATGGTTTTCCGGAAAATATTGCGGAAACCACAAATAATACTAAAAATGGTAGGGCCTCATAATAATATCTTGGCCCATACTGATTGCCACCTTGGTCGCGATAAAAAAATACACCAATCATAAAAGTCAAAAAAATTAATCCTGTAAAATCGGTTTTCTTCCTTTGAAAAGCACTGCGTAAATATATAACAAAATAAATGGGCAGAATAAAAGGCGGTGTCCAACGCACAAAATCTACCAAACGCTGAAATGTTATTTTACGACTGGTATATAAATTAAAAGGTAACCACAAAGAATTATATTTATGTGCACGAATCCAAAACAAAGGTGGCAATAAGGGATTTCCCGTAATCTTGAAATTATAATACAAAAAAAAACAAAAAAATGGAATTATCCCAAAGATTACGTAAATATATTTTTTGTAATCTTTTGTTCTTCTATAAAAAAAATATATTGCTGCAGGTAAAACAAACAATAATGTCGTGCCTGGCCTAGTAATGAATGCAGCGCCAAAAAAAATACCAGAAAGTGATGCATCTACTGGTCTTTTTTGCACTAAAAATCTGATATAGAAGAATACGCACGATAATACCAGCAAAGAGCATAAAGTATGAGAAAAATAAGAGGCAGAGTTAAAGAGAAAAAAACTGGATACGGCAGTGGTAATAACCGTTAAGCAGGCGACCCTTTCGTTATATAATTTTTTCCCCAGTAAGTAAATTACCGCTAAAGAGATAGTTCCTAACAAAGGATTTATCAGCCATAGCGGAAATCTTAATAACATAAATAAAGATAAAACTAATGGCCATCCCGGTGGGAAAATGCTCACTAACTTTCCTTCTTTTTTCCAAATGTGGAAAAAATCAAAAAAATGTTGTAATTTATGGGGAGCATTCCAAAGCCTCCCCTCTAAAAATGTCTTCGCTTGATATAAGTAACAATATTCATCTCCAGAATTAGGAAAGTCTTGTAATATAAACTTTGCAAAAAAACCTAATAAGCAAATTGAAATACAAGCGCAAAGCAAGAAGAACACTTTTTTGCGCTTCAAACAGAATTCACATAAATGCATTAGAGAGGCGTATAATTTAGGTTCATTATACCTAATAATGAGGTAGCAAATTATCGCAAATACGGTTCCAGAAATATATATTAATGGACTGCTATCGATAATCGTATATTCGAATGATACATACACCGCGTAGCCGGAAACTAAACTCAAAACTATATCCTCAAAAAATCTTATAAAAAACCTTCTCTTCATTTTTGAAAATTATCAGCGTAAAGACTCTTATTGTGGATAAGTGTGTTATTGAGAAAACATATTCTCAAGGTTAAAGGTTTTTCGACTGCTACAAGATGACATTGAACGCTCTCAATGATGATACCAAACGCAAACAAGGATATAAAGGTTAAATTGCTTTTTATTATGTCTTTCATAGTTGAAATAATATCTTATAAGTGTAGTCAAAACATAATAGGATGTCCCTTTATAGGTTTATATGAAAACTATAAATTTGCATTTTTACCCTATAATCAAGTGCAACCATATATAATTTTTAATATCATGACTTAGATTATCGACTGAAAAATTGAGCTTTCCGACAGTCTATTTAGCGAACGTCTCTATAAATTTCACGCCAACCAATAGCATATTCTTTGTCATAGGCATTATTTAATCTGATACGTTCTCGCGGGGAAATGTCGGCAGCAGGAATATTAATCCATGACCTGGTATAAATTAACATGGGTTCGTCTTCACTGTCAGAATATATGACAACTCTTTTTTTAAAACCACCGTCTGCCCCTACAACTGATTTTTGTTTTTCTTCACATACGACCACATCTGCCTCATCTTTATATTCTAAAAATTTATTAATACTTTTATTTAAAGATAAATCAAACCAGCTATAGTCATTTCGCCCAAAATAATAAAACAAAACTGGTGGTTCAATTTTTCTATGGATTGCAAGTACCTTAGAAGAAGATGGAACGTATTTCCTTATAAGATAACCAGCGGCTTTTGAGCCTGGATCCGATATGTCTCCGCGCTCTTTTTTAACCAGAGAAGGATCAAACCACTTATCCTGACCGAAAATACTCTCAACTGTCCCCCAAAATGTAGCAAGGAAACAAACGCAAACCAGAAATCCTATTATCTTTTGATGTGATTTTACCAACTCATCACATACACAAGATAATTGAAGAATCAAAAAATAAGCCCCCATAAGAAAATAACCGCTTACAACAGTACCGGAGTCGGGTGAAATATCGATAAAAATTGGGATCAAGTAAAGACTTCCGCATATAATAAATAAAATATTTTTTTTAGACCTTACCTTCTTTGAAAAGATACTCACTATAACGGATAAACAAAAAAACAAAGTTAGCGGCAAGCCTAAGGTTGCTACAAATACAGGAATATAGTCAAATAAATAGCACCCGAGTTTTCCGCCGCCTCTGTCTATGAAAATATGCCTGAGAGAATAATAACTTAGAGGTACAAACAGCAATGGAAAAAGCCACAAGAAGTTCTTTATGGAAAGTAAGCTCGATAGCCAAAAGGATTTTAAGAAAGGGGCTTCTGGATAAGTAGAGGCGAATAGCACAGAAATGCATATTAAACAAGGTAGAAAGGGCAATATATAACCGTGAGAAATCTGATATAAACCCACGAAGAACGACGCTATGAGTCCGGTTCTTACCGTTGGAACTTCAAAGAAATCAACAAGCTTCCAAATCGCTAATGTAACAAAAAATACTCCTAGCACTTCCTGTCCCCCTAGAAAACGTGACTGAAATACATGTAAGGGAGCCACAGAAATGAGCGCGGCTCCGCAAAAACTCCCTATTTTTTTACATCCCATACGTCTTAAGAAAAAATAGGTTAACGGTGGCTGAAGCGCACCAATTAATGCAACCGGTGTCTTCCACACTAATTCCGTAACTGTAATTCCCAGGAGTGAAACTAATCTCACAAACAGTTTTGTGTAGAGATTAATTAAAAAACCGTAATTCTCCTTAATCATCCAGGCATAACCAGGAAATAATATAATGTTAGCGGCTAATCTAGCATTATCTGAAGATTGAAAAATAGTCCCAAGATATAGAAATCTTAATAAGACCGAAAAACAGAATAAAAAAACGATTGGCAAAATCATTTTGATTTGTCTGCTTGGGCTCTTTAAGAGCGTCATGTATTTTTTCTCTTTAAATTCTATGTGTTTATATTACGCCCAAAGCCTGTCGAGGGACGGGCCGCGAACGTATAAACACTGTCCCCATCTATGGGATATAGATTTTGTTCTCAAGGAGATAATTTTTATTTCTTCTATAAATAATCCTTCAGATAGCAATAAATATTTTTTAAAAGCCTGCGGTTGCGTTCAAAAAAATAAAGGATTTTATGAGTTAAGTTCTCGGACTGCTTTGTATTTTCAGGATTGCCGGCATTTATGCCGACCTCATAGATACAATTTATGCAATCCAGCGGCGGTAGATTAGTATTTATCCGGCTCCTAAATTCTCTGTACTGCGGGCCGTTCCAGATATCCCAAAAGCCATCCTTTTTTATGTTTCCCATTATTTCCCCTGAACAACAACAGGGCGTAACATCGCCGTTAGTCCTGACCAATATACCTTCCCAGGGAACAGAACATTTCTGAGGGAAACGATAACTCGAGCCTCTTGGAGAAAAAGGCCCCCTTGCACCGCCTTTTTCATTAAAACCATAGAGGCTAACTTTTAATTCCACGCCGAGCTGTTCAGCTTTTTCTTTAGCCAGCATAAGGTATTTATTTGCCAACTTTTTGTAATACCTCAAAGACTCTTTCCATAGCGTTAAGGGATGAATAGATAAAGTAAACAGTTGAATACAAACTTCAGAGATGTTGAGACTTTTTGCTAAAAGTATCAACTCCGGCAATTCCTCAATGTTGCTTCTCATTGCAACGCAGATCATAAAAATGCGGGCCTTTGATTCTTTATACTCGCTTACTTTGAGTTCATTAAAACGTTTCACGGAGTTGATGATTCTTTTAAAATCTGCTCCTCTTCTAATCTTTTGCATGGTTTCCGCACGCGCGCCATCTAAAGAGATACCAAAGCGTATGCCGTATTTAAGAAGCTTTCTCAACCACCTTTCTGTCAAAAACATTCCATTGGTGACAAACATCACATCCATATTATACTTCTTTGCTTCTTCAAAAATATATTCAAAGTTAGCCGCAATCATCGGTTCGCCATAAACCTGTATAAATGCCTCTTTCAGATAAGGGAAAAATTCCATCTTTACTATTTCAAAAACTTCGCTGTCCAAATCTTTTCCCTTGAAAAAAGGAAGGTATGTTCTATAGCAGGTAATACACCTAAGGTTGCAGCGGGAAGTGCTCTCCAGCCACATCATTGTGGGCCTTTCGTTGCATATTAATGCGCCAGTATCTTTTTCTTTTTTTAGCTCAAGCATATCTTTCAACTCAACGCAAAAAGCGTAGCTTCCTTGCTTCTTAATCTAACTCTGCCCCCTCTTCTAATAGCTGCCTAAAAAATAATTATCTCTACTATTTATTATGCTTATTTAAATCAAGAAAATCGCCTTCGGCGATAACCTTCTACGATTTTCAGTGGTTAGGAAAGTGTTTTATACTTTCCTACACCACAAGAAAATACGCTATGCACGTTATTAGGTATCGGCCTTTTAGATAATACGTTGTTACATATGTTAAGAAAGTCCAATATATATCTTTCCGGATTGCTCTGTTCTTTTACCAACTCATATGCCTGCAAGGCTATAGACCTCCTCAACGTTTCGTCTTCCCGCAACCGCCTAATCGCCTGAACAAGTGATTCTATATTCTCGGCTGCAAATAAAAAGCCGGTCTTATTATGCGTAATCCACTCCGCAGTAACATCGTTTTTTAACGCAATCACCGGAGTTCCTAAAAGCATAGCTTCCCGCGCGGTAAAGCCGAATTCGTAATAAAAAGAAGGGCAAATCAATACCTGCGCATCTCTGATTATCCGAAGTAATTTTTTCCTTTCAATTAAACCTAACAATTCTATATTCCGTAACTTTCTTTTTTTGATGTAATCACAACAATGTCCCATTAACGGACCATCTCCGCATATTTTAAATTGAATTTCCGGCAATAAGGCTGCGCATTGCAAAAGGATATCTACGCCCTTTTCTTTTACCAGTCTGCCGGCAAAGATAACGTAATCTTTTTTCTGCCAACCTGAGTTCTTTAAATCTGCGGGGATGGAAACGTAAGCATTGATAAATGCTATATTGTTTTTATGAAGCATCTCTCTCAAAAGCTTCCGCCAAGATTCATTCGACAAGACAAAGGAATCAATGTAATTCAAAAACAATCTCTGCCAGAAAACCCGATAGGCGTATAGGAGCGAATACAAAAAATTACCCAGGCAGTTATGCATTATGCCGCAGAATAGTGAAACGTTAAAACATCTTATACAAAACTTATCCTTAAGCACACAAGTGCCCCTCGGGCAAATTATCCGAAAGTTATGGTTATAGAAGATGATAGGTATATCTCTCTTCCTTAGTTCTTTAACGGCCCAAGGATTAATTAAAGGTACTAGATTATGTATTAAAGCGATATCGGGTTTTTCTCTGTCGAGGGTTGCTCTTAACTCGCCGGAAACGTAGAAAGGAATATTTCCCTGAAAGAGCGCAATAATCTTTTTAATCCACGATGAATTGTGGAAGTCTTGAGAATATTTATAATATTCAGCGACCTTTATCATGCCGGAATTCTTTAATAGTTGAGAAATATCTTTTACCAGTAAGTCTTCGCCTGTGAGGTGGGTATAAAAATTATGGATAATAAGTAATTTCATTTATTGAGCATGTATATATAAGCTGTATATGTTCTCCATTGAAATGGATTTTTGAATTTACAAGTGACAAGGCCAAAAAGATTTCAAAAAAGTTTGAAAATCCTCTTGAAAAACGTACTGGCTTAAAATCAGAAATATAATATCATATCAAAATTTTTATTTCAACACCCATTAACTGCTTTTTTCGTGTTTTCATTGCTTCTTTAAATTGTATCAATCCATGCAAAGTTCCATAACCACTAGTTCCAAAGTTGACAACTTCATAACTGGGTAATTTCTCTTGCGATAGCCAAGGAGATGTTTCTTCATCACTCAGTGACCAACCATACGTATAAAAACAATCAAAAATCCAAATTTCTTCCCTTGTTGGTAATAATATTATGGGTTTTGATGGAAAAAAATGACATAAAATGCATATTTATTGAAAACAAAAAACTAACTGATTTTCTTTTTAACTGTAGACTTTACTATTATTTAACCTTTTTCAATAATGCTCAACGCTTACTTTTCTCCCAAAGAAGCCGTCGGAATAGCTCTTCATATTTTCTGGCCATATCCGCAGCCGTAAAATGAGATTCCAAACGTTTGCGGCCTGCCAGGCCTATTTCCCTTGCCATCTCTGGATTATTTAAAAGTGAGATTATATATTCACTTAACTGACAATGGTTGCCTGGTTCAAGAAGAAGCCCGGTTTCTTTATCTTTTATAATCTCGCTGATGCTTTCAAGACGAGATGCGATATTCGGTATCCTTCTTGCCATTGCCTCAAGCAATACCATCCCAAAACCTTCCTTTAGAGAAGGCAATACGTTCGCGTAACATGAACTCATTATGGATGGAATATCAAAGCGTTCACCAAGAAAGTAAACTTTATCTTGCATACCCAAATCCCTAGCATAGCTTTCGAAGTGTTCCTTATAGCCGCTTACGAAGCGATTTGTACCAACTATCACGAATCCTATATTTCTAAACTTTTGGGACACAATTTTGGCGGCATCTAAAAAGATTTTATGACCTTTATTAACGCGAGGATCGACACGATAAAAATGAGCAACCATCCCTATTAATTTTATGCTGGGATCAAGTCCTAATTCCCTGTGAAGGTAATATTTATCTTCGGGAATTCTATCTAACGCCTCAATATCTATTCCATAGTGAATCACGGTAATCTTTTCTTGTGGGATGCCTTTTGACACAAGGTATCTTCTCACTGCGGAAGTTGCAGCTACTGTACCATCGTCAATTTTGTTGGTCAAACGTTCATGGTATGCCTCAAAAGCATGTATCGAAGAAACAACAATAGTGCTTTTCTTTAAAAATAAAGAGGCTAACCTCCCAAAAAGCCGGGAGGCAGAAAGATTAAGACTAATAACATCAAAGGAATTTTTCTTCATGAACCTCACAAGCTCAACGAAAGACCTTATCTCCTTCCATAATATCCTTTTACGTGCAATCCTCAGGTCTAAAACACTATTTATGTGGACGGGTATATCTAGATTTCTCATCTTTACGCAATCAGGATGCTCCCGGGGAACGAGGATGTGAACTTCATGACCTCGCTTTTTTAATCCCCTGGCTAGATGTTCTAAGAAAGAAAGGTGAGGATGGGATTTTAGTAATAATATTTTCATAGTTACTGTCTATCTCGCTATTTTTCCGTTTTATCTTTCCTGCGCAATATTAAATATCGGAAAAAACCTGTTATTGCCCCCAGTCCCATTATTAAGGAATCCAAAAATGTAAATACAACTGACCCTATCAAAAACAAAAGGCCTTTCTCCTTATACAAAAACCTAAAAAAACCGTAATTAAGAATTAAAAAAATAATCAATAGGCCGAACCGGATACTCCATATTTGTTGCTGACACACAATAAGTAAAGAGAGAACAATTAGGTAAACGACAAGTATGCTTAATAGTTGGTTAGCCCGGGCGTGGGAGAATCTTCTCTTTTTGAAGATATCTCTGTAGCCTTTATGCAATATAAACGACTTAGTCCACCAAAACGGCACAAAAAAGTCATTTTCTATTATCTCCTTAAAATTATACTTTTTGAGATGAATTACCTCTAATTCCTGATTCAATAATATTTTTTTGTTTAGTTCCTTATAACGCTGGCCTAATTCTGTATCATCGGTAGCCCTGAAAGATTCATTGAAGGATAAAAAATCATCTTTGTTTATGGCAATAATAGAGCCGAAGAGAAAATCTACGAATCGAGGGCATTGCCTAAATATATAGTGCATATATAAATTCTTATACCGGGTGAAGAAGTCATTATAAGGGCATTCCTTAGAAAGAAGGCCGGTAACGGCAACGATATCTTCATTTTTTTTAAAACTAGCATCTATGATGTTTAAGGTATCCTTTTTAATTACTACGTCGGCATCAATAAATACAAGGATTTCTCCCTTGGCGCTATCCCTTCCTGTATTTCTTGAAAACGCAGTTCCTTTATTCTGATTCAGGGTTATAATTCTGCAGGGGTAGTCCTTAGCAATCTCAACTGACTTATCGGTGCTTTTGTCATCAACAACTACTACCTCAAAATCCCTGTTTTCAGAGGAAGATATAGAGCCAAGGCAGGATTTTAAGGTGCCTTGAGCGTTATGTACCGGGATTATTATGGAAAATTTCAAATTTAACCTCACGACATATAAAAATTCAAACCAAATATTTTCAATATCAATATCGATATCCTCTTGAAGGTTTTATTAACCATTGCTCGAAAAATTATTTTTCTCCCCAAGGAAGAATAAACAAGGGAGGCGATGGGTTTACTTAAAAACGTATATCTGTGCAATTTACGTTCCATGGCTCGCCTTCCAACGTAACCAATTATCTTTTTTGCTCTAATTAAGGCCTTTTTCCTTTCTTTATAGGGAAACTCTGGGGTAGCAAAAATTGGTTCATTTGCGAAAAAACTAACACAATTAAGATATCCATTTCTTCCTTTAACAAAATAGTTATTATCTCTTACCCAATTGTAAAGTTCTGTTCCCGGGAAAGGAACTATATTAAAAAACCTCACTGCGGAAATAGGGTATTCCAACGCTAACTTAATAGATTCCTCAAAATCAGCCGGAGTTTCATCGGGATGTCCAACCATGAAACAAATAAAAACATCGTATCCAATTTCACAGGCATCCTGGATTGCTTTTTTAATAACAGAGCTGTCTTCTCCTTTTTTTATACGTCGCAATATTTTATCACTGCCCGATTCTACTCCAAATGCAACCTTTTTAAATCCTACTTCAAACATTCTCTTTAATAGATCTCTGTCTACCAAATCTGCCCGAAGACCATTTCCGCATTTTAAGTCTAAATCCTTGAGTTCATTTTCTTCTATCAACCGACAAATCCCATAGATTCTTTCCTTGTAAAAATTAGGAATATCGTCTAGAAAGTCAAATTCTCGGTAGTCTCGCTCATACCAATATTTCAATTCTGCCACAACATTCTCAGGGGTACGAACGCGGTACTCTCTACCCATACAGACCTTAACGGCACAATAAATGCATTGATAGGGACAACCGCGTGAACTAAGTATGGACACCAGCCTGCGGCTATATTTCTCTAATTCAAATTTCTCATATTTCGGAAAAGGAAGTCCATCCAAATCTTTTATAAAAGGGCGGTCCTCATTCTCGATTATACCTGTCTTACTTCTATAGATTAGCCCCTTAATCTCTGCCGGGTCTTTACCCCGGCAGAGTTCTAAGAGAGTGTATTCCCCTTCCAATTTCACTGCGAAATCCACTGGGCATTCCTGCAATGCTTCCTTTCCCGTGGTTGACACGTGAGCGCCACCGATTACAATCTTGCAATCTGAATTTTTTATCTTTTTGATTAGATCGTAGGCAATATCGTGTCGGTAGGAAACAATACTCATCCCTATAAGGTCCGGTCTAAATTTGTTAATTCTCCTGATTAAATCGTCTGTTTTGTAACCCAAGCGCATATCCAAAACGTCATTTTCGATATCGTTCATGCTGAGGAAAGCGGATAGATAACCGATACCAAGATGGGGGTCAGTAGGCCATCCCCAGATATCGGGTATTGGTGGAATACATAACAAAACTTTTTTATACATTGTTTACCCTCTTAAGCGCTATGTACCGGAATTATTATGGAAAATTTCATTGATCTACTATCTGTTTAGCAACTGCGTAGCCTTGCATAAAACAATCATCCATATTCCCTCTTTCGTACCTAAAGGAGCCAAATCTCCCTCGCGAAAAAACATTATAACGTTTAAGGAACCCATCAATTTTATCTAAAGTCCTGTCTCTATCCAGAGTAGGTATTGGATAAGCATATTCCGCTTCAAAACAAAAGATGCTTTCTATTAATTCTCTATCCGACTCTAAAAGTAACCCTGTATCTATCAGGCTGTTAATGGTCTCTCTTATAAGTGATTTTTTGTTTACAGTCCCTCTTTTGGGAAAAATTATCTCGGTAAGCAAAGAAGAGTACCTTTGAACATCGCCGTTAGGAACATTGTGGACTGAATAGTTTGAAAGGTTAGTTACCCTGAAGAATGGATATTTTTGTTCAGGAAAATACATCCAGCTTCTTCTGTCTTCTCTTTTCCTTCTAAGCCCTATGCCTATAATTATAATACCGTTATATTTCAATCTCTCAGCAAGTTTTATGAGTTGCCGATTCTTAGGATAGGACATGTTAACAAGATTTCTGATACTAGAGGTGTTTATTAAAATGTCGTATCTTTTCTCTTCCCCGTTCTTGAAGAATATCTTTTTGGAGTCCAAATCTATTTTACAGGCTTGATATCCTAACTTCAGTTTATCTTTAAATCTTGCGGCTGCCCTTCTGAAGACCTCGCCCACGCCTCCATAAACAGGATAGATGAAATTACTATTAGGGCCCCAATTATTGCTTATTTTATCTCTATTGCTCGCATTTTTCTTTATTTCTTCCAAATTTATAGGACTTATCCTTTCGGCTATCCACTCAGTAGACATTTTCTCCAGCGGATAAGACCACATTTTTTTGTTCAAGGGTATCATAAAATATCTTGCAATGCTTCTTCCGAAATTAGCTGTTAGCCACTGTTTAAAATTTTTAGCTTTTAAATCTTTACGGGAGCGCTTACTAAGTCCTCTCAGACACAACTCAAATTTTTCTTTAGGAAGATAATGAATGTTGTTCTGAAAAGGATAAGGAATCCAGGAATCAAATATCCTTATCCAAGAATCTCTTTTATGTAACAAATATTTCTTGTCTAAGGCTTCATCCAAGAATTCGCCAAATTCTTTTTGATGAGAAAACAGGACATGACCTCCTATGTCCCAAGTAAAATCTTTTTCGTCTCTAAAACTTGCCGAGAGACCTCCGACATGGGGATTTCTTTCATAAATCGCCCAATTACTATAGCCCTTCTTATATAGATACCAAGCAGCGCCTATTCCGCAAGGACCAGCGCCAAGAATTACGGTTTTATCTTTATCCATTTATTATTATTAATTATTTTGTTTTCTGGCCAATACATCCTGACATATATTCAGTAATCCCTGCACGTATCTTTCCGAATCATTCAACTCTTTTATCCGCTCATAAGCCTGAACAGCTATGGAGGTTCTTAAGTTTTCATCATTCCATAATCGCTTAATTATCTGCGCCAGCGATTCTATTTCGCCGGCTTCGAATAAAAATCCTGTCTTATTGTGCGTAATCCATTCAGCGCTGGCATCAGATCTCAATGCGATTACCGGTGTGCCCAACAGCATAGCTTCGCATGCTACCCCGCCAAATTCATAACACAAAGAAGGGTAGATTAACATACGGGCATCTCTGATTAACTGAAGTAATTCATCCCTCTTAACTAAACTTAAACATTCTATATTTTGAAGATTTCTTTCTCTGGCAAAATTCTGGCAATATGCCATAAGCGGCCCTTCTCCGCATATCATAAACCGTTTATCCCGAAGTAGTTCTGCGCAATTAAGAATAGTGGTTATGCCTTTTTCCTCCACAAGTCTTCCGGCAAATATCGCGTAGTCTCTCTTTTGTTGAGTTGGATTTTTAAAATGCTCAGGAATCGAAAAGTAAGTCCTAAGAAATGCTATTTTTTTGTTAGGAAATAATGTTTTAAAGAATTGTCTCCTGAATTCTGTTGCCGAGATAAAAAACTCTATATGGTGCAAAAATAATCTCTGTAGAAAGACTCGATAGGCATACAACAATGAATAGAAAAAATTATCTAGGCAATTATGTAATATACTGCACAGCAGGGAGTTATTGAAACACCTTATGCAAAATTTACCTTTCAGTGTACAAGTTCCACGAGGGCAGAGTAAACGATAATTATATATCGATGATATGACAGGTATGTCTCTTTTCTTTAGTTCCTCTAGGATCCAGATATTGACCAAGGGTATAAGGTTATATACCAGGGCGATATCTGGCCTTTCCCTATTAAGAATTTCTTTAAACTCACTACTTATGTAGAAAGGAATGTTTCCTTTGATGAGGGTACTTATTTTCTTAATCCGGGAAAACCTGTAAAACTCTTTAGAATATTTGTAATACTCGCTAACCTTTACCTTGCCAGACTTCTTTAATATTTGGGAAATATCCTCTATTACTAAATCCTCACCGGTTAATTGAGTATAGAAATTATGGATGATTAGTAATTTCATTAATTGCTCGATTAGCCGCAGACAATCTATAGCCCCCAAATCAAATCCGAGACCGTGAAATGTTTTGTTTATAAAACGTATTTACGCAATTTTTACTGTGAGTTAACAAAATAATATCATATCCTTACCCGCATTGCAATCTCTTTTAGAACCAAAAGATTATTGACAATGCGACGGGAATTGGTAGAATACAAAAGGACGAATGGTTCTTAAGCGATTAAACAGGGGCTCGAATCACCTTGGGGAGGTTAACGTCAACCCCATTTATGTTCCTTACGCTGATTTTCTTTTCCGAAGTCTCGGCTACTGGCATTATTTGTTGTTTAACGGCTTATTTGCTGACCTGGCGATTCAGACCTGCCCTCAACATATCCGCGTTTCTCTAACTTAGCAAATTTATATCAACCACGAGGAAGATAAAAGAACCAAAAGATAATTATCGTATCGTTTCAGAAATCAGTAAGTCAAAACTAAGGGCATAACAACATCTAGATAGATAAATGTGGCATAAAATTGACAGATAAATAATGTTTGTTAGCACCGTTAAATACTATGAAAATATTGCTGATTAATCCAGATTTTACGCAACGTTTTTATGGAAGAATCTTATTAAGGTTTGCTATTTTTCGAAAACCCGTATTGAGCCTTGCAGCAATAGCTTCGACGCTTATTCAGGCTGGTCATAAAGTAAAAATTTTGGACCTTGATTTACCTAAAATTAATGATAATTTTTTATGTCAGACTATAAAAGAATGGAAGCCTAATATAGTTGGTATAACTGGTACTACACCATTATATAGCGAGATGATCAGACTTAGCAGAATTATTAAAAATGTAGATTCATCGGTTACGGTCGTAGTAGGGGGGCACCATGCTACGGCTTGCCCCGAAAGTTTCATAAAGGTGAATTCTATCGATATACTAGTTTTAGGCGAAGGTGATTTTAGTTTCTTAGAAGTTGCTGCAGGAAAAAACTTATCTGAGATAAAAGGTATTTATTATAAGAATAACAATGAAATAAGGCACAATTCGCATAGAGAACTTATCGCAAATTTGGACAATTTACCTTTTCCCGCTTGGAAACTTTATCGTCTAAATGAATATAGAAGTTCAAGAATAACGGCAAGGGCCTCTCCATGCGGTTCGATAGAAACCAGCAGAGGTTGTGTATATAATTGTATCTATTGTAGTAAGGTAGTCTTTGGGAACAGGTTTAGAACAAAATCGCCTGAACGTGTAGTTGACGAGATGGAATATATGACTAAGGTCGGATTTAAGGAAATCCATGTTCAAGATGATGGTCTTTCAATAGATTTAAATAGAGCTAAAGAAATTTGTGATTTGATCCTCAGAAGGAATCTAAGATTTCCTTGGGTTCTTTTTAATGGAATCAGGGTAGACAATATAGATTTTGAGCTTTTACATAAATTAAAGGAAGCAGGATGCTATCGAATCAGTTTGGGCATAGAGTCTGGTGACCAGCATGTGCTAAACCTATGCCGGAAGGGCATAACCATTGACCAGATAAAGCAGGCTGTGAGATTAATAAAATCTGTGGGGCTCGAGACATTTGGTTTCTTTATGATAGGTTTACCCGGTGAATCCAAGAGAAGCCTAGAAAAGACAATAGATTTTGCTAAAGAATTAAATTTGGATCTATGTAAATTTACATTCGCTATTCCCTACCCAGGTACATTATTGTATGAGGAGTGGGATAGGAAGGGATATATAAAATCCACAGAGTGGTCTGATTATTTTTTCCATAATCCCATTTTATCTAAGAAAATTTTTGAGCATCCCGATTTAGATTGGCGCACTCTGCATAAATATTATAAGAAGGCATACAGGAAGATATTTTTTAATCTTCCATACATAATTAAGAAACTCAGAATATAAATATGAAAACAATAATTGTCTTACCAGCTTATAATGCAGCTAGAACTCTTATAATAACTGTAGAAAATATACCGCAAGGCATCTCAGATGAACTTATTTTAGTAGATGATGCCAGTAAAGATAACACTGTTCAGATAGCCAAAGAATTAGGATTAACAGTCTTTGTTCATTCTAAACGCAAGGGGTACGGGGCAAATCAAAAAACATGCTATAGAAAGGCGTTAGAGCATGGTGCGGATATTGTAGTAATGCTTCATCCAGATTATCAATATGATCCTAAGGTAATACCACATCTTATTAAACCAATTAGCGAAGGCAGAGCCGATGCCGTTTTTGGTTCTCGAATGATGAAGGGAGACGCAACGGAAGGGGGCATGCCTTGCTGGAAATATATTGCGAATATTTTATTGACTAAATTAGAAAACGCCATACTAAAGACTAATTTAAGTGAGTTTCATTCAGGTTTTAGGGCTTATAGTGGAAGATTGCTTCAGACTGTTAATTTTACACATAATTCGAATAACTTTGTTTTTGATACAGAAATAATCGGCCAAATACTAATCCATAAATTTAAAATAGAAGAGATTCCTATCAAGACTCGTTATTTTGAAGGAGCTTCAACAATCAAATTCTTTCCCTGCGTTCTATATGGGCTAGGCATATTATCGATGCTATTAAAATATGTCTTACATACAAAAAGTTTAATTAAATTTAAGCAGTTTGAATAAACCATAAAATGGAGCCCACATACGGATTACGAAATGGATAAGAATCATCGCAATATTCTATTATTTATATTTCTTACAGTAATAATATTGGGTATCAATATAAATGTGCCATGGGGCGAGGAACATTGTGGATTATCAGGCAGCCACTACAGTGTTATTGCCAGAAATTATTTAAGATATGGCTTGCTGAAAACAAAATTTGGTTGCGTGATGAACAGCGGATATCTTGAGCCACATAAATTTAATTACTATATATCACAGCCACCATTGCTACCGATGCTTATTGCAGTTAGTTTTCTTATTTTTGGGGTTAGCGAAGCAAGTGCAAGGTTAGTGCCTGCTTTATTTGCGATTGGATTTACAATTGTATTTTATTTATTTATAGATAGATTCTTTAAAAAAAGAATAGCCCTATTATCCAGCATCTTTTTGATATTTACACCTATATTTATGTATTTTGGTAATTTTGTGGGGCAAGAAACCATTGCGCTCTTTTTTATAATAATGTTTTTCTATAATTATTTTTCGTGGATTGAAAGTGAAAAGGGGAAAAATCTTTTTCTTATGCTGATTAGTTTTATTTTTTCGACATTAATTGGTTGGATCGGATATTTTTTGATTGTACCTATATGCATTAACCAATTATTGTCAAAGAAATATAAAAGGAATTCTATTGTTATAATTTTGCTAACTATATCGGGCTTTGTTTTTAGTTTGCATTTATTTCACGCCTCTTTCCTGATGGGTTTTCAGAAATGTTTGAATTGCCTGGCAAATCGTTTATTATCTCGAACAGACATATTTTGCGCGAATAGAACTTCTGCAGCTAATCCTTGGGAGTTTTTCTCTATGGAGATATTTCGTTGTTTCTGTATATTCACGCCGGTTTTGATATTTTTATCCACGATCTGGATAGTAAGCTTTATCAGAAAGATTAGGCCTAAATCTTACTCTAAAGGAGATATTATTGTATTTTCACTACTTACCTTCGGATTCGCCCCATTATTTATTTTTCAAAATCTATATTTTAATCATAACTTTTTTTTGTTTTATTGCTTACCTTTCTTTGCTATCGCCTCAGCGGCTGGTCTTGATGAGTTATTTAAAAAACCTTTCGGCATTAAAAGAACGCGCTATAAATTAGTACCTATAGTTATAATTTTTATACTTTACTTTTGTTTCTCTATAATAACAACTTACCTACTTTATAAGAATGGTGACATAGGATGCGGAATAAGGCCTAAATATTATAATAAATTATTGGGTGGGTTTATCGGTAAAAATACCGTTGCCGATGAGGTGATTTTGACAAATCAAGAGCGTTTTCCTCTTCAGCGATGCGCCTTTGTTGCTCCAATAATAGATTATTATTCAGACCGCAATATTATTTATGACGTTCAAGATTATAATAAGGTTGTAACTGTTTTGGCAACAGTTGATAGAAGCTATATTTATTTCTTATTATCTAAAAAATATCCCATTGAGAAAAATCTTCTAGATCTATTGGAAAAAAGTCACTCATTTAAATTGGAATACGATGATTCTTATTTTTTATATAAGATTAATGGTGCCTCAGCAGACAACGCCTCCCCTAACGCTATAAAGAGCATTAATTTTAGCGCGGAAAACGAACCCCGGAAATGTTACCTGCGTCTGTGATTTCTTCAATTGTTTTGACAAATATTAATTTAATTGATAATATAAAGGCTTGATGAGAAACCTTATCTGGCATTTTATAGATATCCTCTATCCTAAACATTGCCATCTCTGCCATAATCGGCTGAAAAGTAACGACTTAGACGATGTAGTATGTTTGGACTGCTGGTCCGGGATAAAAAAGAACCTCCCTCCTTTTTGCCGGCGCTGCGGAAGGAATATAAAAGATAACCAGATCACAAAACATATATGTGCCGGCTGCCGGAGGACGAATTTCGGCTTTGACCGCGCCTTCAGCCCCTGTGTATATGAAGGAACGATAAAAGAGCTGATTTACCAGTTTAAATACGGCTCGCGGGATTACCTGGGCAAGACCTTAAGCCGGCTGTTAATTGATTTTATAAAAGAATACGGCCTGGAAGTAAGCTTGTTCGACCTGATTATACCCGTGCCGCTACATCAGAGAAAGCTACGGGAGAGAGAATTCAACCAGGCGCAAACCTTAAGCGAATTCTTAAGCGCAGGATTAGGCCTTGAGCTTTCGACAAAGGAACTCATCCGTGTCCGCGACACCGCAACGCAAACCGGACTGGATGGCCGGCAACGCTGGAGTAACCTCAGCGGTTCCTTTGCGGTCGGCAACACCGGCAAGGTCAAAGGAAAAAATATCTTGCTTATCGATGACGTCCTCACTACGGGCGCTACCTGTTCCGAGGCGGCGGCCGCGCTAAAAAGTGCGGGCGCGGGAGCGGTGTTCGTCTTAACACTGGCGAATTAAAGGCAGAAGGATTATGAAGATATTAAGAAATTACATCCTCAGGGAATTTTCCGGGCCGTTAGCACTCTCTTTCTTAGTCCTGATATTCGTAATGCTCTTGGGCAACCTGATTAAGATCGCGGATTTGATTATAAACAAAGGTGTTGACCCGCTAAGCGTTACCAAGGTCTTTCTTTATCTGATGCCCTATCTGATCAGTTATATCCTACCCATTGCCTGCCTTGCCGCAACCCTGCTTGCCCTGGGCAGGCTTTCCAGCGACAACGAGATTATTGCCATACGCGCGGGCGGAATCAGCCTGCTGCATTTGACCATACCGCTGCTGATCGTCGGTTTGATTTGCAGCTGCCTGCTCTTGATCCTGAATGACCGGGTCATCCCTTACGCCTATTTCGCCTCCCGGAAGACATTGATGGAAGTGGGAATAAAAAATCCCACTGCCGCGCTGGAGCCGGGCGTATTTATCAATTCCTTTGATAAATACATCCTGTTTATCTACCGCATTGAACGGAACACGCTTTACAATATCCGGATATACGAACCCCAGGAAGACAAACCCACCCGCACGATTGTGGCAAAGAAAGGGGAGTTCATCTCCATCCCTGAGAAAAAAATCGTCAAGCTCAAGCTTATTGACGGCACCAGCGACGAGCCTGACCCGAATAACCCCGCCAACTTCTATAAATTAAATTTTAAGACCTATTTCATGACCCTGAACTTATCCCAGGAGGAGTTCGGCGGAAGAAAAATAGAAAAAGCCAAGCCTAAGGACATGAATCTCAAAGAGCTTAAGGCGCAAATCCAACAGCTGCACTCTGAAGGCGTTGACCCCGCACCCCTGGTTACAGAAATGAATAAAAGAATATCCCTGTCCTTCTCCTGTATTATCTTTATCCTCCTGGGAGCCCCCCTGGCAGTAATCACCCGCCGCCGCGAAAAATCGATTAACTTCGCCCTGGCGTTCTTTATTGCCGGCGTCTATTATCTGCTGCTCTTGGGAGCGGAGGCGTTAAGCCTGCAGGGGATAGTCGACCCCAGGATAGCCGTATGGCTGCCTAATATATTGCTGGGCCTACTGGGAATAATTCTTACTTTTCGCTTATGCGCATACTAGACCGCTACATCTTCAAATCCATATTAAACATATTCTTAGGCTGCGTGGTGATGTTTATTTTCCTCTATATCATTACCGACATCTTCGGCCATCTTGACGAAATACTGAAAAATAAAACCGAGCTTGTGTTACTTAAGGAATATTACCTGGCCTACCTACCGGTGATATTCGTGCAGATTGCGCCCGTTGCCTGCCTGCTGGCCGTCCTTTATACCCTGGGCACACTTAACCGTAATAACGAAGTTATTGCCATGCGCGCTTCCGGTTTGAGCATCTGGCAGGTGAGCAAAACCGCGGTTATCTTCGGCGTCATTTTAAGCGTCTTCGTTTTTTTTCTCAATGAAAACGCGGTCGCCCGTTCGCAGGCCCGCATAAAAAACCTCAAAACAGAGATAGAAAGCCAGAACAAACAAGGGGCGGCAAAAAAAGAGGACATCAAGAACCTCTCGATGTACGGCTTGAGAAACCGTTTATTCTTCGTAAACAAATTCTCTTTAAAAGATAATATTATGGAAGGCATTACCATCCTGGAGCAGGACAAACAGCAGAATATAACCAAGAAGATCGTCGCCAGCAAAGGAATCTGGCAGGACGGGATATGGACGTTCTACAATTGTATCACCTATGAATTCGACAAGAACGACCAAATCAAGGGAGAGCCGGCTTATTTCGCGGAGGAAATAATGATGATTACGGAAACCCCGGCGGATTTCTTAAACCAGATGCAGTTGCCTGAGTTTATGAACATATCGCAGTTAAACGATTACATCTACAGGCTCTCCAAGAGCGGAGCGGAAGCGGTGGTGGAGAACCTCAAGGTCGACCTCTATCAAAGGTTTGCCTCGCCGTTTACGAGCCTCGTGATTATCATCGTCGGCATACCCTTTGCCCTGAGAACAAAAAAACGCGTCACGGCAATGGCTTCTTTCGGGATTTGCTTCGTGGTGAGTTTTTTATATTACGTCTCTAACGCGATGAGCATCGCTTTCGGAAAAGCGGGCTTCCTGCCCCCCCTGTTAGCTGCTTCGTTAAGCCACGTCATTTTCTTCTTACTGGGAATTTATCTGGTTTATCATCTTCCCTGATCCGCCAAGAGATAAAAAACCTGCAGCGGATTCTTAACGCAAAGGTCAATCTATATAAATACGGGGGACACGGTTGCCTATCCCGCAGACAATCTCATAGGGGATCGTCCCGCACCTGTAGGCTAATTCCTCAGCACTTATAGCGGCCTTGGCGTCAGTGCCGATTAAAATTACCTCATCGCCGATCTTTACCTTGGCACTGCCCACGTCTACCAGCATCTGGTCCATACATATCCTGCCGCTTATCCGCAAGCGCCTGCCGCTGATTAACACATCGCCCCTGCCGGAAAGAATTCTCGGGTATCCGTCGCCGTAACCAATGGGTAAAGTCACTACCGTGGTATTATCTTTTGTGCGGTAGGTATGGCCGTAACTTAAGCCTTTCCCCTTAGGTATCCTTTTTAAATATACGACCTTTGTCTTCAGACTCATCACCGGTTTTAACCTTATCTTGATATTCCGGCGCGGGTAAAGGCCGTAAATAATCAAACCGGGTCTTACCAGGTTAAAATGGCTCTCTTTATAGCCGATCACCCCCATGCTGTTAGCGGCATGGCAGAGGGGTATACGGATATCCTCACGGTAGAGGCTGTCAATCAGCCCGCGGAAAATCTCTATCTGGTAACGCGTAAAAGTCGGGTCGATGTCCGCGCAGGGAAAATGCGTAAATATACCCTCGACGTTTACATAATCCAGCCGTCTTATCTCCTTAATAAAACTATAGGCATGGGTGAATAAAACGCCCAGCCTGCCCATTCCGGTATCTATCTTTATATGGATATTGGCTGCCTGGTTCCGTCTTTTGCCCATTCTATTTAAGGCGAGCGCTAACTCTTCGCTGCAGACGGTCTGGGTAAGGCGATAGCGGAAAACCGGCTCGATATCCCCGGGCAGCACCATACCCAGTACCAATATAGGCGCATTTATCCCCGCCTTCCTTAAGACTATCCCCTCATCGATACTGGCCACACCCAGGTAATCGACACCTAGAGAAACCAGCTTTCTCGACACCGCTACGATTCCGTGGCCGTAGGCATCGCTTTTGACGCAGACCAGGATTTTCGTATCCGGCGAAAGCTGAGACCTGACCTGTTTAAAATTATACGCCAGGGCCTTGAGGTCAACCTCAATCCAGGTGGGCCGGTATCCTATTTTACGATGGCTTATCAACATAGCTAATGTAGGTCACAAGTCGCAAGTCACGGGTCGCAAGTTATCGTCACCTTAACTTGTGACCTGTGACTTGCTTTATCTGACACTCCTTAGGATAAAGATATATCGGCCGCAGGGTGCTCAGATTATCCAGCTTCTTCCCGCTTATCCTCTGCCGCGCCAATGCGATAATGTTTCCCGGCCGGGGATACCAATAATCTTCATCCAGCAAAACAGCTGTCTTTATCCTCTGTGTAATCTTGCGCTTATAGAGGCTAAGGCCGTCTCCTAAGAATATACTGCGGGGCGAAACCTTTCCCAGCAGTTCATCAATGGTTATCAGTTTATAAGCCATTGCCCTCTTAAGGTCTGTACCCTCAAAACGGTACAGGCTGGCGAAAACCAGGCCTCTTCTGGCATCGATAACCGGGCAAACTGTTATTTTGCCCGCCGGCCGGATATTATCCGCGCTGCCGCTTAGGGAATCAGAAGATAGCCGATAATTTAAATAAGGCGAGTCTTTAACGTTGCAGGCTAATATATCCAGGCTGGAAATCCCGACGAGAGGTTTATTCAGGGCATAGGCAAACCCCTTTATCACCGATAAACCGATGCGGATGCCGGTAAAAGAACCCGGCCCCAGGCCGACGGCAAAATAATCAAAATCTTTTAATTTAAGGCCAAGGCTGTCCAGTGTTCTCTTCAGCGTCGGCAAGAGGTAAGCAGAATGTTTCCTGCCCAAATCCATCCTGTATTCGCCGGTTCCCCGCTCGTCGTCGTAGACGCCGATACACAAGAATCTCGTTGAGGTGTCTATTCCCAATATTCTCATTTCTCTCTTTCCAGAAGGCTCAATAACTGTTTATAACGGCTGCCGGCGGCGCTGATGCGCAGCAATCTTAGCACGGCACCCTTAATCACCAACTCGACACTTAAACACTCTTTGGGCAAAAGGTATTTTAAGCGGTCTGCCCATTCAATCACGGTTACGGCGTCGTCATAAAGGTAATCCTCATAACCTAAATCCAGGATGTCCTTAGGATTGGTTAAGCGGTATAAATCAAAATGATAAAAAGGCACCCTACCCCGGTGCTCCTGCAGCAGGACAAATGTCGGGCTGATGATTTCCCTTTTCTTTATCCCTAAGCCCTCGGCGATACCCTTTACCAGCACAGTCTTACCTGCGCCCAGGCTGCCGAACAGGCAGACAATGTCGCCCTTGGCCAGATTCCCGGCTATCATCCTGCCGATAGTGATTGTCTGTTTTACGGAATGAGAAACAATGTTCATTATCAGAAATGCCGGAACCCCTTAAGCTGCGGCCTGGTCAGCCGGTTGTTCTTATTGATTAACCGCAGGCCGTATTTTTCCGCGGTTATCTCGCCGATGGGATGGAAAGTATCCGCGTTTTTCTTAAACAGCCTGACTGCCTGGCGCGGGGACATAGTAAAAAGCAGCTCAAAATCCTCCCCCTGATAAAGCGCCTGGCTTAAGCCGGTTGCCGCCTTGGCAACGGGAATCAATGTTTCATAAACTACAGCACCCGCTTTGCTCTGGCGCAGTATCTGCCTTAAGTCCTGCAGCAGTCCGTCGGAAATATCAATCATGGAATTTATCTTAAAGTTTTTCACCAGAAACCTTGCTTCTTTTACCCGCGGGGTAAACCTTAAGTGCTTCCCCTTAAGGGAGCCTCCCAAAGCACCGCTGACGAATATAACATCTCCTGCTTTAGCCCCGTTTCTTAATACCAGGTATTTTTTCTCTACGATACCCAGCATACTCACGTTCAGCGTCAAGCGGCCGGCGCGGCTTAGGTCTCCGCCCACGATATTTACTTTGAAGGTTCGGGCTAAGTCAGCCATCCCCTTGATTATCCCGTCTACTCTCTTAAGCGGCGTATCTTTGGGCATACCTAAAGATACCAGGCAGTGGCGCGGTATACCGGCGCAGGCAGCGATATCGCTTAAGGAAACAGCCAGCGCCTTCCTGCCTATCCAATAGGCAGCGTCTTTGCTTAAAAAATCTACTCCCTCAACCAGCATATCGCAGGTCGCCAGGAGATACTTATCCCGGTTAAATTTTAAAACCGCGCAGTCATCGCCGCTGCCCTTGATTACCGTGGAATCAAGCCGCAGCCGCATACTTATTCTTTCGATTAAGCCGAATTCGCCCAAGTCAGCTACGCGCATTTTTTCTACCCAATACTTTTGCTATGTTTTTCTTAAACGGCGGCCGGATTACTCCCCTATCGGTAATCAGCGCCGTAATTAAACGCTGCGGTGTCACGTCAAAGGCCGGATTGAATATCTTTATTTTTGCCGGAGCAATCGGCTTTTTGAAAAACAATGTGCTTACCTCGCTGGGCTTTCGCTGCTCAATAGGAATCTGCCTGCCGGATTTAATGCTCAGGTCGAATGTGGAGGCGGGTGCGGCAATGTAAAACGGGATGCGATGATAGCGGGATAGGACCGCCAGATTGTAGGTGCCGATTTTATTGGCAGCGTCGCCGTTGGCGGCAATACGGTCTGCGCCGGCAATGACCTTGCCTATTTTACCCTGCTGCATCAGGACCGCGGCCATACTGTCGCAGATAAGTGTTGTATCAATGCCCTTCCTGTTCAATTCCCAGGCCGTCAAACGCGCCCCCTGCAGCATCGGACGGGTCTCGCAGGCAAATACCTTTATCTTTTTGCCCTGTTCAGAGGCACGGTAAACTACACCCAGGGCCGTTCCGTAATCGATGGTAGCGAGTATTCCCGCGTTGCAAATTGTAAGGATGCCGTCTTTATCCTTTATCAACTTTTCCCCGCAGCGTCCGATATTGCGGCAGGCGGATTTATCCTCGTCTATCATCTTTTGCGCCTCTGCTAAAATTATCTTTTTTATTTTATCTACCGGCTCGCGGCTGGCGGCTAATACGCTGTTACGCATCCGCTCCAGGCCCCAAAAAAGGTTCCTCGCCGTGGGACGTGAAGAGCCGATATACCCGATTACCCGCTCCATTTCTTTTTTAAAGCGGGAGAAACTTTTTGTGTTGATTTTATGCAGGCCCAGATATACCCCTAACCCCGCCGCAGCACCCAATGCCGGCGCTCCCCGCACCTTCATCATCCTGATTGCCCGGCGCAAATCGCGTAAATTATCGACGTAAATATATTGCAGCCTGCCGGGAAGTTTTGATTGGTCAATTAACTTAACCCTGCCGTTTTTCCATCCGATGGTATTAAGCTTCATTGGCATCTGCCAAGCCCTCCCCCATTGCCCGATAACTTCTCTTCAATTAATTTTATCTGTGCCGCTACCTGGTTTCTTATCTCGTTGCATAGTCCGGGTTTTAATAAATTCAAAACTTTCTTATACGCGGCAAGCGCACCCGCGCAATCATTAAGGCTTAAGAGCGCATCCGCCAGGTTATCGTAAGTTACCGCCCGGTTTGGCTCAAGTTCCAGCGCTCTCTTAAAACATTCTATGGCCTCTTGATGCCTGCCGATATTATTCAGCAGCCAGCCTTTGTTGTGATAAACGTTGGCGTAGTCCGGTTCGGCCGCAATGCCTTTGTCAAAATAAACAAACGCCTCGTCGATTATCCCCAACTCGACCATGCAGAGTGCTCTGTCATTGTACGAAGCGCCGTCAGAGGGATTGTATTCTATGGCCTTATCGAAGTGCTCTATCGCGGTGGTGAAATTTTCATTAATCAGCGCGAGCTGGCCTTTAAAGTATTCGATTTCTCCCGGCAAATTGCGCTCTTCAGCCGCATTAAGGCCGCTGCCGGCAAGTCTCCGCGCCTCTTCCTGCGTACCGTAGGTTATCGCTTCGTCCAGCTTCACCCTTAATTCAAGCAAGCTACTGTTATTGCTCATATCTATAAACCGACTAATTTAGCCAGTAAGCTCTTCTTTATTCTTATCGCGGCGTGTGGACAGGCCTCCTGGCAGCAGAAACAGGAAAAACACTTGGTGTAATCAATTTGGATTGCCTCAAACTTAACGCTGATTGCCTTCGCCGGGCAGGCCTTGAGGCAGGCCTGGCAGAAGAGGCAACTCTTTTTATTTATCCGCGGATAAAACTTAATAAAATTCTTCGCGATATCCAAGAGCGGCTGTGCGATTTTATTAAGGAGCGAGGTGGCGGGCAAGATAAACGGCTTTACCTTAAGACTCTTTAAATCTTCTCCCAATACCTCAATGGAACGTAAATCGCTTTCTCCCAGCTGCCTGCGGGCTGCCTCTTTAGTAGTCAATATCTGCTCCGGCTTAAAGCCCATGATTACCGAAAGTATGCTGTCCAGAGCCACGGCGTCGCGGGAAGCAAGAATCAGGCCGAGGTTTCTTAAGCTGCCGGAACTGCCCGGGCCTTCCCCCTCCATGGCCACTACCGCGTCTACTATAGAAAGGCTGGGGGGTGCCTCTTTATATATCTCAACCAGCATCTTGCAGAAATCACCTGCCTGAAGAAATCTTTTATGCAGTTCTGTCTTATAAGTGCCCGGCACCAGGCCGAAAAGGTTTTTTATCGCACCCGTGAGTATGGTAAGGTTATGGGTTTTGAATTTAGGCAGGGATAAAACCGCATCTACCGCGTCCAGGTGCCTGGTCAGGGGGAAACTCCCGTGCCAGCGGGGATTGTTGAAATCCACTAACTTTACGTTAAGTTCATCGGCAATCTCCCTCATCCCGGTTTTCTTAAACACCTCTTCTAGGTCTTCCGCTACCCCCATCCAGACGCTGGGGCCGTCGCCGATGATAACCTCTACACCCGCCTCTTGTGCCAACTTTACTGCCGCCCGGACAATCTCCGGATGGGTAGTAACTCCTTTTTCCGGTACGGCAGCGCTTAACAGATTGGGCTTGATTAAGAGCCGGGAGCCCGGCCGGATGAATTTTTCAATACCTCCCAAAAGGCCGACACAGCTTCTTACCGCTCTTTCAACCTCTGCCCGGCCGTAACTGCCGCATCTGACTATCGAGACCTGTGACTTCATTCCAAAGAAAATAATTCCTTCGCGTTGCGGGTAGTTGTCTCGGCAACCTCGTTGAAGTCAAGATTTTTTATCCTGGCAATTTCCTCGGCGAGTATCTTGACGTTGGCGGGTTCGTTTCTCATGCCCCGGCAAACCTGCGGGGACAAAAAGGGCGCATCGGTTTCCAGCAGCAGCCTGTTAAGCGGCACAACCTTAACCAGGTATCTTAAATTATCCGCCTTTTTATAGGTGATGTTGCAGGTAAAAGAAACGCATAAGCCCAGCTCAAGGCAGGTCTTCAAGAACTGTTCATCCGAAGAAAAACAATGCACCACCCCCCGGATCTTGCCGTCTTTGTATTCATCCTTGAGGATTCTCAGCAAATCGGAATCGGCATCGCGGCTATGTATTACCAGGGGTAGCCCCCTCTCTCTGGCAATGCCGATTAAGGTGCGGAATAAACTCTCCTGTAATGTTTTTATGCCTTTGCGGGGAGGTTCCCGAAAATAATAATCCAACCCGATTTCGCCGATAGCTACGACTCGCCTATTCCTGGCTAATGCCTTCAACTCCTCCAATGCCGAAAGGCTGCAGTCCTGCGCTTCATGGGGATGCAGACCTAATGTCGCGTATATGAAATCATAACGCTGTGCTAACTCTAATGCCCTTTTACTGGCATCTAAACTGGAGCCGATATTTATAATATAGGCGACTGCCTCCTGGCGTGCTTTCTCAATTACCGCTTCCCGGTCGTGATCAAAATCAGGGAAGTCTAAATGGCAGTGCGTATCGATTAGTTTAGCTCGTAGGTCAGAGTTCATGGTTTATAGTTTCCCGGTTAGGGCTTATTTTCTATGCGGGGGAATAAAGGCCTGCCCTTGCTGACATTATCCTTGCCTAACTGTTCCTTTATGGATTGAGAGGTCCGCGGCATAAAAGGCGTAATTGCCTGCTGCACGGCTCTGATCACTTCCACCAGCAAGCGGATGAATTCTTTGAGCTCATCCTGTCTGTCCTTCTTGGCGAGAATCCAGGGTTTTGTATCTTCGATATATTTATTGGCCATATTTATCAGTTCCCAGATAGCCTCCAGGGCCGTGCTGAAATTAACCTCGGCAGTATCCAGGCCGGCGGAGATCCTCAATCCCAGGCGCCCGATTGCTGCTCTTATTTCATTGGCTTGTTTCTGCGGTGCTACCTTTGTCTCTGCGGGAATCACTCCGGAAAAATATTTCTCGACCATGGTTAACGTGCGGTATACCAGATTGCCCAGGTCGTTTGCCAGATCAGCGTTGAATCTCTTGATTACCGCCTGTTGGGAAAAGTTTCCGTCCAGGCCGAAGGGCACGTCGCGCAGCAGGAAATACCGGTAGACGTCTACACCGAACAAGTCTGCCATCTCCAGGGGGGAAACCACGTTGCCGCGGGACTTGGACATCTTATCTTCTCCGATTAGCCACCATCCGTGGGCGAATACCGTCTTAGCCGGTTCGATGTTAAGCGCCTGCAGCATAATCGGCCAGTATATCGCGTGCTGGCGCAGGATATCCTTGCCGATTAAATGCAAATCCGCCGGCCACCAGCGGGAATTATAATTACCGTTATCGTCAAACGAACCCACCGCGCTGATATAATTTATCAGGGCGTCAAACCAGACGTAGGTAACGTGTCCTTTGCTAAACGGCAGGGGTATGCCCCAGCTTAAGCGTTCCCGCGGCCGGGAAATGCATAAATCAGCCAGCTGGTTCAGCTTCAGAAAACTCAATACCTCTTGGTAACGGCTGGCCGGCCTGACGAAATCCGGGCGGCTGTTTACATAATCAATCAGCCAGTTCTGGTATTTAGACATCCGGAAGAAATAATTTTTTTCGGTGATTTTTTCCACCGGCCGCTTACAGTCAGGGCAATTCCCGCCGTCAATCTGGGTTTCCGTCCAGAAGGTCTCGCAGGGCGTACAGTACCATCCTTCGTATTTATCGGGATATATGTCTCCCTTTTTATAAAGTATTTCTAAAACTTTCCGCACCGTGGCCCGGTGCCTTTCTTCGCTGGTGCGGATAAAATCGTTGTAAGAGATGTCCAGTTTTTCCCAGAGACCCTTAAACTGCAAAACCATTTTATCGCAAAATTCTTCCGGCTTAAGCCCTGCGGCTTCGGCTGCGCGCTGGATCTTCTGGCCGTGCTCATCGGTGCCGGTCAAGAACCAGGTGTTCTCCTCTCCCTTGATGCCGCGCATATAACGCGCCAGGCAATCGGCGGCAATATTGGTATAGGAATGCCCGATGTGCGGGGCGGCGTTAACGTAATATAACGGTGTGGTGAGATAGAACCTCTCGGACATCTTTTAGCTCTCGTCTTTTATTTTATAGCTCAGCTGTATTTGCGTTCCGTCTTCCAGCTCAACCGTGGCGGTGCGCTTAAAAACGTTCACGGAAACCACCTTGCCCTTGCCTTCCTGGACATTTATGCGCTCACCTTCTTTGGGAAGGCCTTTGGACAAAATCTTATAGGTCTCGTATTCGTAGGAAAGGCAGCACATCAGCCTTCCGCAGAGGCCGGATATCTTGGGAGGGTTTAAAGGCAGTCCTTCTTCCTTCGCCATCTTTATGGTCACCGGTTCAAAATCCTTCAAGAAGGTAGTGCAACAGAGGGGCCGGCCGCAGCAGCTGTATCCGCCGAAGAGCTTCGCCTCGTCCCTTACGCCGATCTGCCTTAATTCAATCCTCGCCTTGAATATCTTAGCTAAATCTTTAACCAGGTTGCGGAAGTCCACCCTGCCTTCGGCGGTAAAGTAAAAAATTATTTTACTGCGGTCAAAGGAGTACTCTGCCGCGATGAGCTTCATCTCCAGCTTATGCTCCTGGATTTTTTTAACGCAGGTGCGGGAGGCCTCTTTCGCCTTTTTCTTGTTCTCCTCTATCTGTCTTAAATCGCTCTCCGTAACCAGGCGGAGAATCTTCCTCGGAGGGCCTTTCGCCTTAACGCTGCTTGCCTCTTCCGGCGCGGAGATGATCTGGCCGTAGTCAAGACCCCTGTCGAATTCCACGATAACCACGTCGCCGTCTTTAAGGCTAAGCTGCGGGGGTATAATACCCTGGATGACTTGGCCCGAATCTCTTAATCTTATATTGACTGCCTGTTCCATAACCCACCAATTTTTAAGTTAAGGATGCCTGGCTTAGCGGATTAAGCCTTAAGGGCCATCCTTAAATTGCTTAATAATAACTTCTGGTTTACGTTCTGTTCCAGGTATAATGCCGCATCAGAGAGGAAATTGAATATTGAGTCCAGCTGTGCGGGAGAATAACGGCCCATCGCGTTAATCAGGTCGCTTTTACGGTCAATGTTAATCAGCTGGGTATGCGGCATGCCGATCTTGATAAAATAGATGTCGCGGAACCAGCTGGCCAGCACCTCAAAGCTTTCGGCAATCGCCTGCTTTTTAAATTCGCTGTCCGGATACTCCTCGCTGCTGCTGCGCGAGGCAGGCATAAAGTAATCAATGATTTTATTTTTATTGAGCAGCGGCTCTTCGTCCTTTAGCCGCAGGGCCATTCCCAGCCTCCCTTCGCAGAAATAAGCCAGATAATGGCTTAAGGCCGGTCCCAGTCCGTAATCATTTTTCAGCGCCTCTCTTAACGCATCCTTTCCCAGTGCCGCGAACTTCAGCCTCCGGCAGCGGGAAACAATGGTTTCCGGCAGAAGCTGCGGTTTGGAAGTAACCAGGATAATCAGGCTGTCGCGGGGCGGCTCTTCCAGTATCTTCAATAAGGCATTGGCAGCCTCCAGGGTGAGCTTATCGGCATCGTCAATGATAAAGGTCTTGATTTTTGCCTCGTAGGGCTTCAAGTATATATCCTTCTTAAGCTGGCGCACCTGCTCTATCTTTATGGAATCGCCTCCGGCCTCTACCGCGTTAGCGCCGTAGGCATCCGCACTCACCCAATGCACGTCGGGATGGCTGGCCTTATCTATTTTAACACAGGAACCGCAACTGCCGCAGGAATCGCCGCTTTTGTTATCGTAACAGTTGATTAATTTGGCCAGCTCTCCGGCAACCAGGCTCTTGCCTATGCCTTCCGGGCCGCTAAACAGATAGCTACTTCCCAGGCGGCCCTGCCTGAGCTGGCCCTTGATTATTTCTATCGGCTTATCCTGGCCTTTAATATCTTTTAGCGACATGCTGTTTTTAAAAGCTAACCTGCCTACCTATCAATGAAATTCCGGACTATCTCTCTTATTCTCGCCTGGGTGACAAGTTTATTCTTGGCCACCTTGATAATCTTTATCCGCTTAGGCTCGCGCTGCGCCAACTTAAGATAACCCTGCCTTACCCGCTGGTGGTACGACAACGGCCGCTTCTCGATGCGGTCTTTTACCGCGCCTGTGCGCTTAAGGCCGGCCTTGGCAGCCAGGTCCAAAAATATGGTCAAGTCCGGAACTATTCCCGTAGTAGCGGCCAATCCCACGCATTCGATAAGTTCCATATCCACGCCCAGGCCAAAACCCTGGTAGGCGCGGGTGGAGTCCAAGAAGCGGTCGCAGATGACAATTTTTTTTTCTTTTAACGCCGGCCGGATTATTGACTCTACCAGCTCCCGGCGGGCTGCCATATACAAAAGCATCTCGCAGACCGGGCTCATCATTTTATGCGCCGGGTCAAGCAGTATCTTACGGATCTGCTCGCCGACCTTAGTACCCCCGGGCTCGCGGATATGGAGCACCGGCAGTCCCTTTCTCTTTAAATAAGCGTAGAGCCTCTTAGAATGCGTGCTCTTGCCGCTGCCTTCGGAACCTTCAAAGGTGATAAATTTGCCGTTCATAATATATCTATTAGTCATCTTTAACGAACAATTTAATCTTTGAAATTTTAGGTTTTGATTCGAAGCGCATTAGTCCGCCACAAATCTTGGCGGACAGCGCGAGAACAAAACCTAAAATTTCACAACTAAAATGCTATCAAAAATATTATCTACAACTTCCTGCGCCAGGTGGTGTGGCCTTTTTCATCTTCAAGTATAACCCCGACCGATTCCAATGTTTTCCTTATCTGGTCTGCAAGCGCATAGTTTTTTTCTTTTCTTGCTTTTTCTCTTTCTAAAATCTTTGACTTAATTTCGTCGTCTGAAATCGTAACAATTTTATCGACTTTTAGAAAAATCCCTAAGATACCTAACAATTCTCTTAATGAACTTTCGGCATCAGAGATGAAATCTAAATCAGCGATATTTTTGTTCGCCAGAGTTACTAATTCAAAAATAGAGGCCAAGGCCTGCGGCGTATTAAAATCATCATCCATTACTTTAATAAAATTATTCCTTACCTCTTCTATTTCTTTCATGTTTTGACTTGTGGACGGTGGACTGTGGACTGTGGACTGCCTATCTATTTTATCAAAGAGGATCAGAATCCTCTCCAGCGCCTGCCTGGCCTCCTCCATCTTCTCCCAGGAAAAATCTATCGGGCTGGAATAGTGGGCCTGCAGGTAAAATATCTTTAAAACATCCGCCGGATATCTGCTTAACGCGTCTTTTATAGTCACGAAATTTCCCAGTGACTTCGCCATCTTCTGGCCGTTAATCGTCAGCAGGCCGTGGTGGATCCAGTATTTCGCGAACGGCTTCCCTGTCTTTGCCTCGCTCTGGGCAATCTCGTTTTCGTGGTGAGGGAATACTAAGTCCCTTCCGCCGGCGTGGATATCCAGGGTTTCCGTCTTTAAGAATTTCTGGCTCATTACCGAACATTCGATATGCCAGCCCGGCCGGCCCTTACGCCAAGGGCTGTCCCAAGACGGCTCATCGGGCTTAGAGCTTTTCCAGAGGGCGAAATCCAACGGGTCCTCTTTATGCTCGTCGGGCTCAATACGCACACCGCTGAGCATCTGGTCAATGCCCTGGCCGGATAATTTCCCGTAATCCTGGAATTTACGCACGCTGAAATATACGCCGCTGTCCGTAACATAGGCATAACCCTTGCTGATTAAATCTTCTATAAACTTGATCATCTCGGGAATATTCCGGGTGGCGCGCGGCTCCTGACCCTTATCGGTAATCCCGCGCGGCACACCTAACGACTGTAAATCCCGCTCATAGCTCTCGATGTATTTATTCACCAGGCCTTCCCAGTCCGTCTTCAATTCCCTGGCCCGGTTTATAATCTTATCGTCGATATCGGTGATATTGCGCACAAAATTGACTTTGAACTTACGGTATTCCAGGTATCTTCTGATTACGTCAAAAATATAAAGGCTCCTGGCGTGGCCGATGTGGCATTCGTCATAGACGGTTACCCCGCAGGTGTAGATATTAACCTGGGGCGGGCTTAAGGGAGTGAATTCTTCTTTCTTGCGGGTGAGGGAATTATATATGTAAACCGACATGGGATAAGATGGGCTATTATTTACCTTCCAGCTTTTCGAGCCTCTTCTCTAATTCTTCTATCTGCTGCATGATCGGGTCAAGGACGTGGATATGGTCAAGGCTGAGATCAATCTTTTTACCGTCTTGCTTGGTAATCCTCCCCGGGACCCCCACTACCGTGGAATTAGGCGGGACATCCTTTATTACTACCGCGTTAGCGCCCACGTAGGAATTATCCCCTACGGTAATATCGCCTAAGACTTTTGCTCCCGCGCCGATAACCACATTGTTGCCTATCGTGGGATGGCGTTTGCCCTTTGTAAGCCCGGTTCCGCCTAAGGTAACGCCCTGGTATAAAAGCACGTTATCTGCGATAACCGCAGTCTCGCCGATAACCACTCCCATCCCGTGGTCTATAAAAAACCCTCTGCCGATTTTAGCGCCGGGGTGGATCTCAATTCCGGTAAAATGCCTGCCGGCCTGGCTGATCAGGCGGGCAATCAGATAGAGCTTCAGGCTGTAGAAAAAATGCGCTATGCGGTGATAGATCACCGCGTGTAATCCCTGGTAAAGAAAGAGGATCTCCAAAGCGCTTTTTGCCGCGGGGTCCCTCTCGCGCGCCGCCTTAATCTCTTTACGGAACAATACCGCGATAAAAAGAATCTTCAGGACCACCAAACCTAAAATAGCCAGTAATACTTTTATAAAAATGGCCATTGTTATTCCCCCTTGTATATTAGCGTTACCGCGTAGGCGGCAATTGCCGCCTTCCTGCCGACGTCGCCTAAGCCTTCGCTGGTCTTAGCCTTAACGTTAACGCTCTCCTGCCGAAGGCCCAAACCTTTGGCAATCGTCCTGCGGATATCTTTTTTAAAATCCGAAAGCTTAGGTCTCTGCGCCACCACCACCGTATCTATATTGCCGATTAAAAACCCCTTCCGCTTCAGCAGCATGCCTACTTTCTTAAGTAATTTTAAACTGGATATCCCGCGATATTCCGGCTCATTATCGGGAAACATCTCGCCGATGTCGGTATCCAGCGCGGCACCCAAAAGCGCATCACAGACAGCGTGCAGCAGCACGTCTGCGTCGGAATGCCCCAACAACCCCTTGTTGTAAGGGATCTCCACCCCGCCGATAAACAGTTTACGGCCGCGGACTAAGCGGTGAATATCATAACCTATACCAACGCGGAATTTCATGCCTTTCTGGATAATATCGCCTCGGCAACCTGTAGGTCCTCGGGAGTGGTAATTTTAATATTATCATACGAGCCTAAGACCAGGGCGACCTTTACCCCCAACCTCTCTACAAGTGCCGAATCATCGGTAACGCCCCTATCCCTGAATTTCTTATAAGCCTTGAGGATTAAATCCTTCCTGAATACCTGTGGCGTCTGAATCTCATAGAGCCTGTGCCTGTCGACCGTCTCCTTAACTATCCCGCATGCGGCTTGTCCGCCGGACAGGCGGGTCTGCCCGCCGGGGCGGTTCAGAATTGCTATTTTTTTAATCGTCGCCTTAACCGGCACCCCTACCACTGCCGCACCGCAGCATGCGGCCTGGCCGATGACCCGGGAAATAATGCCTTTACGGATAAATGGCCTTACCGCGTCGTGCACCAGCACTAATTCCGTATCGTTAGCGACCGCTGCCAGCGCATTCTCCACGGAAACCCTGCGGGTGGCACCTCCCAAAACAACCTTGCTGACCTTACTGATGCGGAATTTCTTTATTGCCGAATTGATCGCCCGGATATTTAAGGGGTTTGCCGCTACAATAACCTCTTTTATCTGAGGATGCCGGCTGAGTGCTTTAAGGGTATAAACGATCAGCGGAACACCCTTAATCCTCACCAGAGGCTTGGACTGCCTGCTTTTTAACCTTACGCCCAGACCCGCAGCCGGGACAATCGCAACAGCCTGCATCTTTCTACCTGGATAATTTTGTGAATATCATCCTTCCGGCCTGGGTCTGCAGCACGGAAGTAACCACTACCGTCACGTCCTGGCCGATAAGCTTACGGCCTTCCTCCACGACAATCATCGTCCCGTCTTCCAGGTAAGCCACTGCCTGGTTATGCTCCTTGCCTTCTTTAATCAGCTTGACCCGTATCGTCTCTCCCGGGAAAACCACCGGCTTCAGGGCATTGGCCAGCTCGTTAATATTCAATACCTTTATCCCCTGGATGGTAGCGACACGGTTAAGGTTAAAATCCACGGTCAATATCTTGCCGACCAGGAGTTTCGCCAGTTTGACCAGCTTGGCATCCACTTCCTGCGTCTCGGGAAAATCCTCTTCCTGGATGGTGACATCCACACCCGCTTCCTTCCTTAAAATATTGAGTATCTCTAAGCCCCTCCTGCCTCTCTGCCGCTTCATCGCGTCGGTAGAATCGGCAATCTGCTGTAACTCCTTCAGCACAAAGCGCGGGACGACAAGCTTGCCTTCGAGAAATTTAGTCTTGCAGATATCGACAATCCTTCCGTCGATAATGATGCTCGTATCTAAAATCACCACTTCTTCCGGCTGGTCCTGCCGGCGCAGCCGCACATAAGGGATGATCAGATTAAACTCATCCTTCCCGCGCAGGCCGATAACCATACCCAGATAACAAAATACCAGAGTAAGGGTTACCCGGACCAAAGATAAGTTGGCCGTGGGTATCGAGGCGAGGCTGACCGCGTCGGTCACCAGCTTTGCCATAATCAGGCCCAAGATCAGGCCGAATACGGCGCTGGAAAGCCCCTTTACCGAAACCCGGCGCATGCCCACTTCGGAAAAAATAATCAGCATGCCCGCCAACAAACCTACCAGCGCCCCTACTATCCCGGCACCCTTGGAATCTCCGGTCTGAAAACCTATTGCCGCACAGCCTAAAATAAAAAGAATACGCGCAAATAATAAATTCATCTACCCTACCTCCCTAATCCTATATCCAGCGATTGCCGCAAATCCTCAACCGGCACAATCTCAACATCGCCTTTATAATGCAGGTTTTTATGATTATTTTTAGGAATAATAACCTGCCGGAAGCCTAATTTTTCCGCTTCGTTTATCCTTAAGTTAATCTGTGATATGCTCCTTACCTCGCCGGCTAAGCCCACCTCGCCCAAAATCACCGCATCGGCCTTAACCGGTTTATCGCGAAACGCCGAGGCCACGGCTACCGCCGCCGCCAGGTCGCAGGCCGGGTCTTCTATTTTTATCCCACCGGCGATATTGATAAAAATATCCTCGGCCTCCAGATGCAAACCGATCCTCTTTTCTAAAACCGCGATTAAAAGACTGAGCCGCGTATAATCAAACCCCTGGGCGCGCCTGCGGGCGTAACCGAAGCTCGTCCTACTGACCAATGCCTGGATCTCCACCAAAAGCGGCCGCGACCCCTCCAGGACCGAGGAGACCACCGAGCCGCACGCCCCTTTTGACCTCTCCGATAAAAAAATCTCCGAAGGGTTTATTACCTCCTTAAGGCCGGCAGAGGTCATTTCAAATACGCCTATTTCATTGGTAGAGCCGAACCTGTTCTTCACCGCCCTTAAAATCCTGTAGATGGAGAAGCGGTCGCCTTCAAAATAAAGCACGGTATCAACGATATGCTCCAGGACCCGGGGACCGGCAATATTGCCTTCCTTGGTAACGTGGCCGATGATAAAAATAGAGGTAGAGGTTGTTTTTGCCAGCTGCGCCAGCATGCCGGCGCATTCCCTCACCTGGCTGACGCTTCCCGCGGAAGAGCTGAAGGCCGGATCAAAGACGACCTGGATGGAATCTATAATAACCACGTCGGGCTTGAGTTTATTAATGTATCCAATAATCAAAGGCAGCTCGGTCTGGCTGACAATATAGAGTTTGCCCGAATTTTCCGCGCCCAGCCGGTCGGCCCGTAATTTTGTCTGGTTGACCGACTCTTCCCCGCTGACGTAAAGCGCGGTGTACCCCGCCTTGGTCAGCTGGTTGGAAACCTGCAGGGAAATCGTGGACTTGCCGATTCCCGGGTCGCCGCCGACTAAGGTTACCGAACCCCGGACAATGCCGCCGCCTAAGACCCTGTCCAGCTCTTTTATGTCCGTTTTGATGCGCAGGGATTCCTTAAACTCCACGTCCTTTAATAATACCGGCTGATCTTTATATAAAGAACGCCTCTCTTTTGCTTTTGCGGCAGGATTAATAAACTCTTCCTCGACGAAAGAATTCCAGCTGCTGCAGTCAGGACACCTGCCCAGCCACTTGGGCGATTGATAGCCGCAGTTCTGACAACTAAATACGTTTTTGGCCCTCATTTTAACTAAAGACATAACTTAAATTTCCCCCCCGGGAGGACTATTTCTTCGGCGGCTTTTCTTTTGTCTTCCAGAACAGCTTCCAGGGGTTCCTTCTTAAGTCGGCAATCAACGACTGCACTTCTTTGTAGATCGAATCGTCATAAAGGAACCTCCCGACTGTCCCTTCCTTGTTGGTGATTGCCTTCTCCAGCTCTTTATAAATCGCATCATCGTAAAGGAGCTTGCCGATTGTGCCTTCTTTGGCTTTTATCTTCCGGAAGGTCTCTTCTATCCCACCGGCGATGTTCTTGGCCAGCTGTGCCACCTCATGCATGGCGATGGGGTCAACGCCTGTCATCATGTCGTTGGGCTTGACCAGCTCGGCATAATTCTTTCCCGGCATGATCTCGATATACTTCTCCCCCAGCAAGCCTAAGGTATTTACCCAGACCGTGGAGTCAACCGGTATCCGGGCAATGTTTTTCAGCCACCCGAATACCACCACATCGGTGCTGTTCTCCTGGGGGTTGAAGACGATCTGGATATCTTTGACCTCTCCCACGTCCAGTCCGGCGAATCTAATCGGAGCCCCCACCTTGACACCGTTGATAAAATTGAACTGAAATTTGAGGTTGTACCCCGAGGTCCAGGTCTCGATATTGCCGATGAGTAAAACAAAAGTAACCAGAATAACCAGGCCGAAGAAAACGAATATGCCGACTTTTAATTCCAGTTTTGATTTACCGAATATCATTTATTTACCTCCGGTTAAAAATGAAAACTGCGCGTTAAATTCCCATAATAAGTACAAATTACCGCTGTTATGCGTTCCGGCTATCTACCGGCCGTGCTACTTAAAATATCCCAGGGTTTCCGTAATCGGGCCACTGGCTAAGCCGTTGACAAACTGATGGACAATCGGGTGCTCGGAATGCTCTATCTCCTGGGCCGTCCCCTCGGCGATAATCTTTCCGTTATAGAGCATCGCGATGCGGTCGGCAACCCGGTAGGCGCTCTTCATATCGTGGGTAACCACAATGGAAGTCACCTTCAGTTTGTCATGCAGGCTGCCGATTAATTCGTTGATGCTGTCGGCGGTTATCGGGTCTACTCCCGTAGTAGGCTCGTCGTAAAGAATGATTTCCGGTTTGATACACAAGGCGCGCGCCAGGGCCACGCGTTTCTTCATCCCGCCGCTTAATTCCGAAGGCATAAGATTGCCGATGCCGCATAATTCTACCATGCAGAGAGACTCCTCCACCCGCATCAGAACCTCTTTGGTGGGGAGGTTAAAATGCTCGATTAAGCCGAAGCCCACGTTTTCCGCGACAGTCAGGGAATCAAACAAAGCGCCCCCCTGGAAGACCATGCCGATTTTCATCAGCAGCGGCTTCATCTGCATGCTGGTTAGCCGGGTTATTTCCTGCCCGTCGATAAATACCTCTCCTTTTTCCGGCTTAAGGATTCCCACGATATGCTTTAACAGAACACTCTTGCCGCATCCGGAACGGCCGATGATTACCTTGGTCTCGCCGGTGTTTATGGTCAGGCTCAGGTTATCCAGGACCTTGTGCTCGTTAAACGACCTGCTGACTTCCTTTATTTCGATCATGGCAAAATAAAATAAAATAAGGCGGTAAAGAAGCAGTCCGCGGTGATAATCAGGATAAAGGTATTGACCACGGAACGGGTAGTCGCCTTGCCCACCCCCTCTGCTCCCCCTTCCACGTTAAAACCCTCATAGCAGCCGACAAAGGCGATGATCATCCCGAAAAACACCGCCTTAATCAGGCCGGTAAACAAATCTTTAAACAGCAGCGAGTCATATGTAATATTCAGGTACATGCTGGAGGCAATACCCAGCCGGAACACGCAGATAAGATATCCTCCCAGTATGCCGATGGCGTCCGAATACAAAGTGAGAATCGGCAGCATCAGCGTTGCCGCGAGCAGCCGGGGAACCACCAGATACTGCAGGGGATTGGTAGCCAGGGTCTCCAGCGCGTCTATCTGTTCGGTTACCGTCATCGTGCCGATTTCCGCGGTTATCGAAGCCCCGCTTCTTCCCGCGACGATCAGGGCGGTCAAGACCGGCCCCAGCTCCCTGACTACGGAAAGCGCGACAATAGAAGCAATGTACATCTCGGAACCCAACCTCTGCATCTGGACCGCGGTCTGCAGGGCAAGGATGATGCCGATAAACAACGCTATCATCGAGACGATCGGCAGGCTATCCGCCCCGATTTTCTTGGCTTGCACCATAATGTGTTCTCTCTTAAACGGCGGCTGGAATACCCAAAAGAAAGTCTCTGCGGTCAGGCGCGCTAAACCGCCTAAGAAGTAAAACAACGTTACCGACTTATTACCGAGATATAAGAATAAGTTTGGCATTATCGTCTATCCTATTCAAAGACTAACTCTTCGTTTTTGCGCACCGCCTTAACCAACGCGCGCTCTTTAAGCCGGCCGGAAATAATTTCCTCCGAAAGCGGGTCCTCCATATACCTCTGGATGGTCCGCTTTAACGGCCGCGCTCCGAATACCGGGTCAAACCCTTTTTCAATCAACAGTGCCTTTGCCTCGCTGCTCACCTCTAAAGTTATATGCTGCTCCTTAAGCCTCTCCACGACATAAGCCAGTTCGATGTCCACGATGTGCACTAAATCATCTTTTACCAGGGGGCGGAACACGATAATATCGTCTATGCGGTTTAAGAATTCCGGCTTGAAAGTGCGCTTGACCTCCTCCAGCAGCCTTTCCTTCATCTCCTGATAGGTGACTTCCTCCTTCTGGTCCTTGAACCCTAAGGAGCCCTGCCTACGGATTAATTCCGCGCCGATGTTGGAGGTCATGATAATTACCGTATTTCTGAAGTCCACCTTCCTGCCGAAGCTGTCAGTCAGGCGGCCGTCTTCAAAAACCTGCAGCAGCAGGTTAAACACGTCGGGGTGGGCCTTCTCAATCTCGTCTAAAAGCACCACCGCATAGGGCCGGCGCCGGATCTTCTCGGTAAGCTGTCCTCCCTCCTCGTAGCCAACGTAGCCCGGAGGAGCGCCGATAAGCCGGGAGACATTAAACTTCTCCATATATTCGGACATATCCAGCTGGACAAGTGCGTCTTCGTTGCCGAACATAAATTCCGCCAGGGCGCGTGCCAAGAGGCTCTTACCCACACCGGTGGGCCCTAAAAACACGAATGAACCGATGGGACGGCGGGGGTCTTTTATACCGGCGCGCGAACGCCTCACCGCCGAGGCAATGGAGGTAATCGCCTCGTCCTGGCCGATAACCCGCTTATGCAGCTCCTCTTCGACCTTTAATAATTTTTCGCTTTCCTTCTCCTCTAACCTAAACAGGGGGATTCCCGTCCACTGCGAGACAATCTTGGCGATATCTTCGGCAGTTACCTCCGGCCGCAGCTTATCCTTGGTCTGCGTCCATTCCTTGTTCAGGTTCTCCAGTTCCGTGCGCAGGCTCCTCTCCTGGTCTCTTAAGCCGGCCGCCTTTTCAAAATCCTGGCTTTTGATATAGACCTCTTTTTCCTTTCGTATCCCTTCAATCTTTTCCTCCAGGTTTTTTATATCGGGAGGCACTATAAGCACATTCAGGCGCGCGCGCGAACCTGCCTCATCTATCAGGTCAATCGCCTTATCCGGCTGGAACCTTCCGCTGATATATCTATCGGCTAATTTTGCCGCGGCCTCCAACGCCTCGTCCTTAAAGGCCACACGGTGATGCGCCTCATACTTATCCCGCAGGCCCTTAAGAATCTCGATGGTCTGCGCAACTGAAGGCGGCTCCACGATTATCGTCTGGAACCTTCTTTCCAGGGCGGCGTCCTTCTCGATGTATTTGCGGTATTCGTCCATGGTAGTGGCACCAATGCACTGCATTTCCCCGCGGGAAAGCGCGGGCTTTAATATGTTCGAGGCGTCAATCGCGCCCTCGGCAGCGCCCGCCCCCACCAGGGTATGCAGCTCGTCGATAAAAATAATTACGTCCTGCGAGCGCTTGATCTCTTCCATTACCGCCTTAATCCTTTCTTCGAACTGGCCGCGGTATTTAGTGCCGGCAATCATCAGTGCTAAATCCAAAACCACAATCCGCTTATTCCTTAAGACCTCGGGGATATTGCCCGTTACTATCCCCTGGGCAAGGCCCTCGACGATCGAGGTCTTACCCACTCCTGCCTCGCCTAATAAAACCGGATTATTTTTGGTGCGGCGGCTTAAAATCTGGATCACCCGCTCGATTTCATTACGCCGGTCGATTACGGGATCGAGTTTGCCTTCCCTGGCTAAACCGGTTAAATCCCGGCCAAAGGCATCAAGGGCCGGGGTCTTGGTCTTCTGCGCCGGGGCCTGGCCAAAACCGGGCAGGACAGAACCCAATACCCCCATGATTTCATTCCTCACGCTGTTTAAATCCAGCCCTAAGTTCATCAATACCTGGCTGGCCACACCCTCCCCTTCGCGGATTAACCCTAAGAGAAGATGCTCTGTGCCGATGTAGTTGTGGCCTAACGCACGGGCTTCCTCAACCGCTAATTCCAATGCCTTCTTGGCGCGCGGGGTAAAGGGGATATCTCCGATAATCTGGGTTGTCGGCCCCGGCTGCACCAGCTTCTCCACCTCGATACGGATGTTTTCCAGCGAAACGCCGATCTTCTGCAATACCGCTGCCGCCACCCCCTCTCCTTCGCGAATTAATCCTAAGAGTATGTGTTCCGTGCCGATATAATCATGGTTAAAACGCCTTGCCTCTTCCTTGGCTAAAATAATTACTTTTCTTGCCCGTTCGGTGAATCTGTTGAACATTGCCGTCCCCTCCTAGAAGAATATTATTAAAAGACTGCTTATCCTAATTTACGGCGAATAAGTTCCGCACGCTTTAAGTCCCGCTCCTCGGTAGACAGCTTCCTGCCTTCTATCTTCTGTAAATGAGCGGGCTGGGTCAAAATAAACAGCTCGTTTATAATCCTGCGGTCGATATTTTTTATTATTTGTAAATCACAGCCCAGCCGAAGCAGCGACAACAGCTCAATGGTCTCCTGGCTGGAAATGATATGGGCGCTGCGCAAGGTCCCGAACCCCCTGCAGATTCTATCCTCAAGCATATCGCGGTTCTGTGTCAAGAGTGCCGCCCTGCCCGCTTCCTCCTGTTCGATAATCTGCTTGATCAGCCCGTTAATGTTGGCAATCATCTCTTCCTCATTATTGCCCAAAGCGACCTGGTTGGAAATCTGAAAAAAATTACCGCTGGCCTCCGTGCCTTCGCCGTACAAGCCCCGGCTGGTAAAATGCAGTTTGGCAATTGCCGCAAGGACGCGGCTGATCTGGCGCGACAAGACCAGGGCCGGCAAGTGCAGCATCACCGAACCGCGCATGCCTGTGCCGGTATTTGTCGGGCAGGCGGTAAGATACCCCCACTCTTTGGAAAAGGCAAAAGAGAGCTCTCTTCCTAAGGCATCATCAATGGCGCTAATTATCTTCCAGGCCTCAAAAAGGTTAAAACCGGACTGCATCACCTGTATCCTTAAATGGTCCTCCTCATTAATCATTATTGCCAGGACCCCTTCCTCGTCGATAACTACGGCCTTGCTGTTCTGGCCCTTGGCATGCTCGTAAGACATCAAGTGCCGCTCAATCAGGAATTGCTTGTCCACGTTATCCAAACCGCTCAGCTCTAACAGGACGGTCTTACTGTTTATATACCCGGTTTTTTTCAAGGCGTCCCGGATAAGCCCTAAGGCCTGTTCTCTCTGTTTCTTGTCTGCCCAATGCGGAAAAGGAACCTTATCCAGGTTGCGTGCCAGGCGGATGCGGCTGGAGATGACGATATCGGCGTGAGGGCCGGTGCCCCTAAGCCATTCGCTGGTGTAATTGAGCAAGTCGTCAATCTTCATCGCTTGCCTCTTTTTTATTCTTAGGATTGCAGGGCACTTCTTTCTTCTCCAATTGTTTAATCTGGTCGCGGATCTTGGCCGCCTTTTCGAACTCTTCCTCTTCTATTGCCGTCTGCAGTTTATCACGCAGCTCCTCCAGGTTCGATCTCTTATGGGCTGTCCTCGCGGCCTTAATAGGCGTCTTACCCGCATGCTGGCCGGAGCCGTGTATTCTTTTTAACAACGGCCCAAGATACCTTCTAAAAGTAACGTAACACTCGCTGCAGCCTAAGCGGCCGATTTTTTTAAAGTCTGTGAAGCTTAAGCCGCAATTCGCGCATTTTATTTTAATAATCCCCTCTGCCTGCTCCTTGACACCGCCGAACTCCGCCAGCCCTGCCAGTAAATCGGCAAGGCCAAACTGCTGTTCCATATTGACGCTTTTTTCCCGGGCGCATTTTTCGCAGAGGTGCAATTCGGTTATTTGGTCGTCGATTATCTCGGTCAAATGAACGGTTGCCGGGACCTTATTGCAAATGTCGCATAACATAACTTACCCCTTTACGACACAGGTCGATTGTCAATGGTCAATAGTCTATAGCTTAAAAAATAAACTATAGACCATCGACTATAGACCATAGACCATTGTCTAATTTTAATATTAATATTTTACTCCCTCTTTCCTGGTAAGCTCCCGGAATTTTTTCATCATCCTTAAAGTGAAGCTGCCGGGCGTACCTTTGCCGATAGTGCGTCCGTCCACCTTAACCGCCGGGATAATCTCGGCGGCGGTTCCGGTTAAGAAACACTCGTCGGAAATATAGACCTCGTGGCGGGTGAGCACGTGCTCGTGGACACTGATCTTATCCTTACGGGCAATCTCCAAAACCGCGTCGCGGGTAATCCCTCTTAAGGTCCCCATGCATTGCGGCGGCGTATAGAGGTGGCCGCGCTTGACGATAAAGATGTTATCGCCGGTACACTCCGCCACGTAACCTAAGGAATCCAACATGATTGCCTCATCGTAACCGGCGTTTATCGCCTCAATCTTTGCCAGGATATTATTTAAATAGTTTAATGATTTTATCTGGGGATTAAGCGCCTCGGGAAGATTCCTCACCGTGGGAACGGTAATAATCTTTAAGCCGTGCTTATAGAGCTGCTCGGGGTATAAGGCTATTTTATCGGCAATGATGATAATCGAGGCCCGGCCCTTACATTTACGCGGGTCAAGCCCGAGGTCGCCTTCTCCGCGCGTAACGATCAGCCGGATATAGGCATCATTGAGGCCATTCGCCTTTAAGGTCGAGATGACCGCCTTAATTAAATCTTCCCTGGACAGGGGGATTTCCAGCATGATGCTCTGCGCTGATTCAAACAGCCTGTCGATATGTTCTTCCAGCTTAAAAACCAGGCGGTTATAGGAACGTATGCCTTCAAAGACACCGTCTCCGTAGAGCAGTCCGTGGTCAAAGACAGAGATCCTGGCCTGGCCTTTCTCGTATAATTTTCCGTTAATGTAAACCTTCATCCCTTCCTCCTAATTTGCTCCCCTTGGCTTACCCGGGCTTCTATCCTGCCGTCCTTCAGGTAAATCACGCTGTCACAAAAGTCAGCTACTTCCCTGTTGTGGGTAACTAAAATAACCGTGGTATTGTCTTCCCGGCTTAAGCCTTTAAGGATTTTCAGAATCCTCTCTCCGTTGTCGGAATCGAGGTTGCCCGTAGGTTCGTCGCAAAGTAGAATATCCGGCCGGTTAATCAGGGCGCGGGCGATGGCGATTCTCTGCTGTTCGCCTCCGGAAAGCTGGCTGGGCATAAAATTCATCCGTCCGCTAAGCCCCATCTGCTCGAAGATTTTTTCCGCGCGGCTTACTGCCTCTTGCCTTCGCCACCAGCTTCTGATTAATACCGGCAGCATCACGTTCTCCAGAGCGGTAAATTCGGGCAACAGGTGATAGAGTTGAAAAACAAACCCCAGCCGTTTATTCCTGAATTCGGCTATCTTTTTCTCCGTTGACTTGTTAATGAGGACCCCGTCAAAGAGAATCTTTCCACTAGTGGGCTCATCCAGCGTGCCGATGAGGTTCAAGAGCGTTGATTTCCCCGCTCCCGAAGGCCCCTGGATGCAAAATAACTGGCCCCGGACAATCCTTAAATTTATGCCTTTTAAAACCTGAAGCTCCTCTGCCTGGTTATTATAGGACTTGTGTAAATCCTTTACTTCAATTACGCAATCACTCATATCTTAATGCTTCAGTAGGCTTAAGCCGGGAAGCGTGATAAGCCGGATAAATACTCGCCAAAAGTGTGATCATAAACGCGCAGACGGCAATAATGGAAATGTCTTTAACGTTAAAGTATATCGGCAAGTGGTCGAAATAATAGATATCCTTGGGGATCAGGCTCCTGCCGATAAGCCGGGAGATAAAATTTATAATATTGTTCAGAGAGGCGGCTAACGAAACTCCGCCGATTACCCCTAAGAGAATACCCATACACCCTAAGCCCAGTCCCTGGAAAAGAAAAATCTGCAAAACGCCGCTTACCCTTGCTCCCACCGCCCGGAGAATGCCGATATCCTTTGTTTTTTCCATAACCGACATAATCAGGGTGTTCACGATGCCGAAGGCAGCCACTACCGTAGTCATAATCACCACGATGAACATCACCAGTTTTTCCAATTTCAGGGCCTCGAGAAAATTTCTGTTTAAGTCCATCCAGGTCCGAATCTCAAAAAGATTCTGCGGCGCAAGCGCCCGCGATATCCTCTCTTTAATCTCCTCTACCTGATATACGTTATCCGCCTTAACCGATATGCCGTTTCTGGCGGAGCTAAGGCCGAAAAAATCCTGCGCCGTCTTTAAATTGCTGATCACCAGCCCCGAGTCATAGATGTACATTCCGCTGTTAAATACTCCCTTGATCTTAAACCGGGAAAGCTCGATGGTCTCGGGCGAAATAAGCGCTATACTGTCTCCTACTTTCAGATATAGCCTGTTCGCCAATTCTTCGCCGATGATTATCTCGCCTTCGCCCAAGTTGAGGTCGCCCTGCTTGATATATTCCTTTATCTTGGTCACTTTCGGCTCAAGTCCGGGTACGATGCCCCGCAGCTGGACGTTTATCAAACTACTGCCTTCCTTGATTAACGCCCCGCCTGAGGCAAAAGGTGCCGTGTCTATTACACCGGGTATATCTTTTATTTTTTTCATCAAATCCTCAAGAGAAGCTAAGGGTGTTAAGCTCTCCACGACGATATGGGCGTGCGTGCCGATCATCTTGTCTTCCAAATATCTATCGAACCCGCTCATTACCGATATTACTACGATTAATACGGCTACCCCCACGGCAATGCCGAGCACGGAAATCAAGGCAATAACGGAAATAATCCTTTCCCTGCGCCTGGCTTTGATGAACCTTAAGGCTATCCACAATTCATAAAACATGTTCAAGTTATCTCTCGGGACGTAATAAGGGGAATAAAATCACGTCCCGGATTGAAGGCTGATCGGTAAAAAGCATTACCAGCCGGTCAATGCCTATCCCTAAGCCGCCTGCGGGCGGCATGCCGTGCTCCAATGCCGTAATAAAATCTTCGTCGATGTTTTTGTTTTCCTCTGCGGGCATATCCTTAAGTTCTGCCTCCAGGCGGCTCTTCTGCTCCTGCGGGTCGTTTAACTCCGAATAGGCGTTGGCCAGCTCAATCCCGCAGATAAATAACTCAAACCTCTCGGTGAGTAGGGGGTTATCCCTCCTGGTTTTCGCCAGAGGGCATAATTCGGTAAATAAATCGGTCACAAAAACCGGATGGTCGGACTGCGGCGTAATCAAATCGGCAATCAGATTGACCACCAATGAACGGGATACCTGGGAAGTATTGTCCGGTTCAACGGCAATATTTTTCTCCTTCAGTTTCTTCAGCCATTCTTCCAGCCTGTCCTGCGGATTGATACCGAAGCGCTCTTTCATTACCTTGGCAAAAGAAACTTCCTCCCAGGTAGAAAGGTCGACTCTCTTGCCCTGATATACCAGTTCATTCTTGCCGAAAATCTCACCGGCGATAAAAGTGAACATCTCGCGGGTCAAATCCATCATGTCTTTGTAGTCGGCGTAGGCGGTATAAACCTCCAGCATGGTAAACTCGGGATTATGCTGGGTAGACACTCCTTCGTTGCGAAAACTGCGGTTTATCTCATAGACCTTATCCAGCCCTGCGACAATCAGGCGCTTAAGGTATAACTCCGGGGCAATCCTCAGATAAAGCTCCAAATCGTATTCGTTGTGATGGGTCTTAAACGGCCGGCCCCTGGCTCCGCCGGGAATAGGATGCATCATCGGCGTTTCCACTTCCAGGTATCCTCTTTTATCCAGGAACTCCCGGATTAAAGCGATGATGCGGCTGCGCGTTAAAAAGACCTCCCGGACCTGCTGGTTGGTAATCAGATCCAGGTATCTCCTGCGGTATCTGATTTCCACGTCCTTGAGGCCGTGCCATTTTTCCGGAAGCGGCCTTAAGGCCTTGGAGAGGATGAATAAATCCGCGGCCTTAACGGTTATCTCGCCGGTGCGGGTCTTAAAGAGCTCTCCCTTGACCGCGATGAAATCGGCGATATCCAGAGATTCAAACAACGCGAATTTCTCACTGCCGACTATCTCTTCTTTTATATATACCTGAATCTTGGCAGTGGCGTCGCGGATGTCTAAAAAATTGGCCTTGCCGTGCGCGCGCTTGGCGATTATCCTTCCGGCAAGCGCCACAGAGCCACCTTCCTGAAAATTATCCACGGCCTGCTTAACGCTCAAGCGTTCTTTTAAGGCAAGGGCATAGGGCTCTATGCCTTTGTCCCTTAACAAGTTAACTTTATTTTTCCTTTGCGCGATAATTTCCTGTAGATCCATAATTAGATAATTATATAGTATAATTCTGCCCCTGTCAATTTATTCGTAGCCCAATTTTTGCCCTCTTGCAGCCCTTTATATGGGTATGCCTGAAGCGACTTTTTGCCGCAAAAACACCTGCCGGTAGGCAGCGGGTCCTGTCTTGGTTTGTTTCTCGCAGGGACGTTCGTTTGCCCCAGCGCGGCAAACTCACTCGGCGAAAATTCTCGCTCTCGCTAAACGTATTACCGGGCGAACCATGCCCGCTCGAATTTTCGTACGCCCTGCTCGAAACCAAACCAAGCCACCCGCTTCAACTATAAGCCTAATGATTTTATGTGGTTCGATTCGAAGCGCATTAGAAAATTTTTGGCATCCTTGCCGATAGTGAACCCGTGGGCAAGGAGTGCACAAGGAATTACGGCGAACGGAGGACCTTATTTATGCGAAAGCGAATCCGGGAGTGAGCCGTAAGCCGCAGTGCACGGCAAAAATTTTCAGCGCGAGAACGAAACACATAAAATCAATCCGCGTTAAGTATAGCGCACGGCAGCAATAAAATATTGACCGGGCAGAAGTTGTCTATTATAATATTATGATAAGCTTGCAAGCGGCGCAGCTGCGAACGCCGCGGTTAACCGGAAACATACCAAACGGTTAGAAAAAGAACATATGGCGGATATAAAACTGACTCTGCAAAACCGGATCACCTCGCTGATGGTGGTTTCGACTGTAATCCTGATCAGCGTATTCACCCTCATCCAGCTTAATAATCATTTATCCAATCTTACACTCTACAATTCCTACCAGGCGCGGTTGAGCTCTCTGCTCGCCAGGAACAGCCTGGAAGAAACGCTCAAATCATTGCCCGCGGGCAACGTTCCGGCCGGGCCGTATCTGCAAAAAACGCTGGATAGCCTGACAGAAATCAGGATTGTGGATAAGGCAGTAATTATCGACAACCAGGATACGGTTATCGCTGCTACGGACAATAGCCTGATAGGAAAACCGGCAAGCACCAAAGATATGGTCACCCGCTACAACCTCGCCGCCAGGCAGGATAAGAACAAGCTTTTTGAGCTGGAAATCGACAAGGTCAACAGGGTCCTCAATATCTTTATCCCGCTAAAAAACCCCGGGGGAACGCAGGATGACTTCCTTCTCAGGCTGACCTCTTCCATCGGCAATATCCGGGACGCCCTGATCGGTGTTTATAAACCGGCGATACTCACCAGTGTTTTGGTCATCCTCGCCAACATCATCATCGGTTTTATGCTGTCGAAAATTGTCATCGGGCCGATAAAGATATTAAACGAGGCGACCAAGGTCATTGCCAGCGGGAAGTTGGAAACCCGCGTTGCCATAAATACCGATGATGAACTGGAAGAACTGGCCGATACCTTTAACGAAATGGCAAAAGCGCTGATCAAGATGAAAGAACGCGCGGAAAACGCCAACCCCCTGACCAAGCTGCCCGGTAATATCATCATCCGGGAAGAAGTGGAAAAGCGTATCCAAAGGGCTGAAAAATTCATGGTCATCCATGCGGACTTAAGTAACTTCAAGGCCTATAACGACGGTTACGGGTTCGCCAAGGGCGACGAAATAATAAAATTAACTTCCCAAATTTTAAAAGAATCGCTGGAAAAAAAAGGCAACCCGCAAGATATACTGGGGCACGAGGGAGGGGACGACTTCGTGCTTATAACTACCCTGGCGAAATCGCAAGAGGTCTGTTCTTATATTATATCCGAGTTTGACAAACGGGTAAGGGAATTTTACAACGCCCAGGACCTCGAACGCGGTTTTATTATCGCAGAAGCCCGCCAGGGCGGGATAATGAAATTTCCCATTATGTGCATCTCCCTCTCCGGTGTCGACAATGAACACCGCGAGATAAAATCATTTACGGAAGTCACCAATATCGACGTAGAGATGAAGAAAAAAGTCAAGGCGCAGGGAAAAAGCTTCTTTGCCTGCGACCAGAGGAAATAATAGGAGCTAAAAAAATACCCTTTGCTAGTTTTACACACTAAAATCAGCAAAGGGTATTTTTATTGTTTAGACTATTTCTTCTCGCGTAAACTAATCGCGATATCCAGCAGGATTAAAGCTATCGCCATCTTAAGATAGCCGCCGGGAGTGACACCAAAACCTCTGGGCATAACCTGGGTCAAGCCTACCAAATCCGCAATCGACAGCAGCACAACGATAATTGCCAACCCAAGGACTACATCGCCTAATTTCTTCATAATACCACCTCCTATACATTAAAATAACAGAAATTAGTTTTTTGTCAACATATTTTTGGTTAATTTTGGTTAATTTTTGTTTGACTCCTGCCTGACGGCACTATATAATCATTACGGCATCTAAATCTTCCGCTAAAGGCAAAACGGCAACCGGCATCAGGCTGCCTTATTGACACGTTGATATAATTATGCCTGCAAAGGTCCTCTATTACTTCAAATCAGTATATAAACCCCTCCTTGCCATGGTTTGTGTGGTCTTGTTCTTTGCCTCTTATAATACCTATCTTGTCGACCACTCGTTAAATAACTTGAAACTCGCCCTTACGCAAACCGCCTCCGCAGAAACTCTGGAGAATACTAAATCCCTGCAGGCGATTGTAGATTATGCCCTGATCTCGGAATTGACTGCCTACAAAATGGACTCCGGCACCCTGGCCGGCCTGACGCTTTCCAGAAGTATCATCGCCAAGGGAAAATCCCAAACACAGATCAAGGATATGGAATCGGCACTGAAAGAGATAATCCAGCGCAGGGAGAAACAGCGCGGCAGCGTATTAACGATAATCGATACTACGGTAGGTAAACTGAATGATATAAAAGACAGGCTGACCGCCATGCTTCTGCCGGGAAAAGCCCGGACCGTCAAAACAGCGGACAGCGCACTCCTGGAACAGGCAAGGAAGATGAAGGAATCCTGGAAGTTGCCGCAGGCCATAGAGGATTACGAATTGTTTATCGCCAGTTATCCCAACTATGAGAATATCGACGGCGCAAGGCTGGAGCTCGCCTATTGTTACGAAGAGTCCAAAGATTATCAAAAGGCGCGCAGCATATACGAACGTATCGCTAAGCTCTCCGGAGGAACCAAAGAGGCGCGGGTCGCGCAGGCCGCGCTGGTCAAGATAAGAGAAATAGAAAATTTAATATACAAGAAGGACAGGCTGGCCGCACAGCTCACTGCTCAAAAGACCGTCCCCCAGCTGCAAGAGACCTATTATCAACTCGGCACAATCTACACTAAGCTCCTGGATTTTCCGCAAGCCCGGGAGAGTTACAAAAAAGTAGTGGAGTTAAACGCCGATAGCGAGCTCGCCCTGAAGGCCAAATTCAATCTCGGATGGGTATATAAATTTCAGAATAAACTCGAAGAGAGTTCCGGTCTCTTTAAGGAAATAGCGGAAACTATACCGGACTCCGAAATGGCAGCAAACAGCAAATTGCAGGTAGCGGATAACCTCGGCCTGCAAGAACGCTTCGCTGAAGCCCTGAAGGTATACCGGGAGGTCGCGGACAATGAGAAGAATAAAATACTGGCCAAACAAGCGCAGTTGCAGGTGGCTTATACTTATCTTTACGGCCTGAATGACCCGGCAGCGTCAAAGCGGGAATTTGACAAGCTCGTTCGGCCGGTGAGGAAAGAAATAAGCCAGGATATCGGCAAGGAATACCGGCTAGAGGGGTATGCATTATTAAACGAAAAGCGCTACCAGGAAGCAGCGGAAAAATTCAACTACGCCATTAAATTAAACCCTGCGGATTCCTCCGCTTACTTAGGCCTATCTTACCTTTACAGGAACATGGGAGACATCGCTCAAGCGTTGGCAATGGCGAAGAAAGCAAGCGAAGTAAACGAAAACGACGAATACGCCTTTGCCACGCTGGGAGAATTATATACGGAAAGCAAAAAAAACTACGATGCGATAGTGGCGTATAAACGGGCGGTAGCGATAAAGAATAACTATCCCGAAGCGCTCTATAATCTGGGGTATCTGTATCACATTACTTTGCAATATGACGAGGCGATAGCAACCCTGGAGCAGGCGGTCAGCGCTTTACCTTCCTATACCGAGGCGTATAATAACCTGGGTGTAGCCTATTGGCAAAAGGGAAGAATAAGCGATGCGATCAGGACGCTGGAGCTGGCGTTAAAACTTAAACCCGATTATCTGGACGCGCTACATAATCTGGGCTTGGTTTACGAGTCTCAAGGCCAATATAAGGAAGCGAAAGAAGCGTTCCTCAAAATCCTGAAGATTGACCCGCGGGATTTGCTGGCGCAAAAAGAACTGCAGGGTCTGGAAAAAAGATAACAAAAGACCCCGTTACCGTCAATAAGAAAATAATGCCTTAAGGACTACGGTCACGGGGTTAAATTTTTTTTATGATCTTTATGAACACCTTGGCTACCTTGGGGTCGAATTGAGAACCGCTGTTGCTCTTTATTTCCCCCAGGGCCTGTTCTATGCTCATCCTGTTCCTGCGGTATGGCCGGTTGGAAGTCATGGCATCAAATGCATCGGCACAGGCCATTATTCTCGCCATTATCGGTATCTTATCCCTGACTAATCCGTCGGGATAGCCTTTACCGTCATAGCGTTCATGGTGATGCCTGACTAAGGGGATAGCCGACTTCAGGAACTGCAGAGGCTCGATCATTTCCGCTCCTCGGACAGGATGGACCTCTATGGTCGCCCTCTCGGTAGGAGTAAGTTTCCCCGGCTTATTGAGAATCAAATCGGATATGGCGATTTTACCCACATCGTGCACCTCTCCGGCGTAACGCAAAATCTCTATATCATGTTCGGATAATTCCAGCTCCTGGGCTATCTCTATAGAATAGCGGGTTACCCGGTCGGCGTGGCCGCGGGTATAGGGGTCTCTTGCCTCCATGGCCAATACCAGAGAACGGATGGTATTAAAATAGGTTGTGTGGATATCCTCAGAGAGCTTGATTTCCTGGACCGCTACCGCAGCCTGCGAAACAAAAGCAGTCAGGGGCTTGATTTCTTCCTCGGTAAAGTGGCGCGGGGCCCTGGCGTATACGGTAACCACCCCCAATACCTTGCCCTTCGCCACCATCGGCATTGCCACTGCCGAACACAGCCCCCGCCTTTTTATTATTTCCGCGTAATCCTCTTTGGCTAAATCGTTCACCGTTACCGGATGCTTATACTTTGCCGCCCGGCCGCTGAAAGACTCTCCCGGCTTAAGCGACGCAGAATTTAAATTATTCGCCCTCAGCCCCCGCTCTCCCTCGACAACCAGGCTATCCGCGCGCTCATCAAACAGCCTGATTATACAGGCCTCGGCATGCATAATCTTACAGGTAAGCCTGGTAATCAGGCCGCAGATGCTCCCGGAATCCAGACTCAAACCGCAGGCATTGTTTATCTTAATTATCCCGCTTAATTCCTCCCTGGCAATGTTCAGCTCTTTTATCTTATGGCAATATTTCTTATAAATCCTGTTCTTACGCCTGGCGATAATGCTATTTATCCGCCTTAACCTCTCTATACTGCCCTGGAGTTTGCGGTTAGCCAGTAAAAGGTACTCATAAGACCTTTTTAATTCCTCCGCTGCGCAATCGGCCCTCTTTTGCCCTCCTAAGCCAGCGGTGATATCATCAATCAACTCCAGCGCCTGAACGACCTTGCCGCTTTTATCCTTTACCGGGCTTACGGTTAACTGAAAATAATGTTTTGCCCCGTCCTGGGAAAAACCCGGCTGAATCGCCTGTTCGATGTGGCCGCTGCGGAATACCTTTAAGGTGGGACACCCTCTGCAGGGATGGGCCTTATGCTGATAAACCGCGTAACAGTATTTTCCGCAGATTGGGCCGTTTCTGCCGCCAAACCACTTTTCAAAAACGCTGTTTACCCAGACGATGCGCAGTTTGTTATCGACAAGAGACAAGCCCGCGCCGATATTTTTAAAGACGCTGCGGCAGTCAACGTGTTCGGGATGTAACGCTTGTTTGTACATTCTGGCTGCATCCCCCTTTTCAAAAAAAATAGCCAAGTCGCACACATAATTTCGGCAACTCGGCCATCATAGATAGGTTGTCTGGTAGGCTCGTGATCATCAGATATCAGCCTATCTTTAGACCCGTAGCTTTGCGTCCTTACCTTTCGGTAAGTTTGCCCCCGCCAACCCCTTTAGCGGTCCCGCCTTTGCAAGTGGCGGGTTTTTCGATTAAATGTACATATCCTTATAAAGTATACTATCTAAAACGCAAATTGTCAAGGCAGGCATTTTTATTTATTTCCATTAAAGCATGAACTTACTGTATTACAATTGGTTAGCGAAGCTCAATAGCTTTACAGCCGTGGCATCTTTTACTGCGGGGTATGCCCCCAACCAGCTCCCTTCATCTCCGGGTTTATACTTAAGGCTTTTTACGGTAAGGTGGCAAGCTTAATTTTTGCGGTAAGTAGAAAGCTGCTTTATTCTCTTCAGCATATTAGGGTGGGTGCTTAAAAGCTCCAATAATTTATCGCTAAAACCCAGGTCCAGCTTCTTATTCTGCAGCATCAGCAGCTCATCAGGATCGATTGTGCCGCTTTTATCTAAGTCCAACTGACTCAATTCTTTAATTTCCTCCACAGAACGCGAAGGGTCATTAATAAAAAACGCTTTAAATCCTTCCACTTCTTTAAGGGACTCTTTGCGGATACGCGCTGAGCCGTAAGCCAGTTTATACAATGCCGATGCCAGAAAAGCAGGATCATTACCCAATAGCAGAGAACCCCGGTCGGCAAAATATTCCCGGATGCGCGAGGCATAAAGCACCAAGAGATTGGTAATAAAATAAAAAAGGAAGGCCGCCAGCCCCAGTAAGGCGGTATTCCCCGACCTCTCTCTTCTCCCCGAGCCGCCGTAAAATAGAAAATGCCAGGCGATACGGTAGAGGACTATTGGGATAACCGAAAGGAGGGTGATCGTAATCACATCGCGGTTTTTTAGGTGACTGAGCTCATGACCCAATACCGCCTTCAGCTCATCCTGATTGAGAAGGCTGATTATTCCTTCGGTAACACAGACCCTGCCGTCTTTCAGCGTCCTGCCGAAAGCAAAGGCATTAGGCAGGCTAATCTGGGCGATGCCGATTTTCGGCTTAGGGATCCCCGCCTTGTTGCTTAATTCTTCCACCATCCGGTGTAATTGCGGATATTCAGCCGCAGTCACGTATTTGACCCGCATCGACCACTCTACAATCTTCGGCCCGAGCATGTATTGGATGAACATCATACCTAAGGACAAGAGCAGATAAAAATAAAAATCTTTTACGCCCAGGGAAAAACTTATAATCGAGACTATCGTATAGACGACAGCGAAGAGCACTGCCAGCAAAAGGTACAGCCTTAATTTTAAATACCACATATTACCTCCATCCTTCCTTTATTATCTTTGCCTTGACCGTAAGCCTGATTATGGGTGTAATCGGGCTATCGGTATGCACATAGACATACTGTTTTGCTTCGCCGGAATAGCCTTTGGTATTAAAGGTGACCTCTATCTCACTGCTTCCGCCGGGAGGTATCTCGCGGGAAGAAACCAGCGTTCCCGTGCAGCCGCAGGACGGCCGGACATTATTGATAATCAGAGTGTCTTTGCCGGTGTTCTTTAATTGGAAAGTATGCTTAAGGACGGCTGCCTGCTTAACCTTGCCGAAGTCCCAGAGGTAAGGGTCTTTGGACTTTATTTTTTCCGCCAAAAAACAGCCGCTGCAAAAAAATAAGACCGAAACCGATATCAGCAACACAATGGAGCCCACCCGGGCTAAAGCCCGGGGTTCCTTGGGCGGAATACTCAAGCGGCCACATGCTCCATCCTCGCCCTTAAGGGCGAGGTTTTGTGGCCGCGAATGTATGGAGACACGCATAGCTTAAATCCTCCTCAGCAGTATTATGCCCAGCCCGAAAAACAGGCCTGCCAAGAGCAGTTTAATCGTGATCATGTGCGTACGCATGAACTTGGAAAACTGCTGGGATGTAACACCCAGCAAGGCAAACAGGAATACGGCAATCAAGGGAACAATAAACATAATGTTATAAATAACCAGATATGCCAATGCCTGGGCCTTAAGGTGCGAGACCTTTAAGACAAAGGCGATGGTCGGCAGATAGACCTGGCCGGTACAAACCGCCTCCAGAATGGATACGGCCATTCCGGTTAAGACGGCGGTTACGGCCAATCCGGCAATATTCTTTCTATCCCCCATGCCTGCTTGCCCGTCCGGCAGGCGGGCCTGCCTGCGGTAACCGAATCCGATGATACGCTGGATAAAATACTTTATCCTCTCCGGCAGCTTGAGGACCATATCCTGCGGCTCTTGCGTCTTTTTGAACCTTAAGATATCGTATACGGCCAGTATCCCGAAGACAAAGCACAAAACGGCGATAAAGGCATAGATGGCCCTGACCGCATAATAGAATAACTTCAAAGCATACATCGCCCTGAACAATCCTAGCCCTAAGAGGAGATAGGTCGCAAATACCGCAAATATGAAACAAATACCGGTAGCCACAATCTCCCTCTTGCGGTATTTCTGAAGTACGAGAAAGGTGATGAAAAAAACTATTACACTAAAGGCGCAGGGGTTTATGCCGTCAATTAAGCCGGCGAAGACAATCGCCAGGAGGCTAAAGGACTGAAAGCGGGAGATCAAATTGACTGCCGGGAGGGGGCGTTTCTCATTGCTGCTTCCCTGGGCAAGGTTATCCGCTATCAACGCCTCCAGGTTATTGACCACTGCTTCCCTGCCGCTTAAAAATTTTCCCCCCATAAAGACTATCGGCAGGGTCTTGGGACTACTGTCATAGGTCTGTTCATAGCCTAACATCAGTTTGTAGTTATCGATGTTGTCTATATCCAGATACTCGATGTCTATTTTATCTTTGTATTTCTTTTCTATTGCAGGCATAAACTCGTGTTTCGTTTTAAGGCACTCGTTACAGGCAGGCGAATAAAAGACAATTAGACCCGGCCGCGATTTTGCATATGCGGGATTAACCTTAAAACCCAGAATAAGAACGCAGATAAAAAGAAGGAGCTTCTTGATCTTCATATAGTTTTATCGATTATAGCCTGGCCTTTTACGGTATAGGTACACTTGCCTGCTAATATAAAAAGGAAACGCCGCAAATAATAGCTTCAGTCTCAATGCCCCTGTTGGGGCGTTTAATAGAAGCATTGGAAACGTGGCGGTATCTGTAGCTTAAGCTAAAGTTTACGCTCTTAGTGAAAAAATAAGTAATTCCCGCGCCGATCTGGCTGGTAAAATTAAACCGTGTGGCCTGCTTATTCAGATAACGGGTGAGATAAATCATCCCGCAGCCGCCTTCCAGATAAGGATACAACCTGTTATTCACCGGCAGGGCGCATTTCACCAGAAAATTACTCCCCATCTCCGCGCCGCTGGTGGGGCTGGCCAGCGTGTTTATAAACGGCTCAATTAAAAACTCCCAGGGGATATCGGATTTACTTTTCATAACCGGCCTTAAATCAAAACCCAGGCGCAGCATCAGGGGGACTGCTTCGTAATCCTCGTTATGGATGAGGTTTCCCCATTGAAAACCCGAGAATACTCCCCACTCCTTAAACCCGTAATCGTAATATAATGCCATATCGGATTTACTACCCTGGGCAGATACGGCAGGCAGGTTAAAAATAAAAAACATAACCGCGCAGATAATAACCCTCATTGCTTGCATCGCATCCCCCCCCTAGAATCTTATCTCGGTTCTCACTTGCAAATATAAACCGTCTTTGATAACTACCTTGCCCGCCTCGTCCCTGTACTTCAGGGAACGGTTAAATACCGTCCCTGCCGATAAAGAGGTCCCGATGGATTCATTTATCTTGAGCTTAACGCCTGCCCCCAGGCGCATCTGTCTATAGCGTAACACCACGTTCTCGGCGGTGTCGCGCGATACCTCAAATTCGCGGCTTGACAAACCGCCCCCCTCGCCGAACAAAAGCACCTTTTCGTTAAGCCGGTAGGTAATGCTCGGCCTCTTGGGGACGATATTGAACGTCAGCCTGTCGTTAGGCTTATAGATAAATCCCAAAACCGGCAGGATTTCGCTCTCAAAATCCGGGTATACCGCTATTCCCGCAAGGAAAGTCCACCTGGCGTTAGGCGCCCGGATAACCATAAAACGGCTGGGCAGGCGGAATGACGACGCCGGAAAATTCCAGTCCTCGCCGTAAAAAGAAGGGCTGATGCCTACGCGCAGATAAGTCTTATCAAAATTAAAACAGGGAAAGGTTGTTTCCACATCCGCGGTTAGCCCGGTCAAATGAGGAGGCAATTCCACGGACACGCTGTCTTCTATCCCCACGTATTGCGTGCCTAAGGATAACGTTACCGGCAGTTTATCGAACAGCTTTAACTCACGGCTGTATTCGCTCTCCACTTCGACAATCCCGACCTTACCCGGCATTGCCTCTACTGAGCGAGAGGGGATATAACTTAAATAAGAATCCAGCTTATTTAAAAACGCAGCGTCCGCATCCTCTCCTAATTGGGCATAAGAGCGGCCGGGGGGGATCAGCCAAAAGACAACTACGGCAATCAAGGTTAACGTAGCTTTCTGTTTATTCCAGAGCATCCCTCTACTCCTTTCTTTAGGCTAAAGGCGTTATCCTCCCGCTAAGCTTAGGCTGTAAGGATTCAACAATCCCCATTATTTTACCTTGACAATTAATTATTTTCAAGTATACTCTAATCTCTAAAAAGGAGTGATGGTCATGTTAAAAAAATGCGCGCTCTGCGG
>Ga0315277_10000457_pt1 | contig 65204 bp, 64 predicted proteins | sample YL17G05_15_MG_FD_203695 | JGI IMG/M metagenome (GOLD analysis project Ga0315277, IMG submission 203695) | Sediment microbial communities from Yellowstone Lake, YNP, Wyoming, USA - YL17G05_15 | ecosystem: Environmental > Aquatic > Freshwater > Lake > Sediment | place: USA: Wyoming | collected...
AATATCCTCTATATTCTTAAAACCCCCCTTCATAGTTACCTTGGTTCCAGCTAGAAAACAAGTCGATGCAACTTTCAGTTGTATAGTATTCACACCATCAAAAGAACAAGAACCAAAAGTAAGATTGAAAGTTCCTGATGCGTCTTTAACCTGCCACAAACTGGTATTAAGTGCGCCTGTGGGTTTTGTGTAGTTTACATAAGCATATGCTGTATTACTAGGATCATTCTCAATACCTAAGCTGCTCCAATTGCCATCATAAGTATTTTGTAGATTAGTCCATGTACCACTTGAACTATAACCCCCACTATAACTTAATCCGCAACTTCCATCTCCAGTAGACGCATTAGCAGTTTCCTGATAACACAATCCTTCATAACTACCACTTGCACTATCATTGGCAGTTACATTTACATAAATTGCAGTTGCCGATTGCGTTGTTCCGTTGCTTGTTGTAGGGTCTGTGAAATTTATGCTAGGATAAACAGTATCAACTGTAAAATAATAAACAGAAGAATATCCCCAATTATTATAACTATCGTTGCAGCTTACAATAAAGCTGTGCGAACCATCTGCTATTGAAATATTTGTGTAATTATACCAAGTATCATTCTTGTAAGTCATAGAAACATTTGCATCTCCATCTATCTCCAGCAAGCAAGCGGTCGTATTTTCTGATAAGCTTACGTTAAATACAACAAAACTATCATTTATGTAGGAATTATTTCCAGGAGTTTTTATTGTAACCGTAGGAGCAGTTGTATCAAAAGAAACACTATCGTTCATCCAATCGCTATAAGCGTATCCATCATATGCCCTGCATGAAAAAATCCATTCATCGTTGTCTTGTGTGAAAACATTATCAATTAAGCTTACATAATGGCTTATGTTGTTTGCAAAAAATGAGCTGTAGGAAGAACTATCTAAGGTTAAATTAGGAACGCCAACACTATGGACATCAGTGCTCCCATCCCCCAACCGCCCAAAATCTCCCCGTCCCCAACACAACACTCTTGAGTCATTCGCCCTAATCCCGCATGTATGAGCATTTCCTGTAGAAACACTCAAATAAGCTGAGCTATCTCTTGTCAAATTCGGAGTTCCAACATTATGAGAAGCAGTGCTTCCATCTCCTAAATTCCCAGGATCTCCATACCCCCAACACAACACTCTTGAGTCATTTGCCCTTATGCCACATGTATGATAATCTCCTAGCTGAACACTCAAATAAGCTGAGCTATCTCTTGTCAAATTCGGAGTTCCAACATTATGAGAAGCAGTGCTTCCATCCCCCAACTGCCCAAAATCTCCATATCCCCAGCACAGCACTCTTGAATCATTCGCCCTGAGCCCGCATGTATAATACTGTCCTTCAGAAACACTCAAATAAGCAGAACTGTCTCTTGTCAAATTTGGAATTCCTACGTTATGAGCAGCAGTGCTTCCATCCCCCAACCGCCCGTAAAGTCCACGCCCCCAACACAACACTCTTGAGTCATTCGTCCTTATGCCGCATGTATGATCGCCTCCTGCGCTAACACTCAAATAAGCAGAACTGTCTAATGTCAAATTAGGCACATTAACTACATGGTCAGTACCAGCAGAACTGTCTCCTAACTCTCCATAGTACCCATCTCCCCAACACAACACTCTGCTGTCATTTGCTCTTATCCCGCATGTGTAATATGATCCTACAGAAACACTCAAATAAGCAGAACTGTCTCTTGTCAAATTTGGAATTCCTACATTATGAAAAGCAGTGCTTCCATCCCCCAACTGCCCAAAATCTCCCCGTCCCCAGCACAGCACTCTTGAATCATTCGCTCTTATCCCGCATGTATGATCAGCTCCAGCATCAACACTCAAAAAAGCAGAACTATCTAATGTCAAATTTGGAATTCCTACGTTATGAGAAGAAGCGCTTCCATCCCCCAACTGCCCATAATCTCCCTGCCCCCAACACAAAACTCTAGAGTCATTTGCCCTTATCCCACACGTATGGTAATCTCCTGCACTTATGCTTCCTGCTTTAAACACTGTCCCATTTACATATTCCACTGAATTATTATACCATTTATATTCAAACTTCTGTATTTCAGCATCATCATCTGCATCGCTTGCATTGCAATATCCTCTTAAATTGTTCCAGAAATAAGGAAGCTCTGGAAGAATAGAAACACTGTTCATTGCTGGCGGTATATGGATAGTCACTTGTCTTGTTTCAGTTGAATTCACATTCCCAGCCATATCCTGCACGTAAGCTTTGAACGTATGTGTTCCCTCGCTCAAATTTGTGAAATTATGCTCTAAATATTTAATTGAAGTATTTGCATACAATCCTTTTATCTCTTCTGCACTTAAAGAGCGATTGAAAATCATTACATCGTCTATTGTGCCGTTGAAATAATACTTGGGTGTTTGATGACCTGGTGCATAAACATCAACCCCTGCTCCAATATAATAATTTGAAGTGGTGTCAGAAGTAACAGTTCGTGATATAATTCCGTTATACACCCCATCAGTATAAACTCCCCATCCGTAACTTCCATTGTAAGTTATTACAGAATGTATCCAAGTGTTTTTTGATACATTATAGCCTGTACCTACACAACTAAACGGATAAAGATTCCCTGCATCCGCACATACAGCAAGTTCATTTGTTGTTCCTGAACTATTCACACATAAATTATATCCCATACATTTTCCAGCACACGGAGAGTCTTTAGAAAGATAACATTGTAGTGATTCTGGAAAATCATTAAGTTTTATCCATGCAGACCAAGTATAGTTCTTAGTTGTATTAAAATTTAGACTGCTGTCATTTCTTGCATTTATGTAATCCCCATCCCCATCAAAACTAAATCCTTTCCCTAGCTTCCCTGCAGTAGTTTGCGTAGCATTTATTCTTGTCCCATTATTCCTCCCTGTATAATCCACCACATCCCCTGATGAATTCAAGTCATCCATCCTCCACCATGATACTAAACTGTTATCAAAATCAATAAATGTAGAAACATTGGAAGCAGAATCATTTGCACTTACATTAACAAATATTGCAGTTGCAGTTTGTGTTGTTCCATTTGAAGCAGTTGGGTCTGTAAAGTTTATCCAAGGATAAATGGTATCAACAAAAAAATAATAAACATCAGAATATCCCCAATTATTCTGAGTATCATTGCATCCAACAATAAAGCTGTGCTCTCCATCTGCAATTGAAGTATTTGTGTAATTAAACCAAGTATCATTCTTATAAGTCATAGATACATTTGCATCCCCATCAACTTCCAACAAGCAGGCAGAAGTATTTTCATTTATGCTTGCATTAAATACAACAAAACTATTGTTAATGTAAGAGTTATTTTCAGGTCGTTTAATTACAACTGTAGGCGCAGTTGTGTCAATATTAAAAGTCACGCTACTTGAATTAGTGTTTCCAGCCGTATCATCGATATAAACAGTCCAAGTATTGCTTCCTTCTACTGCAATCTCTCCTGTCCAATTTGCCCCGCAATTTTGCCTTGATGAATTAACACTTCCATTGTAATACCATATACTATCACAATGTGTTTCAACGTAAGTGTAGTTTAAGTCAAGAGTCTCATTTGTATAAGTTGTGTTAGTTGGATAAATTATTGTAACTTGTGGATAAGTCAAATCTACTTCCAAGGTCCTATTTCCCTCAACAGTTATAGTTGTTGCAAAATTATTTGCATAGTCATACATCTCAAAGAACCAATTGTAAATTCCCTGAACAAGCAATACCGGAATTCCAACAATTGTTGTAAATACACCCCCTACATATTCAATTGTTGTTGAATTATATAATCCTGTCTCATTGAAGAGCCATAAGGTTACATTTTTAATTCCCGAAGGAGAGCTTACATTTGCAGTGAAGTTAATTGTCGCATTTCCTGTTATTGTTGCATTGGTAGGGGTAAGGGAAGTTATATTTGGAATTCCAACAAGTTGAACATTCAACCATTTGTTTAAAGTAGAACTAAAATTAACAGTAGAAGAGTTTGTTGCATATCCAGATAAACTTGTGTTGACTGTGTGTGGAGTATAATAGGTAATTGCAGTATTATTCTCATTTGTATATTCAAGAATTGTTTTTCTTGCAATATTTCCAGAACTATTTGTCGATTCGCTGAACAAATAAGTTCCATCTTTATTCCATCCAGTTACATTTGCATTTTCAAGCAATGCTTTAGTGTAATTATTGCTTACATTTACATCCAAGTACCAATGCATGTTTAAGGTGCCGTTGGCACCTGCTATCCATGATATATTAATTCTAGAGCCATCGGCACGAGTTACATTAGTGAAATTCCACTCTCCGCCTGTGACTGCATTTCCTATATAAATTTCCGGTGCTAAAGATGAATTCAAAATAGAATCTGAAATTGTAAAATTATGATTTGTATCGTAAATATAGAAAGAATACCCATTTGTGTTATTTGTTTTTATACTCATTCCTGAAAATGAGTTATTAGTCGAGCTTGAATATAACTGAATCCCATATCCAGAACTTCCAGAAGTTGTGATTGTATTATTTAAGACAGGATTATTGTTCGAGCTTGAAACTAAACGAATACCATGCCCTGAGCCTCCGGAGGTATTAATTGTATTAGTTGAAATAGTATTAGTTGAGCTTGAATATAAATAAATTCCATATCCAGAACTTCCAGAAGTTGTAATTGTATTGTTTAAAATATTATTGGAGTTTGCTCCTGAAAATACAATTCCGTGCGCGCTATTATTAGAAGTGGTAATTATATTATTTGAGATAGTGTTTGAGTTTGAGCTCGAATATAAATAAATTCCAGTCCCATAACCCCCAGAAGTTATAAAGGTATTACCTGAAACAATATTTGAGTTTGAGCTCGAATATAAATAAATCCCCATTCCATTGCTTGTATTTATATTATTATTTGAAATAGTAGATGTATTTGTATAAAACAAATTCAAAGAATCATCTGAAAAATTGGAATTTGTTATTGTTATATTTCTTGAATACGCAAATATAACCTGCCCGTAGGTTGTGAAATCAACTCCATTAAAGACCAAGTTATCTGCATTATATGTATAATTAACAGGCTTTCCTTCTGCATAATTGTCATTTCCTATTGTATGATTGTAATGAGATGAAGATGTTCCATAAATAAAATAGCTTTTGGAATTTGAAGTATTTACCTGATTATTTGTTAAGTTATTTTTTAAGCTTTGATCCAAATAAATTCCAAACCCGTCGCTTCCAGAAGTTGTAATTGTATTGGACGATAAAGCATTATAGTTTGAGTTTAAATACAAATAAATTCCATGCCCATAAGTTCCAGAAGCTGTAATTGTATTATTGTCTATCGTTCCATTATTTGCCCCCCTAAAATAAATCGGATATTTACTACTTGTCGTACTAATCCCTTCTTTAATTACGCAATTCTTAATTGTTATAAAATTATAATTAGTAACATTCACCCCATATCCTGCAACAGTCCCAGAGTACGAATAATTAATGGTAAACCCTGCACAATCCAAAGTAACATTATTGGCTTTAACATTAAAGCAGGTTCCAGTTGAAGAAACATTGCTAGTTAAAACATAAGTTGCATTTTCAATTGTTAAATTCTGGCATGATGAAATGGCAGTTACAGTCACCTGCCTTGTTTCGGTTGAATTAACATTTCCTGATAAATCTTGTGTATATGCCTTGAATGTGTGTGTTCCAGAAGAAAGCCCTGTGAAATTATTATAAGAATTTCCACTCCAAACAGTTAAATTTCCTCTTTTAACTAAAATAATGTGATTTGGAACAGTTAAATCATATATTCTTCCATTATAATTTTCTTTCTTTATGCTTTTTATCTTTATTTCTCTGCCTTTTTCATCTAAAAAGACTAATTGTTTATTTTGAGAATTATTTAAATTGTTATAAATATCAGAGATTTTTATTAGGTTGAAATTAGATAAGTTTTTCTCTATAGAAAAACTTAAATAATCATTATTAGTGCTATTATTACAATGAGAATCGAAATTAACGAATATATTGTTGCAGACAGCGAAATCTGCCATGGAAAGCCTACTTTCAAAGGCACAAGAATCATGGTCTGGCAGGTCCTGGAGATGCTTGAAGCAGGAGTTCCTGTAGAAAAGATTCTTAATGCATTCCTTGTTCCCCTCACAAAGCAGCATATTAAAGCAGCTTTGCATTATGCAGGAAGTCTTGTTAAAGGAGGCGACAATGTCGTCATTAGCGTCAGAAGGCAAGAAACTAAAATTCCTGCTTGATGAGAATGTCAAAAAGGAATTATTGCAATTTCTTAAAAAGGATTTTGATGTAGTCTTTAAGCCTAAACAGCTATCCAACGGAGAACTTGCTAAATTTTCTATATCAGAAGAAAGAATATTCGTAACAAATGACTGGGATTTTACTGATGAAGCCCCATATAACAAAGAAACAATATTCTCAATTGTCTGGTTAAGAATCCCGCAAGATAAGCCAGAATCTTTGCTCATTTCATTTTCCAAGCTGCTCAAAGAAAAATCAAGTTCAGAAGACTTTGAAGGCAAGTTCATAACACTGTATGAAGCTAAATTTACAGTTGAACCTCTTTCTTCCCCAACATAAACCTTATGCTCAGGTGAAACAAGCAATTCTCCTTTTTCTCCATCTGCATTTTCAGTCTCAATCTTGTACATTTCTCCGTTATCATTTTCAAAATCTTGCTTCTCGCTTGGCTTTTGCCACTCTGTTTCTCCAGAAGTTGAATTAAGTGTTAAGATTTCATCTTCTTCGGTTACATTTTCAAATTTCTTCCATCCCGAATCAGTCATAACTTCAGTCTCATTATCATAGCAGTATTTCACAGAAGTATTTGCATATAATCCTCTTATTTCTTCAGCACTCAAGCTTCTATTGAAAACCATTACATCGTCTATTGAGCCGTTGAAAAAATAATCTCGGTCATACCCTATCAAGGGAGTATTATCTGGAGTATATTGAGAATAACTGGTTGTTGATAATGGGGCAATCCCGTTTTTATACAAAGATGCTGTTCCATCATTTAATACTAAAGCTAAATGCTGCCAAGAATTTTCATCTACTGTTTGCCCTGTATCCTGATTACCTTTGTTATTTATGCCAATAAACCAATTAGGGTCACCCTGTCTGCTAACATATAATCTGGCAGTACAACATGTTCCAAAAGGCGATATTGTTTGGTCTGTTGTTGGTTTTACCCACATTACAACAGTTAGATTATTAATATTATTTCCATACCAGTCAGCAGTAATTGGTAAATTAACATAATCCCCATCCCCATCAAAACTAAATCCTTTCCCTAGCTTCCCTGCAGTAGTTTGCGTAGCATTTATTCTTGTCCCATTGTTCCTCCCAGTATAATCAACAACATCTCCAGAAGAATTTACATCATCCATCCTCCACCAACCAACTAAACTATTATCAAAATCAATAAAAGTAGAGACATTGGAAGCACTGTCATTTGCACTAACATTAACATAAATATCTGTATTGCTTTGTGAAGAGCCATTTCCAGGCGTAGGAGAAGTGAAATTAATGTCAGGATAAACAGTATCAACACTAAAATAATAAACATCAGAATATCCCCCGTTATTTGAAGTATCATTGCAGCTTACTTGGAAAGTATAGCTTCCATCTGCTAGAGAAGTGTTTGTATAATTTGCTCCTGTATTACTTGAGTTCATTGTCATGCTTACATTGTCATTTCCATTGATTGAAAGCCCGCAATAAGTTACATTTTCATTAGATGAAATATTAAATGAAACACTTGAAGCATTAAAATTTGAATTATTTGCAGGGTTAGTTATTGTAATCCCAGGTCCTCCTGTATCAATTGTAACTTCTCTTGTCTCAGTCGCATTCACATTTCCAGCCATATCCTGCACGTAAGCTTTGAACGTATGTGTTCCTGCACTTAAGTTTGTAAAGTTATTGCTTACATATTTAGTCGATTGATTAGCATATAATCCTCTTATTTCTTCAGCAGACAAGCTTCTGTTGAAAATCATTACATCGTCGATACTGCCGTTGAAATAATATTGTTTGTCGACTCCATTAGAACTATGTCCGGCCCCCATTAAAGTACTTATATCTAAAACATTAGGGACCGAAGAGAACGAAGAAACCCTACTCCCGTTTAAATAAATTGTTCCTGAACCATTGCCATAATTTACTATAGTGAAAAATAACCACCGCCCCAAATTACTATTTGACGTATAGGTTATAGTATTAACACTATCAAAATAGTTCCATTTCCCATCATTATTAAGATAGATAGAGATAGTTCTATTAGAGCTCCCTACTTGGTATTGCGAAATTACATGCTCCGCACTAGTTCCGACAACATTGGCTTTAACCCAAGCTGAAACTGTATAAGCTCCTCCGTTTATTGGCAATAAGTTTGAATTTAAATCAATATAATCTCCCTCCCCATCAAAGTTTCCGCCTCTTCCGAGGTATCCCATTCCGGTGCTTGTATCTCTTGAATTACCCGAGCTATCATTAGCGTAAACAGTCCCGTTATGACCATAACTTGAATAATCATAGAGTGTAGAGCCATTCATTAAAGAATTTTCACTAAATCTCCACCACCCAACTAAACTATTATCAAAATCAATAAATGTGCTTATATTTGAAGCGCTATCATTAACACTTACATTAACGTAAATATTTGTATTTGATTGTGAAGAGCCATTTGAAGGTGTTGGATTTGTGAAATTTATATCGGGATATCCTGTATCAACAAAGAAGTTATAAACAGAAGAATAACCCCAATTATTGGTTGTGTCATTGCATCCAACAATAAAAGTATAATTTCCATCCATGATGCTTGTGTTTGTATAATTAAACCAAGTATCATTATAGTAAGTCATAGAAACATTATTATTGCCATTAATCTGCAGCAAGCAAGCACTTGTATTTTCATTTATAGAAACATTAAATACAACAAAACTATTATTCAAATAAGAATTATTTTCAGGTGTTTTTATTGTGATTGCCGGGGTGGTGGCATCAATTGTAACCTTTCTTTCTTCAGTTGAATTTACATTCCCAGCCAAATCCTGACTATATGCTTTAAGCGTGTGGGTTCCATCTGCAAGAGAAGTGAAATTATGCTCAAGGTATCTTGCAGATCGATTAGCATATAATGCCTGAATCTCTTCTGCACTTAAACTTCTGTTGAAAATCATTATATCATCAATTGTTCCGTTGAAATAGCTGCTGCCAAAATTATAAGGATTATTAGCCTGACCTATTTTTGCTCCCAAAACAACCCCAATAGCCCCGTTTGCACCATTGCCGCTTGTTGACCCATTTCTAAAAGCACCATTAATGTAAGAATTCATCCCGGTTCCATTATATACGCAGAATATGTAGTACCACGTTGCTAATGACGGCTGAACTCCAGTACTGCTTTGAGAATAAGTTGTTGTGCTTATTCTTGTATCACAGATAATTATTCTAGTTGTCCCAGTTAAGATAACCAAGCCAAGAGGGTTTGTCGTAGACTCGCTGTACGTTCTATCAGCTCCAGAAAGAATAATCTGCCTGTAATCGTCATTAAACTTAACCCATGCACCGAAGGAATATTGCGAATAACTAATATTTATATTGGATATGTTTATGTAATCTCCATTACCATCAAACTCAAATGCTTTTCCTATTTTCCCCCAATCTGTCTGCACAGCATTTCCTTTCTTGCTTCCATTGTTCCTCCCAGTATAATCAACAACATCTCCAGAAGAATTTACATCATCCATCCTCCACCACCCAACTAAACTATTATCAAAATCAATAAACGTGCTTACATTTGAAGCAGAATCATTTGCGCTTACATTAACATAAATTGCAGTAGCTGACTGCATTGTTCCGTTTGAAGGTGTTGGATTTGTGAAATTTATATCGGGATATCCTGTATCAATGATAAAGTAATATGTGGACGAGTATCCCCAGTTATTTCCTGTATCATTGCACCCTACAGTAAAAGAATGACTTCCATCTGCAATAGAAGTGTTTGTATAATTAAACCAAGTATCATTCTTTCTTGTCATTGTCATATTTGCATCTCCATCTATCTCCAGCAAGCAAGCGGTCGTATTTTCTGATAAGCTTACATTAAATACAACAAAACTATTGTTGATGTAGGAATTATTTCCAGGAGTTTTTATTGTAACTGTAGGAGCAGTTGTATCAACACTAAACGTTACGTTAGTTGAATTAGTGTTTCCCGCACTATCATTAATATACACTATCCAAGTGTTGCTTCCCTCTTGTGCTATCTCTCCTGTCCAATTTGTCCCACAATCCTGCCTCGATGAATTAACACTTCCATTATAATACCAGCATGAATCAGGATTTGTTTCAGTATAGCTATAATTTAAGTCAAGAGTCTCATTTGTATAAGTTGTGTTAGTTGGATAAATTATTGTAACTTGTGGATAAGTCAAATCCACCTGCAAAGTCCTGTTACCTTCAACAGTAGTCGTTGTTGCAAAATTATTTGCATAGTCATACATCTCAAACCACCAGTTGTAAATTCCTTCAATTAATAACACAGGAATTCCAACAATTGTTTGGAAAATTCCCTGGATATATTCATAAGTTGTTGAATTATACAATCCAGTTTCATTAAATATCCATAAAGTTACATTCTTAACTCCGCTAGGAGATGTTGCATTTGCAGTAAAATTAATTGTTGCATTTCCAGTTATTGTTGCATTTGCAGGGAATGTAGAAGTTATGTTTGGAATTCCAACAAGTTGAACATTCAACCATTTGTTTAAAGTAGAACTAAAATTAACAGTAGAAGAGTTTGTTGTATATCCAGCTAAGCTAGTATTCACTGTATGTGGAGTATAATAAGTTACAAGAGTATTATTCACATTTGTATATTCAAGAAGTGTTTTTCTTGCAATATTTCCAGTTGAGTTTGTTAGCTCACTGAATTTGAAAGTTCCTGCAGAAGTCCATAAAGTAACATTTGCATTCTCCAACGCTGCCCTTGTGTAATTGTTACTTACATTAACATCCAAATAATAATGCATGTTTAAGGTGCCGTTGGCACCTGTTGTCCAATTAACATTTATCTTCGAGCCGTCGCTTTTTGTTACATTTGTGAAGTTCCACTCACCACCTGTAACTCCATTTCGCAGATAAAATTCTTGCGAAGGTGAACTAGAAGAATTTAAAATAGAATCCGCAATCGTAAAATTATGGTTGGTGTCATAAATATAAATCGGTTTTGCTCTTGTATCCGAAGAAGTTGTTTTTACATTTATCATAGAAAAGGTGTTGTTATTTGTGTTTGAAATTAAAATAATTCCATAAGTCGCAACATCTGTTACAGTTACTGAATTATTTAAGAATATGCTATTAGAAGCTCCATTCAGGCGGATACCATGGGCAGAATTTCCTGAAGTTGCGATTGTATTATTTGCAACCACCGAACCATAAACTGAATTAAGAGAAACACCATAACCATTTTGATTATTTGTGATGATTCTATTATTATAAATATTGCTCAAATTTGAGCCAGAATAGATATGAATACCGTAACTATTAATAGTGTTTGCCAGTATATTGTTATATGATAATATATTGGAAATTGAATTTGTATCCAGATATACCCCATGCCCATAACTTCCATTAGTAGTCACATTATTGCCGATAATATTATTCCCATTTGAACTCGTACTTAAATAAATTCCATAACCATTTGTTCCCCAAGTAGTTATATTATTTCCAGATATATTGCTGCTATTTGAATTCTGATACAAATAAATTCCATAACCTTTGGAAGTATTTATTACTGAATTGCTTACAATGGAGTAATTTGTATAAAACAAATTAATACCATCGTTAGCCATTGTAATATTGTCATATGTAACATTTTCACACCATCCACAGATTATTTGCCCATAAGTTTGGGATAAATCCTGATTTTGATACAAAATTTGATTGCTTACAGAATAATTATAAACAACAGGCAAACCTTCTGCATAATTATCTGGACCAATTGTATTGTTGTAGTGTGAACTTTGTGTTCCATAAATTACATAAGATTGAGATTGTGAAGAATTGACTTTGTTCCCTACTAAAGTAGAATTTGGTGCGCTGTAAAGATAAATTCCATAAGCATTGGAAGTCATAATTTCATTTTCTGCAAAAAGGTTATTTTCCGGATAATTGCCTGTTACCCAACCAACATAGATTCCATAAGCAGAACTACCAGTAGTATTAATTTTATTAGAGGTAAAATTATTATTATCTGAATTGCTATAGACATAAAATCCATAACCGCCGCTTCCAGAAGTTGAAACAGTGTTGTTTAAAAGAGTATTATTCGAAGCAGAATTTAACCAAATTCCATACCCATTAGTTCCAGCAACTCCAGTAATTATATTATTTGAGAGAGCATTCGAATTTGAGCTAGGTAAATAGATTCCATAGCTGCCATAGGAAGGAGTAATTGTATTACTAAGAATAGCACAGGATTTCGAATTTTGGATATAAAATCCATGTCCAGAACTCCCCAGAGTCACAATTGTATTATTGTTTATTGTTCCATTGTTTGCCCTATCAAAGTAAATTGCATATTTACTACTTGTTGTGCTTACTCCTTCTTTCACCACACAATTCTTTATTGTTGTAAAATTGTAATCAGTTACATTAACCCCATAACCCGCAACTGTTCCACCATAAGAGTAGTTTATAGTATATCCAGAGCAATCAAGTGTAACATTATTAGCCAAAACATTAAAGCAAGTTTCAGCAGAGCTTACATTTTGCGTTAAAACATAGGTTGCATTCTCTATTGTTAAATTCTGACATGAAGAAATGGCCGTTACAGTCGCCTGTCTCGTTTCAGTCATATTAACATTTCCAGCTAAATCTTGTGTGTATGCCTTAAATGTATGCGCTCCATTTGCTAAACCTGTGAAGTTATGCTCTAAATATCTAGAACTTTGGTTGGCGTATAATACATAAATTTCTTCTGCACTTAATGAGCGATTGAAAATCATTATATCGTCCAAGCTTCCATTGAAATAATAATCGTTGCTTTCAACATCGCCTCCGATATACACATTTGTTGAAGGGTTTACATTTCCTATGCCTGAATTTATGCTTGAAATATTCGTGTTGTTAACCCCATCAACATAAATTAATTGCTCGTCATCTTTTCTTACCCATATAACGCTATGCCAGTTACTGTCATTTATTTCAAAAATAGAATAGACTGCAGAATATTTAGAGCCATCTCCCAACTGGGATTCTACTCTTCCCTTCCCGCTTTCTTTTCCAATATACCAATATTGGCTGTATGCGCCCCCAGAGCCCACTCTCCCGATTATTGTTGGCTGCACTGTGGTTATCCCCGTTTTAACCCAAAAAGCTATTGAGAAGTTGCTGCTTAAGCTTAAACTATTGCTGTTCCCTGCATTAATTGTATCCCCATCCCCATCAAACTCAAATGCCTTCCCTAATTTTCCAGCATCGGTCTGTGCCGCATTCCCTTTTTTGCTTCCATTATTTGAATAAGAGCTTCTGTCCCAAGGGTCTCCACTAGCATTCACATCATCCATCCTCCACCAACCAACTAAACTATTATCAAAATCAATAAAAGTAGAAACATTTGAATCGCTATCATTAGCGCTTACATTAACATAAATATCTGTATTGCTTTGTGTTGTTCCGTTTGAAGGTGTTGGGTCTGTGAAATTTATGTCAGGATAAACAGTATCAACCAAGAAATAATAAATATCTGTTCTTGTTCCGTTATCTTCAGTATCATTGCAGCTTATAATAAAGCTATGCTCCTCATCTGCAATGCTTGTGTTTGTATAATTAAACCAGGTGTCATTGTAATAAGTCATGCTTACGTTTGTATCTTCATTTATGCTTAATAAGCATCCAGTAAGGTTTCCATCTGAAGAAACATTGAAATCGACGCTAGACTGGTTGAATCGCGAGTTGTTCTTTGGAGCTTGAATCACTAGATTAAGAGAACCAATGCTGTAATTTGTCCAGAAGCTCACATTAAATGCATAATCGGGGCCTATTGCATCAATCCAGGTGCAGATGGTTGAAAGGCAGAATACATTTCCTCTTTTTATCTGTGGGGCAGACAGCCCTTCAACCCCATATAATTTTATTTCTGCGCTTCTGTTCAGCCCAATGTTGTTTCCAGATTCAACAACTGCCGAGTTGTTTCTTATTCTTACATCATTGCTTAAATTGGTCCCGCTTCCGTTTATTGTTTGCAGGAATTTTATCTCTCCAAACAAGGAATTTTTGAAATAGACTATGTTTCCGCCCGGCGCAAAACTGTAATTCCCAAAATAAAAGTCTATCAGATAGGTGTTATTTGCCCCAGTTGAATTGATTTCCAAGTCATAGGCATTTTCATCAGTGTCTGAAACATCCATCTGGCTTAAGTTGGTGTTAACTGCCAAAGAATCGCTTAGGAAAATGGAGCTGTTTCCGCAGCTGCTGATGTGTTCCTCGCTAAAGGCGTTTCCTTCGCCCCTAATCTCTATGCCGTATCTGGTGGAGGATTCTATTGTGTTGTTTACAAAAGTGCTATTCGCCCCGTATGCCAAAATTCCATCCAGATTAGATTCTAAACTATTGTTGCTCACAGTGTTATTAACCGAGCTGCTTTCTAGGTAGATTCCAGCTCCCAGCCCGTTTTTAACTATGTTTCCAGTTAAATTGTTGTTGGAGCTTTGGTTTAATACAATGCTGTTGTTTCTAGAAGAGAGTATTGTATTGTTATATATTGTAGAGCTGTTCGTGGAATTCATGAATATTCCATAGCCAAAATTAGTGATATTCAGGTCTCTGACCGTTATGTTTCCCGCATTCTGTATTATAATCCCATAATCCTCTGCTCCGTTGTCCCCGCTGATTGTTTTGCCATGGCCTTCTATCGTTATATTGTCTGCAGTTATTATCAAGCAGTTCCCATTAGTGGAAATATCCTCCTGAAGGCGATATCTTCTGTTAGGAGTATCTAAAATCCTGCATTCTGAAATATCCGTAGCATTTATTGTAAAAGCTATTTTTTCACTGTTATTAATCTGATTAGCAGTATCATTGCACCAGAATTCAGCTTTATAGTCCCCTTCTGCAAGCGAATAATTAGTATAATTTGCTCCTGTATTTGAAGAATTAATTGTCATTGTATAATTTGTTTCACCAGAATTAAGGGTAAAATGGCAGTAACTTAAATTTTCATTTGAAGAAATATTAAAGCTGTTGTTATTTGTGTTATAAGTTGAATTTCCAGGGGAAACAATTGTTATTAAAGGTTTTACAAAATCCTCTTTTATAGTATAACTCAGGTCTACACTTGTATTGAAGAGCTGTGAAGTTCCATTCCCCCACGAATGCCATCTGTAAGCATAAGTCCCATTAAGCAGGAAATAAGAAACATTGTAAATATTAGCACTCAAGTTTGTTGCAGTTACATTAGTTCCATTTATCTCCAAAAGAACAGTTCCATTAGTCATATTTACACTCACATTGAAGTTTGCTGTTCCGCTGTTTGTAAATGTTGCATTGTCATCCCAATAATCATAGAATAAAGGATATTCTGTATCTGATGCTCCAGCTTCTGCTGTTATGTTAAAGCTTAAAAAGCTCCTGTAATCAGGTGCAAAATCATAATTAGATGTTCCAGCTGTTTCAAAAGTTACATTTATGCTGTCGCCAGTTGCAGCTTCTATGTCACTTAACAAAATGCTTAATTCAATGCTTGAAGAATCATTTGCAGCACTTGCATTAAATACATTTGCATTGCTTGAGTTATAGCCTTTCCATAAGCTAGAATTATAGCTTTCAATTCTATAGCTATAATTTATTGCAAGAGAAGTCCCTTCAGGAGATGTTGAATTTCCAGTAGATTCATTTTTCGAAATATATAATCTGTATTTTTTAGTAGTGTCTGTATAGTTAGTACTTCCATTAACATTAATTAAAGCAAATAGATTTTGAGCATTATTGCTTAAAGAGACTTCTTTTAAATCAAAGTTTGTTCCACCTTCTTTAGAAAATTTCATAAGCCACCAGTTAGAATCGTAGTTGAGTATAGTTCCATTATATCCACCAACAATAAAATTATTATTTGTATCAATTGCAATATTATCAGCACTATCACCGCTGCCGCCTAAATCCCTGCTGTAGTTCCATATATTATCATTGCTTGAATTAAACTTCATAATAAACCACCCGCTTCCATCATATCCACCAACAATAAAATTATTCTCGGTATCAGTCGCAACCGAATAAGCTTCATTGCCTCCATTGCCCAACGCCTGGCTGTAGTTCCATATATTATCATTGCTTGAATTAAATTTCATAACAAGCCACGCAGTACCATTAGTTCCAACAACAATAAAATTATTGTTAGTATAAGTTGCAATTTCATTAGCAGCATTACCACTCCCCCCTAAATCTCCGCTATAATTCCATATATTATCATTGCTTGAATTAAACTTCATAACCCACCACCCACTTCCATTTTCTCCAGCAACAATAAAATTATTGTTTAAGTCAGTTGCAACTGCATTAGCAGAGTTATATTCGCCCAAATCCCTGCTGTAGTTCCATATATTATCATTGCTTGAATTAAACTTCATAACCCACCACCTATTTATCACCCCCCCTGTCGAGTTATATCCAGCAACAATAAAACTATTATTTAAATCAGTTGCAATATCTGTAACATAACTATTGCCGCCCAACGCCTGGCTATAGTTCCATATATTATCATTGCTTGAATTAAACTTCATAATCCACACCTTGTTTCCAACGCTTGAATATCCGCCAACAATAAAACTATTATTTAAGTCAGTTGCAATTCCATAAACCTTATCATTTCCTCCCAAATCATGGCTGTAGTTCCATATATTATCATTGCTTGAATTAAACTTCATGATAAACCAATCAGATGCTCCTTTAGTTCCGTTGTATCCAGCAACAATAAAATTATTATTTGTATCAATTGCAAGCGCATCAGCTTTACTGTCTCCCCCTAAATCCTTAGTATAATTCCATGACTCTACATTTTCTATTACAGCGTCGCCCACAATATCACTTACATTTACAATTCCATTCCAATCTTCAAAAGTGCCATTTATTATAACTTCAGCTGACTTGCTCAAGTTCAAATAAGGTGTAAACCAGCTTTTTTCTGTGCTGTTGGCACTGTTCTCGCTGTCATTTGCCCATATAGTTATATTGTAAGTTCCAGCAGGTGTAAATCCTGCTGTGGCACTTGCGTTGTAACTGCTGCTCGTGTTACTCATTGTTTTGTTCTGCCACCAGGTTCCATTAGGATAGTAAAGCATTGCAATTGCAGTGCTAACAGCAATGTTGTCTGTTATTGTTGCGCTTATCGTAACTATTGTTCCGTTTAAAGCTTTTTGAGGTGATACAGAGACAGAAGCAACACCCGGTGGATTTGATATAGAAAAAGAAATACTCTTGCTGTTGTTTACGTTTCCATAACTGTCATTGCACCAAAATTTAGCATTATAACCTCCATCTTTAATTGAGGAGTTGGTTGCATTAAAACCGCTTGCAGAGGTATTCGACATTGTATAATTGTCTGTGCCTGAATTTAAAGAGTACCAGCAGCCGCCTCTGCCTAAGCTTACATCATCTTGGACTGTTAAATTAAAGGTGATTGAAGTTCCACCAATTGTCGTGTTTGTTGGAGAAACTATTGTTACATTTGGAGCTGTATTGTCTCTTCTTGTTGAAACATTGATATTGTCCCATGCGCAGTCATCACCGCTTGCGTCTGTATAGCAAGAGCCAGTTATATAGACTCCAGAGTTTAGAGAGATATTAGTAGACAGGTCAATGTTATAGGTGGTAAGAGTGTTACTATAAGTATCAGCAAGCAGCTTAACTCCATCTGTGCTGCTGTTTACAAACACCCTTAAATAATCACCCGCTTCCAGCTTATCATTGTCTATAGTAAAGCTGAGGTTAGCAGAAATTATATTTGCAGCACTCAAATCAATCCTAATAGACGTCATGTTTTTTTCAGTTCCTGTAAGTGTTATCCAGCACCAGCCAGCATCTCCGCCGCTTCCTTCTGCCCAGGTATCTAAAGTCCAATTGCCAGCCAGATTCCCTCCGCTGCAATCTTCAAAAAACTCCTGCGAAGTTATAGGGTCAACAACATAATCATACTCAATATCTCCAATACTCTTTAAGTCAAAGGTTTCATATTTTTCTCCTTCACTTAAGTTTATCAAATAAACTTTATGCCAGCCTTCTTGGCTTATGTTCTCAAAAACCGCTATTGTTTCATTGCTGTTTTCTCTATAAACCTCGATATTTGAGGTTATGTTTGCTCTTGCATAAATTGTGATGTCCCTTCCTTTTGTCAGTGGCTGCTCAAAAGTGACTCTTAAAATATGCTCATTTGGAATCAAAGTGTAATCGCCATCCAGCGCCCTTACGCTTTCATAAACATCCTCAATAAATGTGTAATTTTCATCAAGATGCTCTGCTTTTATTATCTCGATTACAAGCTCGTAAGTTTGATTGCTTAAGTGAGGCACATTCCATTCAATATAATCAATCAGGCCATTGCGGTTCTTGTCATATCTTTCTGTATCTACCAGAGTTCTTGTTCCATTGTTTATATGATAGATATTTACTAGACTGGCTTTCGCTTCATTTTCTAAATAAGTGTAAGCTAGTACATCTGTATAATTCAGCTCGTCTGGTCCAGAGATTACTATTTCTTTATTTTTTTCTGAAATAACCTTTTCAAATGATTTTGGAGCAGGGGTTTCGTAAGTTATTTCATATTCAGAAGCATTATCTTCAATTGTTAATTCAATGTTTTCTGCTGTTTCTTCTGTTGTAACTGCTCTTCCTGTTAAGGATGAAAACAATCTTGTTAAGAATCCCTTATTTTCCTGTTCTTCAATTGCCTGCCCTGTAATTCCGGAAGTTATTGTAAAGGAAGCAGGTTCTTCTGTTTCAGAACTATTAGGCTCTTCGCTTTGCTCAGAAGAAGAAAGAGGCTCCTCTTGAGAAGGACTCACATTTTGGGAAGGACTCACGGCAGCAGGTTCTTCGCTGCGCTCAGAAGAGCTAGGAGCCTCCTCTTCGGTTTCTTCTGAATATAAATCTCTGATTTTATTTACAGAAATGTTTTCAGCTTCTTTTGGAAGCTGGATTTTTATTTTTTCTGGCTTTTCTAATTTAATTATTTTGGTCCATTTAACCGGCTTGCCGATAACTATTCTTTCTGAGGTGGTATTCACAGAAGTTATATTAGCTTCTGCAAGGTCGGTAGTCTCATTTAATTCAGTTATATTGGTCTCTTCTTTTTTTATTTCAGCTTTTATTTCATACTTAATTTCTTTTATTTTTATTGTAGCATTTGACACTTCAATTCTAAGATTATAAGAAGTTTTGTTTAAAGCCAGCTCGCATGTTTCTTCGCAGACATCTGTGAATTTAGTTAGTTTCTCTTTTGTTTCTTCTTTTGGCTTTTCTTCAGTTGTAGGGGTTATATTCTCTTCAGGCAAGGTTATATTTGTCTCTTTAATTGGCTCGCTTTTATTAGTTTCTTCAGCTGCTTCTTCTGGCTTGCTCTCTGTTTGATTTTCTTCTGTTACTTCTTCTGTTTCAGAAGGAGAAAGAGGCTCCTCTTGAGTTATTTGGGAAGGACTCACTAAAGGAGCCTCCTCTTCGGTTTCTTCTGAAAATGAATCTTGTGAGCTTGCTTCTGCGTTAGGAGATGAAGAAGCAGGGGGGGAATCTTGGGAAGGACTCACTTCCCCCTGTTCATCACTATCAACTGCCAAGCCTGTTAATCCTGCTTTAGCTTTTTCTTTTATGTTTGAACTGTCAAGAATTAACAAATCATCCAAGTATACTTTTACTTCTTCTCCGCTAAACTCTCCGGCTAATTTTACTGAGTTAAGCTCTCCTGGATTTTTAATTTGCCACTCGTAGATTGTTGTGTTGGAGAACTCTAAATTTAGCTGCTCAACACGAAGTTGAGTTTCTTCCTGCACTGAAAATCCAACCAGGGACGAGCGCGAGTATAAAACAGCGAGGACAAACACAGAAATAATTCCAAGGATCGTAAGAAAAATGATTACTCTTTTTTTCCTATCTTCTTTTTTGATTTTCTTCCTAATTTCATTTAAGAGACCTACTTGTGAGTGAGTCCTTCCCATACCTATTATATATGATTTATCCTTTATAAATGTTACCTATTATATATGATAGGACGTTTTTTATGTAGATACTAGAACTATAAGAAAACTTTGCATTTTTACTTACTATATATGATTTTTTCTTTATAAATCTTACGCTTCTCAAAATGTAGTTACTAAAAATTCAAGGAGCAGATCTGGAAAATTTTTTCACAAAGACAGATAATTCAAGATAGAAGCAAATCCAACCCACAACAGGTAAGGAACTAAAAGGTAAGCCGCTTTCTTGCTTGTCTTGTACGCAATTAAAATCATTGCGAGTATCGAAATTTCTAGGATTATTATTTCAATAAATGCAAGCGCTGGTTTTTTTAAAAAGAAATAAAGAAAGCTCCATAAAATGTTAAGCAAAAAATTTATCCCAAAAACAAGCGCTACCTTCTTTTTACTTTTTCCCTCTGCAGAGTTCCATGCAAAATATAAGGACAAAGCGATTAAGAAAAACAAAATATTCCAGACAATCGGAAAGACCCACCCAGGAGGCGTGATTGAAGGCTTTATTGAATCATACCACTCTCCGCTGGTATTTCCAGCAGTAAATAAGCTCCCGAGTGCCGCAACTAAGTAAACAATAATAAAGCTTACTATTAATACCTTCCAATTTATTTTTTCCTTCATTTTATTTCTTCCATCTTTTTAATTTTGGAAGTGTTGTTTCTGCCAAATTCCTTGCCTGCGTTTCTGTCATGCCCAATTGTGCCACCCCCATTTTCACCAGCTTTTCAATTTTTTCATTAAGTGTTATTCCTTTGTCTGTAAATTCTCCTCTCCGAAAACAGAAACAGCAGTAGTCTTCACTTGGCTCTTCATTTTTCTCTGTTCCAAAATCCTCTTCTTTTTTCATCGGCATCCCGCAGCTCTGGCAGATAACTTTTCTGTTCAAGACATCCATTTTAACCTAATTCTTTTACCTCGTTTACTTCAATTACTATTGCGCCTTTAGCAGGGTAACCTTTGTTTTCTTTTAATCCTTTTACAAAATCTAACCACTCACCAGAATCAAAATACTCCGCCCTTCCATCAATTCTGTATCCTTTTTCCGCTCCTTCTTTCCCGTACCAAAAAACCAAAGAGACATTAGGGTTATTTTTTATATTCTCAACAGTTGATTTCATATAATTATTAGTTACAATTACCCTGCCATCTTTTATTTTATTAACTTCAACAACAATGTTGTGGGGTTTTCCCTCTTTGTTTACAGTTGCTATAGCAACCATCGCATTCTCTATTTTATCTTTTATCTTCTGAATATCCATTTTTTCCTTTCCTTTTTTTCCTCAAATAGGAATAATTCATCAATTGTTGTTTTTAAAACTTTTGCAACATCATGCGCCAGTTGTAATGATGGATTATATTTTCCTTGTTCTAAAAAAACAATAGTCTCTCTTCTAACTCCAACTTTCCTAGCCAACTCTTCCTGAGTTAAATTATGCCTTGCTCTGAATTCTTTGATTCTTGTTTTCATTTTTCAAATTTTATTTCTTTAGGAGAGATTTTTTTTCTAACTCTTAAGTAAAATAGTTTTTCTCCTTTTAAAAAAGGAAGGTATTTTCTTAGTCCTTGTTTTTTAATGACTTTTACAAAATGTTGAAATGACCCAAAAGGAGACTCCCAATATCCTTGGTTCTGGGGGATAAAGCAGTAAAATATTGCCGTTTCAAAGATTTTGTTGGAACCTTTAATATAAAGAACTTCACTTTTCTTCCCCATCCTTTTTTTAGACCATTTATTTAAGTATCTGGCTAGTTTTTCCCCTTCAGAGTCCAACTCATCAATTTTTTCTAATAAAAAATTAGTTAATTTATTAACATAAGTTACTAAGCATCCACCATCCCATCTTTTTCGAAATGTTTGTATCTGTTTTTTCTTTGCAACAAAATCAATATATTTTCCTTTTACAGATCTCATGCTGGTCATTACAACTATGCTCCCTTTAACCGGCCCGCTCTTCCACTGGTCTTCAAAAACAACCCCTCTCTTCTCCAGTTTGATTATTATCTGGAACATTTTTTTAATTTTAGGGTTAACTTTTTCATAAGGGTCTTTGCTAGGATCAAAACCTTTTTTCAGAATAATCGACTTTTGGGCTGCAGGAACAATTCTATAAATTTTTTTATCGATATATTTTTTCCAAATTATCTTTAATTCTTTTTCGTTCATTTTTCCCTTAGTCTTTTACTTTATATCTCTTTTCGGTTGTAGTAAATCCAGAATATCAAAAACAATAGGGCCATTCCTCCAACTGCGACGCTTGTTGCCTGGCTTACATCTCTGAATTTTAATGCACTATCTGAAAAGTATCCAATTGCTAACAATAGATAAAGCGAGACATAAAAGGATGTAGAACTTGCTTTTTCAATTACTCTTCTGCTTCTCTCATCTTTTAAAGGATACCCGCCTTTTAAGTCTCTGTTTCCTCTCACAAAAACAAAGAGGGCAAACGCGAGTATTGTTATTGCAATAATGATTCCTAGAATACCTCCAGTTATTTCACCCCTCATAAACGAAGTTAAAGACCACAAAATTCCAGTTGCTATTACAAGCAAGCTTAGGATTATTATAGCTATTAGTCTTATCTTCTCATTTCTTGCTGTTTTATTTTTTGCTTTCATCTTTACCTCCTTGCCATTATTTGTTAATTATATCCAACTTTATGTTATATTTAACTAACTTTATGTTAGAAATAAATAACACTAGTATTTAAATCTTTCGATAGTGGTTTTAGATTGATAGCGGATGTCTATCAGTTCGTCTTGTAACATCAATTAGGTAAAGGTTTGATCTTCCAGAACTATTTGCTATTCTTTCAAATAGTTTTGAGCTGTCAGAATTGTCATACCAAGGATACCTTAACAAGTCTGCTACGTTTCTTGCATAATTCAAACCAGCTTCTTCATCTGCCAAAACATGCGAAAGATAAGCCGGATTCATATCCTGTCCTTCTCTAGTTAAAAAGAAAAACTCACCAAGATTACGAACCTTTCTTATTATATGGTAAACTTCTATCCCCATTGGAACAATTAGTTTCATAGAATGAATATTTAGTCTCTTGCTATCACCTACTTCAACAAAGGTTCCTTCTCTTTCTAACCCCCTCACTACTTCCGGACTTTGTTTTAGAAGCCAGCGAGTTACCGAGACCCTTTTAGCCATTTTCCCTACAATTAAAATAGGTTTTTATTATTAATTGTTCTGGAAAGACTATTTTATCTTTTTGTAAACACTCTTGAATCAGGCGAAAGAAGGTAAACATGATCATCTTTGCTTCTTAGCCCCCTGTAAATTTTCTGCAAGAACTCCCTTCTTGACTTATCCATATAAAAGCTATTGTAGTGCTTGGGATTTGTTTTCCTAAGCACTTTCCAGAATAAAGAGCCAACATTTGGATAAGGGTAACGGGTGAGTATTATGCTATTGCAGGTTTCTCCTGGAAAATCCACTCCTCTGCCGCATTTTGTAGTATATAGAATATCAATCTTCCCCCTCTTGAACTTCTCAACTTCTTCCTCTGCGTTCTTTTGCTTTTCACTTAAGCTTTCTTGGGTCATTAGATTTAGATTATAGGCTTTGGCTTCTTTTTCTGTAGGCAAGTCTTTAAATGCATTTACATGAACTAAAACCGGCCTTTTTGCCTGGGAAACGCATCTTGACAAAGCAAACAAATACTGTCCTCTGTTCACTCTCCCATTTCTAAAATTTTCATATTTGCAGTCTCTCTCGTATCCTGTTTTAAACTCGCTTACTTTTCCAGGCATCTTTGTTTCCGCTTCGATAACCTTGAAGTTCGTTATACCGAATATTTCTTTTAAAACTTCTTCTGAGTGAAGTGTTCCAGACATGAGCACAAGAACCTTGTTTTTTTCAAGCAGTTCATGGAATCTTTTTTCCAAGTTAGTTGTTACAAGCCTCACAAAGACATCTTTTTCTTCTCTGTAAAAAGAAACATAAGTTTCATTGAAGAAGCCGAAGAAAGTCTTGGCAACCTTATCACAATGATAGCAATAGTTTTCTTCATCACACTCCACTGAGTTCATTAATCCTGAATCTGAGAAATGTTTCAAAACAGGGTATATTTTTGTTTCTTTTAATGGGATTATCCTGTCTTCGCTAATATACTTTTTTAACTCTTCATCTTTTAGCATCTGGTTAACAAGTCTTGTTGTCTCATTGATGATATCGCTCGTTTCCCTGTTTTCAGGGTAAAGCGAGCCAAGCGAAAAAATTAGCCTGTTAAGGTTGAGCTTTTCCTGGTTAGACAGGCTGTCAAGAAACTCATCGCACTCGTCTATAATCTCCACGTCTGTCGCAGGTTTTCTGTCCATCAAGGTTTCTATTTTGTATTTTTCGCTGTTGAAGATTATTACATCCGAGTCAACATAAGAATCAAACTGGTCATAATAGCCGCATCCCTTTTTTCTTTTGTAGATTGTATACTCCTTGTTTTCCAGCCCTTTATAGTTTAGTTTAGAAGACTCATCCAGAACCCTTATGTCCATCTCGCTAGGCATTATTGGACTCCAATACGGGCATATAGGGGCTATTGAAAGCCTTCGGACCATATTAACACTATTAAAATTAGTTGCCCTTACTTTCGGATTTTTGCTTAAATACTGGCTGATTTTTCTGAAATTTTTTTCTTTGAGCTCTATGATGCAGGGAAGAAGAGGGTCATCGCATGTGCCCGCTTTCTTGCTTTTAAATTCTTTAATAATCGAATTATCAAAAATGCCCAGTTCATCTAGTTTGGCATTTTTCTCAATCTTCTGGATTTCAATATTCCCTTCTTTAAGAAAAGGGCAGGCATGATTCTGCCTTCCAGTTATTATTTTTAGCTTGAGCTTCTCGCCATTTTTCAATAAATATTTTTTGCTTGTGTAGTCTTTTTCGTATTGTTTTTGCAGCGCTTTTGCCGGCACAACAATACTCGCCCTTCCAAGCTCTTTTGCTATGTTTAAGGCGATGCTGGATTTTCCCGTTCCGCAAACCCCCATGATAAATATTACCTTTGCCCCCTTCTTTATTTCATCTACTGCCTCTTTTACAATATCTTCCTGGTTTTTGCCATTAGAAAAAACCAAAGGTTCGAGAAATTTCTCTTCATTGCCTGCTTTTTCGTATAAACTCCACATTTTAAGAATTATTAATAAACAAGCCAATTAATAAAGATTGCTCAAACAAAACGCCCGAAACCCTACAGCCCAAAATTATTGATAAAATTTTCAATGATTCTATATTCTTGCAGGAAATCGTTGCCTTTTTGCGTAAGTGAAAATGTTTTTTTATCATCTTTATTAACGTCTAATTTTATAAAACTTTTTCCTATTAATTCATTTATATACTCTTTGAACATCTGAGGAGAGAGATTAGAAGCATATAATAATCTTGTGGGTTTGATGTTCCTGTTTTCTCTGACTGCCATTAAAATATCCTTAATTACATCTAACCGTTCTCTTTTCTTAGCCATTTTTTAATTGCTTTTGTTTTTTTGTTGCACTTATAACTCCATATAAAAATAAAAAGAAAATGATGATATTAAGGACATAAATCCCAATAACCCCTCCTCTATGCCAATCAAAAAATGTGGCAACTAAAAAATTAGCAAGCCATGCTATAAGATTTAAGACGATGACTATAAAATAAAGCCTAAGAAACCCGCTCTTTTCGGATTGTTTATAATTCGCATAGCTAATTATCGAAGCAGAAATAAATAAAATAATTTGTAATAAAAACATAAAAAAGTAAGTTGCCCATAAGTAATCCAATACAACAACAATTAAAGCAAGCAGATAAAAAAAAGCAAATCTTAAGTTAAATAAAGAGCTGTGGATTCCTCTTTCTGGCTCGAACTTTCTCCACAGCAGGCTGTATAAGAGAGAAAATCCCGCCATAATCAAGAAAAACTCAAATACCCCCTTTATAAGGAACTGGTATAGTCCAGATTCATTTTCTAAAAAATAAACGATGCCCAAAATATACCTCATAATAAACGCAAGGCCATAAAAAAAGAACGCGTTTCTAAAATATCTTATTCCTTGATGAGAACTTAGCTTAAACAGTCTATGGGTCCTTAAGACTATAAAAAAGCAGATTAAGCCAATTATCAAGGTGTAGACTAATTTGAATATTTCTTTATTTTCCCAAACAAACTCGTATAAATACATATCTCTCTGTCAATTTTTATTTATTTAAAGTTTTATGTAAGGAAATATAGATTATTGCTATATATCTTATTTAATTATTCTTTCTTCTGATTGTTTATAAAGCCACTTTCTTTGTCTTTATCATCAAAAGAGACAACACATATTCAAAGGGGAGCGGGTTTACACCACTCTTTATCCCGCTCCCTCCTTTCAATCTATTTACCCTAACACCTAATAAAAAATCAGGTCCATGAAATAAATTTAAGGCACCCCTTTCTAAACATGGGCCTTTTTATTTCTAGCCCGAATCATAACCTATTTAAATAGGTTCGCACAACCCTATTTATGAATAAAGAGGAATTTTTAAAGAAACTTGAAACAGAGCTTAAAATCTCTAAGAACTCTTCTTACACTATTCGCAATTATGTTGCTTCTAATTCTCACCTTCTTGATTTTTCTAAAAAAGCTCCAGATGAAATATCTTTGGAGGATGTTAAACTTTACATAGCTGAAAACTTTACAGAAAAATCTTCTTCTTCAGTAATACTCTTTCTTGCAGCAATTAAATACGCGCACTCGACCATATTTGGCAAAGACATTACAGCAGGAATAAGGCGCCCTAAAAAAGAGAAGAAAATTCCAACAGTCCTATCAAAAGAAGAGGTAAAAAAACTTTTATCTTCCCTTACTAATTCCAAAAGCAGGCTGATGATAAGCCTGCTGTACGCCTGCGGATTTAGAGTCTCTGAGCTTATTAACCTTAAAATAGGAGACCTGGATTTTAATGAAAAAGTTGGGCATGCAAGACAAGCCAAAGGAAAAAAAGATCGCATTTTTAATATCCCCGAATTCCTTGTTCCCTCTCTGGTGCAAAGGGCAGAAAAACAGAAATCAGTCAATCAAGACTATCTTTTCACAGGTCCAAAAGGCAGAATGTCTTCTAGGAATGTCCAAAAAATAGTAAAAAAAGCAGCAAAAAAAGCAGGGATAGAAAAAGAAGTCCACCCCCATACTCTAAGGCATTCTTTTGCTACCCATCTTCTAGAAAACGGAACAGAAATAAGGATGATTCAAACTCTATTAGGCCATAGCTCTCTTTCAACAACTGAAATATACACTCATATTTCTACAGAACAAATAAAGAAAGTAAGCAGCCCAATTGATAGTTTAATGAAAGAATAAGTTTATCTTTTAAATACCTTGAATCCTATTACCGCACAATTTACATAGAACAAAGACATTAAAACAGGCTCAATGGAGAAAAGATTCCCCTTTATGATTATAAGTTGTAATGCATAATAAGCTGCAACCAATAGAAACACGCTTATGAATATTTTTATAGAGTAATTGATTGCTATCTCTCTGTTAGTGCTTTTAGATTCCATGTTGCCATTAAGCAAGGGTATTTCTTAAATCTTTCTATGCTACATACATATGCAGTTAATCTTAAATATACGTATATATTCTTTTTGATTAAGATGAATAAAAGGTGGATCTGGCTTTTTGTTTTTATAATTCTCCTAGTTCTCTCTCTGATTTCGCTGAATCTTCTTGTTAATTACAAGCTAAAGCCAGTTTATCTTCAATATTATGAGGTTGCTTGCGAAGATCAAGGAATTGGAAATCCTTTTTCTGATGCGGCCTATGGACAGAGAGCTATTCTCTGTAAGGATAGCGGAGGATGTTTTGTCTTATGCGGCTCTGCTTGCCCGCCTAAGCAAAAGCTTTCAATCCTAAGAACCTTTGACTTTTTCAAAGAAGAAAGTTGCACAGAGGTTTGTGTTCCCCAGTGTGTCTGCAAATATGGCTATGAGTTTAATGATAAATATGGCTGTTTGAAATAACAAGAAAGATAATGAATCATTCCTTCATAAAGATTATAAGTAGCTATAATTTATAGTCCAAATGGATGGCGCTGAAACAGATAATACCTGGTATGTTGCAATTATGCAAACAGGCAATAGGCATTATCCTTTTATTGGGGCAGGCAGTTCATTTTACCGCGGTTTTTCAAAACGCGCAGAAGAGCAAGGTATGAATATTGTAGCAGAAAGATTTGGCGCCACAGACGAAGAAGTCGATAGGCTTACCGGAGTTGATGAATACAGAAAAAGGACTAAGAGAAGCCTCTTGAGAGATTTAGTAGATAGCTTAGATAGAGGAAGCGAAACGTCCCCTCAAGAAGCTCTTGATAGGCTATAACACCTTCTTTTCAAACTATACTTTCTGCGAATACGCTCAACTCTGCTTTTATGCAAGCCCAGTTGATCCGCAATTTCATAAGCATAAGCAGAAGGATTTTTATTATGCAATTCTATCACTTTTTCAACAATCTCCTTTGAAGTTTTTGTTAGCCTTTTCCCCAAATTATGCTCTTTTCTGACTCTTGTGACTTTTATTGTGCTCACGCCAATTTCTTTCGCAATTTTCCAGCAAGGCCAATTAGGATTTTTTTCACACAATTCTAGAATTTTATTTATTTTTTCCTTGGGAATTTTATTGTGCGGCTCTCTTTTACCAGTGAAGTATCTTGTTTCTTCAGAAATTTCGGGGTAAAGTTTTATCATGTTTAGAAATTTGCTATATTTTTCATGGCTTAAGCACATAAGTTTTTGCTTTAATAATTCTATATTATTTTCTCGCTTGGTAATTACTAATTTATCGCGAGGATATTGTTTACTGTAAATTCCTAACCTCGTTAAACATTTTTGATATAACTCCCTTTCTTCTTGTTTAGTAGCAGATATGTGAACTCTATACTTCTTAGAAGATTTACTAACTTCTACACAAGACTCTCCCGCTAGAATTCCCTTCATAAATCCCCTAATTTTTTCTTTTTCTAGACTGGGGATTTTATGTGACATTAGTTTAACATACTTCTTAATAATCTGGCTTAGCAGATTAGACTTATATTCTATAATTAATGTTCCATAATCGTAAAAGCGCAAGTTCTTATTTTTTGTATTTTTAATATAACTAACGGTCTTTGGATGTTTTTTGTCAATGTCTATTTTGGTTTTATTCAACCAATGCCTAATCACTTTTGATTCTATATCTTTTCTGTAAACTTCATCTTCAGGTTCATTTATATTTATTTTGACGTACCACCTCCACTGATTAGGCATTATTTCTAGTTCTTTTCCAAACCATCTTATTACTTTGTTTATTAATCTATATTCATGATTACAGAAGGAAATGCATCCGTTATCTGTTTTTCCCATTTCTGCTTGTAGAAGCCCTAAAACTTCGAAAGTTTCTAGATTTGGGTCAATATATCTAGAGGTAGTTAATGAGTATTCTCTTTTTGCTATCTTTTCAGTTTGATTGGCAGTATCTGTGACATAAGAAATCATTAAGTAATCTTCTTCGATTTTCAAATTTAATGGATATTCTTTTAGCTCCTTTCCGCATTTGACTTTTTCTGGAATAAATTCTAACAAATCAATTTTATTCATCTTAGCTAATTAAATCTTATTTTTTAATTGAGATTTCATAAAATTCTCAATTTGCTTAGAAATAATTAATCCCTTTTCTTCACAAAATCTTTTATAACCTTTTAGTATTTCTTTATTAATAGATAAAGTTAACTTGCTGTTCCCTTTTTTTATTGTATGGTTAGTCATACGTAGCAAAACGTATAACTAGTATTTAAAAATAATTATACTGCAAAATATATATTGCAGAACAACTAACGATAGCTTTTTTGTCTTGCAGCCCTTGCCTTAGAATCGTTCGGTTTGTAAGCCTCTTTTCTTCTAACATCTGCTATTATAAGATTTCTGTCATAGTTAAGGAAGGCTTTCTTCAGTTCTGCCGATTTTGTGAAATTTACAATTGCCCTAGCTATCGCAAGCCTGGCAGCTTCAATCTGGCCTTGCTGCCCGCCGCCTTTGACTTTGACTTCTATGTCAAAACTAAATTTGCCTAAGGTGTTTTTGGTTATTTCAATAGGCTCTTGTATCATCAGCTTATGGAATTCATTCAGATTCTGATAAGGAATCTTATTAATGTGGACTATGCCGCTTCCTTCTTTTATTAATGCTTTAGCTATGGCTGTTTTTCGTTTTCCCACAACCATTAGTTTGTCTTGTTTTTTTATCATCTTCTGTTTATTCTTTAAATTTTCTTTGAAACCTCTTCAACTAGAACATAAGCAGTATGCTTTTCTTTTCCTGCCTTTATGAGCTTTTCGTTTTTATATTCTTCTGGAATTCCTTTATAGCAGAGTATTCTTCTAAATGCCTCTTTGCCTTTTCCTTTCCGGTAGTTTGGAAGCATTCCCCTTATGGTCCTTTTCACTATCCTTTCAGCTGTTCCAGGGAAATTAGGGCCCCTCATGCTTGTCCCTCCTTTTGACCTTTTTTCTTTGTAGGTCTTGACAATCCCTATTTTTTTGCCGGTGATTATAGCTTTTTCTGAATTTAGTATAATAACTTCTTTGCCCAATAGGGACTGCTTAGCTGCATAACTGGACAGCCGGCCTAAAGTTGCATTAGTAGCATCGATAACTACTGTTTTCATCTTAAAACCTCTGCCTGAATCTTCTTGTTTGTTTCAAGCTCTTCTTTAATTGTCGATGTTGGAATTTTCGATTTTTTCAGTTTTTTCAGAGCAGAAGAAGAAAAGCTAAGAGCAACAATCTTTACTTTCTTATCTACCTCTCCTTTTCCTAACACCTTTCCAGGAACAATAACTGTTTCCCCTTTTGCTTCTTTGTTGATTTCATAAAGATTCTTTTTTATTCTTTTTCGAGTGGGCACTGATAATAACTTTGCCAGTTCCATCTGCCCCTTGTCTTTAGCCATCTTTATAGTTTCTACTAGCTCACTATCTGTTTTCTTCTTTAGTCTTTCCTTTATTTTTGTTTTGCTTATTGTCATGTTGTTATACATTGTAGGGCAAGAGTGAGTTTTTAAAGATTTCTACCGCCCTTTTATTATAGTTCAATATAAGCCCCCTTCCCATAATCGGTAAATAACTCCACTATAAGATTTTCAGGATGAACTATCTGAACTGAGTGGGGCAATCCATCTTCAGAAAGTTTCTCTAGTGTGCCTTCAACTTCTCTTAACTTTTTCTCCATTCCCCCAGAAATAGTTTTAGACTGAATGAGTTTAGGTAAATCTTCTTTTAATTTGATTCTTGGGATTAGCCCCCCGCCACTATCCAAGACTCCGCCTGTATTTGTTATTAAACAATACTTAAGCGGGCGTATTTGTTCTGCAAGAAAACTGCTAGCAGCGTCTGCATTAATATTTAGTGGATGTCCTCTATTGCAGTGCCCTATTGGAGAGATTATGGGAATCACTCCATTGCTAATAAGATGCATAGCCAATCCAATGCGGGCCTCTTCAATCTCTCCATTACAATGAGGATAGCCGACCCCTTCTAAGGTTTGTGGCCTTGCACTGAAAATTCCATCCAGCAATTCTGCATTTATTCCTTCTCTCTGGCATGCCTCTTGAATTTTAAGACCATACTCTCTTGAGATTTGTACTGTTAGTTTCATTGCTTCGGGAGTAGTTATCCTATCGCCAGTAGAGGGATGCCATTCATAGGGAACTCTTGCATCATCTAATCTTTTTGTTAGAGCCTCCCCCCATCCATAGACGACTGGGGCGCATAGCTCCAATTTTGAAAGAATGCCGAGCCCCTCAACTAACTTTTCAGAGTATTTATCAATAGATGCACCGCTAACTTTGATGAGCGCAAAGCAAGATGTACTTTGTTGAACCTTTGAAAACTCTCGAATCCATTTAACGACTTGTGCATCATCCTGCACAATTTCAAAAAGTCGGTTAATATATTTTACCATAGTCTTTGAAAATTCTTTATAAGCGTCTAAAATTCAATGCGGGAGGAAGGGATCGAACCTTCGCAGGCACTAAGCCACATGGTCCTTAGCTTGGCAGTTTTTTATTACGAAAACTCATGCCCGTTTGACCACTCCGGCACCCCCGCATATACCAGAAATAAGGTGAAATTTCCTTTTTAAGTATTTGCTTTCTTTCTTCTAAGGAGGTATAGGGAGGGCAGAAACTAAATTTCTTCCAAACGAAATATTTTGTTGCATGCTTGGGATTCTTAGAGCCAATGAGCTTAAACCATCTATCTACCTGAATTCCTCCCGATAAAACCACTGAATAAAGAGTACTCCACTTCTTCTCTCTCCATACATATTTTTTAAGAAGGCATTTAAACTCTAACGCTGCTAATAAGTCGCGAATTTCTTTTATCAGATTATTAGAGCAGCAAGATAGAGAGATTCTTATTTGAGTATGGTATTTATTATCTTTAATAGAATAGTTTCTTTGACAGGATATTGAGCCATCAGTGTCAAAAAATCCTCGTAGGAATCTTCTCGTATACTTTTTATTATCTTTAATCCATCTAGGGACAAATAACTCTTTTTTGACTCCTATCGGGATACCAAGCACCTCATTTAATAATATCAGTTTTTCACTTTCTTTTGAGATACCATAAAAACCCGCATTTTTATTAAAGACTACTCCAACTTTCTTACCATTGAAGGCAGGATTCATTATCTCTTTATTGAATAAAGGAATGATATAATTATCATAATGCTCTTTGTCTTCTTTTAAGCTCCCCCTTAGTTGGAATCTTAATCTCTTATTTCCAGTTCTGTAATTTAGACCCCCATCTCCAAGACTCAGTCCCACCAGCTCCGCAGTATTCTCATTTCTTTCTATCATTCTCAAATTTTTCATTAACTATTACTAAATAAACCGTCTTTCCTAAATATTCTTTAGGGCAGTCCACTTTAGCAGAAGTGCCAAAGGCAGTAACCTTTCTCTTCAAGAACCCAACCAGGTCTCTAATTTTTAATTCAGACGCGGTATTCAACTTGATAAGTTTCATATATCTATTAGATATCTTTAAGTATTTAAACTTTTTGGAGCATCTGCAGGATGGTAGCGTCGATCTAAGAGCAATTTAGAAACTAATCCTTTAGAAATATTTCCCTCTTTTAAAGCTTTACTTTAGATTTTTAGATAGCTCTTTTAAACTATCATTAAGCTGGTCAACTGCTTTAGTAAAAATATCTTCTGCTTTAATCTGGCCCCATGACTCAATGAAGAACATTAGTTCAGGAGCCTTTTCTATTTTTATCGCGTTACGATTGTTCTTTTTGCATGCCTCAACGCAAGCCTCACACAAGTCACACTTATATACATCGGTGATTTGGACTTTTCCTTTCTCTATCTTGAGTATCTTTTGCGGGCAGGCCTCTACGCATTTTTTGCACTCGTCGCATTTATTATCTACTTCTAATTTGGCAAGGTTTCTGTAATATACCAGTCCTGGAGAGTACTTGCTGTGTTCAATTCCTTTCCCCAGCCTTGCAGTGGCAACTAATTCCACTTCTTGGTCTTTGTTTAAGAGGGTTATTGGAATGCCTTCATGCACTACTTTTGCCCCCCCCTTTAAGTCTTTGGAGTATACTGTTGTAGGGCCTTTTATTTGTATTTTCATATTAACACTGCACTTTCCGCATCCTTTTCCTTTGCAGCTGCATTTGCTCATCTCTGTGACGGTTTTATCAGTGACTAAAGGGACAAGGCCAAGCCTGTGAGCTAGAACTTCATCATACAGTGCAGAGTCATTTTTGTAAATCTCCACTTCATCAATTGCTAAAATGGGTATTTCCAATGCAGATCTTCTTATAGCATTGGCTAAACTTTCAGACATATCTGTAATCATGCTTATTTTATCCTTGCTCTTTGATATTATCTTCATCATGTTATTTCTTATTGTTCTTTATTTTTAAACTCTTCTACCTCTTTACACGCGCCTTCCTCTCCTTCCGCCTTTTGCCTTAGGCCCGCCTCTCGGAGTTTTTGTTGTGTCTGCAATGCTGATTATTTTCATCCCTTCTCTAGACAGGCTTTTTACTGCTGCGTGAGCTCCGGGTCCTGGGGCCGGATTTCCTGTCTGGGCTTTTATCCTTACATATAAAGAGGTTATTCCCTGCTCCTTGGCTTTTTCTGCAGCTTGCTTTGCGATGAACATAGCTATTGTTGGATTAGCCTTTAGCCTGTCATGTTTTGTAACCATACCTCCAGAAACTCTTGAAATAGTATTACCTGCCATGTCGGTTATATGCAGGATGGTATTATTGAAAGAAGTGTATATGTGGGCTATCCCTATTCTCTCCTTTTTCCTTTCTTTAGTAGATTTTTTCTCTTCTGTATCCTCCTCTTCCTTGCTTATAATTTCTTTTTCTTCCTTATTTACATTTTCTTCTTCGTTACTCATCTTTCTTCTCCCCCTCTTCGGGCACTGCTTCTGCAGCCGGATTTATTTTTTCTGTTTTTTCTTTCTTAATTTTTTTAACCAATTCTAATTTTATCTTATCCTCTTCCTCAACAGGAACGAGGTAGGAAGGAACATTGATTTTTTTACCATCAATACTTATGCTTTTATGCGTGATAAATTGCCTTGCTTGCAGAGGTGTAGTTGCAATTTTTTTTTCAACGACTATGCTCTGCAGCCTTCTTTTGAGATGGTCTTCTTTGTCTAATGCAAGGACATCTGCAATGCTCGCAACAACAAATCCCTGTTTCTTTAATCTATCTATAAATTTGTCCTGTTCTGCTTTGCTTTTGGTTAATAGGAGTTTTGCCTGTTTTCTCATCATTTCTATTGCAGAGTCTGCTTTCCATATCTCTCTCTTATTCTTTAGTCCATACTTCTTAATAAGAACATTTTCTTCTTGTATTCTTGCTGCATCATAAAGCCTTTTTGGCCTGCTGTAATTTTTGTGTTTTCTTCTTGGCATTTTAACTCTTCTTTCCTATTTTTGCTTTTTTAATTACTCCCATGGATTTCCCTTTTTGCCTAAAGTGCGATTTTGTTCTTTGCCCTCTTGTCGGCTGGCCCAAGGCATGCCTTAACCCTCTATAAGATCTTATTTTTTTCAGCCTTTTTATATCAAAGTCTTTTCTTAAATCCAGATCAGTAGTAATAAGGTGCTTGTTTTCCCCGGTCTCCAAGTCTTTCCTTCTATTTAATAAAAATGGGGGGAGATTAGGATTTTTGATAAATTCTTCGATTTTTTTAATCTCCTCTTCGCTTAGAGAATCGATGCTCTTTTTCTTGTCTATTCCGAGTTTATAACATAATGCATTCGAAAAACTCCAGGATACCCCTTTAATCTTTGTTAGGCCCACATAAGCCTGCTTTTCTCCAGGGATGTCTGTTTGCATTATTCTGATTATCTTCGATGTTTCTTTTCCAGGTTTTCTTTCTTCCTTAAATTTCTTTTCTTGCATTTTTTCTATTAACTATTAATCTATGGTGAAAATGCCTTTTTTAAAGATTACGTTTTACAGAATTACCCAATAAAAAGGTTATGCCTTTCCATATTTTCTAATTCCTGCAATAATCTTTTTTCAATAGCCCTTTTTGGGTCCGGCAAGTTTGGAATTCTTTTTTTTATGTCTTCGAAGTTTTCAAATTCTTTCTCTTCTCTTTCTGCCAATACAGCTTTCATATGCTTTTTGCCGAAACCCGGCAATAATTCAATCTGATGAAGCCGAGTGTTTATAGCCTCTGATTTATTGAAAAAATCAACAAATTTCTTTTCTTGCTCTTCAACTACCTTCGAAACAAATTCTTGAAGCCCTAGCTTGGCAGTTTCAGTCAGTTTTTCTCTTGGAAGTCTGCCAAGTATGTAATAAACTTTTTCCCGCTTTCCCTCACCGATATAAACTTTCTCTTTTAGTTCAAGCTTAACCCCCCTTCTAGGGACAAGCTGGAGAAGTGTGAAATTATTAAGACCGATAGCTTGGGCTATAGGCATCATCTTTTTTTCCAATGGATAGCCGTAAGGCAGATAATCTAAAACAATCGCATATTCTTCTTTGTCTGTCATTTTTATATCTCCTATTTGTATTTTTTAACAATGTCCAATACTCTGTTTGTTTCATCTTCATCTAAATTAACATCAACGAATATCTTATTTAAATCAGAGGAGTCCTCTGGTAAAATATCAATTATTTTCACGATATGTTCTGATTTCAGCTTTAGCAAATTTAGCTCTTGCAGCTCTTTTTTAAGCTCTTCAGATTTTTTTATCTGGATTTTTGAGAACTTTTTTATAAAGATTTCTAACTGCTTTTTCTTTTCGCTGTCTTCTACATCCCCAAGTGCCTTTTTAACTTCTGCTAGATTTAGTGCAGTTGTATCTTTTATCATTTTATTCTAATTTTTTTAGATGGACTGGATGGACTATAAACTTTTTTTCCTTTCCAATCATCCTTAAATTTACTATGTATGAATTCCCCCTTTTACCTTCGATAATCCCTGTCCTGCCCTGTATCGTCTTTGGAAAGCTCCCCTCTAATGAAAGCTCTCTGACTATTGCCACTCTGTCTCCTTCTTTTAGATCTTTAAAGTACCTACTAAAATTTAACTTTCCCCGCTCTCTAATTTTCTTTCTTTTCAACATTTTCTTAATCCTCAGCTTTTATGTTGGGCTTGGTTGTAAACCTTTTCCAAGGCATCTGACAGCCCGCTGTAGAGATTCTTATCTTCTGCATTCGAAGTTAGAATCCCGCCGCTTGTAAAAACATCAACGTCCAATTCGTGTAGAAAGGACTTTGTTTTCTTTGATTGTCTTAACCTAACTTTTAACTCGCTGTAAGCTGTTTGCTCGCTAATCTTTTTTGCGTAGTGGCCCACTATTTTCTTAACAACAATCATCTCAGCCGGATCCAGAGAAAAACCCACAAGCACTATATTTCCTCCAAGTTTAAGTTCTTCGCTATCGCTGTCACGACTATTTGGGTCTTTTCCCTTAGTCTCTACTTCCATAAAGTATATATAATTCTGCCTTTTATAAACTTTTCCCTAGAAAAAATTAAATGATAGTTAAACAGAAACCGACCCCTGATTTAAGTCCCCTTTATCTCTGGCTTCTTCCATGTTTTTGACTATCGCCCTAAACATTTTCTCACCCCAAACCCCTTTCCCGCATATTTCGCAGAAGTCTATGACACTTTCGTCTGCTACTCCTCTTCCACAGTAAACGCACTTCTTCATGGTATATTTTTATAAAACCTTTTCTAAAAGTTTTGCCTCTTTTTGGATTTTATGAATTTAATTATTATAAGTAGTTTTTAAATATTTGTATGCTTCACTCCTCTTTTTCTTTTCTTCTTTTAATAGCTTTCTTAATCCTTCGGTATATTATATAAATTATAATAACTGCAATAACAAGTATAACATAAATGAAAGTGTTGTTTCTTTTTATCAATCCTAGCTGGATAGCTTGGTCTTGGCTGTATACTTTAGCATTTAAATTGAAGGTCTTTTCATGTTCGTTGTTTAAAATGTCTCTGTATCGAATTATTATTGGCATACTGGACGCGGAGGGGGCGTTTTCTTTGAAGTAAACAGTAAACTCGCCAGAGTCAAAATCATCGCTGTCTAAATCCCCTATATAAACTCTTTCAGGAGAAGTGATGGAATAATACGAGGACTTTTTCATTTCTATCTCTAAAAACTTTACATTGCTAAGGCCTTTATTGATTATTTTAACTGAAATTTTATTCTCGCTTCCCTTTAATAACAAGCCATCTTCTATGCTGGCATCGAGAATGGGTTGAGAATTTATAGTTAGGCCTATTAAGGAACTCATTTTTTTTATTTCTCCTTCTTCGTTATAGGTAACTTGGACCGGAATCTTGTAAATTCCTGCTGCAGCGTCATTTAAAGCGCGAATTTTAAAAATAGCATACTTTATTCTTCCATCTTTAATCTCATCAAAGTTAAATTCAGAAGAAGAAAGCTCCGGAGCAAACGGAACATTCGTGAGATCGAGAGATACAGAAACGTCAGTAATAGTATTTTCGCCATTGTTTTCAACTCCTAATTCAATTACTGAAACCCCTCCAGGAGCAATTTGTGAAGGAGTAGTTAAAACAGAATTAATTGTAAGTGCAGAAGCTAAAGAAATGCATAGTAAAAAGCAGGCTATTAATCCAAATATTTTTGATTTCATAACAATAATCCTAAAAACCTGTTTTTAATGTTTTTTATATTAGATTATATTTATTGTATCATACTATCCGAATAAAAAACTTTATAAACCCTGTCTTTGATAGATACTTATGATTGTTCCAATTCGTTGTTTTTCATGTGGCCGCCCAATTGGGCATCTCTATGAAGAGTTTAAGAAGCGGGTAGAAAGCGGAGAAAATGCAAAGAAGGTTTTAGATGAGCTCGGCTTAGAGCGATATTGTTGCAGGGCTATTCTTTTAGGGCATGTTGATATGCTCCCTCTAGTAAGCAAGTTTAAGAAGTTCTAAGGCTTAAAAAGCCATATTTTAAAAACAGTAGATTATTCAGTAAACTATGAATCTTAGCCAGGGATTTTTGATAAAAGAGGAAAAAACAGTAGAGAAAATAGAGAAAAAAGTCCTGCGGAGAAAAGTCAATCCTTTATATCTTCTGGTTTTTGGACTGCTCTTTCTAATCCTTGTTGGAAGCCTGTTTCTTTATTTTCCTTTTACTCATCAAGCTAATGTAAATATAAGTTATGTTGATGCGCTTTTTACAGCAGCTTCTGCTTCCACTGTCACCGGGCTTGTGACTGTTGATACAGGAACTACCTATAATTTTTGGGGGCAACTAGTTATTTTGATACTAATAAACTTTGGCGGCTTAGGTTATATGAGTGTTATCACTTTTTTTCTTCTTTCTAATAACGTTCTCGGAATAAAATACGCAGTGTTTATGAAAGAGTCCCTTAATCTTCCTTCAATGGGTGATATTTTCAAAGTAGCAAAGAAAGTTTTCCTTACAATCTTGTTTTTTGAACTCATCGGAATTGCCCTGCTTACTCTTGCCTTTTGGGACAAAGGGCCCTTATCTCTCTGGTATGGAATTTTCCATGCAATGTCCGCTTTCAATAATGCTGGCTTTGACTTAATGGGAAATTTTAGAAGTTTAACAGGATATTATTCAAACAGCCTAGTAAATTTTACTATAATGGGGCTGATTTTCTTTGGAGGAATAGGGTTTATTGTAATCTCTGACTTGCTTCAGGTAATAAGAAAAAAGAAAAGAAGCCTAGGTTTGCATAGTAAGATAGTATTAACCACTTCTTTAATATTAATACTCATCGGGGCAATTGGCTTTTATGCTTTTGAAGCAAATAATTCAATGAGAGGCTATGGCTTTGGGGATAAGGGGCTTATATCTTTGTTTCAGTCAGTAAGCTCGCGTACTGCAGGCTATAATACAATTGATTTATCAGGAATCTCAATTCCAAGTGTTCTTATACTTTGCATGTTAATGTTTATCGGAGCTTCTCCAGGAAGTACAGGAAGCGGAATCAAAACAACCACTTTTGCAGTTTTAGTGCTTTGGCTAATATGCACCTTAAAAAACCGGGAGAATCCAGAAGCATTTAAAAGAAGGATAAGCCACGAAACATTGAACAGGGCGTTTGTGCTTTTCTTTTCTTCAATCGCAACTGTATTTATAATTATTTTTATGGTAAGCATTTTTGATAATTTCGAGTTCCATAAAATCATGTTTGAGTGCTTTTCTGCATTTGGAACAGTTGGCCTGACAATGGGGATAACTCCTTATCTTTCAGCTGCCTCGAAAGTATGTATTATGCTCCTTATGTTCATTGGAAGGCTTACTCCTCTGGCTCTTATTGCTATCTTGGCTAAAAGGAGAATGGAGAAAATAAATTTCTTAGAAGAACCAGTTTCAGTAGGTTGAATAACTTTATAAACAAGAGCCCCCTCGGTAAACTATGAAAAAGAATTTTGGTATTATAGGATTAGGAAAATTTGGCTATAACATGGCAGTCACTCTGGAAAAGTTGGGGCAGTCAGTGATGGCTTTTGATAGGGCAGAGAAAAGAGTAGAAAATGTGAAGGATTTTGTGGCTTGTGCGCAGATCCTGGATTCAACAGATATTACCGCACTTGAGAGCAGCGGAATTGCTGCCTGTGATACCGTGATTGTGTGTATGGGCGGCAGTGCAGAAGACAATTTTTTGACTGTCTCGAACCTAAAAGAGCTAGGGATAAGAACAATAATTTCCAATGCAAAGACAGATTCTGAAGGCAAGATACTGGAAAAAATAGGGGCTACAAAAGTGGTTTATCCTGAAAAAGAAAGCGCAATACGTCTTGCTAATCAGTTGGTTTCTTCAGATATCTTGGAATACATAGAAATCTCTCCTGATTATCAGGCAGCAGAAATTGAGGCTCCTAAAAAATTTGTAGAGAAAAAAATTGGCGAGTTAGAATTAAGGAGCAAATACAATCTATTAATCATTGCCTTAAAAAGAGGCAATGAAAACATAATAATCCCCTCTTCCGAGGAGTTTATTTTAGAAGGGGACGTTTTGGTTTTAGTAGGTCAGACTAAAGATATACTAGATTTCAGCATGAAATTCGGGGAAAAATAAGGCTTGGTAGCTCTTTAGCACTTAGTTCTTTGTTTTCATCCTTAACATCTTTGATTATCTCAATTTTGACTTGCACTAATAAGCCCGGTTTTAATTGACTTTGTAAAATAGAAGGAATACAAATTATTGCGTGACTTCCATGTTTAGCAATTTTCTTTGTTATTGTAAATTTTTTATTTGCCATTTTACTCACTGCCTTCCTCTATTCAAAATATCGGTACATATTCCACTAAAAATATCATCAATTCCACCAATTGGTCCAAAATACAACCTACAATTTTCTCCAATTTCTCCTCTTTTTTCAATATACCTTAAATGACGTGCTCCGTTAATTTCCCTTTTAATCATTGCCTCAATTAATTCCTGAGGAGGATATACTTTTGTTAATTGATATAGTCCTACTGCTAAGGCTACAGAATAGTCTACTTCTACTTCCTTAGGTTTTCCGGTCCCAGATTCGCGCGTCATTATGGTATAGCTATGATATTCACCGCCTCTTCTGCCAGAAGGAAACGGGGCTTTATCCGCACAAGTTTGTAATGCTTTTTGGACTTGAGTTTCTAACTCTGGTAATTCTGGGATATCATTATTCAAACTCCCAAATACGTATCTTGCTTTGCTTAGTGTTTCATTTATCTCTCTACTTCCAGGCAGTTTACCCTCTGAAAGAGAATTCAATATGCCTACAACATCTGTTTTGTATTCATCTCTGACTAGCTGGATTAATTGTTTTCTTCCAAAATGTCCTCTGGCTCTTTGGATAAACTTTTTAGAAGCTTTTTTTGTTATGCCTAAAAGTCCTTTTACATATTTTAGATAGCTTCCTGTTGCTTCTTTATTCCATTCGCGTTCTTTATCTGGAATTACAGCAAATTCATGAAGAACATCGTATACTGTCCTTGACTCTGGAGAAACATCTGTTTTTTCCAAAGCATCCCAGGACCAGTCAACATCTTCTCTTTCAAGAACATGATACATCCATCTATCATGAGCGTGTATTGTTCTGTATACTACTTTGAAAGCTTCTCTTAAGGCATTTTTATCACTGTCTAATCTGCCTGATTGTGAATTATATCTTTCTGCCAAATTTTCTAAATACTTAATATCTTCGGGTTTTTCTCCTCTCATTTTATTCCCCCCTCACCACTGAAAACTTATCTATACCATCTTTAATTTCAATTTCGTGGATTACCTTATTATCCCTTAGAATTTTAATACCTGACCAATATTTCCTACCTTCTCCTAATCGGTCACTTGTCACAAACCTGCCTGCAGCAGCCAGTTTGTCATTGCTCAAATAATCGATTCCAGTTATCTCTGGTTTATACCAATCAAAACTTATGTCCCCAAATAATGCTCTTGAATTATAAACATAGGATAGTGCTCCATTATCATTCATCGCCATATGACTTACATGTGTTTTTCTCTTGGATAATATCTCTCCTAATTTGCCAATTGAACTACCCACTATTTCTAGAGATATTAAATATTCAAGTCTGCTATCGTTTTCCTCTTCATATCCCCCTCCAGGACTCCAGCCATCAGAACTATCAACAATTCTTGTGAAAGTTAAATTTTTTCCATTAAATGCAACACACCCCACTTGTTTTTTGCTTTCAGAAATAAGATGGCTTTTCCCAGACTCCAAATCAAATAAGTATAAATTTCCTTTCCCATCGTCATAACTCGGGTAATCGCCTCTACAACTAACCGCATAAGCCAGACGACCATTAATAGCCGATGTAAAATCTATATAACCCTCCCCCATATTTCCAAGAATCCTTTTCGGTTTCCCAGACTTTATATCTAACTTATGACATTCCTGACCGCTTATGGAAATTAAAACCCCTCCGTCAAAACTCTTGATTCCTTCAATTGCTTGATCTTTCCGCTTTCTTTCATAGATTGTTGTAGCTTTTTCTTTTTCTAAATCGAACAAAACCAATTTTTCTCCGGTGCCAGAGTTAGTACAAAAAGCAGTAGCATAAACTATTTTGTTACGCATTCCTTTCCAATCTATAGGTTCTTTTTCTTCTGGTTTTTGTTTTTTTGTTTCGTTTGTCATTTTCATTTACCTCAACAACCCTCTTATTTTTGTTATCAACCTTCTTCTTGTTCTACATATTTGAACCGGTAGTGTAGGCATTGGACCTTGATTGTATCTAGCCAGATTAGCTAAATAGAATATAGAATCTGGCGAAGGACTTTGAGCAATCGCCCTTGCTAGATCATCTATTTGTTTCCCAACTGTCCTCTCTAATTTTAAATATCCATTTTTCTTTTTTTCATCATATTCCCTATCAGATCTAACTATTCCACAGAATTTTGCAGTATCAGAAACAAGACGCTGAATCCGAACTTTATTTCCTTCATAAGCCCTCATTGTACATTTGTCCTCTTCTCGAGAAGGAGGATTAATAATGTCGATTCCATAGGTCAAAAATCCTCCAAACCCTATTCTGCTAAAATCTCCAACTTGTGTATCAGACCAGAATTTAGAATGAAAATGGGTTGTCGCCCATAATTTTTCAGGATGCTCATCTTGATTTTGCACATAAATCCATTGTGCAACTTGCGTTCTAATTGCTCTTTCAACATCATTACTACATTCAGAACGGGGGAATGATAAAAGATAAAACATTGAAGCTGGATTTTTTAGAGCAACAAAATGAGGTAGAAGTTCGCTTGTTTCACGATCTCCTCTTTTTGTTACTGTTTTTTCAAAAACATATTCAATATCTTCCGGTGTATCAATTATTGAGCAAAAGTCTTGATGTTTCATTCCTCCTTCCCATAAACCAAAAGGCAAATCCTGCGCACCATATTTTACAATTGTGTCCCAATGAATATCTCTATAAGGATAATCACAATGATTCATTTGTTCAACATGTTTTTCCCATTGCCAGTCAGTATCCCGCCTAAACCAAGTTGATGGAACTTCGGGTTTTCTATTTGAAATTTCATTTGTCATTTTCATTTACCTCATAAATATTTTTCATGATAGGCCGTCAATGCTTTCTCAAACATGCCTTTTAATCTTTCAGTATAACTCTCCCCATTTGCATTCGGATTTATTCCAAGATGTCTATGCCATCTTGTTAAGCTATTTGCAAGCCCCAAAAAGCGTGATTTTGGATATCTTCTTTTACAGCTTCCTGCGAAAATCTGCCATTCCAAAAGCCTACTGAGCGCACACTGTCATACTGGCCAACCATTAATCCTGCAGCCATATAAAAATCAAGGCTTTCCTGGCTTGTATTCTCATCAACTTTCGAGCCCAAACCATTTTCAAGAAGCCTCAACATAATCTCTCGGGTAGGTTCAATTTCTGGCCCAGAAATACCCGGTCTCCATCCATATCCTCCTATAAATTTCCTTGCTCCAACCAAACCCTCTCCTAAAGGGATGCCTTCATAAATTGCCCCGCTTTCATTAACATCAGTTTCCCCAAGCCCCCGTCCACGAAAATACTCAAAAGCCGTATCAACTATTTTATTTGCTACTTTTTTAAGGCTAGGATTTTCAATTGGTAGATGTTTTTTTCCTTTTAGGGATTCTTTAAGTTTATTTATCAAGCTCATTTTCTTTTTATTCACTGCCTCCTCTGATTAATGAATCTGCAAACCCAACTAAGTCAATTATTGTTTCAAAATCATTTTCTTCTTTGCATCTAAAACAATCGTAAGAAGAGGCAATTTCTCTTTCTAAAGGAATAAACTTTTTGCCTTTAGGGATTCTCCAACCAGATTTTACTCCTTGAATTTTTCTGAATAATCTTCCCATCTTCCCTCTTTCACAATCATACTCTAAAAAATAAAGACTTAGTTTGATGGGTTCTAGTTCATAAACATCACACTTAAGAGTCCTGGCATAAATTTGAAAAGCATCATTAGGCTTTAGAGGCGAATCACTCGTCTTGCTTAAGGTCAATCTTTCCAGATAATCACGAAATCTTCTAGAAGGTAAAAGTGCAGAAACACCCAAAAAAGCTTGAATGCTCCCAGTGTGGTAATTTATCTTTTCTAATGCAACTTCTTTAGCAATAAAGCCTCCCTTGTCTACATAGCCCCTAAATATATACAATCGTTTCATTAGTTCTTGGATTACTTCATTAGGGGGCAGTTCTCCAGACAGGATTTCTTTGAATTCTGTTTCCCTTCTTTGAAGGAGTTCCTCCCTTCTTGTCATTTTATTCATTTCCTCCTTCTTTGAAGAAATTGCTCTTCAGCCATCTTAGCAAATCCTTTCCCAAGCACAATGCCTTCATTCCAATATTTATCTTCAATCTCTCTTAATTCGTGGGAATCAAGGACTTTTGAAACAGCTATCATTTTCTCAAGCCACATTTCTAGATTTTTTTGTTCTTTTCTAGGTAAGCCATTTTTCTCAAAATCTCTGTGACTTAGAACCGCCTGATAACCTCCATGAACCCCATAAGAAATTTCTATTAAATCATCACCCAGTCCTTGAATAATATTTGATCGGATAAAAGAAGTTTGATAAGGGGCACTCTGTGCAAAGTACTCAGAACTAACTACGACTAATGGGCTAAAATAAGGGTTATCTTCTTTGTGGGTTAATGCTATCGCTCTTGGAACATTACTACAATGGGGTTTTTCTCCATGAAAAATCTTTTCAGCAGATGTTTGTTTTAAGGTATCTAAATCTTTAGTTACAAAAACATCGTAAGGATAACATAGTCTTTGAATTTCTCTGTTCCTAACAAACACTTTTGCAACTGCTTCTTTATACTGAATAATTCCTGGAGCTTCTATCCCATTTTCTCTTTCAACAGCTTGTTTGTTTTCGTTTACCATGTCATTTACCTCCAAACTTCTTCCTATTAAGATAACGTAATGCACTGTAGAGACCAATCGCAATTGCAGAAAATCCACCAATAAAATAAAGGCCAATTTCGGCATGCGAATCGATTTTTTCGACTTTTACAGAATAACCTTCTTTTTCAAGGAATTTTTGTAGTTCTGGAGTTCCAACATCAAAACCAACTTGATTCTTTGTAAGTAAATCATAAATTCTTTCTTCTCTGCTTGGAAATTTATAAAAATCCCCTTCCTTGTCTTGTTTATTTAGCTCTTGAAAATAGGTAACTGTTCTTTCCTGTTCTTGTTGTGTATAGATGCCATCCTTAATTCCTTCATTAAGACTTTCGTTGCATTTTCTAATTGAATCAGATAGTTTATCAATAACTCGTTTTTTTGCCTCTTCTTTTTTAGTTATTTGTTCAAGAAGATTTTGTTTTTCTCTTTCAAATGTTTGTTCCACTGATTGAGCAAATGAAGGCAAATTTGGCTCGTTTGCATAAGCATTTCCTCCCAAGCTTCCCAAAACCAATCCTGCCCCAACTATTGCAGTTCCTAGATATTTTCTTGCTGTTTGTTTAATTGTTTGTTTCATTTTCATTTACTGCCTCCTTTAATCGCTTCTCTTTCTGGAACATATACTCCATTTTCTTTTACCAGAGAGACACTTATTCCTCTATATTGGGATAAAAATTCAGTTACTGCAGACTCTACATTATCAAACATATCAGTGATACTCTCTACAGCTCCAATATACCCTCCACTCCTTAATCTCTCAACAAATCTTTCAAAGGATTTTCTAGAAAATCTGTGTTTGGCTTCCCTAAGATCAAAAGGGCAAAGCCCTTTATTTAAGTCAATATAAATTCCGGTTAATGGAACCCTATTAAAACCCCAAGTAATATTTTCAAAAGAGGGCCTTCTATCATAATCATCTCCCTTTAAATTATAGCCAAATAATTGATTAAACAATTCATTGCCAATTGTTTGAGAATATGCAGGGCATCTTCCTTTATCTTCTACAGTTATTAATGGGTGACCTTTGTTAACACTAATTTCATACATTAAATTTTGATAATTAATCAGATTATCGCCGTAGTATATTTTTCCTAATTTACCTTCTGTTGCTCTCCCAACTTTTTTAATTTCTTTAAGTAATGGAACGATTATCTCTGGCTTAACTAATTCAACTAAACCTTCTTTGGCAATTTCTCTTTCAACATTTCCTTGTGTTTCATTTGTCATTTTCTTTTTCTCCTTGTTTTGTTTAGTTTATTTTTAGATTGTGTTTTCTTTTCACAATCTTACAGTAGTAACGTATTACCAATATATCAAACTTTGTATTTAAAATTTTGACAAATTAGTAAGATTTAAATACTTATAACTTATTCATATTAAAATGGAGAAAAATGCTATAAAACTGGATAAAAAAGACAGAAAAATATTATATTATCTGGATTTAGATAGCAGGCAGACTCTTTCTCAGCTAGCTAAAAAAGTCATACTCAGCAAGCAAGTTATAGATTATAGAATAAAAAACCTTGTTAAAAAAGGAGTAATATCCCAGTTTTATACAGTCATTAATATTTCAAAATTAGGTTATACTCACTACAAGCTTTATTTTAAATTTCAGAACGTTGATTTAAATAAGGAAAAAGAAATATCTGGCTACTGGATCAATTCCAAAAACGCCATTTGGGTTGTTTTTTGCAGGGGAAGGTGGGATTTGGCTGTTTCGCTATTGGCAAAAGACACAGATGAATTAGGGGAGATTATTACCGAGTTTACAAATAAATATTCTAATTTTATTCTAGAAAAAAACATCCTTATAACTCAATTCTCTCCGGTTTTTACAAAAACTTATCTAACAGAAGAAAAAGAAAAAAAAGAGTTTATTTATCTGGGAAAAATTCAAAATTATGAACTTGATGAAACTGAAAAAAAGATATTATCTATTCTAGCAACTAACGCAAGAATTCCTATCTTGGAGCTAATGGATAAAACCAATTTAACAAGAGATGTAATTAATTACAGGTTAAAGAAGCTGACAAAAGAAGGGGTTATTTCTCAGTATAGAGTCCTTGTTGATTTAAACAAAATTGGCTATAAGTTGTATAAGATTATTTTAAGGCTGCAAAATTTATCCCTTCAGAAAGAAAAAGAATTTAGGGACTTTGTCAAATATCATGCTAATGGAGTTCAGTTCCTGAAGTTATTAGGCAATTGGGATGTTGAGCTAGAATTCGAAGTAAAAGATGAAGAACAATTGCACCAAATTTTATCTGAAATTAGAAATAAATTTTCAGATGTAATAAGAGATTATGATACTCTCTTAATTTATAAAGAACTTAAATTAAATTATTTTCCTTTTTAATCCTCAGGCTTAAATCTTTTCATAAAACAAAAGGTTTAAATAGAAGTAAGATTAATCTTATTTATGTTAATCGACACAACTAAAATGAGTTCAAGGGGGCAGGTAGTTATACCCTTAGAGATGAGAGGAGACATAAAAGAAGGAGATAAATTAATTGTAATAAGAAAAGAGAATGAAATAATCTTAAAAAAATCAATTCCAGAAAGCGCTATTCTATCTGAAAAGTCTTTTGCTAAGACTTGGCTTAATAAAAAAGAGGATGAGGCATGGAAGGATTTGTAAAAGGGGAGGTTGTAGTGATTGAGTTTCCTTTTTCTAATTTAAAAGATGTAAAAAGAAGACCCGTTTTAATAGTCAAGGTTCCTAAGGGGGAAGATGTTATTGTTGCACAGATAACTGGAGAGTCCTACGAAAATTCCGTAGAAATTCCTATAAAAAAAGAGGATTTTAAGCAAGGAAGTCTTAAAAGAGACAGTTATATAAGAATAGACAAAATTGCTTCCATTGAAAAATTTTTAATAGAATATAAAGCAGGTGCATTAAAGCAAGAAAAATTTAATGAGATAATTGATAAAATTTGTTCTTTCCTAAAAAATTGAGAGGGTGTTGGGGATTAATCCTTAGGATTAAGTAATTGCGGGGTATACTATCTTATTCTCCAAGCATGCCTTCTAAATCTTTAGTAAGTTCATCCCACATTTTTTCACAATATCCGTGCTCACATCCTTCGGCAATATAAAACTTCTTGGGTTCTTTTGCCTTGTTAAATGTAATCTGCGCGTTTTTTAAAGGTACAACCGAGTCGTTTGTTCCGTGCAGCATCATCAAATATCTTGGTGAAATTCCAGAAACATAATGGTCAGGGTCTATTGACAAAAGGTAGTCATTCCCTTGCTGCATAGGGTTTAGTGGGATATTAAACCCTGCAGAACTAATAACTATTGCTCCTCTGCTTCTATTTTCCATTGAGGCAGCAATCATTGCGTATCTCCCACCCATACTTTCTCCAACAAATCCGATTTTATCTTTATCAACTTCTTTAACTTCTCTTAAAACATCAAAACTCCTCAAGGCATCGTAGACTGCGAGATGCTGGACAGGCTCATCCCCCTGTTTAAATATTTCGTAATCTTGGTCTATCCATAAAAATGTTCCTGCAGTTTCTCCAACTCCCCTTTGGTCAATTGCCAGAGAGGCATAGCCTTGTTTTGCCAGCTTTGTTAGCAACTTTTCTCTAGATTCTTTTGTAGCTTCTCCTGCAGGAATAAAAACAAATCCAGGAACATTTTCTTTGTCTTTAGGAAGAAACAAATATCCATAAATATAAGTTTCCTGCTCTTGAAAGGGCCGGCTTTTAAACTTTATTTTGCTTATTTCAACAGAGTCATTTTCCCATTTTTTAATCACTTCATAATCGGTTTTCCCTCTTTCCTCTGAATAAGCAAGAGTATTTCCTGTAACTTTGTAAACTTCCTGTTCTTTTGTCCTAAAAAAGAAAACACCTACTAAAACAACTATTGCAACAAAAATCACAGCAACCCATTTAGCCTTCATTTTAACTCCTTTTTTATATCCTCTAGAAGAAGTTTAAATTCTGTATAGCCTGCTTTCTCGTTAAAATGGCCCGCCCCTTTTATTACTTTTAATTTACAATTTAATTTTTCTGAAAGTTCTTTGGCTTTTTCTATAGGAACATAAGGGTCATTATTTGAATGGTACATCACAAATCTCTCACAATTTTTCTTTATTCTCTCCCAATTAAACTCTTTTTCTGCAAATGTCTTATTTATCTCATCAAATTCAGGATTATTTAATTTTCCTATAAAACCTGCAACAAAAAAACATGCCCTAATAGGCTTGGGAATTTCCAATTCTTCTAAAACAGATAAAATAAAAGCAGGGCCTAAGCTATGCCCAACAAAGACGCTTTCTTCATCTAGTAAATGATAGTGCATTCCCTCTTGAAATTCACCCATCCAATTTTCTAAGTTTTGATCTTTTGGAGTAGGGAATTCAGGAACAAAAACTGCGTGCCCCAGTTTTTCTAGTTCTTGTTTTAACCATGGAAACCAGTTTTCCTGAGGATTTCCATAACTGCCGTGTATTATAAAAATCTTCATTTTACTCTCCACCTGCTTATTGCTCCGCAGTTTGTGCATTTTACTATTTTTACTTTATTTTTCATGCTTTTTATCTTTAAATTAATGGAATAGCATTTTTTGCAGAATTTTTTTCTTTTGTCTCCCAGTTTAATATTGTAGTGCATGGCTATTTTCTTGATTTTTCTTATTTGTTCAGGATTTTTATTCTTCAAATCTCTAAAAAAATCTTCAATTTTTTCTTTTGCTTCTGTTTTAGAGATTTTTTTCATCTTACTTATGAAGTTTAAGTTCTCCCTTTTTGGATTCTGGCTTTAAGTCATCTCCTTCCTTAAATCCTGTTTTTTTAATTTCTTTTTCAGGAATTACTAAGACATACTTATAGTACTCTTTCCCATTGTAGATTCTTGACAGTCTTTTTTGAAGTTTCATGCTAAAAGAGAGGATGTTTGATTTATAAATATTTAGGAGCCGAAAGATTTATAAAGTTTAGGCTCCTAAATTTAGAATGCTAAAAGATAGAATACGAGAGCTAAGAAAAAAAGGATATTCCTATTCTGAAATCTCTAAGAGAACTAAAAAATCAAAAAAATATGTTTGGAATGTTTCTAAGAGTATAAGATTTAGTAAAACCGGAGCAGAAAGATATAAAGTGGAAGTTACCGGGGTAGTGAAAGAGATAAGGACGCAAAAGAAAAAATTAACTTTGGCTAAAGCAAGAATAATGGGGCACCTTCTATTTGACGGAACAGTATTTTTTTCAGATTACCATTATTCTGTTAAGTACATAAATTCTTCAGTAGATTTAATCGATCAATTTGTCAGAGATATGGGAATGGTTTATGGAATTAGCCCAGCAAGTATAGAATCGAGTAAAGGTATAAATATTCCATGGTATAAAGTAGGGTTTATATCCAAACAAGCGTATGAGGATCTTATAAAATATTCGCCCTCTTATTCTACAAGCAGCAAGGATTCAATTGTGCCCGTAGAAATAATGACTGGAACAAGAAAACTAAAATTAGAATTTCTCAGAACCTTTTGGGAAGACGAAGGTTCGGTATCTAACAACGGAACATTATCAGGATCTTCAAATAGCAAGAGAGTAATGGGGCAAATAGCAATTTTAATGAAGGAAGAGGGGTTTGACTTTGGAATCTGCAGGAGTATGAGAAATGGTCAATTCGAATACAAGATATACTTGCATAAATCCCTTAAAAATTTAAAAAATTTTTATAAATTAGGTTTGTTCGAAAGGGCAGTAGTGGCTCACGGTAAAAATATTGGGAAAAAGAAAAGAGATGTTTTGCGAGAGTTCATGGGACAATACAAACACGTCAAGTAGACATCTCTCTAATCAAGTCAAGTTCCAAGTCAAGTCAAGTTCCACAAAGTTTAAAAACCTAAATATTCTGTGTTTTTAGAAGACGGCCATAGTAATCAGGAAACGCCCAGTCTCCATCTCGAACCTGGAAGCTAAGCTGATTACGTTCGTGGAATACTCTACTAAGGGGAAACCATGAAGCTGTCCTCGCTATTTTTTTACGGATAATTCTCCTGAGACACTTTCGAACATCTCTCTTAAGTCCTTATCTGAAAATGATTTCTTGATTCCTCTTTCAACCATCCCGGATATTTCTGTTATTATTGATTTTGCCCGCTCTTTGTCAATCATATACCCAACTTCTTTAGCTTTGGCCATTATTCCATGATATCCTGAATGCGGGCCAATAACAATTTCGGATTTTCTCCCAAAAACTTCAGGATCCACGGTTTCATAGGATCCCCTATTATTAACCACGCCGTGCTGGTGTATTCCCGACTTGTGTGAAAATGCAGACCTCCCAACAATAGGAGCAGAATCATTCCTGAATTCAGTTACTCTTTCTATCAGCTGGGCTGCTTCATATATCTTAGAAGGGTCTATATTTGTCCTAAAGTTCCCTTTATGCAGGCTCCAGGCTACAATTTGCTCTAAAGCGCAATTTCCAGCCCGCTCCCCAATGCCGTAAATTGTGCATTCAACTTGCTCGGCCCCATTTTCTATAGCATAAAGGGTGTTTGCAGTAGCCATGCCCAAATCATTATGGCAGTGAACACTAACTCTTGCATCTTTGTTTAATCCTTTCACAAATTTACTGACTTTGCAAACAAGGCTGCCAAATTCTTCAGGATAAGCGCAGCCGACAGTATCTGCTACATTGATTACAGAAGCTCCTTCCTTCAATGCCTCCTTGTAAATCTTTTTTAGTAGCTTAAAATCGCTTCTTGTAGAATCTTCAGCAGTGAATTCAACTACTTCAAAATATTTTTTCGCGTACCTGACTGCAGAAGCAGCCATCTCAACTAACTCCTCTTCTGATTTTTTCATTTTTGCAGCTACCTGGACTTTCGATGTAGGAACAAAAATATGAACCATTCTTTTCTCATAATTTCTGTATGCCTGGTATGTTAAGTCAATATCCTCTTTTACTGCCCGTGACAACCCGCAAAGATAAGGCCCTTTAACTGTCCTGGACATTTCCCGCATCACTTCATAATTTCCATTAGAAGCAGCAAATCCAGCTTCTATGATATCCACATTCATTTTCTCAAGAACCCTCGCAACTTCAATTTTCTCGTCAGGATACATGGTGCAAAGCGAGTTTTGCTCTCCGTCTCTTAGCGTAGTATCCATTATTAGGATGTTCTTAGGTTCTCTTTCAAGGCCATAACTCAGTCTAGAAGTCATATTGGTTTCTCCTTAGAAAATTAGAAGAAACCTGTTATAGAATAATGAGAGCCAAAGCTAAAAGAACTGTCCTTGCGCTATTAGCTCTCTCAGGTTTCATGGTCTTTTAAGAGGAGGGCAGATTATAAATCTTTCGCACAATATCTTTAAACATATATTTTTTGATGCAATTAATCTTAAATAATGCCCTTTATTTCTTAGCAGATGGCAGAAAACGTAAAAATAACTTATAGTGTAGAAGTTAGCCATTTACCAGATGCTTTTGAGCCCGATATGGATTTTTTATCTGAAAGTCCAAAAGAAGCTTACGAGCATTTTCAAAAGGTTAGTGAAAAATATAAAGGGCATCAAATAAAGATAACTCGAAAAGTAACAAGAGAGGCTAGCGAAACTATTTCTGAAAGCCAGTTAGAAGCGATATCAAAAATATCTCCTTCTTAGAAAGCCTTTTATACTTATTTGTCCTTTCTTAAATTGTAAAAGACAGGGGGAATCAGTTTCTTCAGTGCGACACTTAGGTGTTACCTGTTCGCTGACCTATTCTGTCTTTTTCTTTAAGCGGTCAAACAGTTACTTTTTTATACACAGATATTACAAAAGCATAATTTGGATTTCTTAGATAAACAAGAATAGATGTTTTATTCAAAAGCTGTTTTAACTACTTGGCTGAATAAAAGATAACTACCGATTAGCCCGTTAATTACTAACGAAACTATCCAGCTAAGGCCCCCTTGGGTGAATAGTAACCCTATCGAAAAGAGAACCCCTAGAAATGCGCAGATTATTGATACAATTCTTGCCCAATTCTGTCCTTTCCATAAACCTCTTCCAATAAAGAACGAGAGAACTGCCAAAGCGACCATTATTATTACTGGGATTATATCGTTTAAATGCTTTACATCATTAAATAAGTACGCTATACTAAAAAGTAAGAGCATTACTGTACCTATGTAATTCAAAACAGCAAGTATCTTAATGCCTTCTGGCATTTCTCTATCCGAGTTCATCCTATACAAACTATCGATCAGAGGTTTATAATCTTTTCTGTGTCTTTGATTTCTTCAAATATCTTTTTAAACTACCTTTGTATCCATTTTATATGCGGGGATGCCGGAGCGGTCAAACGGGACAGACCATAAATAATATGGGTCCAAACTCAAGAAAACGTTTGAGCAATCTGTTGGCTTAGTGCCTGCGAAGGTCCGATTCCTTCTCCCCGCACTTATTCTTCTAAAGAATATAAAAAGATAGCAAAGCCTAAGTGCAGGTCCCCGCAGCCCTATTAGTATAGATTTATAAATCCAAAAAATCAACTTTTAACATGGTAGTTAAAAAAACACGCAAAAATGGATTATTCCATAATGGCAATTCCCTTTCCAAGACCCAGGAGATTAAGAATCGGGCTAGAAGAAATCTGAACGGGAAGATAGACAGCAAAAAGAAAAATTATGTGGTAGACACTTCTGCAATAATCAATAAATTTTTGCCTAGGCTTATCGAAAAAGGATTAAAAGGCAGGATTATAATCCCAAACTCAGTCATGGCAGAGCTGGAAAACCTGGCAAATAAGGGAAACGAAGCAGGATTTGTAGGCTTAGACCAGGTGGCTAATTTGCATAAGCTGAAGAGAAAATACCAATTCGCAGTAGAATTTCAAGGGCAGCGTCCAGAAATGAAGCATATAAGGTTTGCAAAATCCGGAGAAATTGACGCATTAATAAGAGATATTGCCTTTAAAAACAGGGCAACTTTAGTGACTGCTGATTTAGTTCAAGCCAAATCTGCTCAAGCATATGGGATTCACGTCATTTTTATCAGGCCACCAGTAATTGTTCCGGAAAAAAAGCCCTGGTTTTCTTTTTTTAATAAAAGGTCAAGAAAGTAAGCTAAAAATTCCTTTTTGCACTAGAAATAAAGATACCAATACTATGAGTACATGCGGCACTGTGACAGATGACGCGATTATAATAATCAATGCGCAGACTATATCAATTATGCTTGCTACACTAAATCCGATTATAAAAACAATCCCTTTAACCAGCAAGATTATTCCTAGAATCATTAAGAACTTTTCAGGGATTATATTAAACAATCCAAAAATCCAAAAACATATTGCAATAAAAATGTCCAAAATTCCAAGCAATTTGACTAACATAGCTTTTTTAAACAACCATTGGTTTAAAAATGTATTGCCCCCGTGGCGTAACTGGATAACGCAGCAGCATCCTAAGCTGAAGATTACAGGTTCAACTCCTGTCGGGGGCGTTTTTTTTGAGGTGATAAACAGGATCACCTTAGATTATTTCTAAGGGCATTTTAAAATGAGAGCCATACCCACAAAAGAAAATTACGATGGATTTGTTAGAGAGCTAGTTGGGGAACTAAGTAAGAGACATCCAGATACTTGTTTTTATGCTTATGGGTCTTACACTGATGGGAACTGCAATTATGGGCGAAGCGATATTGATGGGGGCCTGATATCAAACTCGAGAATTGTAACGCCCAAAGAAGAATTATTAGATATTGCGAGCATTCTTGCAAGAGCCTTGGGCAATAATAGGGTAAAAACCCAGTTTAATTTATTAGACAGAGAGACTTGTAAAGAAGGAAGATTCTTGGCGTACACCCTAGATTACACCGCTTGGATTCGAAAAGTTGGCAAAGTGCTCTCAGGTCCAAATTATTTGGGCGAAATGAATGGCTTAGATTTTAAATCAGGGACTCTTCACAACGCCGCGTTTAATCTAAGAAAGGCAAGAAACAATCTTTTATATTCTTTTGACACCATTAATACAGATTCAAATAGATTTAGGGAAAGGACAGAAAAAGTTTTAGAAACTTTAGCTAAACTTCCTAAGTTTCTTATCTGGCTAAGAGGGGGGGAGGTTATTGTTCCAAGAGTCAGGGGCAGAGAAGAATTAAAAAGAATGCTTGGCGATGTAGATTTAAGCTTTATTGAAGAATTAGAAGTTCTATTGAGGCGGCCAGCTAGATTTTATTCTGAGATAGAAGATACAGATAGAGCATTGAGCTTAATGGTTAAGGGAGTGACTACAATGGAACAGATCATTCAATCCTATGTTAATAGGTTCCCAGAAGCATCTGCTAGGGAGTTAAAGAAGTAGCAATACTGCCGTACAAGAAAGCACTCAGTAAACTTTATATACAACAAATCAATAATTTCTTTATGTCAAAAAGAGGGATAATAAAGGTAGCTTTTGGTGGATGGTACCAAAGGACAACTCTACATCTTTCAGAAGTCTTTCATTTTTTTTCTGATGGCACTTCACTTGAAGCTTTCCCAAAAGAGAAGTTGCTTGAATACAGAGAAAAACTTAATCTTGTAGCTGCTCAGAGAGAGTTCGGCTATCTGGAGAGAATAAAAGCAACAACAAAAGAGGGTATTGAAATCACTTATTATGAAGATGGGCTTTACCTTCTTGAAATAGCCTCTTCAGACGTGGAGAATTCTAAAAAAATATTAAGTGAATATTATGAGAAAAGATTCGCACCAGCTATAAATTATCTCTTTTCACTAGGCGCCCCAACACCTAAAATACTCTCAAACATTAAGATTCCTCACGCAATAGTAATTGAAGTATTTCAAGAAAACACGAAGAACTATTCTGTTGATCCCCAATTTGGAAAAGTCTATAGCAAGATTTCTTATAAAGATTTCACAGTTTTAAAGACTAAAGATTATATTTTTATAGTTCTGCCTGAAAGAAAACAGGAATTTTTTGAGCCCTTGAATGAAATGCAGATTTTCTTCAGAGAATTCAAGCAGCAGCTTTGGAAATATTTAAGGATACATCGAAGAGTCTGGGAAGAGATTGACAAGATAATTGAAACTGGCAAGATCAAAGGGAAAGAAATAAGCGAAAGATTAGGCAAGCTGCAGAGTTATCGAAGGACAATAGGCCTAATCCGTAACAGGATCAACCAGATGGATGCTTATGTTAATACAAGATCTTCTCTTTCAAAATATCTTAAGATTGAGGAGTCTTTTAGAGTCTTGTTTGAATATCGTTTTGAAGACCTAACCAATACCTTGGATTATACTAAGGAACTCTGGTCTGCAACAATTGATTATGTAGACTCTGCAATTTCTACTTTGCAGGATTTAGAAAAAGACGCGAGCGAAAGAAACCTAGAGTCAATTAAAATCATCGCAAGCATAGGAGTCATTTCTTTAATATTGGGATATCTCGCAGCAGAAAGCTACCCCGGAGTCACTTTTGTAGGAATTGTCTCTCTTATTGGATTTGCAGTTGTTGCATTGCTAATAGACTTAATAATTAAGATCTTTGCACAAAACAAAAATTATGAAATAGTTTTCGATGAACTAGATACAAATCTATAGTAATCTTTATTAAGGTATTTTTTATAAAAAGACTATGCGCCGGTAGTATAATGGCCAGTACGATAGCCTTCCAAGCTATTCATCCGGGTTCGACCCCCGGCTGGCGCATTTCATTTTCCAACAAAAAGCCTTATAAACAGGTTATTTCTGGTTAAAATAATAAACATTCAAAATGGAAGAAATAAAAAAAACAGAAAGTAAGTCTTGGTATAACAAATGGTACAAGATTCTATTTGCAATACCCATAATAATAATGGTTCTTTCTTTAATTTACTTAGGGATATTTTATTCTAAACACAACGATTTTATGTATCGTGATGTCTCTCTTTCAGGAGGAACAACCATTACTTTGAATGGAAATGTGGATTCGGCAGAATTTGAGAGCTCATTAAAACAAAATTTTCCAGATGTTGCTTTTAGAAAATTAACTGACTTGAGGACCGGCGAGCCAATAGCACTTATGGTAGAAAGTTCTTCTGCTCCAGAAGAACTCAAGCCGGCTGTGGAAAAAATACTTGGTTATAATCTTACCTCTGACAATTCAAGCGTGGAGTTTACAGGCGCAACTTTAAGCCAGGGTTTCTATAAGCAGCTGATTTATGCTTTGATAGCCTCTTTTATCCTGATGTCTATAGTTATTTTTGTCATGTTCAGGACTTTTGTTCCAAGCGCGGCAGTTATTTTTGCAGCATTTGGAGATATAGTAATGGCTTTAGCAGCAGTCGATTATCTAGGAATCAAACTTTCAGCAGCAGGCATAGCAGCTTTCTTGATGTTAATAGGATACTCTGTAGATACAGATATTTTGCTTACAACACGAGCACTAAAGAAGAAACAAGGCACTTTAAATGAGAGAATTTATGGGGCATTTAAAACCGGTATTTTAATGACCGGAACTGCTTTAGCAGCAGTCATCCCTGTTTTGTTCTTGATGGGCAGTTTGCCAGACTCTTTCAAACAGATTTTTTTAATCCTCGCTCTTGGTTTGTTTGCAGATATACTTAACACCTGGCTTACAAACGCAGGAATAATTAAATGGTATTGCGATAAAAAAGGCATAGACTAAAATGGTAAAGCTGACAATAAGAATATGGATTTTAATTATCATATTAGTTTTATCTCTTCTAGTTATAAAACCAAATTTTGAGTCAGGACTTATTATAAAATCAGTAGACTCTAATTCTACAGCTTTCGAAGCAGGCCTTCGTTCCGGGCAGGTAATAAAGTCTATTGACAGCCAGGAAATAAAATCCATGGAAGATTTTTCAAAAGCATTAGCGCAATTCCCAACAAAAGAAAAAACAAAGCTAATTATCACTACCAAAGAAGCAACATATACGCTTTTTACTAACGAAACTCCAAAAATAACTGTTGGCCAGATTCCTTCAACAAATCTAAAATTCGGATTGGATATTGCAGGAGGCTCAAGGGCTTTAATAAAACCAGAAGGAGAACTCTCCACCCCAGAACTTAATGATTTAATTGCAGTAACAACCGAGCGTTTAAATGTATATGGATTAACAGATATAATAATTCGGCCCACTTCTGACTTATCTGGTAACACTTATATGCTAATCGAGATAGCTGGAGCAAATCCTTCAGAACTCGAGGAACTTGTGGCAAAACAGGGCAAGTTTGAAGCAAAAATAGGGAACGAAACTGTCTTTGTTGGAGGAAAAAAAGATATTGCTTCAGTATGCAGAAATGATGCATCTTGTTCTGGGATAGAGTCTTGCTATGCTGTTCAGGGGGGGGAATTATGCAGATTCCGATTCGTTGTACATTTAAGCGAGGATGCAGCAAAAAGGCATGCAGATATAACCTCTAAACTTGGAGTAAATACCACAGAAGAAGGAAGGTATCTTGATCAAAAGCTGGATCTTTATTTGGATGATAAATTAGTAGACTCTCTTTTTATCAGTGAGGAATTAAAAGGCAGAGTTACTACTCAGATACAAATTCAGGGCTCTGGTACTGGTGCATCAAGAGAGGACGCATTTAACGCCGCCCAAAAAAGTATGCAGAAGCTGCAGACTGTTTTAATAACAGGCAGCTTGCCTTACAAGTTAGAGATTGCTAAACTAGACACCATTTCTCCTTCTCTGGGTAAAGAATTCACAACAAATATTCTGGTTCTTGCTTTAGTAGTCTTTGCTGCAGTATCTATAGTTCTTTTTGTAAAATATAGGAAGATAAAAATAACTTCTGCTGTAATCTTGACCATGTTCTCTGAGGCATTTATAACTCTGGGGATTGCAGCCTTAATAAAGTGGAATTTGGACGCTCCAAGCATAGCAGGGATTATTGCAGGCATGGGAACGGGAGTAAATGACCAGATAGTTATAATAGACGAATCTGTTTCAACTGACTTATCAAGCCTTAAAGAACGGATAAAAAGAGCCTTTTTTATCATAGTTGGAGCTTTTTTTACAATAATTGCTGCGATGCTGCCATTATTTTGGGCAGGAGCAGGATTATTAAGGGGATTTGCACTAACGACCATTATTTCAGTTTCTGTGGGCATCTTAGTAACCCGTCCAGCTTTTGCAGATATATTGAAAAAAATACAGCAGTCATAAAATAAAAAAAGAGAATGTTGCCTAAAACACATATAGTACTAGGGTTTTTGTTTTCAGCAGTCCTTGTAATTGCATTTGACATTGGCTTAATTTCTGCTTTGATAGTCTTTCTTTCTTCGTTTCTAATCGACTTTGACCACTATCTTTATGGGGTCTATAAGCAAAAGACCCTAAATTTTAAAAAAATATACTCTTTTTTTGTCGAACACAGGATAAAATGGAGAAAGTTGTCTTATGAACAAAAAAAGAAAAGCAAATTTCCCTTCTTGGCATTTCACGGGGTTGAATTCCTTTTCTTAACTCTTCTGTTGTCCTTTAGATTTCCTTTTTTAATTTTTATTTTTATAGGCAGTTTTTTTCATATTTTTATAGATTATATAGAGATTTTTTTAAATAAAGACCCCCTTTATGTAAAATTGTCTCCTATTTATGTATACTTAAATAACAAGAACAAAAAATAATTAAGATACGTAAACATTAAAAACAGGAAAATGGGCATATAGCTATGAAAGGATCCTCTTTGAAAGAAAGCTTAATAAAGAACTCTTTTTGGAGTTTTTTATCCTCGGTTTTTAATAGAGTTGGCGCTTTAATATTCACCATAGTATTAACAAGTTTTCTCCTGCCAGAAGGTTACGGTATTTATTCTATTGTTTTGTCAGTTGCGATGTTATTCTATACTTTTACAGAACTAGGGACAAATACTGCAATCTCTAGATATATCTCCTATGCGTTAGCTAAAGACCGAAAAGAAGTAGCAGCATATCATAGATATCTGTTGAAGATAAAATTGCTGTTGGCTTTTATAGCCTCTTTTTTACTTTTCATTTTAGCCTATCCTATCTCCTACTACTTGTTCAAGAATTCAGCTCTTTTTTTACCTCTTTTGGTTTCTTCTTTTTATATTTTTATTATGGCTCTTGAAACTTTTTATTTAAACATCTTTTATGCTATAGAAAAATCAGAATATACAACCCTCAGGTATTCTTTAGATCAGGTATTAAGAATTACCTTATCGCTGCTTGTTTTTTATTTTATAGCATCTTCTTATAGAATCCTCGGGCTTTTTGCGATGTTCGCACTAATTACCTTATTTCTCTTATTTTTGAATTTATTTTATTTAAGAAGACTGCTCCCAGAGATGTTCAAGAAACAAGACGCAAAGATAGATAAAAAAAGAATTGTGAAGTTCGTTAGCTCTCTGACCATTGCCAGCATTTCAAATGCTTTTTTTTCTTATATAGATGCGGTAATTCTTGGGATTTTTCTCGTGCCAACATTTGTAGGCTATTTTAGGGTATCTTACTCGCTTGTTCTTGGCGTAAGCGGGATTTTAGGGTTTCCGGGAATTATTCTTATGCCTTTTTTTACGAAATTGGAGAAATCAAGAAAATCTTCAGTCCTGAACCAGGTTCTTAGGGTTATGGCTATTATCTCTATTCCCTCAATTTTTGGCCTTATTATTCTTGGAAGGTATATAGTCCGGCTCTTTTTTGGCTATCCTTTTTTGAATGCAACGCTTTCCTTATACTTTTTATCTCTTCTAATTTTTCCGTCAGTCTTTATAATAATCTTGTCTCCCTTCTTTTTAGCAGAAGAAAGGTCAGGAATGTTTGCAAGAATCATAGTAGCAACTTCCATAGTAAATCTGCTTTTAAACCTGCTTTTTATCCAGCTTTTTCTCATGATATCTCCCTTATGGGCAACTGCCGGAGCAGCAATTGCCACAACAACTAGCTGGTTCTTTTATTTATTCGCCTTTGTTTATTTAGCTAGAAAAAAATTAGGCGTTAAGATATCTTTCAGGCCGGTAATTAAACCACTAATCTCTAGTATTATAATGTCTTTGTTCTTGTTGGTCTCTTTAAGTTTAATAAAAGATATGACCCTTATCTTAGGGATCTTTGAACTGCTGTTGGGGATGCTTGTTTACTTGGTCTCTATGGTATTGTTGAAAGGCATTACAACAAAAGATTTAAACCTGCTAAAAATCCTTGTTAGTAATGAAAAAAACCACTAAGCTAAATCTAGGCTGCGGCAGGGACATTAAAAAGGATTTCGTAAACGTAGACTATAAAAAATTTAATGGAGTAGACTTAGTTTATGACCTTAATAAGATTCCTTATCCATTTAAAGATAATACTTTCGATGAAATAATAATGAGAAACATTTTAGAGCATCTTGAAAATCCATTAAACATCTTAAAGGAGATTCATCGGATTTCGAAACCAAATGCAAGAATTTTTATCAAAACCCCTCATTTTTCAAGCAATAATGCTTGGGGGGATATAGAGCATAAACGGCCATTTTCTAGCCAGACATTTAAAAACGAAAACATTTCTAGCTTTTTTCGTTTAATAAATCAAAAGATAACTTTTTCTCATTTTAGATTTTTTATGAGGCCAATTGCAAAAATAAACCCCCTTTTTTATGAGCAGCACCTAGCATTTATCTTTCCTGCAGTTGATGTAGAGGCAGAGTTGGAGGTTATAAAATGAAATTAGGGTATAAGTTAAGGAAAAAATTTATAGTAATAGAAAATCAGGTAAAAAGATCTTTTAGCCTGTGTCTATTTCTTTCCTGGCTTCTTTTTGACCCCAGCAAATTTAAAATAATCCGAAATGAAAAAATAAAGAGCATCTTGATAGTTAATATGGGGAAAACAGTTGGAGACTTCTATATTCTATTAGGGATGTTAAATAAACTGAATAAGAACTATCCGAAAGTAAAAATATATATGTTATGCCTTGACAAAAATAAAAAATTTGTAAAAAATCCGCAAATAAAGGTTCTTTCCTTGCAAGAAGCGAAAAACCTTATAAAAAAGAAAAAAATAGATTCTTTAATAAACTACACTGTTTTCTTGAAAAATATGCATTATAGCCGCATCCCTTATAGAATCGGCCTTGATGAAGTAAGCATTAAGGAAGTATTCAGAAAATGGCAGATGCCAGCTACAAGAAGGATATTTCCTTCTAACAAGGGGATAATACGGATGTTTCTATCATTCGAAAAACTAGGTTTCTACTTGAACAGGGAGCTTTGTTTCTATTTCACAAAAGAATCAGAAAAATATGCAGAAGAATTCTATAAAAAATATAAAAAATATAAAGAAAAGATAATCTTTATTCACCCTGGAAGTGGTAAAGGCATAAGATCTTCGCAAGAAAAAGGAGTATCCACGACTTTTTGGGAGCCTAGAAAATGGGCAAAAGTTGTTGATAGTTTAATAAAAAGCTACAATTCAAAAATTGTTTTTACAGGAGTAGAAAATGAGAAGCCCATAATCATGAAGATTATTTCAAAAGTAAAAAATAAACAGAGAGTTATAATTGCTCCTTCAAATTTATCAGTAGAAGAGGAGGCTTCTTTGCTTAAAAGAGGCGACTTGTTAATAACCATAGATACTGCAACAGCCCATATAGGCGCTCAATCAGGAATTCCTCTTATTGATTTATTCGGCCCCTACAAACCAATAATTGCTATACCTTGGACAGATAAAAAGTCAATCCTGTTCCATTCGGAGATTTGTAACGGGTGCAAGAAAAATATCTGCCCTGAAGGTTTTCCCCAATGTATGGAAGCGATAACTGTAAAAGAGGTTTTAAAGGCAGCAGAGAGTCATCTTAACGGTTAAATTATAGATGACTCTTACGTAATCTTTAAAAATACTAAAACAAAAAAGATTTTATGGATATAAAAATAGGGGAATTATCGCCAGATTTAGCAGAAAAATATGCGTATCAAGCAGTAAATGAATTTATAGGGGCCATGAAGGAGGGAAATATTCTTTTTGATAGGATAGAACTCCTTTCTGGGTTGGCTTTTCATAAAAACAAAGAGATTTCTGATAAGGTGCTGGAACCCATGTTCGGGGTTCTTATAAATGAGCTAAAAAAAAGTTTCAAAAAAAGAGAGGGCGATGCATACCTTAAAATTTTTCCTTACTTTATTCTAGCAGCCAAAAATCAATCCGAGATTATTAAAAATTGGTTTGAAAAGATGGAGATTTCAGAGTCAAATCCATTAGAGGACTTATATAAAAAGAGTCTTGAATTAAGAAAACCGAAAAAACAATTAACACAAGACGAAATAAAAAAAATAAAAAAATTAATAGTCTTGTCAAGAAGCACTATCGGAGCCGAAATATTAGCATCAGGAGTATTGCTTCCTCAATTAATCGAGCAGTTTAAAACTGCAGAAATAATATTTATAGATTCCTGCGGGGCGGGGGCCCAAGTCTTTAACCACCCAAGAATAAGGTTAGTTGATAAATTTGTTAATGAGAAGGGGGAGGAGATAAGTTTAAGATGGAACAGGAAAAATATTTCGATCCTGGAGCGATTTGAATACACCGCAACCCTATCCGAGTTCATTTCTCTAGAGATTGATAACCTGGGCCAAGAGGAGTATATAATCCTTGATGCAGATACTCGCCTTTCGCAAACAGGAGCCATGCCCATTTCAAAAGAAAATCATTATTTTATAGATACTGTTATGGAAGATGACGATTCTGAGCGTGTAGAGAGCATAGCTGCTGTTTGCGGCAAGCATATTAACCGGTTATTAAATACGCAAAACGCCGGTTATCCCAGAGTCTATCTTTCAGAAAGGGATAAAAAAATTGCACAAGAAATATGGGATTTTTTTGGGTTTGATAAGAAGAACATGGCCTTGGTTAGCTTCACTTCTGGGATTGAATCAAAAACCCTTTCACCAAGTTTTGAGAAGAAATTCATAAGTAAATTAATTGAACTGGGGTTTACACCTTTAATCGAGAGGTCTCCAGACCCTCAGGAGGACAAAAAAAATGTAGAAGTGGTTAATTATCTAAGGAAAAATGGAAAGGAGGTCTTAGAGATAGACTTGAGTAAACCCTTGGATATTTTAGATAAAAAAATTGAAGCAGAAGTTTACACCTTTCAATCAAAAATAGGCCCTCTGGCAGCATTAATAGAAAAAAGCAATTTGGTTGTAGGCTATGACTCAAAAAATCAACACATCGCTGCTGCAGTTTCCACGCCTTTCATTACCTTATTCACCGGGCACATAAACAATATTTTTTTAAAGCGCTGGACCCCCATTTCAAAAAATTTCTTTAGGATAGTCGAAGTAGAAAAAAAAGGAGACTATGAAACTGAAGCCTTAAAAAATACAGAAGCTTGCCTGAAAGAGTTTTTAAGCAAAAGGTCTTAAATTCAAATTCAACAGCCAGTAGTTCATAGGATACTGTCATCTTAAAGAATGTCCCCTCATTTTAGCCATTTTTCTTATTAATTTCAATAACTTGTTTCTTCCTAAAGACAGATTTATCCCCGCCATTTCTGCAGGCGTTTTTCCTTGAAGTTCTT
>Ga0315277_10000458_pt1 | contig 65194 bp, 52 predicted proteins | sample YL17G05_15_MG_FD_203695 | JGI IMG/M metagenome (GOLD analysis project Ga0315277, IMG submission 203695) | Sediment microbial communities from Yellowstone Lake, YNP, Wyoming, USA - YL17G05_15 | ecosystem: Environmental > Aquatic > Freshwater > Lake > Sediment | place: USA: Wyoming | collected...
GGCGCAGCATTGGACTTATTTGGTTGGTCTGTTTCTCTTTCTGGTGACACCGCCCTCATCGGAGCAGAAAATGACAATGATAACGGCTTCTGGTCTGGTTCTGCGTATGTGTTCGCACGCACCGGTACTACCTGGACACAGCAGCAAAAGCTTCTCGCTTCAGATGGTGCATTTGGGGATTCTTTTGGCGTTTCGGTGTCTCTTTCTGGCGGCACCGCCCTCATCGGAGCACTGTATGATTCTGACAAAGGAGACAGTGCTGGGTCGGCCTACGTATTCACCCGCACCGGCACCACCTGGACACAGCAGCAAAAACTCCTCGCATCAGACGGCGCACCAGCGAATAATTTTGGCTGTTCTGTTTCTCTTGATGGTGACACTGCCCTCATCGGAGCAAGGTATGGTGCTCACAACGATGGTTCTGCATATGTGTTCACAAAAGAAGGTGGAAATCAACCACCACCGACAATAACTGGCCCAGCTGAGGGAAAAGTAGGGGTTGCTACTGATTATAATTTCAAGGCAATAGACCCTGACGGTGATGAGGTGTTCTACTTCATTGACTGGGGAGATACTACAAACAGTGGATGGATCGGTCCCTATGCATCAGGAGAGCAAATAACCAGATCACATACCTGGTCCACAAAGGGAGCCTATACGGTTAAAGCCAAAGCAATGGACATCCATGGCAATGAGAGTGACTGGGCGCAGCTTCAGGTGAAGATGCCAGTATCAATTAACATGCCATTCCATCAGCTCATAGAAAAATTATTCCAGCGATTCCCGCATGCGTTCCCGATACTACGACACCTGCTGGGATATTAGAAAATCCCCCCTCTTTTTTTCTTTTATCATTGATTCGGACTAAAAACATGGGTCTTAAAACCGTGTTAATGTTTGTCCGATGATAGTATATAAAGGTATCATTTTAGAGAAAGCAGAATAATGCTATTTTTCGGCATTAATGCTGTTGAATAGGTAAAATGGTATTTGCTGTGATCACTTACCAAAATCAGTCTCGTGATCCTTTATTATCGTTGTTTCTAATTTTTATTTTATCAAAACATTTAAATGAATCCACGGGATAACAATCCTTGACCTGTTTTAACAGGGGAGGAATAAAAAATATGAAAAACAAAATCGTAGGACTATTTGTTTGTATGCTGTTAATAGGCACTTTCTTCGTCGTTGTTACAGACACAGTGCGCGCACCCTGGACAGGTGGCTATTTCTATACCGTGAGCGGCGGCGTTGCTACCATCACGGGATACAATGGTTCTGGCGGGGTGATTACAATCCCTTCTACACTAGGTGGGTATCCAACGACTGCCATCGGGAACCAGGCGTTCCGCTTCAACGAAAACCTGACATCTGTAACCATCCCTAACAGCGTCATCACCATTGGGTACTCTGCGTTCGAAAAAGTCTACAATCTGGCCTCCGTGATCATCGGAAACAATGTCATCACCATCGGGGATACTGCGTTCTATTACTGCACCTCCCTAGCTACCGTGACCATCGGAACCAGCGTCACCACCATCGGGACCGCTGCGTTCGCCGGCTGCTCCTCCCTGACATCCGTGGCCATCCCCAGCAGCGTCACTACCATCGGGGTCTCTGCGTTCCAAACCTGCTCCTCCCTGACCGCGATAAATGTTAACGCAGCCAACGTAAATTATGCCAGCGTCAATGGCGTGCTGTATAATAAGATCATCACAACCTTAATTAAATACCCCGAAGGAAAGGTTGGAGCGTTTACCATTCCCAGCAGCGTCACCACCATCGGGGACTATGCGTTCAGCGACTGCTACCACCTGACCTCCGTGACCATCCCTAACAGCGTCAAAACCATCGGGAACTATACGTTTCTCCAATGCCACTACCTGACCTCCATGACCATCCCCAACAGCGTCAAAACCATCGGGGATTATGCGTTCATGCACTGCGACTTTCCCTCCGTGACCATCGGAAATGGCGTCACCACCATCGGAAGCAATACGTTCGACTACTGCGTCTACCTGACCTCAATCACATTCCTAGGTCTCGTTGCGCCAACCACCGTTGGATCCAATTGGATTCTAGATACACCCGCTGGATTAAGAGGTCACGCATATGCCGCCTCGAACTTCCCGATCCCAGGGGAACTTTGGCATGGATTGAAGATGGGTACGGTCATAACTAGTAGCCCGGTCTTTGGGACGCCCACCCCAGCCAACGGTTCAACCAATAACCATTTTAGGTACATTACCTGGAGCATACCGATCAGCGATCCTCAGGGTGACCTCTTCGATTGGTATATTAAATGTAACAATCAAGTTAATAGTGGGACTAATGCCGCCAATGGAACGAAATCAATCACGTTTAATTGGTTCCTCGGATTTTTAACGACATACACAGTGTATGTCAATGCGACTGATCCTGGAGGAAGTCATCAATGGACGTATGCGTGGTATAACTTCACCACCATGGACATTCCCCCGCTGATCTTTGGCACACCTTCTCCAGCTAACGGTTCAGCCAATAACCCTTTGAGTTTTACCTGGAGCATCCCGATCAATACTATATATGATGCTTTCCATTGGACTATTCAATGTAGCAACGGACAAAATTCCAGTGGAGAATGGGCATATAACGGAACGAAATCCCTCACTCTTTCTAGTCTTTCATCAGGAACCCCCTTTAAGGTCTGGGTGAATGCGTCTTATGGGAACCACTCTGAACGCATCTATAGAAGATGGTATACGTTTACAACGCAAGGAGGCGGTAATAATCCGCCGGTGTTTGGTACGCCTTCACCAGGGAATGGTTCTACCGGGAACCTACAGAGTCTAAGCTGGAGCATCCCGATCAATGATTCTGAAGGAAACGTTTTCTCATGGACTATCCAATGCAGCAATGGACAGACAAATAGTAGAAGTGGTGCATCGAACGGAACAAAGTTACTTGCGCTGTCTGGTCTTGCGTATTCAACGACGTATAAGATATGGGTAAATGCGACGGATCCTGTTCCTGCTGGGAGCGGTCTGTATACTCGCAGATGGTATACGTTTACAACACAAGGAGGAGGTAATACTCCACCCGTGTTTTTTGAACCATCTCCAGCCAATGGGTCTACCGGGAACCTACAGAGTTTAACTTGGAGTATCCCAATCAACGATACTGAAGGGGACCTCTTCTCTTGGAACATCGAATGCAGCAATGGACAGAAAAATAGTGGAACTGATACAACAAACGGGACGAAATCACTGGTTCTCTCAGGTCTTGCTGATACAACGATTTACACGATTCTGGTGAATGCGACTGATCCTACTGGTAGTGGTCTGTATACGCGAGAGTGGTACACATTCGGGGTAGGTGAAGTAGGGGATTGGATCGAGATAAAAAAGCTTCTCGCCTCTGATGGTGCAACACCCGATAAATTTGGCTGGTCTGTTGCTCTTTCTGGTGACACCGCTCTCATCGGAGCATACAATGATGATGATAGTAGGGGTTCTGCGTATGTTTTCGTCCGCACCGGTACCACCTGGACCCAGCAGGCAAAGCTCCGCGCCTCAGATGGTGCAACAGGCGATGATTTTGGCTGGTCTGTTGCTCTTTCTGGGGACACCGCACTCATCGGAGCAATAAATGATGATGAAAACGGTGACTGGTCTGGGTCGGCGTACGTGTTCATCCGGACCGGTACCAACTGGGCCGAGCAGAAAAAGCTCCATGCCTCAGACGGCGGCGCACACCCACATTATGATTCTTTTGGCTGGTCTGTTGCTCTTTCTGGGGACACCGCACTCATCGGAGTACCTAATTATCATAACGACGGAGAAACTTCCGGGTCGGCGTACGTGTTCACCCGGACCGGTACCAACTGGGCCGAGCAGAAAAAGCTCCTCGCCTCAGACGGAGCATTCTATTTTGGTGATTCTGTTGCTCTAGATGGAAACACCGCTCTCATTGGAGCATATGGTGATGATAGTTATAAGGGGTCAGCGTATGTGTTCACCCGCACTGGCACCACCTGGACCGAGCAGAAAAAGCTCCATGCCTCAGACGGTATAGCATTTGACCAGTTTGGCTCTTCTGTTGCTCTTTCTGGGGACACCGCCCTCATAGGAGCACAATATGATAGTAACAACGATTACCATTGTGGGTCAGCGTACGTGTTCACCCGCACTGGCACCACCTGGACCGAGCAGAAAAAGCTCCTCCTCTCAGAAGGCAAACAATTTGACGAGTTTGGCTCTTCTGTTGCTCTTTCTGGGGACACCGCCCTCATCGGAGCAGGCTGTGATGATGATAACGGAGACAATTCTGGGTCAGCGTACGTGTTCAACCGCACCGGCACCACTTGGACACAACAAGCAAAGCTCCTCGCATCAGACGGTGCATATGAAGACTTTTTTGGCTCTTCTGTTGCTCTTTTTGGTGACACCGCACTCATCGGAGCATTTGGTGATGATAATTTAAAGGGTTCTGCGTATATATTTATAAAAAAAGGTGATTTGGAAATAGATGGGTTTTGTCCAATTGATCTCAACATAATGGATGCTGAAGGTCATTATATCAATAAAACAAGTTCTAACATTCCCGGTGCTACATATACAGAGGAGGATTTAGATGGTGACGGTGATTTAGATGATAAGATTTTCATACCAAAGGCGTTGGATGGTTTGTACACCATTGAGGTAATTCCTGAACCTGATGCAGATCCTACGGATACCTTTTCGCTTCGTGCAGCTTTTAGTGGTGCATCCTATTATGTAGCGACTGATGTCATGATTCAGGATATTCCCGCTGATGATTATGGGTTAAGTTGGCCAGATAAACCAGCAACACCAGATGGTAAGACAAATGGTAAAACTGGAAAAACTTTTACCTATACCTCTTCCACGACTGATCCAAATGATGACCAAGTCTACTATTTGTTTGACTGGGGTGATGGAAACGATAGTGGGTGGCTTGGGCCATACAATTCTGGGGTAGCATGCGAAGCAGAACACGCCTGGACTATCAAAGGTAGTTACAGCATTAAAGTCAAGGCAAAAGACATTCATGATTTTGAAAGTGACTGGTCAGAGCCCTTGCCTGTCACTATGCCGTTTTCATATCACATGACACTTCTCCAGCTCTTGCAGCGATTCTTCGAGCGATTCCCACACGCATTCCCGATACTGAGACAGATGCTAGGATAATAGAACATCACCTCTTTTTTTTCTTTTTTTTATTGTAATGAGCATAAAACATGAGCTACGGCGCTGTCTCAAAACTCAAAATAGTTTCCTGGCACAAGCATCAAACCAGTAAAGAACATCATGAGGCAACCGTTACTTTTGAGACAAAGCCATGAGTTACTTCCAATGATCCCCTAAATAATTATTGAAGAAAATATGCAGAGAGGTAATAAAGTTCAATACAATATTTTTTATGTGATATCTTGATATCGAGCTTCTTATGTATACTGTTGAAATAATTGACTCACTCGAAAGATTCGATGATTTGAAGCAGGATTGGGAGAGACTCTTTGGTTTCAGGGAGCATTCGATTTTTTTCTCATTTTACCTTTGGCTCGTTATCGGATCCATGGAGAAAACATCACCCTAAAGAATAAATGAGGATAGTTACGAGATTCCCTTATTATACATGAACTCTTTCTAAAAAAATATGGTAGTTGCGTCTCCCCTTCATTAAAACAATTACTGCTTCTGAAATATAGTGTTGCCCTCGTCCCATTTGGGGAGAGTGAAATAAGAGCTGCGACCTTATAATCCCCCGTTCCACCTCGTTTCCTCGGCAAGCTCTCCGCCCCTGATGGGGCTTCGGTCTTGCCGTATCCTCACTCGGCGGTTACGCTACGTAAGGTAGTCGCTGCTGGCGATCATCAATAACCATCACACCATGACGTTGTAGCTGACTGCGACAATATATAGTGGATTTTTCTAAATCTATAAGCCCTGTAGAACCATAATGTTCATACCCGCTCCAAAAACTGCCACGCGGATACAGTTTCCGGAACCCTGGGTGCTGTTCGAACATCCGTTCCGCACTGTGAGACTTGAGCATATTCTCTGCCTCTTTAAACGAATAGCACTTGGGAACATTTACCTGGAAATGCACGTGAACGCCAGCGAAACCGAACTCCCCAAACTCAAATCCAAACGGTTCGAGTTCACGGAATCCCTCGGTGCAGGTGTCGATGTGGGATTGTTTTCCGAAACAGTTGTATCGGCACTTGGTGTTAAATTCCATGGTTACCCAGTTGTTCCGTGTGTCATGCGCCAGCTTTTTATAATTACCACTACTTATGTTTTCCATATTTTCTATTGCTCCTGTCGCACCAACCAAAGGGCAGGCGAATGCCTGCCGCGTGCAACAAAAAGAGATATGGTTCATCTAGAGAAAAAAGAGATTCTAAGGAATGCGGGTCTTCCGCTGATGCTTCAGACCACGCAGTATTCCCAGCCGCAGTTAATAAATAAAATAATTAAGAAGAATATCTGATATGAATTAATTTCTTAGCAAAAATTTAAACACAGGTTGAAGATTATCGTCAGATGGAGAAGGAAAAAGTGCCCAGTCAGGAACACAAACATATCCTTGCAGTGATCCCCTGCTATAATGAGGAGTTAAGTATTGGCGACATTGTTCGCAAGACAAAACTGTACGTAGATGAAGTGGTTGTGGTAAACGATGGAAGCAGAGATAATACCTCCCTAATTGCACAGGAAGCTGGCGCAAATGTCCTTGTCCATAAAAAAAACAAAGGAAAAAGCGCTGCGATACGAACCGGTTTTAAATATGCCTTAGCAAACAATTTTGAGTACGTGATTACCATTGACGGAGATGGACAGCACAACCCTGAAGAAATTCCTATCGTTTTAAAAAACGTAATTGAGAACGGTCATGATATCTCTATTGGGTTTCGATCTGGGTCCAGGACTGAGATGCCATTATGGCGGAGAATCGGTAAAAGAGTCCTTGACTATGCCACGAGTTTCGGGGGTGGCGGGAAGGTTACCGATAGTCAATGCGGTTTTCGTGCGTTTAATAAAAAAGCAGTGGAGAGCCTAAGCAGGTATATGGATGGGGAGTCGTTTAGCGCCGAAAGTGAGCAACTCATCAAAGCAAATCAACTTGGTTTGGAAGTCGGAGTGACACCGATAACATGCAAGTATAAAGATTTAGATACATCGACGAAAACACCGACATCCCATGGTTTTTCTGTCCTTAGTTATGTTATCTGGCTTGTGGCACAAAGACGACCGTTACTGTTTATCGGGGTCCCTGGATTTCTTGTTTTTTTAAGTGGGATCATTTTAAGTATTTACACCTTGCAGTATTATAATCAGAACCATGTTTTCCTTATTTCGTACGCGATAGCTATAGCTATTTTACTTATCATTGGTGCTATTGCCTTATTTATGGGCTTAATATTAAATGTTCTTCCTAGTATTATAAAACAAGCGCAACAAGAAAATGACGAAGATTTTGTTGTTCTACAAAAAAAATAATGTAAGTATGCGGAGCTTTTAAAGGAAGAAATATTTTTTTATAGGTAATATTATTTACACAATAAATTCACAACGAAATTACAACGTCAAATAATGAAAACCCTTATCCTCAGCTTCACGTCGCTCAAACATACCACGCACATCAATCAAAATAGGATCCTTCGCCATAAAACCCTTAATCCGATCAAGCGTCATCATCTTAAATTGATCATGCGCCACAGCAACAATCACACAATCAATCCTCGCCATCGTCTCATTAAACATTTTAATACTAAAATCTATAATATCTTTTTCACATAAAAAAGGATCAAGCCCATACACCTCACATTTATATTCCTGTAACTCCTTAATAATCTCAACCGCTGGCGTCTCACGTGTATCATCAACATTTTCCTTAAACGTAAGGCCCATGATCAGCACCTTAGACCCATTAATAATCTTACCAGTCTCATTAAGAGCCTTTATCGTCATATTAACCACAAACCGAGGCATATGATCATTAATCGTACGACCAGCAAGGATAACCTGCGGATGATATCCAAGCTCCCTTGCCTTATACGCTAAATAATACGGATTTACTGGAATACAATGACCACCAACCAATCCTGGGGTATATCTATTAAAATTCCATTTTGTAGAAGCAGCGTCTAAAACAGCTTTTGTATCCAAACTCATTTTGCTAAAAATTATTGCGAGTTCATTCATAAAAGCGATATTCAAATCCCTCTGAATATTTTCTATAAGCTTTGCAACCTCAGCAGTTTTTATGTCCTTTGCCTTAAACACCGAAGTAATTTTCCCATAAATCTCGGCAAGAAAATCGGTTGTTTCATCATCCATACCAGAAACAACCTTCGTAATCTTCTCAATCACATGGTCCTTATCACCAGGATTAACACGCTCAGGAGAATACCCAATCTTAAAATCCTTACCAACAGAAAAACCAGATTCTTTCTCCAAACATGGAACAACAATATCCTCCGTAACACCAGGATAATACGTCGACTCTAAAACCACAACCGCACCCTTTTTCATATGCTTACCAACAATTTGGGCTGCGGACAGCACATATGATAAATCAGGTTCCTTATGTTTTGTCAAAGGTGTCGGAACTGCAATGATCACAACGTCAGCTTGTTTTATATTTTTAGGATCATCTGTTAACTCTAACGAAGGATATTTCTCCTTCAAGGTCTTTACTTTCTTTTCATTAATATCAAAGCCAATGACACGAAAATGTTTTTCAAATGCCTCTGTCAAAGACATTCCCACGTATCCTAATCCAACAACGCACACCACAGCATCATTTTTTATTATTTTTGAAACCATTTTATTGTCTCCTTCAACCCTTCAGTGATATCATATTCAGGGATATAACCAAACCCTTTTTTTGCCTTTGAGATATCTGCAAAAGAGCGTTTAATATCACCAGGTCGGACATCCTCATAGACAATATCTTCTTTATTTTGACACGACATCATTATCGTTTGAGCAAGATCATTCAGAGTAATATGTTTCCCACCAGCCATATTAAACACACCAGATATCTTGCTTTCAGCGGCAAGAATATTTGCACGAACCACATCGGAAACATACGTAAAATCCCTGGTTTGTTTCCCATCGCCATAAATAACGATATGCTGATGATTCAATATGCGAGTAATAAATTTAGGAATAACCGCAGCGTATTCACCGGCCGGATCCTGATGAGGACCATACACATTAAAATAACGAAGAGCAACTGTAGGTAAACCATACGCACTAGTAAAAACCTGACAGTAATACTCCCCTGTAAGTTTACTAACCGCATATGGAGAAAGCGGATTGGGGCTTATACTCTCCTTTTTGGGTAACGTAGGTGTATCGCCATACACACTACTAGAAGAAGCGTATATTACTTTTTTAACACCAGTATCTTTTGCCGCTAGTAATACATTTAAAGTTCCGTTAATATTCACCTGGTTGGTTAGAAGAGGTTCCTTAATACTCCGAGGAACACTTGGCAGAGCAGCTTCATGAAAAACGTAATCAACACCTTTGAAGGTATCTTGTAACATATTCAATTCGGTGATGCTCCCTTTGATAAACTCTACCTTTTCCGCTGCTATAAGATCTTGAATGTTCTCTAAATAGCCTGTAGAAAGGTTATCGATTACAACCACATGATTTTTCTCATTCGAAAGATGTCGTGCGAGATTTGAACCAATGAATCCAGCACCACCGGTCACAACAATTTTCTTATTCTTCATATCTTTTCTTAATTCCTAAGGTTAACCAAGAATGAAGACTTCTTATAAAAAACTTCGTTTCTAGCCTTTTTAAAAAAAGCATTTAGATTTCTCAGGTTCGACATTAAACTCATTTCATTTTTTTTATGTTTCTGTTAAAATTCTCAGGAGGAATACCCCCTGCTAGTCTCCTTGAACTGGAATGAACGGCAATTGGATTTATTACAATCAGATAATACTATTAAAAACCATTCTTACAAGTAGAGCCGCTGTCTTTGTCCATAACATATATTTCTATTACGAGAAAAGAAAATAAAAACAATATAAAGACTAATGATTTTACAGCTTGTCTATCTTTTGTTCTATCTTTGAAAGAAGAACATGATCGACCTGCTCGTCAATAGAAGTATCAATAGATTTCGAAAGCTTCTGATTATCGGAGACATAGTGCTTCGTGACAGGTTTATGATCGATTCTCTGGCTCATATCTGCAATCTTTGTAGAAAGATGTTCTATTTTTTTCTCCTGATGAACTACCAATCTGTTTGAAAATGTTTTCAGTAGTTTTTTTCTATAATAGATGAACAAGCCAATACCTATACATATTACCAAGACAAGGACGATTCCAAGATACGAAAAGGGAGACTCTTGGTTTTGTGCTGTTGTTTCAGCACCTGCACCAATGGTTATTAGAAACGTCTTTAGGTTGGTTTTTCCATTGTTATCGACTACCGTCAAGACCACGGAATACACACCCGGTTTTGTATAAACATGACTCAGGTTTTTCCCGGTTCCTGTTGTTCCATCACCAAAATCCCATGTATAGGAAATAATCTCATTATCAGGACCAACGCTTACCGATACATCAAAAAAAATCGCTTGGTTTGCAGAACCATTATCTGGAGCGACAATATCTAAGACAGGGGGAACTTCGCCGGTCTCTTGTTCTGACACGGTGACATTAAGGGAAGGTGACCAGCTACTATTTGATTCATTTTCATCTTGTGCGATGACACGTACGGAAAAGGTAGAACGATTATTCCAGATATAAGACGCAGAGACGGTCATGTTTGAATCTACAAGATCAGACCAGTTGCTGAAATTCCCATCACCCCAATCAAATCGCAATCGAACCTGGTCTCCATTGGGATCTGAAGTAAAACTTGTGTACTCATACCAGATTCCTCGTTCAATGTAGGTCGGACCGATTGGTTGTACTGGTGCATTCGGGGGAAGATTCTGTTCTGGTTCAAAAGGTGGCTCTGTACCACCATCACCTGGAGTATACCCGCCTCCACCAGGTTGATTTTCGCCTATGACCGTGACAGATGCATCAGACACAGTAATCGACACATATCCTAAATCATCTGTTACCCCGACATCGTATAAATCAATCGTGGATGTGCCAGAAAATGTTTTTGCCGTAAACGAAATAGTCACAAGAGTTCCAGGGTTAGAAGTGTTTTCTGGTCCAATAATCAAGTTATAAATATTGATGATAGTTCCTGCACTATTATCGATGGTTCCATCATTAAAAAATGTGGTATGTCCACTAAAAATATTGCCCTCAGTAACAGAGTTTGCTTGTAATAACGACGGATCAAAGGAGATTTTCAATTCAAAGGATTTGATTGGTTGTGAAGGAATACAAGAAATATTAAGGGAGAGTGTTTGCAAAGCGGATACTGTTGTATTTGAAGGAGAAACTTGCACAAGTGTAGGACCATCTGCTTTGACAGGAAGAGGAACGACAGTTGTAAAAAGTAAGATGACCACTAACACGGTTGAAAGTAATATAACCCTCTTATCGATCCTTCTCCGCATTTCCTCAACCATCTCTGAAGTTATGATACTATCTACCATGAAAGAGTGTGTCATTCAATATATTTAAATATAACCTGGAAGAACGTCAAAAAGGAAAAAATCCCTCTCTGACGTGCATCTCCTGGAATTTAGATCCCTCAATAGGAAGAATCACTCAAGCACATAAATATTTTTTCTATAATACTATTCGCAGATAAAATTTCCATAACAAATATTAACAGATGGTACAAAGGATCCTTCATACTACCACCACGATTCCCCATAATGATTCGACACAAACACTAAATCCAACACTTGTATCTCCCCGTTATTATCCGCATCCTCACGAATCCATCCATTGCCGCCACTTTGACCATAATGATTCGACACCAGCACTAAATCAAAAATAGTGCAATGCCCATCGATATTCAAATCCCAGTTGGGAGGCATTGAAAAAACCACATTGCTTGAAGTATTCGTATTATTGCTCGTGTCTTTTGCCCAGATACTATAACTATGGTTTCCTGCAGTTGAAAACGCGGTTGTTGAACGATAATAATACTTGCCCGCAGACCTGGTCACCATTGACACGTTATTCCACGAGCCACTGGGATTATGGATCCGTAGAACCACCTGAGAGACCACAACATTATCTGTTACTGTACAGCTCACATTCACCCATCCATACACCGGATTGGTATCCAACGGATCAGATGTCACACGAGTAACACCGGAAATCTGCGGAGGAGCGGAATCAGAGAAATGAGCGGTCACTGCCTTGTTCCCATTCATGGTAATCGTCTTCGGATTCTGACTACCAGTCAAATCCCCAGTCCACGAACCAAACATCCACCCACTTGAAGGAATTGCGGTAAGCGTTACCACCTCACCATAGGTAAATGTCGCTTTATTCGGATTTTTCGTCACTGACCCTGAACCATCAATGGTAATCGTCAACGTATATTGGTTCTGTGTAAAATGCGCTGTCACTGATTTATTCCCATTCATGGTAATCGAAGCAGGATTCGTACTCCCAGACAGATTCCCAGTCCAAGAACCAAACGCCCACCCTGCATTCGCTGTCGCAGTCAATTGTACCACAGTCCCATACGGATATGTCGCCTGGTTCGGGTTCTTGGTCACGGAACCAGAACCATCGAGCGTCACACTCAACGTAAACTCTCGCAGCGTCACAGTCCCATTCGTCACTGTAATCGGTACATACGTTGTATCATTTGTCACCCCAATATCCATAAGACCTATGGTTGACGTACCTGATGCAGACCGAGCAGTAAATGAAAGGGAAATCAGGGTCCCTGGGTTTAAGACTCCTCCAGCTCCTACTATCAACCCGTACACATCAACGATCGTTCCCACAGTGTTGTTGATCGTCCCTGCATTGAAAAATGTCGTATAGCCATTAAAAATTGTTCCTTCGGTCACGGAGTTTGCCTGGAGTAATGTTGGATTGAATGAGAGTTTTAATTCGTATGATTTTATCGTTTGACCTGGTGTACACGCCACCGTTATGGTAAATGTCTGGCCAGCTGAGACGGTCTTACTTGCAGGATTTACTTGTACAAGTGTCGGATTATCTGCAAGAACCGAAAATGGTATGAACCCTATAAGAAGTAGGATAACCACAAGCAATGGTCCTAGTACTGTAACCCTCTTTTCAGCTCCGCTCTTTCTCATTTCCACCATCTCCCAATGTATGATAATGTCTACCATGAAATTATTTATCAATGGAGATATTTAAACACATCGTGGCAAAATACCACCGTGAACAAGAACCACTTCCACCATTCTACCAATAAAAAAAATAAATCCTATCTCTCTCCACTTCAGCTATTTCCGATTAAGGACCAACCTTCGATAATAAAAAAAATGAATTTCAAACGAATTTCACCACAGGAATAACAATCCTATTCCCAAGATTTTTCGTTAAGAGTCCTTTTTTAAAATAATTACACACACGATAAGTGATAACCATGATGAAATGCCTGTTCGTGAAGCTACTCATTACGATAAAGAAAAATGGAATACGTTCGTAGAAATACAAGGCGGGAGCATTTTTCATTATTTTGATTGAAAGAATATCTCTGAGGCAAAAAATTAGCACCCCATATTTTAGTTTTAACTTGGAGTAAACAAAAAAAGTAGAAAAAAGAGAGCGGTTATTTCTCCTCCAGCTCATCGTATGGCCGATCTCGATACTTATCAGAAACCTCAATAATTTCTAATAAAGTTCCTTGTGGCGTGATTTTAACGAATTCAACCATGGTTTCTCCCCCGGGAAGACGTACGTTGCATCATGACACAGCGTGGTGTTAATGAATGAGGTATCGTTTCCCTATGTTCAGGATAGGAGAAGTCCTATATAAATTTTTATTAAAAAATATTATCTAATACGTTTGTAGCATTTCATGAGAGATTCTCTAAATAGTGATCCTGTTATATGAAATAGAATTTAATCTAATTGGGATTTGGGAGTGATTTTTTCAGATTCGCACAAAACATGAGTTAATTTTTAGATGTATAGGTTTTTAAAGAAAGAATTACAGATTCATGGCCCCTGTTTACTCTGGTGAATATATGATATGTTTCCTTTTAAAAATTAGATCAAATGGACATATTCTACGAACATTTGGCATTAACATTAAAGGTGGTATTTCCCCTTTGGAATAAAGCTGATATTTTGCACAGGTTTTCGAATTTTCTGGTGATAAACATTACTTCGTCCAAACATTTTTCGCGGCTTTAGCTGCTTCCTTATTCATAAAAACAGTCATTAAGAATTTTCGGCATTTTTTCGTTGAATTGTTTTGCAAAAAGGACACAGAAATCTAGGTACGTGTTCAAGTTCTGTCGGCGTAAATTCTTTTTTACACTCGTTATTTTCGTAAATCATGTTTCTCTTCTGTTGCATCTAAAAATTTATGCAATCCACCTTCGCGCATAAACAGAAAAAACTCTGTTGCATCACGATTTATGCACAGGTTTCAGGAATATCCTAACATATTCCACCAAAACAAGTACATTTCTTTTCTTTTAATTTTTTTTGTTTAATTTTTTAATAACTCTTCCAGGGACACCTACAACAAGACTATATGGCGGTATATCATCAACAACGATAGAACCAGCACCGATTATGCTGTCGTGACCTATGGTTACATTTCCAAAAATACCAGCTCCAGTTAAAATAATAACATTATCCTCAATTACAGGCGAAACATCACTAACGTTTTCAGGGTTCACTAAATATTTTTCACTACCACCAATGCTAACGTTTTGGTAGATAGTAACATTTTCTCCTAGTTTAACATATGCACCTATTGCCACTCCTAATCCTTTATGTATGAATTTTGTTGAGTTCGGAATATTGCACAAACTATGGATATCGCAATAGCTTGTGTCAATTTTAAATTTTCTTTCATGGGTTAACGCTCTGAGAAGGGGCTGTATTGTAACATCAGAAAACATTTTAATTAATTTTTTCATCTTCATAGTTGACCTAATGACAAGGTTTTTTTTCTATTCTAAGCTTCCCTAACTAATTTTTCAATACACCTCCGTGTAAAAATTAACATAGAGTGGACATACCATATTTCCTAATCCTTTTCTCTGCATCATTACTCATCTGTTATTCGTTTATATTAATTTGCGTAACTCTATCAGAAATGATAACCTGTGGTTAAGTTTTAGATGTATAGGTTTTTAAAGAAAGAACTGTTTAGTCCTATCTGAAAAAGGATAAGGTGAAATAATCCTTGTTGTTTTATATGGATTGATAGAGATAGATCTATAGACAACTACCTAACGTTGCAATAACCGTTTGTTATGTAAATGTCGCATCTGATACTAGTCTTTCCTTTATAAACAAGATATTTCTATTGTTATGTAGACTTGTTTTATCTACTGACTTTCATGACATTTTGTCATCATTTAGCCAAGTACTTATTTCTGTACTATCAGATTGAAAAGACAATGAAACGAAGGTGATTTGCTCGGAAGTTGTCATGACCGAAGTCATTTATCAATATTGAATTGCAATTAGACATTGAAGTGGAATAGCATGTATATAGCGTGATTTGACATTGATGTGACATTGAAATATCTGAGTTAGGTATTCAATGTCGAATTAAGGCTATAGAAAACGCATTGAACATCAAAGATATATACGATACTTGAACATTATCAAGTAAGCCATTAAAAAGTGCAAAAGGAAATAACTGATGATAGAAAAAAAGAGAATGGTTACTTCTCCTCCAGCTCACCGTATAGCTGATTCCTATATTTATCAGAAACCTCTTTGATTTCCAATAAAGTTCCTTGTGGTGAGATTTTTACGAATTCAACCATGGTTCTTCCCCGAGAAGGAATTCGTTGCATCATGACACTTCCTCATATCAATGAATTAGGCATCGTTTCCCTAATTTCGTAAAAGTATGATTCCTATAAAAATCTTTATCAAAAAATATTATCTAACACGTTTGTTCCATTTCATGAGGGGTCTCCCTAGGAGAAATCCTGCTTCATGAAAGAAAATTTTATGTAATTGACCAATAGACGCGGTTTTTTCTCTCTTTGATGAATATTTTTTTGATTGGACAATGTCAGTAAAAAGATATTTTGATCTTGTACGCACTTGAACGATATGATTTTATATCACAGGACCTATTGTAGAACAGGTATAGAAGCGTGGACCATGAAAAAATACCTCGTATCGATAACCATCGCTGTTTTATTATTAATCGGGGCGCTTTGCGGTTGTGTGACACAGAACAAACAGAATAATAGTACAAACCCAGAAGATACAGAGGGGCCCACAGCGCCGGCTGCTGTGAGATGTACAACACCAGAGACAGATAACACACCAACATTTAGCTGGAATGCTTCTACTGATACAAGTGGTGTCGCTGGCTATTACGTAAAAATAGATACGGATGAAGATATGTGGGTTGGAAATATACTTACATGGAAATCAACAAGTATAATTGCAGATGGAACCCATATATTTTATGTAAAGGCCAAGGATGCAAGCACAAATGGAAATAACGGTACTTATGGCTCGTGTTCTTTTATCATTAATACGACGACCGGAGAAAAACCACCGGTCGCAGATGCAAATGGACCCTATGTTTGGTACATAAACCATAGCATCACATTTGATGGGTCAAAGAGCTATGATTCAGATGGAACTATTGTCAACTACACCTGGAATCTTGGTGATGGAACGATTTTATACGAAAAATTCGTAACGCACAGTTACAACAAAGCAGGAGTATACAACATATCTCTTACCGTCGTGGATAATGATAGCTTGGCAAATACCAATACAACCATCGCAAACATAGTATTGTATTCAGATAGCGACGGTAATCAAAATAATGGTTCAGGTGGATCCCATCCCGAACAAGAGAGGTTTCTTGGCTCCTGGCATAACGAGGCGAATGGCAATGAGCATTGGATTTTCTATAGTAACTGGACTCAAAAAAATACCATTCTTATAACTGATAATCCTCCTGGTGAGCCGTATACCGCGGAGTTATGGTTTGACTATACGGTGAATACGAGCATGTTGTGTCAAATGCCGTTCATGGACTATAGTGGAGTACCCTCATGTTACGGGTATGAATTTTCAAGTAATGATCAAGTGCTGACGCTCTTCGATTATGGAGCGGTGATGGTAGTGTTAATAAAAGATTAACGTCTTTACAGTATATTGAGGCGGTAGTCTAGTAATATTTAAATATTTTATAAGATGAATACCGATACAACATGGTTAAAGTGAATCAAAGGATTAACACAGGGATCAAAGAATTAACACGCTATCTCAATCAATTTTACTATGGTCCATCAGTGTCATATTGGATAAAAATACTTGGGATTATCCTTCTGACGATAGGGAGCTTTGTTCTGTGGACTCCGCTTGGCGTTAATGATATAATTGGACTGAGCTTGATTTTCATAGCGATTTTCATGCTTTTTTTTACCCCAGAAAAAAGTATTCAGAAAGGAAATGAGAACAAAATTTTTATTTTTTTAACGCTCTGGGTATTACTCATGTTTTTTATCACCGGTGGTTCGAATATAGATACCTTCTTTTTTTTCGTGGTGTTTGGGATGCTCATATGCATGGAACTTGCATGGGTATATCTCACGCCTCAGTTGAAAAAGAGGTTGTCTTTTCTGATTCTTATTTTTTTTAGTCTCTGTATGGTGATTGTTGCAGAAAAGGTAATAAGCTTTTTTCATATGTGATGTGAGAAATGAAGATTTCATTCGATAAATTTCCGTTTGATCTTGTTCTGTGTTTGGTTTGGAGTGCGATACTCGTTCCTCTTGCGTTTTTTAATGTGGAGAATTTAGTACGTCTTATCCTTGGGGTTCCGTTCATGCTGTTCATCCCTGGGTATGTTCTGGTATTCGCTTTGTTTCCGTTTAAAAAGCCCGGGAAGGGTATTACGGTTGTTGAAAGAATTGGGTTAAGTTTGGGTGTCTCAGTTGCGATTGTTCCACTGTTTGGTCTGGGATTGAATTTTTCGCCGTGGGGGATCCGGCTTGAACCGATGTTATTGGTGTTAAGCTTTTTTATCTTTGGTGTGGGATTGGTTGCGTTGTCTCGGTGGTTTGTTGCTGCGCCAGCAGAAAGATTCTGTGTTTCTCTCGATGTGTCGTTCCCATCATTTGAAAACAGATTCGATAAGATAGTGACAATTATTCTAGGTGCATTAATCATCACAGCGGTTGCTCTCACGATTTATGTAATTGTTGTCCCAAAGGTAGGAGAAAAATATACAGAATTCTATGTGTTGGATGTGAATGGTACCGCTGATCAATATCCTCAAAATCTGAATGTTGGTGAAAATGCTTTTGTTATTCTTGGTATTTCAAACCATGAGTATCGGGATATTACTTATACAGTTGAGGTATGGCTTGTGAATCAGACGATGTATTATAACGCTTCAGAAGATAGAAATGAAACCGTCATTGATCATATGTGGTTTGTGGATGGAATTTCTGTGCAACTGAACCATACACCAGTGGATCTAGATACCCTTGACGAATCACAGTGGGAGTATAATTACTCATTTTCTTTACATCAAGTCGGAAACTTCAAACTTGCGTTTTTGTTGTTCACGACACCGACTGAACACTATACTTTGAATAAGGATTATAAAGAGAAGGCAGATCAGTTAATCAAGAGTGCGTACCGAGAGCTTCATTTGTGGGTGACTGTTAATTAAATAAAAGAGAATGAGCGGTTTTTTATTGAGAAGGTAATTTGTTTATCCAATCAGAAAATTATTAATATATCACTTGAGATAAGTTTTTTGAGGAATGGGCTCAAAATAACTGCGTGTCGTCTTATGTAAGTTTATCCTGTTTGTTATATTGACACGCATTATTTAAATACAATGAAAAAGAAAAATGAAACATAAATATATAGGGTCATAGAGAGAGTGCGAGAGGTAGAAAAATGGTAAAAATTAAATTAAGAACGAAATTTGAAATAATTGGAGCATTATTATTTATTGCATTACTGGTAGCAATTTCAGCTGAATCAGTAACTAGGACAATAACAGATTCAACAGACAACTCATACACTTTAATTAGAAATAGTAAAGGTAATTATTGGGCGGCTACTGGTGCTAATCTTCAGACAGCTATTAATGATCTAGGGTCTGGTGGTGGAACGGTTTGGGTTGGTAGTGACATTACGCTTTCTTCGGCACTCAATATAGGAAATTATACAATTGTTGATTTTGAAGGACATAATGTTATTCTTGGCAGTGATGTTTCCTTTATTAATTTAACAGGTGGTGTCTGGTATTCCACTATTAGAAATGTAAATGTCAAAATATCGAATGGTCAAACAAAAGATGTTATATGTTTATATGCACCTCCCGGTATGGGTTGGGCTTATAGGAAACGTTTTAATCTTTTTGAAAATATCAATATTATTAATTCATATGCAAATAATTATGCATGGACTGGGATTCATTTATACCTCCATGTGGGCGTTAATAATCCCAATGGTCGGGCAAGTATGGTATTTAATACTTTCAGAAAAATTACTATGAATGACTGTAAAACGGGGATTCTACTTGGAAGCGATAACTGCGATGCATATGGAGGTGGAAATTCTTTCGATGATATTTTAATAGATGGTTATACGACTGGAGTAGAATTCAAAATTAATCCAAGTGCAATTGGTCTAGGATTTAGTGAAAGCGTTTTTAATCATGTGAAATTACAAACAGCGGCTCGGAGTACGGATGGATTTTGCAATATTACTGGTAACGATAATCATTTTGACCATTGTCTAATTTGGGATTGGTATGCTGCAACCTCACCGAATCACGAATGGAGTATCACTAACAGGGCAGACCAAACATATATCAATGCAGATTATATGAGTGACCTTTCTGATGCTGGTACTGATACTAATATAGTAAATCCACATGGGATTACTGATAATTATGGTGCTACCGTTGTTGCAGATGGTGGGACAATAAGCCATGGATTGAAAAAGACACCGACAGTAGTTGTTTGTACTTGTTCTGTTTCTGGTCAAATGGTATCAGTTACTGCTCTGGGATCAACGACCTTCACTGTTGCAATCAAGAAACCTGATGGTACTGCGGGTACAACTCAGAAGATTTATTGGCATGCATGGGCATAATAGAGATGGTGCATCTGATAATTGTGAATAGAGTATCGCTAGCAATGCAGAAAATATCTATATCTGTGCACATTATATAACTGATATTCTTGATAAGGGTAATGACGCTAATATAACAAATCTTATTTAATCAAATCCAAATTCTGCATACTTAAGATGATAAGGAGAGTAGGAGTTAGTTAACATATTTAATTCACCTATTTTTTCTTCTATAATACTTCTTGAGACCCTGAGGAATATCCTTCTTCAGAATTCTAGTGTTAAGAAGAATTTATTCAAAAGGTAAATTCATAGCGTAATACATCTACAGGCAGGGTACTGCTATCGTATTAAAATAAAACTATTTATTTAAACGTGGTCTGTTTAATATCGTAGATGCCCACTCTAAATCTATCCTACAGTGACTACAAATCAAACCCAATATTGCCTTTGTCTTTGTTGAAAGGGAGCCTTTATTAATAGCTTCTTTGAAGTTTTTCTTAGCCTCCGCCCATTTGCTTTCTGTCAAATCTTTCCTTCCAAAATCGAAGGAGACAGAAGCAACGAGATATTGATGATTGAGCAGCAAGTCATTGTAGTTAATCTTTATCGATTTTTTTAACTCTTGGGGCATCTGATTGAAAAAGTCAATCGCATATTTAATTGGTCTACACTCTCCTGTTATCATTGTTCTAGTTACTTGTTTCTCATGTTGCCTCCAATATCCCAATATTTCATCAATGGGAGAAAATATGCCATACAAAGCGAGTTCCAACCAGGTCGGATAATCAACTAAAGGAATGTTCTTCGGTTGCTTAAATCCACCAATAGACACCAAAACATCTTTACGACACATTACTGTACAAGCTGGAATGAAGTTTTCAAAGAGCAATTTTTTCAATAGTTCTTCTTTAGATTTATTTCTAAATCTTTTTAGATTTTTTGGAATAACCATGATTGTTCTACCCTTTCTATCCGTAATCGCTGCTTTTCCAAAACTTAATACTACTTCTTTTTTTTCAAAGGCAATTAATTGCTTTTCTAACTTATAAGTGGGCCAAAAATCGTCTCCTTCCAAAATTGCAATGAGTTCGCCTTGTGAGTATTGTAAGGCTCGGTTATATGTCTCATTTAATCGCCATATACCTACATTATTTTGCCTCACATATTTAATTCTTCCATCTTTATATTGAGAGACCACATCATTCGTATTATCAATAGAGCCATCGTCAATTATTATTTGTTCCCAATGAGGATAAGTTTGAGCTAAAACACTTTCAATACACCGACCGATAAAATTCCCATGGTTGTAAGTTGTTGTAATTATGGAAATCAAGGGCCGTTCCTTCATAAAGGACTCCAATATTATCTTTCTTAATTAATTTTTACTTTCCTTTTTCAATTTTCTCTTGCTTTTATTTATTTTTTTAACTATATGAATCAGTTCTCTTATTTCCAATCGTAAAGCAATATAGGTAATCAATAAAAAAAATCCGAGGTATATAAACATTTGAAAGACGAACTGGTCAGATAAAAAAGAAGAAAGAAAAAAAGCACATATATAACTACTAATAATTGTCAGACTTCTCGCTATCTTTTTATTGTTTTGTTCTAAAATTGATTTTAAAATTAGTTCATTTATTATGTAATATCCACCTAGAGCAATTAATGTTGCAAAAGCTATACTCTCTAATGTGCCCAAAATCCTAAAAACTAACAAGTTTAATAAAATAGCAAGGAATAATGCGATTATTCCAAAAAGAAAATATTGACGTTGTTTTCGATAAGCTTTAAAATAGTTTATATGAAGTATTTGAATTAAACTGACAAAGCCAACTGTACATAGCATTATTTGTATTAATATTAAGCTAGTTTTGTATTGCGGGAGATAATATTGAATTATTTTAGTTAAAGGAAAGTACATAATTAGAAAGGCTGCCCAGGATAGAATAATTGCGGATTTTGCTATGTGATAAATACGTATTTTTATCTGAAGTTCAGATCCTGATAGATAGGGAAAAAGCACCTGAGAAATTGCTCCGGTAAAGGTATATAAAATCGAAGCTCCAGTTAAAGCGAAGGCGTATATAGCAAATTGTTGTATTGAAAAGAGAGAACTAACGATGAGCCTATCGAAAGTCCAGAAAAATGTTCCAACAAGATTGCCGAATAATATAAAAATGCCGATACTAATATTTCGTTTACCAAATTTCCATTGTGATCGTATTGAAGAAATTTTTTTAAGGAAGAGATAACGACGAAAAAATAGAATTAAAATAAATAGTGTGATAAATAATGAGAGCAGATTAGATAGAATAACGTAATAAAATTGGGTTTGTTGTAATATAAAAAATAGAATAACGAATAATAAAAATGATATGCCAGATGTTGCATTTATCATAGTAAGCAATCTGAATCTTTTAATAGCTTGTGCAGTGAATATAAAAAAAGATGTTAAGTTAATTATAAACGTATATAGAAGAATCGATAATGCTATCCATAGAAGGTTTTTTTCATTTAAAATAAAATAAAATATTAATGCTAGAAAACTGATTAATATTAACTGTTCGAAAATTAAAAATTTAAAGGCCGTTTTAATTTCGGAGCCAATGTTATCAATTTTTTCCCCAGCCCAGCTTACTAAAATTCCATCATTAAAACCAAAATGTAATATCCCAACATAAGATGTAAAAAGTAAAAATAGTTTCCAATAACCATAATCTTCAATAGAGAGATATTTAGGAATAATAAAAAATTGGATAAATCCAAGAATAAGAAGTAAACCTTGCCCCAAAGAATAAATAAAAACGTCGTGGCTAAAAGTTCGAAGGTTAAAAATCTCATTGCCTTCAGATGTTATTTCACCATCAAAAGGCATTTTTTCCTCCACGGTATCATTATTACTAACCCATTATTTGTAATTCTGTAACACTCCGTTATTTTGTCGTTTTCCTTCAATCAGTGGTTTCCACCACCATTCATTCTCAATATACCAGTTAATCGTCTTTTTCATCGAATTATTAAAATGCTGACTTAATGATGGTGCCCATCCTAGTTTATAAATTTTACATGAATCGATGCTATATCGTCTGTCATGGCCAAGACGATCCTTTACATAAGAAATCAATGATTTTGGTTTCTGAAGTTCCTTTAAAATAATCTGAGTAATTTCAATATTTGTATATTCATTATCCGCACCAATGTTATAGATTTCACCGTTTTTTCCTTTTCGGCGGATAAGATCGATTCCTCTGCAGTTATCCTCTACAAAGAGCCAATCTCTAACATTTAGACCATCACCATACAAAGGAAGTGAATTATTATGCAAAGCTTTAATGATAAATAAAGGAATCAGTTTTTCGGGATATTGATATGGACCAAAGTTATTACTGCTTCGAGTAATGATAACGGGTAGACTGTAAGTAATATAATACGAATTAATCAGTAAGTCAGCAGAGGCTTTTGATGCTGAATAAGGAGAAGAAGGATTTAAAGGATCTTCCTCTTTGTAAGAACCCTTTTCTATACTCCCATACACCTCATCAGTTGAAATCTGGATAAAACTTTCAATATCATATTTTCTACATGTTTCAAGTAAAGTAAAAGCACCAAAAATATCAGTTTTAATAAATACTTCAGGACCAGTAATACTTCGATCAACATGAGACTCAGCAGCAAAATTGACAATTTGATCAATACTAAATTTTTTAATTACTTCTCCTAGAAGTTTGGAATCGCAGATATCCCCTTTAATAAAATTGTAGCGCGGACTATCTGCAACATCTTTTAAATTATCAAGATTCCCTGCATACGTGAGTTTATCATAATTTAATACATTGATATCTTCATACGTTTTAAAAAGATAATGAATAAAATTTGAACCAATAAACCCTGCACCACCAGTAACCAAAATATTCATGCGAGATCACCCATGTTTTTTCGAAGGATCCAACATCCAATCATAAGGAATTTCATTACTATTAGGTGGCAGACGATACTCATCGGGCTTCTTATAATTATACGGCTCAGTCGGCACACTTAAAAAATATGCAATCTCAGTACCAATAGTCTTAAATCCATGATAAACAAATGGAGGGACACTAATTAGCATGGGATTTTTATCCCCAATAAAAAATTCATTAATCTCGCCAAATGTCGGAGAATCCTTCCGATCATCATATAACACTACTTTCATCATCCCATGGATACAACTGAAATTATCCGTCTGAATTTTATGCATATGCCACGCCTTCACAACATCAGGATATGCAGTCGTCAGATACACCTGACCAAATTTCTTAAAGAATTCATCATCACACCGAAGGATCTCCATAAGCCACCCACGCTCATCAGGAAAAATGCGCAACTGCTTGGTTTTCACACCTTCAATCATATACAAACCTCCGAGTTATCACCAATTATAAAACGCTTCCCATTAGGTAAATCATTTTTCTTAAATATTTTAACCCCACGACCGATGAGCGAATCAACAATACGTTCACCATGAGAAATAGATACATTATCCATAATAACCGAATCCTCAATCTCAGTCCCAACAATCTCACAGTTATCACCAATACTTGTATATGGTCCGATATAGGATTCACTTAGTTTACAATTCTTGCCTATTATTACAGGACCTTTAATTGTACATTTCTCATCAATAAACGTTTCTTCATTGATCTGAACTCGACCGCGAATATCAGCACCATCACTTTTACCCAGATTCTTCGACTCAATCATATCAAGGACGAGCCGATTCGCATGGAGGATATCCTCTGGTTTCCCAGTATCTTTCCACCAGTCACGCACTAATGCAGATTTCACTTTAAAACCATGGTTAATCAACCATTGAATTGCATCTGTAATTTCAAGCTGGTTGCGATGAGAATACGTGATTTCATCGACAGCCTGAAAAATTTTCTGTCGAAACAAGTACACACCAATGACCGCATAATCTGTTGGAGGATTTTTTGGTTTTTCAATGATCTCAATAATATTATTATGAGCATCTAGACGAGCGACACCAAACTCCTGAGGATTTGGAACACGAGTTAAAAGAATACTCCCCTGACAATCAGAATGTAAAAAATCATTCACATGTTCGACAACACCTTCTTTCAGAATGTTATCACCAAGATACATGATAAAAGGATTGTCTCCAATGAAATCTCTCGCAATTTTAATAGTATGGGCAATACCTCGTGGATAATCCTGTTCAATAAAAGAAATATCTGCATCCCATGAAGTATTCCCAACAGTTTCTTTCACCTGTTCTTTATTTGGACCGACAATAATACCAATATCATGAATACCTGCCTCAATTAAATCTTCTATACCGTAAAAGAGAATCGGTTTATTTGCAACAGGAATTAGCTGTTTTTGTTGAGAATACGTCAATGGGCGTAATCGTGTACCAAAACCCCCAGATAAAATTAATCCTTTCATATTCATATTCTCATTTCGTCTTTTAATATTTGTATAGCTTTTCTAATATTATATGGTTTCTTCATTCTTGAAATCTTTGATACATTGAGAGAAGAATCGTAGGGCCTAGACGCGACCCAATTCATATCACTCATTTTTACTGAGTTAATAAGAGTTTTATCTAAATCAAAACTATTTGCTATCCTTATAGCAAATTCATATCTATTGATACGTTCTGCACCAGCTGTATGAAAAACACCTTGCTTGTCATTTTCAATTATAGCCATTAATTGCTCTGCTAAATCAACATTTAAAGTAGGAGAAATATACTGATCATCCACAATATTTATCTTATTTCCTTTCTTCAATCGTTCTATGATCCATGTGGCAAAATTTTTTTTATTATATCCATATACAACAGCGGTTCTCGCTATTATAAAATCACTACATATTGTTTTAACGGTTTCTTCTCCTTCAAATTTAGTAACCCCGTAATAATTAATAGGATTCGTAGCATCAATTTCTTTATAACAACCTTTTTTTCCATCAAACACATAGTCAGTCGAAATATACATAAGTTTAGCGCCAACATTTTCTGAGGCCACTGCTACATTCTTCGTGCCCTGAACATTTATTTCATAAGCAGATTTTCTATTTATCTCACATCTATCAACATTTGTGTCAGCAGCTGTGTGAATAATAATATGGGGGGCAATTTTTTTCATGATAAAAATAACATCAGGTTTACGGGTAATATTAAGCTGGAAATAACCTTTTTTTTTTATCGGATTTTGATGATAAGTAGCATAAACTTCATAGTCAGTTTTTTCTAGGAATTCATTAAGTCTTTTCCCGAGAAGACCACTCCCACCTATGATTAAAATTTTCTTTTTCAAGATGCATCTCCACTAAACCTGTCTAAGGTTTCGTCCACGCTAATTAATTGAGACTTTTTTGATTTATAACCATAGTTTTTTATTCTTGAGATATTTGCAAAAAAATATAGAATGTCAATAGGTTTGGGATCATCATATGTTATATTTATATGCTTACAATTTACTACATTAAAAATATTACAGGTAAACTTCAATTTCGATATGGTATATGTGATATACGAATCAACGAATCTTGCATCATCGGTAACAACAATCTTCTTCTCTTTCATTACGAAACCATTTTATTCCTAAATTCTTCTCTTTTACTAAGAACTATTATCAAACATAAAAACTCTTTCATTTTTTTAATACATTTCTTTAAGGATTCCGAACGAGAAATCCTTGGCATTTATGTCATAGATGAATCGTCGGATAATTTAGTAGTAAAACGCCGACATGCGTTTTCTCCCCTATGATTAGAAAGCCATAAATTTATTTTATAGAATGAGTGCCAATTTCTATCTATTCTTATTCCTTCCTAACTTTCGAATAATATATCTTTTCCTTAGAGTAATTGAAGTTATTTTTTAACGAAATGATAACCAGATAGGTTTTTATAGAAAAGATTAAATCTCTACCGCAAGAAGTATTATGTTTTTAGTCGCTATAACAAAGAATGAAATTGCACATAATTTTGATTCTGTGGACATTGAAGAATCGAAAATAGATAACTGTATCATAACTAGTATTACAGATAACTTTTTATCAAAAAGGATCTTCGAAAAAACCGGTTTTTCAATAATTGAATCTCCTTTAATCTCATCATCTGATTCTTCTAGTAAAATTATTTTTTCGAAATTTAGTTATAATCATATTGAAAATGCCTTTCATATTTCTAAATCCACTATATCAGGAAGACCAATTTATTACCATTTGAATCCAAAAGGAGATTTTTTCTGTTCGACACACATATCAATGATGAGGATAGCAGGTGTTCCAATTTTAGAAAATACCAATGTTTTACCTGAGTTTTTTGTTTACCGTTATGTCATTCCTCCACAAACATTATTTAAGAATATTAACCAACTTGTCGCAGGAAGTCGAATATTTATTAAACTTACAAATGGTAAATGCAAGATAGTTCATGAAGAAACCTACAACCCACCTTTACCTTCTAGAAAAGAATCCTCTACTTTTGATATTTCCGCAGATAATACGCTTAATCTGCTTGATAAATCCATTAAATTGCTACATCCTTGCAAAAATCGACTCGCAATCTTGCTAAGTGGAGGATTAGATTCCTCAATATTATTTAAATTATGTCAAAGAAATTATGAAATTGATACGTCTTATTCAACGGGATATCCTTTTGAGGATCCTAAGAAGAATATTGAAAGAGAATATGCCAAATCTGCTGCTGAATCATTCCAAACAAAACATAACTATTTTTCAACTTCTACAAAAGAGTATTTATCCGGTTTAATTGAAGGAATATCAAAAGCAGAGGAGCCACTTCATCATCTTCAATCCGTAATGCTTTATTTGCTCTTTAAAAATGGTCTTCCTAAAAACAAAGATATCATTGTTTTAGGAGAAGGCGCAGATAGTGGCTTTGGAACCCCTCTTCATAATTCTATTTTCAAAAGTGAAAAGTTTAGGATATTATCTAAAGTCCCTTTATTCAATCAGGTATTAAAATATGCATCTCTTGGAAGGGGTAAGGCTTGGAGTCTAGCTACCATTATAGATAAAAAAGATGTTTCGATACAGAAAATAGAGAATATAGTTTGGTCTTTAGGGGCATATGGAAGTCTAGATTGGTCGTCGCATTATTTTAACGTTAAAAAAAACGATATTATACAGAGCAGGTATAACTGTATTGAAAAATTTCAAGATCGTTCAATTTACGACATCTTATCGATTTTATCTCTTTTTGGTGAAGGGTCTGTTACTCAATCTATTTGGTCAAAGTTAGGCGAAAGTCAGAATAAAATTCTATTTTATCCTTTTTATAACGTCGACATATTAAATTATATTTTTTCGATATCATGGGATGTCAAACTAAAAAAACCTAAGAATATTTTACGGAATGTTGGACGTCAATTAAACATTCCAGATTTTATTATTACTCGACCAAAGAGCAGTTTTGCAATCGACTATGACATTTGGGCAAAGAAAAAAGGTGTATTCGAACCATTAGTTCCTATAGCCTCAAAGGTATTTGATGAAAAGGAAATTCGTGATATGCAATCAACAGAACCAAAGAAAGCTATGATCTTCTGGAATATATTAAATTATTCAATTTGGAAGCGATTGTTAATTAATAATGAACCTTTAGATGTTTTACTCGAAGAATTAAACAGCACGATATAAATAGGCCTTCTATTTTTTACAATAATTATTTAAAAAATAAAGCAATTGCATTATTAATGGACGATTCTAAAACGCAAAAAAGTGCACCACCAATATTACATGAGTTCATTGATGATTCTGTTGGTCTGCATGCTTATATTGTGATTGATTCTCTGAAGAATGGAAAATCCTGCGGTGGTTTACGAATCTCAGATGATTTAACCGTAGAAGAAATCAAAGCATTGGCACGAGCGATGACCCTCAAATACTGTTTTTTGAAACAAAATATGGGGGGTGCAAAATCAGGAATCAAAATACCAAAGGATTGCACCCACGAACAGAGAACAAGGATCCTAGAGGCGTTTGGACAAAGGGCATCTTATCTTCTGATAAAAGAAACGTATATTCCTTGGACTGATTTGAATAGCAGTGCTGAGGATATTGCTACAATCATGAATGCTGCAAGATATATATTAAAAGAAATCTCTGACTCCGCCTATTTTACCGCTTTAACTGTTGTAAGTGCGTTAAGAGCTGCGTGTGAAACTAAAAGAATTGATCTTTCTACCGTAACAGTCACAATCGAAGGTTTTGGATCAGTCGGAATGAATATTGCTTCTGAACTTGCGAAGTTGGGAGTAAAAATCATAGGTGTATCAACGGTAAATGGAGCATTATATGATAAAGGCGGTTTGGATATTAATAAATTAATAGACTTAAAGAAAAAATACAAAGATGACCTAGTAAACTATTATGGAACCGAATGTCTGAAGAAAAAAGAACTTTTACTTGAAATGGAAACCGACATTTTAATTCCCTGTGCGAGAACATGGAGTATAAACGCAGCTAACATGAAAAATATAAAAGCAAAAATAATAGTACCAGGGGCAAATGTGCCGTTTACAAAAGAAGCTGAAGAATTTTTACATCAAAAAGGAATCTTGTGTTTACCCGATTTTATCTGTAACCTCGGAGGAGTGTTTGGAACAAACCTCTACGATAACGGAAACCGAATACAGACGGTACATCGTTTTATTATGAACGAATTTGGTCAAATTATTAAAGAACTTATCTGGAAGAGTATCAAAAAGTATTGTCTTCCTTCAGAGATAGCAAGATCGGTCGCCGAAAAAAACTGTAATGCGAATGTTCAGGAGATGCAAAATAAATCATTTATAAAAAAAATTATCAATTGGCGATTATATAAAGTCATTCAATTCCAACGTTTTTTAACTGTACTACAGGGATGGTTTTTTCTTCAGAGTCAACGAAAAATATTTGTGGAAAATATTAAAGCAATAAAAAAACAATAACTATTTCTTTGAACATAACTCATCTTAATCCTGGATTATTGCTTTTAAAAAAATATTGATGTAATGAGCTACATAATTCTTATCTTTTCATTATCAGGGATATAATTGTCTTTTACCGAAATTTTGGATAAGTATTTATAGACAATTTAATTATACGAAAACAGATATATGTTTTTAATTGCAATAACAAAAAATGAGATATCCCAAAATTTTAAAAATGTTCAACTAGATGAACTGAAAATTCATCCATTTATCATAACAGTTATAACAGATAATGTTTTGTCAAAATATATCCCCATTGAAAATGATTTCTCATTAATTGAAACACCATATATTTCATCATTGGATGGTAGTAATATTATCTTCTCTCAAGTAATCTATCGTCAACAAGATCGTTCCTTCGCGATTGGTCGATCTACGATATCGGGGAGACCAATTTTCTACACGATTGGCGCAAAAGGGGATTTTTACTGCTCTTCCCATATTTCATTACTCAGAACGGCGGGGGTTCCTATTGAGGAAGATAAAACGACTCTGCCTGAATTTTTTATTTACCGTTATATTATGCCGCCTAAGACACTGTATAAAAATATCAACAGATTCCTCCTCGGTGAACAATTACTCATTCGATTGGAAAATAACAAATGCGTCATTCACCAGATGACTCATTATATTCCTCCTAAAGAAAATCAACAAATCACATCAATTATCGAAGGTGCATCAGAACTGTATAAATATCTTTCCGAAACTCTTAAGAGATTAGAGCCAGTGAAAGAGGAAACTACTTTGCTGCTTAGCGGTGGAATGGATTCCTCAACTATTTGTCCTATATATAAGAAAATTTTTAACCACGATACTTCGTATTCGACCGGATATTCATTCGAATCACCAGGGTTGAACGCTGAAAAAAGATATGCATTATCTGCAGCGCAGGCACTAGAGATGAACCACCGATACTACGAACCTTCACCTCAGGAATTTCTGACCGGTGTAATAGAAGCAATATTCCACGCTGAAGAACCCGTCCACCATCTCCAATCGGTGCTGTTACATCTTCTATGGAAGAATGAAATCCCAAAAGAACAAAGAATTATTCTCTGTGCTCAAGGCGCTGGGTCAACATTTGGATATAATGAACTTTTTTATTTAAATGAAAAAAGAAAGAAATTACTCTATCGACTTTTAATAACCAATTCAACATTATCACTCCTAAAAACGATATCAAAAATGGTGGGTAGGGGAGGAGGACTTGTTGACATTATAGAAAAGTTTTATCATGATTATCCATTGAATCACTCTGAAAATCCTATTTGGTCTTGGATGGACTTCGGGAGCTGGAATTGGGTTCGCACGTACTTTAATGTAACAGCGGATCAGATCATCAAAGAGCGATACGAATTTATAAAAGAATTTTCTACTATGTCAATGTACGATATCTGGTCGAGATACTCATTATATGGTGATGAAGATGTAACATTGGCTATATGGTCTAAAATCGGTGAGGGAAATAAAAAAATCATCTTTTTCCCCTACTACGATTCCGATGTACTAAACTACGCCTTTTCAATACCTTGGCAATTGAAATTACAATCACATAGAGTATTGACAAAAGAAATTGCTCGTCAGAGCGAATTACCCAAGTTCATTATCAATCGACCGAAACTCGGCTTCTCGGTAAACTCACTAGAATGGGCTAAAAGAGGAGGTATTTTCGAACCATTAGTGTCAATAGCTTCAAAAATATTCGATGAAAGAGAAATTCGTCAGATGCAGACCTCTTCTGATTCGAGGAAAGTGCAAACATTTTGGAATATACTGAATTATTCAATTTGGAAGCGATTGCATATTTATAATGAACCTTTGGATGTTTTACTCGAAGAATTAAACTGAATAATTTAAATTTGACTAAAAATTTATTGAACCTATCATCTAACAATCTAAATGGGATGCATTTTTTAAATATTAGTTTTATTATTTTTTAGATTTATAATTTATTTTTGATTTCATCCATTTCCTAAAATGGAAATAATAAACGATTCCAATGTTTTTAAAGCCAAATTTTTTATAAGATGTGATCGACGGATAATTATTTTTATGTATTAAAACGGTTGCGGTTCTGTAATTCTTCTGCTTTAATATTTCTAGTCTTTTATAAATTGCATATTGATGTATTTTATTGCCTCTATATTTTTTAAATACATGATCACGTGATAAATATCCATTGTATTTTGTATTAACATATTCGATATCTAGGTTTGGTTCGGTGTTTTTATAACTAAGAAAAAAATAACCACAGATTTCATTGTCCTTTCTAATAATAAATCCATTATATTGAGGATTCTTTAATTTTTCAAGTAAATTTTGATATATTTTTTTCCCTAGTTCCTCTCTATAATTATTAAAAATATATTCCAAATCATTTACACTCATAACTTTAAATTCTAACCCTTTATAAGGAGGGATATAATTTATTCTATTTAGATCTAATTTATAGACATATTCAATATATATAAATTGTTCTGGTATATAATTTAAAATAGTAATAAAAAATTGTTTAAATCCTCTCTCAGTATATATTAATTTTATTCGATCTAACAAATGGTTATTTGTATCTTTTGTCATATTTTTTTATTTTTATTTTCAAATGTGATTTTATACTGAATTTGTAAAAAAATTTTTTCTTTGATATCTCTAATTTTACTCTTTTTAAATTATATAATCTTAATCTTGTATTAGTATTTATATATTCCTAACGTCTTCGCAAAAAGGAGAGATTTTGAAGCAAATTGCTGCAAACATCATATCAATATAGAGGATTGGAGTGTAATGTCAGATTAAATTCACACCGTTGTCCAAATACTATAAACAATGAGTGTCTCAAAAGCACTTGATATAATGAAATACCTATGAAAACACTTCTACACCTTAATTGTCGTTGTCGTACTTAAACGTTTCATCCTTCATAGTTTCTGCGAATGGGTATTTCACGAGAGCACCTTCCCCGGCATCTTTTTATAGAAAAAACGTATTTTTCTTTTTGTAGGGACGGGATGCGTGATTGTCATTACAAGAGATGGGTAACAAGATTCAAAAATGTGTGAAGGGAAGATATTGTGATGTTGTCTCAGTGTTTTTCACGTTTGACATGCCGGAATACCCAACATATTCTAAGCAGGAAAGCATTCGGTTGTTTGCTATGGCCGGTATACGGAACATCTATGTAGAGACAGAGGCGATGAATATACGACTTAGGGGATATATCTGTCAGACAGGTGAGACTGCTATGGAATGGATTTATCATCGGAGTTCTACTGAAGTGCTGCATGAGGAGATACAAGCCAATGATCATATTATACAAGTTGCAGTGGAGCGAGGTGAACTGAAACCAGATCTTGTAGTTGCACTTGACACCCACAATGTGTACCGATATACCAAGCTCTCGTTCCGTGAGGAACATAAACGGATGTGTTCCGATATCAGAACGGTTATTTGGACACAACCTAAAGATGGTGCTTGTTATGCTCATGAATATATGACGCTTCAGAACATAAAGATGAGAGATGAACCTACGTATGTTCTTACGTTTGATCGTTTTTTACCGTTACAGAATAGAACCGCTACTGCTAGAGATCTTATAGTGGAAACAGAATCTAAAACAGGTTCTAAGGTGATGCTGACTGTTGCTGATGGGGATTTCGATGGTGTTGATAATATGCGGATGTTCAAAGAAACCAGGAAGCATTTTGTGGTACGTGCTGACAAAGGTGAGATAAGGGTTGCGCCCTTATAATCCCCCGTTCCGCCTCGTCTCCTCGGCAAGCCCTTCAGGCATTGCCGCATCCTTACTCGGCGACCATGGTTGGTAATCGTTGCTGTCGATCATCAACTATATCTATATTATGATGATGTTGTTGATCTCTGCAATAATTATTTGATTGCTCCAAGTTAATGATCCCTGTTGATTGATGGTGTTCGTACCCACTCCAGAATCCCCCAGTTGGGTACCGCTTCCGGAACCCAGGATGCATTTCAAACATTTTTTTCATACTATACGATTTCAACATGATCTCAGCGGTTTCAATAGAGTATCGTTTTAGGATGTTTACCAAGAAGTGAACATGGTTCATAGCAAAGCAAAAATCACCGAACTCGTAACCGAAGCGTCCCAGGTGACGGAACGCCTGGATGCAGTTGTCGATATATGATTGTTTTCTATTTACATTTTCCTTAAAGTTTTTTTCCTGTTGCGTTCTTTAAAGGCAGACTAATGCATGCCGACCGCGACAAAAAAAGGATATGATTTGATAGGAGAAAAAAGAGATGCAGCTTTCCATCTGCGGATCTTCCACTATGCTCCAGACCGTGCAGTATTCTCAGCTGCGGTTAATAATATTTTTGAAGAATGATATTTCTTGTTTATTAAAAATTTTAAAAACATAACAAAAGACAAAGTATGTGACGATTCCAATTAAAACTTGAAGTAGTAAACTAATCTGCTCTTTCAGTAAAAAAACAATTAAGCCCATTAGTATCGAAGATAGAATAATTTTTAAGATGAATACTATATCAATTTTAAACCGCAAATATTTTTTTGAGATTATATGTATCATAATACTCATTATAATAAACGAAAAAAGAGTTGCAATAGCCGCCCCAATAATTCCAATAAGTGGTATTAGGATAATATTGAGAGCTATATTTGAGAGAGCTGAAAAAACTTGAATCCAAAAATTATATTTTGTTTTCTTGCATATTATAGTTATATTCATAATTATTTGATATATTCCTGCAAAAAGAGCTGAAAGCGCAATCAATGGAATAACCGTACTACCTTTGATAAAATCAATCGTTGTCAACAAAACCAATATCTGCTCTGCAAGAACAGTTAAACCAACCACGGAAGGAACTGAGATTAACAAAAAAAACTTCAATGAATATGAAATATAGGTTTTTACTTCTCCCATTTCTCCATTGTCATACAGCTTTGAAAGCTGAGGAAATAAAATCATTTGCAGAGGCCAAACAAAGAGATATACAAGGTTTCCGATACCATACGCTGCAGAATATACACCAACACTGACTGTCCCTAAAAAAAAGCCAACTATATACCGATCACTTGCATCTGTAATCCAATACATCAAACTATTTGGTGCGAGGGGAAGAGAAAACAGTAGATATTTCGACATGTCTGAAAAAGATGGAAGCGAAAAACCAACTTGTTTGATTATTATTCCAAGAGCTATAACTAATGGCACAAAATATGAAAATAATGCTGAAAAAACAATACCATAAATACCATACCCGAGAAACACTAACATAAAAATGGTTAATGCCATTTGTCCCACTGTTGCAAAAAGAATTAACCCTGAATAAACCAACATTTGCCGATAAATTCTGAAATAAAATAAGACAATGGTGTAAAGTGCATGTAGTACAATGAGAAACGATGTAATCTGAATAAGAGTAGAGTATATACTTGTTTTAAATAGAAATAAAGAAATTGATTTTGAAAATACTATAAGTATGCTAACTATTACAAGAGATAACAATACTATAAAAAAGAAAATAGAAAAAAAACCTTTACTGATTTCTTTTTTATCAGTTTTAGAAGAAAAAAATCTGACAAAAGCTAAAGAAAGCGCTAACAAAGATAAAATAGTTAAAAGTGAAACAGTGACAGATAGCTGTGACCAGATACCATAATCATACACACCTAAGGTTTTGGTAATAACGGGGAGAAGCACAAAACTAGTTACATTCATCAGAATTTGGGTGAAACCAATAATGACAACATCTTTAATGAATTTTTCATATGACATCGTTACGACCTTTAAAGTACCAATTAAAATGATCAAAATTAGCTATTCTATATCCTAATAAATTCGGTGCTGCTGCTTCAAAATTGCCGATTCTTAGAATTAACAATATATTACCAGTAAAAAACATTAAACTCATAATTATTGAATTATTCCTTAACTCTTTTCCGCTCATATGAGTACCTTAAAAAATTTTTGATGGATACAACTTCTTTAAGAAAAGCATCGGTAAATCTTACGTATTTTAAGTGAGCGATCTTCATCGATTTGTCTAGTGGTGGTGAAAAATTAATTAAAAAAACATCTACATCGTCTACGTTGGTTTGAGCCTGAAAGTAACCCTTGACTCTGTTCATGAGTTCATCCAAACCAGGTTCATTAAAGGGAGGTCTTCTTGTATTTAGGATGTCAATGATTCTATTATTCTTATCAACTCCGATTATTTCATAGCTTTGAACGAATAATGACGCGATTGATAACTCTATATAACCCAAACCAAATACACGAATTTTCATGCTCTCTCCGTCTTTCTTTACCGGAACTATTGACGATATGCTTTTCATCCAAGTTAAACTTTACTTAAACGGTTATGACTCCTTGAATAAAAGCGAAGGATTACAGATCGACGAGCGTTTCTTCTTCATTTCCCTCATGCCACTTGAAAGATGTTCTGATCTGTATTCATTAATTTCCAGATAACAAAACATCATTAAGTAGTATATTATTTTGTGATAAATTCAAGCACTTCTGAAAATTTCTTTGCCATCTCTCTGTGACTATATTTATTGATATTGGATATCTTCGCATGATATGAGACTTGGCCGTTCCTCTTCCATTTCTGATATGAATTCACTAAAAATTTTTTAATTTCATCTATAGATATTGTATATATGCCTGCATCTGTTTCATCGAGTAATTCCTTAACAAATCCACTAGATCCACCGATAGCTAGTATGGGTCTTTTACTACTGAAATAATCAAATATCTTCGCCGGACAAATATTTTTTTCTTCTGGATGATCCCATAATAAAAGAAGCAATAGATGAGATTCTTTTTGTTTTTTCAAAGCCGTCATTCGATCTACCAAACCATACAATTTGGCAATTTTTTCTAACTCGAAAGATTTAATTTCTTCTACCAACCAATTTTCTTTTGGACCATAAAATCTAATATCAATGTCATTAGCATCGATGATCTTATTCGAAATTAATTCATTTACAGCTTGAAAAAGTTTTATTGGATCTCTTTTTGATGAATATAGTATCCCCGTGTAAGTTAATGTAAATTTATCTGTTAATTTGACTTCATCCTTATCAATTTCCTCATAACTAAAACCATTGGGAATGCTATGTATTCTTTTTTTATGTAATATTTTTAACTTCTCTGCTGAGTATGGTGTTGTTGCAACCAAAGCATCTGCTATGGCCAATGTTTTAATCTCTAATTTTCTTTCTATAAGCCCCCTTATTGAAGTGTGAGAATAATAATGATTTTGTGTCCATAAATCTCTCAAGTCTGCAACCCATGGAACGCCATATTTGTTTTTTAGATTTTTTGCAATAAGATGAGAAGTTACAGGAGAAGATGAACTTATCATCGCGTCAAAACTATCGTTTTCTAATAATGTTTTCCCTGCATCAACTGCAAGCTTATACCAGCTCTTTTGTGAATCCGGATAACAAAAAATTTCTTGCCAAATATAAAAAACATAGTCTACTAACAACTTTTTATTTTTATATGTATTTAGCCCCAGCTGATCTTTTACTGCTTCATTTGCCTTAAAACCCAGTCTTTCCTTCAATTTTTTTTGTTTATCTTGATAGAACGTTTCAACGACATTAAATCCTGGCTCAGATTTTCCTGGAACTTTAACCGTCAATATTACTGGTTCCCAACCAAATTCTGGGAGAAACTTAGCCAATCCACGGATGCGGATAGAACCAATGATTTCTTGCTCAAGATAATAATATGAGATTATTAATACCTTTTTCATAGTGATTTTCCTGTTAAATCGTATTAGGTCTTATAAAATATGCCTCAAAACCGCCGTTATTAAAAACTCTATACACAGTGTCATCGTCTTCTAATTGATTAAAATCCTCGGGGGTAAATCGCCATAGTTCTTTATAATTAGGATAGGATTCAGGATAAAAAATTTTTGCCAAACGAGTGAGTATCAGATACCTACTTTGGTTATAATATTTTCCTAAGGAAGTCTTATTGTGATAGCCAAAATGATCGGGTGGATTGGAATAGCCTACTGGTTTTATTAAGTCAGATTTCTTTTGTCCATAGATCGCATTTAAAAATCTCAATTGATGGATCCCTTGTTCATCTATCATAATCTGTTTGTTTCCATGTTCCGTAATCCATTCTACACCCCCCCAATCCATAGTAGTAACTTGCAAATTTGCTTCGCCGGTTAACGGAGAATAATAAAAAGTAAATGTTGACAAAAATGTTAATGATATAAGAAAAATACATATGGTAATGATTGTGACTAATTTTCTGATTGATTTGATGAATATATTCACATTTTTATAATCAGAAAGAAAGTTATAAAAAGCTAAGGTGATTAGAATAATGGAAAAAATCCTTGTCCAACCCATAAAACGACCCCAACCCACAATGAAATCTGCAAAAAATCCACCAGCTACTAAGACACTAAAAACCAAAAAGATAATTCCAGAAAATACAAAACAAAATCGTAGCTTAAAGCTCTGTTTATTTCTCTGCCACTTCATGAAAGTATATATCAAAGAAAAAATTGATAAAATATAAACTATGAGTGACAATCCATAGGAGTAGACTATTACTCTTAAAGTATCAACGAGTTTAGGTGAATAGGAGATGAATTGAGTAGCTTGGGATTGAAAAAAAGATACACCTGCGCCATAGAAAATAGATGAAAATACCTTATAAAAGTCTCCAATGATGAAAGAAAAGGAAAAATACCATATAAAGAAGAGTAAAGTTGAAAAAAAAACAATATTAATTGATTTTTCTTTAAGATTTTTTTCAGGTGCTTCAATTATGTTTACATCGTTAATTTTTGAATAAAGATAAAAACTAATTGCAAGAAATAAAAAAACAAGAATTAACAATAATAAATTTAATGGATGATAACATGTATAACCTATAATAATAGTAATAAACAATAACGAGAAATTTATTTCATTTTGTCGGGTTTCTCTTTTAAAATAAAGATATAATATAATTGGTACAAGGAGAAAGGATTGATTATATGGAGCTAGATACACGCAATAACTACCAAAAAACAAGAACGTGCTAGCTAATATCAAAGCAAACTTCATTTCATTCTTTTTGTTGAAAATTATTCTGAAAAGCAGGTACATCGAAATAGGCGAAAGAAAGAAAAAGAAATAAGAAATAAAATTTACAATACTTATTACTTCCCCACCAGTAACAAAGATTATACTCGCTGTTAAAAGATGCAAATTAGGGTAGATATTATTTTGTTTAATGCTACCATATTGAACAATATCTTTCACTAATCCTATATGAGTAAGATGATCACCTGTGCCATAGCTTAGGTAACCTCTAATGATAGGTAGAAAGAGTAAAATAATAATAGGAATCAAAAATGCTATAACGCCAAGTACCCAACAATTATAATTTTTTTCGGATAATCCGTAAAAAACGTCTTTAAGAACAATCAGTTGTCCTATGAATATGGCGGTTAACATAAAAAACCAAAAATACCATGGATAAGCGTTGTAAATTGATATTTCATATCTGGCAGCTGGCGGTGTGATTAAAATTATTAATAAAGATATGATAATGCAGGTAATAGCAATAATTGCCATAATTTTACTTACCGTATCTCTTTCGCTAAGTTTCATAGCTACCTCTTAAAATCTTTCAATGTAAATCATCTTTTCATTATTGTATAGCTAATGAATCTATTATTAACCATAATTGTGATTTCGTTTTCTTATCTTTTACTTTAAATGCTTTCATATTTATCTCGAGAGTAATGATTTTGTATATATATATTTACCACTTTTTGTTTTTGGTATATCATCAACAAAATCCCAGAATATATTACAATTATCTCCCATTTGTAATTTTATTTTATTTTCGATTTCTTTTTTTTCGGAATCTGGCAAAGTTCCTAATGGAACGACCAAAATCCGTATTTTTTCAAAATTCTCCTGTATAACTTGAAACTTTTTTATAAATCCTTTGTTAAGAACAACTCCCATGAGATGAACAAAATAATATCCAATTACGATGTCCCCATTCTTTTTAATAAACTGTTCCTCAATTCTCCCCTCAATTCTTTCTAAGGTTGGCAATATATTTCCACACTTGCATTTATTAGACCCAAACACAGCCATATCACCGATTTCATACCTAATGAAAGGCATAGAGTAATTATGAAGATTAGTAACGATTATTCTACCCTTCTGACCTTCTTTAACAGGTTGATTGTCCTTATCAAGTGTTTCAATATAATTATTAAACTCAAATATATGCATCAGGCCGCATCTACACTCTCCTGCAAGAGAAGCAGTTTCTCTAGACCCATAAAAATTATATAATTTTGTTCCAAATGCAGATTCAATTTTTTCTCTCATTTCGTTAGTTAATGTCTCTGCTGAACTAATTATTCTTTTTGGTGTATAAATTTTAACATTTTTCGCTTCGGCAAAACGACATAATTCAAAAAGTGAGCCAGCATATCCTCTTATTAAATCCGGTTTATACAGGTTTATAGTTTTCACATACTTCTCCATATCTGCTTCAGTCATTCTGAAACTATTTAGAAAAACAATATTGGTTAACCATGTACCAATTTTAGCTTTGATTCCTATAGTGCCTTTAAATAAATCCCTTGGCGATCCCCAAAGTTCAATCTTTTTAACGTTTATTTCATCAATGTCAAGCATGTCTTTATAATAAAAATTAATTGTGGCATTATACCATTTATTATAATTTGCATCCTGTATAAATTTTGTTGGCTCCCCGGTCGAACCTCCTGTAAAATTATAATACCATTTTCTCGTCAAATAATCATCAGAAATTAATTCTTCGCTTTGTATAATTTCTTTTGTAAGTATTGGTATTTTATCAAACTTTGATAAATCTACAATTTCACCATTTACAACATTGTCATTTTTAAGTAATCGATGATAATAAGGAACATGTTTGGAAGCATGAAGAAGCAATCTTTTTAGGTAGAGCTTATTAAATCCTATTAAATCATCCCTACTATGTATTTTTTTAATCTCAATATAAATGTCTTGGAAATTAGTTCCTCTAATTTTTGATATTAGATTATTAATGTTTTTTTTCAACATCATTTTTTACCAATTTATTATGACACTAAATGTAAAGTATTTATTATAAATTTTCCTCAACGATTATTTACTAGATTTTCTGGGCTGAACTCACAAATCTCTACAGAAGGGAAACATCCGAAGAACATTGCATCTTGGATAGCGCTGAAATGTATCAAATTGGAAAACGACTCATGAGAATAATGAACTGTAATCATATTTAGAGACATAAATTACATAAGGAACGAGTTTAGAATCATGCTCAGATTTTCTATTAAATTTTTATATTGATCAGCAATCATCCTTGTGTCGCGATTCTCTTCAATATATTTCCTTCCATTCTCTCCCATCGTTTTAAGTAATTCTTTATCCTTTAACAATGTATTAATATTAGCTAACATTTGTTCAAAAGTATTTGAGCAATAACCCAATTTATATTTTGCAATAATTCCATCGGGATCAACATTCAAACTCACGACAGGAATAGAACATGACCATGCTTCTAAAAAAACATTTGGGAAACCTTCATTTTTTGATGTATTTATAGAGCCTAGCTATTATTTATGTCGCTGACTAAAATAAACATATTCAATATTACCGCAGACAAACAATTTTATAGATGACTTTTATTATTGGATACTATCGGTAATAAACATATTTCGACAATGTGCATAACAATAGAGAGATACACTATGAAATGGAATGATAAAAAAGTTATAGTAACTGGTGCTGGTGGATTCATAGGGAGTCATCTCACTGAACGATTAATCTCTCTTGGAGTAGAAGTGACTGCATTCGTTAGATATAATTCCAGAAACGATTTAGGTCAGTTAGAAAATCTACCTGAAAAGAAAATTTCACAGCTCAATGTTATCGCAGGTGACCTTCGGGATCCAGATACTGTCAGAAAAGCGGTAGAAGATATGGATATTATCTTCCATTTGGGTTCTTTAATTGGGATTCCCTATTCCTATGTACATCCTATGGAGGTAATTGATACAAATATAAGAGGAACAACGAATGTTCTGATGGCTGCAAAAGACAATGATATAGAAAAAATTATACACACATCTACAAGTGAGGTATATGGAACCGCCAGGTACGTTCCAATTGATGAAAAACATCCTCTTCAAGGGCAATCTCCGTATTCTGCGAGTAAAATTGGAGCAGATATGGTCGCAACAAGTTTTTATAAATCTTACGAATTGCCGGTTGCCATTATTAGACCATTTAATACATATGGTCCTCGTCAATCCACTCGTGCTGTTATTCCGACGATTATTATGCAGTCACTGTCTAAGAAAGTGGTTCAGATAGGGTCGTTGCACCCAACACGAGATTATACATTTATTTCTGATATGATTGATGGGTTCATTCGAGTCGCAGAGGAGAAAAAATCGATTGGGGAAGTAATTAATATTGGTTCTGGTTTTGAGATATCTATTAATGATCTAGCACAAAAGATATTAAGATTGTCAAAATCGAAAGCCAATATAAAAACCGATAAGAAAAGAATTAGGCCAAAAAATAGCGAAGTCGAACGATTATGGGCTGATTCTACGAAGGCACGGGAGATGCTCGGTTGGCAACCTTCGATAAAGTTGGATGATGGACTGAAGAGAACGATAAAATGGTTTTCAGATCATATTAACGAATATAGGGTTGGAACCTATATGATTTAATGGCGATATTATGAAAATCGTTATTTTAGCTGGTGGAAAAGGAAGAAGATTAAAACCATACACGACATCCTTTCCCAAACCCCTGATGCCTGTTGGTGATAAACCAATTTTGGAAATATTGGTAAGGCAAATGGCATCGTATGATCAAAAGGACATTATACTCGCAGTAGGACATCTTGCGGAGTTGATAATGTCATTCCTAGGAGATGGAATTCAATATGGTGTTAAAATTAAGTATTCGAGGGAAGATGAACCTTTAGGTACCATAGGCCCTCTTTCACTAATTAGAGATGAATTAAAGGAAACATTTTTGGTTATCAATGGGGATACATTGACAGATCTGAATTATTCAAAACTTCTTAATAGCCATAAAAATAGTAAATGTATTTCGACAATTGCACTGACAAAACGAGAAATAGAAATCGACTTTGGAGTACCTACACTTAATGAAAAATCGATGATTGTGAAATATGATGAGAAACCAAAAATCAGTTATAATGTAGGTACTGGCATCTGTGTATTCGAACCAGAAATTTTCCAGTATATCAAATTCAGGGAACGAATAGATCTACCTGATTTACTAAATAAAATATTTGCTGCTGGGGAGAATATCAACAGTTATATCCATGAAGGATACTGGTTCGATATTGGGAGACCAGCGGACTATGAAGTAGCCTGCAATTTCATTGAAAATACTCATAAGGGATGGTAAACTATTGAAAATTAAAGAAATGAACGCACTCGTTACTGGCAGCGAAGGATTTATCGGCAAACAACTCGTTAATATATTAAAAAGAAAAGGCGGTATTGTTAAAGAAATCGATGTCAAAAATGGTATAGATTTAACAAATTGGGAGCAACTTCATAATTTTATAAAAACCGTTTCCCACATCGATGTATTGTTTCATCTAGCAGCAATTGTATTTATACCATATTCATTTAAAAATCCAAGAATAACGTACACCACCAATACGATGGGAACATTGAATATGCTTGAAATTGCCCGAACGCTGGATATAAAAAAATTTATTTTTGCAAGCAGCTACGTATATGGTACACCAAAGTATCTGCCTATCGACGAAAATCATCCAATTCACGCACATAGCCCGTATAATCGAAGTAAAATCCTTGGAGAAGAATTATGTAAAGGTTACCATGAGGATTATGGATTGAATTGTATAATTTTACGTCCATTTAACATATATGGAACGGGACAGAACAAAGATTTTTTAATACCTTCGATCATCGCTCAACTACCATCTAATAAAATTGTTTTAGAAAATCCAAATCCTATGAGAGATTATGTGTACATTGATGATGTCGTCTCAGCATACATTAAAGCCATTACATACGATACTAAGGGTGTAGAGATATTCAACATTGGCGCAGGAGTCAGCTACAGTGTTAAAGAGATTGTAGCCAAAATCATCAGTCTTGCTAAAAAGAAAGGAGCCACGGTTTCATATACGTATAAAAAAAGAGAAAGTGAAATAATGAATATCGTCGCCGATATACGCAAAGCCAAAGAAAAGATGAATTGGCAACCAACAATTGATATTGACAAAGGATTATTAAAAATGCTAAAGGAAGCTCCCTATATATAGTGATGGCATTAGAACCATCGACTACTTATCGAGGAAAAAAATTTAAATGACGGAATAAATTTTTCAAACTGATCAGCTATCTTCTTCACATCATGATTCTGTTCAACATATTTTTTGTATTCATACCCACTCGCATCTCATTATACTTTCCATTTTAAGTAAGAAAGGAAATTTCATATCCTTTTTTAAAAAAACAGTCTTTGTATAATATGACAATATCCATATTTATCTCGATTATGATGTTGTCATTATTTCTTCATATGCATTTTTATATTTTTGAACAATCGTTTTCAGTGAATGATAGGTTTTTGCATATTTTTTCCCATTACTACCCATTGATTTTGTCATGTCTGGATTTTCCAAAAAATAAGTTATTTTGTCTGCGATGTCTTTCTCATTTTTAGGTTCTATAAGAAGACCGTTTTTTTCATTATCAACCATATAAGGAATCCCACCTATATTCGACGCAATCACGGGTTTTCCCGCAGCAAAAGCCTCAGAAATAACCATTGGAGCCTGATCATTAAGGGAGGGTAAAATTAAAAAACTCATTTTAGAAAATTCTTCTAATTTTTGTTTATCAGTTATGATTCCTAAATACTCGATATTATTTGTAAGGTTGTATTTATTAATATACGTTGTTATTTCATTAAAATAATCTTTATCTTTGATTCGTCCTGCTACCATTAACTTAAAATCTTTATTTTCACTTTTTACTAAATTAAGCGCTTTAATTACTGTTAAAAGATTTTTCATTCTTGATATGGCACTTATATATAAAATTCTATTTTTCTGAGGTTCATTATTCAAATCAAAAAATTCGTCTGTTACAGGATTACATATATCAAAGACAGTTGCGTTTGTTTTATTTTTAAACAATTCTTTACCATACGGATTAGTCGAAACAAGATATCTTAAATATTTTAATATTTTTTCAAATCTTTTTACATATAACAGATAGTAAAATGGTTGTTTATACTTAGGAAAAAATTTTATTTCTTTATGAGCGATACCATGTAATGTAAGGAGCAATTTTTCTCGTATTTCATATCCATAATTAGAAAATTCCATAGAATGATAATTAATCACATCAAAATCACTTTTTTTTAAAAAATTTTTAATTCTATATGGATAAGATGAAAGAAATAAGCTTCCAAATTTTACTTTTGGGTATTGGATATAAGTAATATCATTATCAACTTCAATTTTCGCTTTGGCTTTATCACTTCCACAAACAATTTTCAAATCAATATCTGGCTGATACAGATTGATTCCATGTTTTAAATTATATAAGACTGCTATGACACCTCCTGAAATTTGTTGGTTTTTATATATATATGGCCCACCTATCAGTATTTTCATAATACTCACCTATATTATAATTATAATAAACCCAATCATTCTTTTTAATTTTCCTATTTATTTTCATTGAATGGTAACATCTAGATGATTTATAGTTGCGGCTGGGAATACTGCGCGGTCTGAACCGGTAGCGCAGGACCCGCAAACAAGAAAGCCCCTTCGGGGAAATATAAACCACTTCATTATCCAAAATAATCGCAATCTCATTCCGGTATGAATACTACGAAACCCTTACCCTTTTTGTGTTGTTTATCTCTACCAACTAAATGCAGATTTTCCACTTCATAAAGTTGATATCTTGAACCAATATCTTTGTTATCCTTCAGATATATCTTACCACGGGCATATCTCTTACCTTTTGACGTTGTTTCATGACGTGAAATCCTACCCTCTTTAACAAGTCTAAGTTGACTCTTATTAACAGGAAGAAAAACCATGATACAAAGGAATCATTTTATCATATTTATAGTTAGTTGTGACCACAACTTTTTATTATACTTCTCTGCGTCATCCACACATCTCAATTCATCCAACAACACGAATTACATTTATCATCCACTAACATCCAGACATGATTCCTATACTTTCTATACAATGAAAAATTGCATCTCTTTTTTATCCAAAATATAATTCTCGATATTAGATTTCTTGGAAAAACCGAAAGGAAAGAAAGGAAAGAAATAATAAACTTGACAATATTATAATATACTATGAAGCTTATTATACGATTTAGGTTTGATTGTAGAGAAAGGAAAATTGGTTAGAAAAGATTAATAAAATGTGAAAACTTAGTAGAATGAGATTATGCAAGTGATTGATAAAAAAATATTCATGTTCAATACTAAGGAAGTGCATTTTTCAAAAAATCCTTTTGACATCGAGGGATGCGATTTCGTAATCTTTCCCTATTGTAAAAACAAAGTTAAAGCTAAAGGATTTGTCTGCTATAAAAAACTAACATCAATTATTGATTTAACTCAAAATTTAGATACAATTTGGCAAAAAATGAATAGAAACTCTACAAGGATTATCAAACAAGCAGAAAAAGAAGATATTAAACTCCGAATAAATTGTGAACATGATAAGTTTTTCCAAATATACAAAAATTTTTTACGAAAAAAAGGGATAAATTCCTTCTTTGAAGTTTTTGGAGTGGGAATCTTACCTCTAAACGTTATGAAAAAAAATGGAACATTATTTGCAGCCGAATATCATGGTGAAATATTAGCTGGACATCTATTTCTTGAAGATGATTCTAATATAGAGGACTGGGTTACCGGCTCTAAAAGACTTGAGAACGAAAAAGAGAGAAGTAAATTAGTAGGGTGTGCTAATCGTCTAATCTTGTGGGAAGCAATTAAATATGCTAAGGAAAAGGGTATAAAAGAATTTGACTTTGGAGGATTATTCCCAGAAAATAAGGCAGAGAAGGATCCAATAAAAAAAGGGATCAATTCATTCAAATTATCATTCGGAGGCGAAGTGATGCCAGGCTACTCATACGAAAAGGGTTATTCTAAAAGCCTTAAACTTGCGTATTATTTACATCATTTTAAAAATAAAAATATACCTGTGTAATTGTTGTACTACCATATCTATCCTTTTTTTAAAACTCCTCTATATGGCAACATATCAAAATTATAATACTGTAATTAATTTGTAGAATATAAAAATAATGGTACTGTTTCATTTCAATCTTTTGCAAGGACTCACTTATGAAGCTAGACTTATATTATAATCATAAAAATTTGATTCTCCTATCAATAGTTAATAATTACCACCAATAAATAATCCATCCTCAAATATGAATAAATATAAAGATTTAAATTATTCTGCAAAAAACATTTCCATCAACTGCTATAACACTTCGTTGATTCACGGTAGCGTTTATTCTGAAAAAAATTAATAAAATTTTGAAAATTGATATATTAACAGATAATACCATAATCTTTATATCAGAATATCATATTAAAAAGGACAAAGAGCGCAGGTAAAAAAATGGTTGCAGATATCAATTTGCTAACGACAGTGATGATGCGATTCCAATTGATGGTATTTGGAAGAAAAGGATGAAATGCCAACAGGTCTGTGGAAAATTATAATAATGATAATAATGTCTCGATAGGAAGAAGATATGGTACTAGCACGGAGGTGTATTGAATGATGGCGACAATAATTACTCCTGATTATACCGTCGAAACAATTGAAACAATGCAAGGACTCAAAGAAATACAGAAGGATTGGGAACGGTTGGTTACTCTGAAAAAAGGAATCCCTCTCTTTTTCTCATTTGAAGTATTTATGATCTATTACGAAATAATTCTCAGGAATTTTACAAATATTAAAATTAACATCTTTGTTGTAAGGAATAATAATCAAAAGATAGTCGCTATTTTCCCTTTTACCTGTGAACCTAAAATATTTCCTTCGTTCTTGTCATTCAAAGATATAGCGGTTAAGGATGGTTATCTTATTGGATTCTATTATTTTCTTATCGATCCCGGAGAAAACCAAGAGGTAGTTTTTCAAAGATTCTTAGAACATCTCAAAAGAAGAAAGAGGAAATGGGATATTATCAGAGTATTTGCTATCCCTGAAGATGAACAATTAGTCAAAGTTTTTACATCAATTGCTGGAAAGTTCTATAAAATTGATGAAGGTGAAGTAAACATTCCGATTATTGATTGTGAGAGAGAATTTGATGAGTACATTAAAAATGATATAGAGGGAAAAGATCTCAAGAAACTGAAAAAAAAATGTCGACGGTTGGAATCGGAAGGAACCGTTACACTTGTTGAAATGAGAGAATCGGATAAAATTGAAAAAGGTTTACCGTATTTCTATGATATCGAAGATAGTGGGTGGAAGGGAAAGGAAGGAACCTCGTTAAAACGTTCGTACTATGGCGCATATTATAAAGAGTTGGCCTTTCGACTTTCTAAGGAGAACAAGTTTCGATTATATTTTTTGCAGCTAAATAATAAGTATATCGCTGGAATTTATGCGATTATTGATCAGGGGATTCTTTATTTGATTAAAACAGGGTATTCGGATGAGTTTGCCCAGTATTCTCCCTCAAATGTATTGTATTATTTATTGTTCGAACAGTTATTTAAATATGAAGAAATAAGGAAAATTGATTTTTATGGTCCTATTCTTGATTATCACAGAATTTTTGGGAAGCATACGAGAAAAATATATAATGTCACTATTTGTAATAGGAAAGTTCTTCCTACTATCTATTATGTTGTTTTGAAGGTAATCAAGAGATTTGGATATCCATTTCTTGAAGACTCGCTACGAGGGAAAATGGTTAACGTGTTAACAAAAACATTTTTATAGGGAAAATTATAGATGATGCTTTCATCTTGTTGAAGGAATTACGTCACTGGCCTCTTAGAATAAGTGGTATAAAACAGATGTAAATGGATATATCAAATGAACTACATCAAGGAAATGGGGGTTGAGGACACCATCCTCAAAGTCAAAAAAAAGTTCTGGGTATTAGTACGAATAGTCTGAGTATTTTTCTTTATTAAAGAGAGACTGTCAACTTAAGACAACTCCAAGAGAAGATTATAGAGTCCAACCCACGCCGTAGACCATTGATTACTACTCCCTAACGAGCTGTGGTATGGGAAACGTTCCAGAAACGTTTCATCCGAGCATTACACTGATTATACCATTGCTCGATTTGGTTTCTCTCTCCGAATGTCTGGTGTTCATACTCGTAATCTATTCGCTAGAACGCCCAGCGATATTAATCTTTTTAGGTAGAGCTTATTAAATCCTATTAAATCATCCCTCCTATGCATTTTTTTTATCTCAATATAAATGTCTTGGAAATTAGTTCCTCTAATTTTTGATATTATATTTAGAGGACTTTGAATAACCCTCTTGTATTTCGCTTTTGCTGTTTTCGCTAATGTTTTTACCTATTTTTTGTTGTTTTTTTCTCAGATTTTCTCATAGTCTATATAGCTACCGCTAAGCGCTTACGATCCAACGTGACCAGCTGATACAAATCGTAAGCAAAACACTTGAACATCTCTTTGACCCGCACCCGTTCAAGTGTTTTCACTTGTGTTCGATCTCCTTTGAACACTAGTTTGATGACACTGAACGGTCGCTCCCCTGGCGCCCGTATCCTACCAATGGCTTTGTTCCGTTTCTGCTCCCCACCGTTCAATTTTCGCCCTCGGACAGCTCGTTTCATCGTTTTATCAGCAACACCAGAGGCTCGAAGGTGTTTTCCGAAATATCCTTTATCGCGATATGCTGCCTGGTCCCCTTCCTCAATCAGGTCGACATCACCATCGTGAACACTTGCTGTTGTAACCTCAATATCCCGGATCAGATGTCTGTCGACATCAATTTTGATGTGGGATTTATATCCATAATGAACCTGCCCGTGCTTCACAGAAAACGATCCATCCTTGTCAATGTGCTGTAGTTGTTTCTCTGTATACTCAACAGTTTCACCTTGTTTCCTCGCTTTCTTTTCCCTTCGATATCGTTTCTTCCCCAGGTCAGCTTCGATGAAACTGGCATCCTGAATCACCCCTTTTTTCACCTGGTATCCCTTGGCATCCAGTTGTCGCTGCAGTTCATCCCAGATCTTTTTATCCATGCCAGATTCTTTGAGTCGATCCCTGATCCGCCAGATCGTGCTAAAATCAGGGATTTTCTCGGGAAAGCCGAGGAAGTTCCGGAAACTTAAACGATCATGGCATTGAAATTCCAACTCAGGATCAGACAACCCATACCACCCCTGCAACAACATGGAACGAACCACGATCAACTCATCCGTGTGTGGACATCCACCAACAGTTTTGTTATCCCGGAATACACTCTTCACTAACGGGATGAATGGTCTCCAGTCGATCTGATGTTTCATCGGCTCTAAACGATCTCCAAGCCCTTTCACTTTTTGATACTGTTGCTTCAAAATAAATTTGTCAAAACTCACCTTCATCACTCCTTATGTATCAGGAATGGTGAAGGATCAAATAGAGGTTTCTATGAGGGGGTTATTCAAAACCCTCTTTATATTGTTTTTTTTACATCATTTTTATCAGTTTAATAAAATATCAAATGTTCAGTAACCTTTAATTTTTCTTTATAATTTTTTTACAAGATTTTCTATTAAATTTTCATATTGATCGGCAATCATCCTTATGTCGTGATTCTCTTCAATATATTTCCTTCCATTCTCTCCCATCGTTTTAAGTAATTCTTTATCCTTTAACAATGTATTAATATTAGCTAACATTTGTTCAAAAGTATTTGAGCAATAACCCAATTTATATTTTGCAATAATTCCATCGGGATCAACATTCAAACTCACGACAGGAATAGAACATGACCAAGCTTCTAAAAAAACATTTGGGAAACCTTCATTTTTTGATGTATTAATTAATAAAATTCCCTTATGATAGTAAAAATAAATTTTCTCACGAGACATCCAACCCTTAAATTCAACATTTTGTATTTTTTCTGCAGCGTTTTTTATTTTCTTAAATAATTCCGAGCTTTCTCCCTCTCCCCCAATCATAACAAATTTGTATTCAGGAAAATATTGTGCAATTTTCAAAAATAATTCTGGTTGCTTTACGGATCTGATTGCTCCAATCCACAACAGACAATCACCAACAGATTTATTATTAAAATGTGATGAAATATCTAATAAATTCTTGATAATAATACTATCTACATTAAATCTTTCTTTTAATTTTGATTTTTGAAAACTATTTTGTGATAAAACCTTGTCTGATAATCTTATATCAACCCATTTACTAATCTTATTTAATAGAGTAAAAACAATGTTTTTATTAATAATATTTTCATCAGTAACATAAGCATCTGAAGAAACATGTGTAATTATCTTTTTTTTATTGAGCAGACAAAATAACGTAGTAATACCAGGGGATCCTCCACGATGATAGTAAATATCAGCATCTGCTTCCTTCATTTTTCTCCAAATACATAAAGCTTTACGCAAAAAACTTAAATTTTTCGCCTGATTTCTGTTGTAAGCAGGTAAAATATTAAATTCATTTATGTTTCTTTTTTGAGCATCGTTATTCTCTTTACCATAAATAATAAAGGAAATTTCATATCCTTTTTTTTTTAATTCCTTAGCTATTTGTACTTGTTGTATTTCTGCACCGCCTACATAACTCAACTTGTTTTCTGTGAGTAATGAGTATGAATTTAACGATACGAAACATATTTTAAATTTTTTATTTTCTAACTTTTGATTCATTCTTTAATAAAAACAATAGTATCTTCCTTTAAAAATCTTTATGGTTTCTTAGTTGCTGTTAAGTAGACTATTATATATATGATTGTTGGTGATGATTAATAGTGTCATTTATTAATATACTAAAAGGCTAGCTCATAATTCCTAATAGGAGAAAGAAAACGAAGATAATTGTATCTTTTGTTACAGGAAGATAACGATCCATTGGAAAAAGAATCTTAAAACAAGGCTTCATTATCATCTTCAGAAAGGGGAGACTACAGAAGTAACGAATTATGAACCTAGCCCAATATACTAGATATTATTTAATTTAAAATTATATCGAGTAAATTCCAAAAGTATTCAGAGTAAAAAATATTGAACGATTTCTGTTATTTAATCAGAAATGAATATTTTATTAAAAACTTAATAAACAAAAATATTAAAACAACATTTGGCTTAAGAAAAATTATTTGAGTTATTGTAAAAATATACTTTAAAAAATGGTAGGTTTTTAATTTCCTCCCTCTCCCGAATCTCACTTTTCCCAAATAAAAATAAATCATGAATATTATTCCAAATTGGAACTAAAAAAAGTTTGCATAAGATGTAAGGATAGAAATATTCGATTTTTAAACCAGAGAAACCTGAACGAGGAATGCTAAAGGGATTAGTCGTATTGTTATAAAAGTTACTGTCTGTAGTAAATGCTAATTTTATTTTATTTTTTTTCAATATCAATTGTTCCCTAAGGTTGAAATCCAAATTGGTTATTCCATTTGGATAAGCAAAATATTTTATATCAGTTTCTAACATCTCAGATAATTTTTTCACGGAATCATGTATTTCTTTTTCTGCATCATCATAGGTTTCATTATGCAAAATAGGATGATTCATCGTATGGGCACCCATTGTAAAAATACCTGAGTCATATAATTCGTATAACTGATCATTAGTTATATTGTATTTCTTTTTCACTTTTATGCTATATTTTTCTTTGATTGTGTTTATTATTTTTAATATATCTACTAATTTCATACATTTAAAAATAGATAAAATCTTATATTTTTTTATTTGTCTGTAATCACAATCCACTATCTCACAAATTGTTTCTTTTAACAATTTATCATTTAGATATTTTCTTATATAACGCAATTCTTGGAACCAATAATTAGATTCGTTACATATCACCTTTGGCGATACAAACAATGTTGCTGGAACGTTCATCTCTGCTAATATCGGAAATGCATTCTCATAAATAGTTCTATCTCCGTCATCAAAACAAATATGACAGCAATTATTAATTTTCTTGTTATCGTAGCAACACGATTCAATAGTTTCAATGGAAATAAAATTATATATTTTTTGAATAGTTTTTATAGTATTTCTAAAAAGAGGTTTAGAAGGAACAGAATGAAATACCAAAATTAAATTAGTTGATTTAAATGGGGTTAGCGGATACATATCTACGACTTCCCAAATTAACAATAATTAAATACCAATGCCAATAACAATATATTCTGTTTCTTTATAAAATACTACCTTACTCACCATATAATAAATTTTTGTAGATATTTTTAATCGCACTAAAATTATTCTCGATTTCTAAATCATCTAATTTCTTTTTGTATTTTTCATAATTTTCTAGTATATCTTCAACTTTTAACGTAAATTCATTTATGTCTCTATTCCTAAACAAATTTGTCCCCTTGGGTCTAGGAATAACGTCACTAACCACGGAGGGTATTTTAAAAAATAATGATTCACGGATAGATATTGCGTCACCATCTGTGTTTGTTGGTCTTACAAATAAATCGCTTGCCATGAGTATGGGATAAAATTGGTAAGGTTGAGTTACAAAAATGAAATTATTATCTATTCCATTATTAATTATTTTATTTTTCATTTTATTAAAATATTTATTATCTCCAATAACAGGTAGACAAAAAACAAAACCAATTTGAGGATTCTTTTTCTTAAGATTTGTACAAAGATCAATGCACATATCAATTCCATAAAGATCTTGGTTATTATAGAATTCAATTCTAAATCCATTTGAGGAAATTATGGGATGGTGATTATTGATAAAATCCCATATCTCAAACGGAATATCTTCGATATCTTTTTTCATTATGGTTGGAGGTAAAAATCCTGGAATTACTGTGATTTTTTTACTATTTATCCCAAGATTTATAAGTTTTTTCTCAATACTTGAATTAACAACAATAAAATGAGAAATATGTGTGAGCCCGAATTTTAATATTTTCTTTTTAAACCAATTAGTATTTTCAATATCATCTCTAAGGCTATGATATGTAATTACAATTTTATTACCATTGAATTTCAATAAATTTGAAAGCAGGAAAATTTTTATTATATTAAGACCCGAATTGTGAATGTGGACAATACCTTTCGTAAAATTTATAATTTTCGGCCATGTTTTTGCTTGTACATCATCAAATTTTTCGTTTTTACCCCAAAATTGTGCAATATCATAAACTGTAAACCGAAAATTGTTTTCCACTAACAATTTTGTTAGACGTTGAACGTGGATGGATACCCCTCCATATGGAGGAGGATAAGATCCAAATAAAGCGACTTTTATTTTTCTCTCTTTCATAATAATTATTTAATTAATATTTATATATACTATAATTTTTAATATGTCATACATTCAATCTCAAGAAATAATTTTATTTCTAAGAACTCCAAAAATTACTTTCCAGTTAAATAAATATGGCAAATAATAACTAATTTTTGACATTTGTTTTTTTGTAGATAAAACATCTTTTTTTTGAATCACTCTGCTAATCCTCCTTTTCGTACCTATGATATTAACACACCACATTTTATTATGTGTAACCCATTGATAAAGTGTAGTTAAATGAATTACATTTAAATCGCAAATTTTAAAGCACTCAAATAAACTCTCTTCAGAGAAAAAATTTATATGTGTCAATGGTTCACTTCTGTATTTCCACTCATTAAAACAACCAAGTGGCACTTCCACATATATAATCCCATTATCATTCAAATGTTTACAAATATTCTCTATTAATTTCTTTGGATCGGGAACATGCTCTAAAGTATGAAGTAAAAGTATAACATCAAATTTATCCATATTTTTTAAATCCGATAAATCTCTTCCTAAATATTCTATTCCGTAAGGTAAATCCCATTTTTCATAATCAAGAACACCACATTTGAACCTATTGTCAAAAAAGGATAAGTTATAACCTGAAGCACCACCATAATCTAATATTGTATATTTACTTTGTTGTGTGTAATCTAGATATTTTATAATTAGATTATAGATTCGATTAGCACGCTTATTCAAATTGGACGGGGGATTATTTTTTAGACGATACTTAACTTCCCCTAATTCATTAATAGTATCATACTTTATTTTCAAATCATTTTCGGATAATCTTGGATTTATAAAAATAAAGCCACAAGACTTACACAACATATATTCAAATACAAAATCATCTCGTTTTTTAACAATCCTTTCAAAAAGAATCCAGAGCCTTGTATAAGTGGCATCCATCAAGTTATTCTTTACATTCTCTCCAGGAAACATAACTGTATAATCCTTAAGTTTATAAATATCTTTTGAATCACATACAGGGCAATAATCTATTTTTATCATTATCTTCTCCATGCATTTAATGTAGCTAAACTTGACGAAATATAACTTTCAAAATCTTCATTACCTACATTTCCAGTTGTAATCATCTCAGTAAACTTTTTAAGTTCTCCAAAGTGTCCTTTGTCAAGGGAAAATCTCTTCCTAAATTGTTTTCTTCGCCCATTAGAAATAAATTCCAATTTTCGGAAATCTTTTAAGGATGCTACTGAACCGTCTGCAAAAAATTCGCACATCTCTTTTGAATAAGAATCATCGCCTTTATTTGTATATATAATTGTACCGATTGACCCGTCTTCAAATGAAAGGTTGATGATAAAATTATCGAGTTCATTTGGTTTTAATGAATTGCCGGAAATAATGTTCGTATTAATGTCAATAATCTTTGAACCAGTGATATAATAAAGAAAGTCGATAAAATGGCAAGCCTCGGAAATGATTCCACTCCCGCCTTGTTCATTATCATAAATCCAATGATCGCTAGGTATTTTTCCAGTATTTACTCTATAAAAACTTATCATTGGTCCAGTTCTATTTTGGAAGAAAGCCTTTAATTTCAAAGCTAGCGGTGCGTATCTTCTATTAAAACCTACCATCACAATTTTTTGGTATTTATTATAAGAGTCTACTATTTCCTTTAATTGTATTTCTGATACCGCAAGAGGTTTTTCTACAAACACATGTTTACCTGCTTTAAGAGATTCAACAGTTAACTTAGCATGATTAAAATTAGATGTAATAATTAAAACCGCATCAATTTTTTCATCGTTAAGTATTTTTTTATAATCGGTAGTATAAGAATCAAAATTAAATTTTTTTGCAGTAGACTCGGCTGACAAACCTGTAGCAGTCGCAAGACATCTAAGATTAATTGATTTTATTTTTTTTAATTTAGGTAAAAGTGTGCTAGTTGCAAAATTTCCAGCACCTATAACCCCCACATTAATAATTTTTAATTTTCCTGTGTAAAAATTTTCTTTTAGTTGATTTACATAAATATCTCTTTCATCGCACTCCTTTTGATATTTTATGAGTATACCCATAAAAAATTCATTTTTTCTCTCAATTAATTCATATGCCTTTTTAACTTCATCAATCACAAAACAATGAGAAACAACTTCATTCAACATCAATTTCTTTTTTTCTAATAATTCAACAAAAGCCTTCATATTTCTATTTTCGGTCCAACGTACAAATCCAATAGGATAATCATAACCCTTCTCCTCATAATTTCGATCATATCTTCCAGGACCATATGATCGAGAAACAATCACTTCCAATTCTTTTTTATAATAGATATCTCGTGGAATGTTCATTCCGACATTACCCACGACCACAATTCTACCATGGTCTCTTGCAATTTTTCCAGCAAATTCGATAGGATCGCTAGAAGAAGTTGCAGCAGTTATTAAAATCGCATCTGCACCATCTCCATTACATATTCCATAAACTATTTCCTCCAAATTTTTTGAATTTCTCAAAAAGACTTTATCTGCACCCTGTTTTAAAGCCAGATCAATCTTTTTTTGGTCAACATCGATACCAAAAATGTTACAACCAGCTGCTTTAAGCAATTGTACAGTTAATTGCCCTATTAAACCTAAACCTATTACAACAACATTTTCACCGAGTTTAACATCGGCGTTACGAATTCCTTGCAAGGCAATAGATCCAACGGTTGTAAAACAAGCATCCATACAATTGACATGAGGTGGTAATTTAACACACAAATTTCTCGGGACTGAAACATATTCAGAGTGAGATGCATAGCCTGCACCACCACACGCAACTTTATCACCTACCTTTAAATCCGTTATATCCATCCCTATCTTTATAATTTCACCAGCACAACTATAACCCAATGTTTCTGGTTTATCTAGTCTACTCATTGCTTGTCTATAAGCAGTTAGTATTCCATCTCTTTTTGCCCTATTGATTACTTTGCTTGCAAGATCTGGTCTTTCTTTCGCTTTTCCAATCAATGAATTCTTACCCAATTTTATGAGAGACAATTCTGTTCCACCACTAATTAAAGAATATGCGTTATGCACCAAAACTTCTTTATCTTTTAATGAAGGAATTGGAACTTCTGCAATTTCAACCTCGCCTGTTTTCATATTTAATTTGACTTGTTTCATTTTTAAATCACCCATTTATACTATTTAATTGGTCTAAAACTTTAGAAGACATAAACAAATCTCTGTAATAGCCAAAGGATTCTATTATGGTTGTTTTTATCTTTAAAAGATTGGTCATATCTAAGAAAAGTTTGTCATTAAGACGAACTGAAAATCTTCTTCTCGACATCTGTCTATATACTCCATATCCAAATATAATAAATTTTTTATCAAAATCTAAGCTAACAATCCCATTATTAAGGGGATAAAAAATAAGATATTTATTTTTTATATTGCAATAGCTTGATAGGGAATTTTCATATGTATTATCAATAATTCTTAACATATGTTTTTGAATAGTTTTTCCCTCCATTTAGCGGTAATATTGAATAACTAAGGCAATCGAGAATTTCTGATGTCATAAAAAGATCTTGATAATTATTAAGAGGTTCAATAGTTGAATGTTGAATATTTAGAATTTTTTTTAGATTATTGAAAAGTTTTTCATCAATTTCTTTTGACAATCTTCTTCTGGCAAATTGTCGATATGAACCATAACCAAATCTAAATAACTTATGTTTAAGGGGATAATCGCCTATTAATGCAGTTTTTAAACTTATAAGAGTTGAAAAAGGAAATGATCTCCAAGTATCTGTCTCCCATCTCCAAGCGATTTTATCAATATTTTCTTCTAAAATTTTTAAAGAGTTTTTCATATTAATTTTATATTTATCATTCCAAATAGATGAATATTTAAATAATGCATAGGCAAATGCATAAGCTCCTGATAGATAATAAGAAAAGAGTAAACCACTTTTACTCCAATCAAATTTTCCATTATTTTTTTGGGTAATTGCTAACCAGTTTGTTGCCCTTAATATTGCAGCATGAAGCCAATTTTCTTCAATTATTCTTTGTATTTTTATTAGATAATAAGTAGTTACTCCTTGATAATGAATGCATGGAACATAAAAATGATATGGATAAGGATATCCATTATCGCGTGTGGTATATGGGAAAGATCCATTATTAAATTGATAATAACAAACTCGATGAGCTGTTTTATACGATTCATTTATACATTTTTTATCATTAAATATTTTACCATATTGTGCGAGAAACGATCCGCATGCTGCGTTTACATTTAAACAATCTGAATAATTTTCTTCAGATTTTTTAAAATAACCAGGAAAATATTCTTGGGATAAAATATAATCTCTAGATTTTCTCAAGATTTCCTTTAAATTTGGGTTCTGGGTTTTCATATAGTACAATAAAAGAGTTTCAGCAACAAATGAAGTAGCTAAAGCTGAAGGTTTATTATAGAATGGATGTATCTCGTTCCATGATCCATCTTTATTTTGATTTGATATTAACCATTGTATCATTTTATCTATTTTTTCTTGATATTCTTCAAAACAGGTTCTAATCAGACCTCTACATATTTCAGCTGTAACCCTATTTCTTTTGATATGCAATATTGGATCAGAAAAATAAAGTCCATTTTTTTCTTCTGCAATGTATTCTAAGGAATTAACTAACAATTTATTGTAAATATATTCTTCATTCATTATTTAATCCTCTAATTGCCTTAATAATCTTTTGGATAATATATTTTCGTTGAAAATATTTTTCGACATATTTTCTACCGTTGTTTCCCATTTCTACCCTCATCCCCTTATTGTTATATAATTTAAGAATGTTTTCGGTTATATCTCCAACTGTATTATTTGAAAACAATCCCGCCTCAGATTTTTTTACTATTGATTTTATTTCATCTCCACCACACGCTATGAATGGTATACCACAACCCATATACTCATATATTTTTGTTGGAATTATATAATTTGTAGAATTCATTTTTTTTACTGGGGCTACTCCCATCATTGATTCAGAAATAAGTTTAGAAGTGTCTTCTCTGTTTTTAACACCTAGAAATTCAATGCTGTCTGTCAAATTTTCTTGTTTAATAAAAAATTTTAATTCTTCTGTTGAATCTCCGCCTCCGACTAAAGTCAGTTTCATATTTATTCCATATTCTTTTAAACTTTTAATTGCTAAAATCACCAACTGTAAATCTTGAACAGTACCAATATTTCCTGCATAAATAATTCGATTTATTTCAATTTCAGATGGTTTAAATTCATCGGTATCAACTCCATTAGGTATCCAAATAGTTTTATTTTTATTTAGATAATATTTTTTATTAATCTCGTTTTTTAATGCTTGAGTGGTAGTAAAAATTAAATCTGATTTTTTATAAGCAATTTTTTCAAGAAATTTACTTAAAAAGGATACAAAACTTTTTCTTTTAACAAATCCCATTTCAATTGCGCCTTCCACCCAATAATCTCTGATATCTAAAACATATTTCTTATGAAAAATAAGTTTAGAAATATAACCCGGTATAAATGTAAACAAAGGTGGTGAAGATGACATAACTATCTCATATTTCTTATTATTTATAATTAACCACCATGAGGCAAAAATAGAAAAAATGAGATAATAACCCACTCTTTCTAAAAATTTTATTTGTTCATTTTTTGGAGTAATTGTATAGAAATTTAATAATGTTACACCGTTATCAAATTTTTTTGATATTATTGTTTTTTTCTTCTTGAAGTTACCAATGGGAAAAGTTGGATGTGGGGCTAAAACAATTACATCCACACCATATTTATTAAGGTAATTACTTATATCATATATTCTAGAAGCGTTTCCAGAAATTTCTGGTTTATAATGCTGAGTAATAATTACTAATTTTAATCTTTCCAGTTAAATCACCTAAATAATTTCATTTAAATAGTTTTTCAAGGACATATCTGTTTTTTTATATCTTTCAATCAATTCGTTAAAAGTATTTAAAGTTGCTTTTTCTAATTTAAAGTTATCCCAAGGAAATTTTTTTCCAGTAATATTCATAAAGTCTTGTAAATGTATATATGTTGTGGTTTCTTTCTGATAAAAATAATTTTTTAACGGAACAAATAAATATGGATAAAAAAAACCATTTATATTAACATTGAAAAATGGAAAAACCGCTAAAGGAAATTCAATCAATTGATTTTGATTTTTTCCACATTTATAAATATTATTTTTATCTGGAAAATATGGAGATTTTGGTGAAAAAAAATGAAAATTTCTTCCAGGTTGAAATCCAGGTATAACAGATGAATCATAGCTAAAATTTAATTTTATTAAATGTGTTATAAAATTTTTTGGTATGTAAGCACCTGGGGCTCTAAAACCAAAACATGATTTTCGTGTAATTTTTTCTAAAAATTTTTTATTTTCTATAATAGATTCTAAAAATTGTATTTCATTCTTTCCATTATAAAAAAAATGAGTACTTGTATGGCAAGATATTTCATGAAACGGAAATATCTTCTTTTCACATTTCTCCTTGAAATACTCGACAAATTCATTGGTGACAAAACAGGTTATTTTTATTTTATTATTATTTAGTTTATCAAAAATATAATCAATTATTTTATTTGCTTTTTCTATATATTGATGAAAATTATTTCTATCGGTTTTAACCGGATCATAGATCTCCAAATCTAAAGTATAGTGATACATAATAGATCTTTTAATACTCGCTTTCATTAAAATCTAATTGTTTAATAATCTTTGCCGGATATCCTAAAGCTAATGATTTTGGGGGAATATCTCTATTGACTAGACTTCCGGCTCCAACGATAGCATGTTCACCAATTGTAACTCCACATAATATTATACAACCTGGTGGAATCCAAGCACCTTTTTTTATTATAACAGGTTTTACCTCTCTTGGATATAGTTTCGCTTTAATTAAATACGAATTAGTTGGATTTGAATGAGCAAATATCATTGAATGCATACCGATACTAACATAATCTTCAATGGTAATTAAATGTGGATACAAGAGATCAATTTCTGTATATGGTCCAATATAGACATGATTGCCAATTTTTACACCTCTTTTTCTATGTAATTTAACCGCTATTTCCGAACTAGGACATCTTTGGGCTAGATAATTTAAAAACCAACTTTTAAACAACCTTGTTTTTAACCTATATTTTCCAATTAATCCTTTATAATTATAGTAATCCATTAGTTCTTGTATATTTATTTTTTCGGGTTCCGTTATAGGTATATGTATGGGATTCTGTTCCATCCTACCTCACCTCACATTTTTTCTACTACTGTACATCTAAATTAATCACCTTTTCCCAATACTAAAATATTAAAACCAGATTTTTTCCACTTTTTATGATCTAAAAAGTTTCTCGTATCTATTAAGTTTTTATTCCTAAGAAGCAAAGAAAATGGATCGATATCTTGAAAAACATCATGATCTGTTACTAAAACAATACAGTCTACATTTTTTACAGCATCATTTATAGTTTTTGAATTATCAGTAAAACCTTTTACAAGAGGATCATAAAACCTAACATTGATTCCCTCGCTTTCAGCTATTTTTTTTATTTTGAATGAAGGGCTTTCTCTTGTATCATCGACGTTTCCCTTATAGGCTAAACCCAAGAGTGTTATGGTTGGATGTTCAATATCCTTCAGCATATCTTTTACTAATTTTACTACATGTCCAGGCATGGAATCATTAATTTCTCTGGCTAACGTAACTATTCTCGATCTACTGCTTTTTTCCGCTAAAAATAGCGGGTCCACTGCAATACAATGACCGCCAACACCTGGTCCGGGTTTGAGAATATTTACTCGAGGATGTCTGTTTGCAATTTCAATGGCTTTCCAAACATCGATTTCTAATTCTTCAGCCATTAATGAAAATTCATTAGCTAGTGCAATATTGATATCTCTGAAGGTATTTTCCATCAACTTCACAAATTCTGCGGTTTTTGTATATGTAAGATAAATATTGCCCTTCACAAAGGATGAATACAGCTGTTTAGTTTTTTTAGCAGATTCTTCGTCTAATCCTCCGATTATTCTATCGTTAAAAACCATCTCATGGAGAGTTTTTCCAGGAATTGCCCGTTCTGGACAATAGGCATAATAAAAGCATTTCTTGATATTCTTTCGTAAAATGGGAACTACTAGATTCTCAGAAGTCCCTGGTGGTACGGTTGATTCTAAAATGACCAGTTGTTCTTCTTTAATAAATTTAGCGATACTCTCTGATGCATTTCTTACTGCATTAAGATCAGCTAATTTCATCCCTTTTTCCAATGGGGTTGGTACGGCAATGATGTAAACATCCGAAGATTCTAAAGAAGAACTGGCAGTAAAATTGTTTTTTGCTTTTTGAAAAAGCTCAAAAAGACCAGGTTCCTTAAAAGGAAGTTCTCCCTTGTTAAGGTAATCAACAATTTTATAGTTTATATCAACCCCAATAACTTTATTCCCAGCATTGGCAAGTAATAAAGACGTCGGGAGACCGATATATCCAAGACCTAAGACACAAATTTTCATCATTTTACCTCTTTTACTATTTTGACAATTTTTTTACCTGCATCTCCGGAACCAAAAGGATTTATCCATTCTTTATTTTTTTTATACATTAGAGATACACAATCCACAATTTTTTCTGAATTAGTTCCAGCAAGAATATTGGCCTTTACATCCAGAGTTTCTGGCCGTTCTGTATTATCTCGAAGGGTAACACAAGGAATTCCAAGAATGCAGGTTTCTTCTTGAACGCCACCGGAATCAGTTAAGACGACCTTTGCGTTTTCTTCCAGTAGTAAAAAACCAAAAAAATCTAAAGGTTTTACCAGTTTTATTCCATCTGAACTAAGGTTAAACTCTTGCATTTTTTTCTGAGCGCGAGGATGAACAGGATAAATCACCGGAATGTTATATTTTTTATTAAGTTGTGTCAACCCCTCAAGAATTCCTTCAAAACGACTTTTATTATCTGAATTCTCTTGTCTGTGTATCGTAACTAAAAAATATCCTTTGCGTTGTAGTCCTAATTCTTTCAAAATATTTGATTTTTTTGTGGCAAGTTTTTGATTCTGAAATATAGCATCAACAATTGTATTACCTGTAACAAAAATCTTATCTTCCTGGATATTTTCCTTGATGAGATGTTGCTTTGATTTTTCGGTGGGTGCAAACAGAATATCAGCACAATGATCAGTTAAAACCCTGTTGATTTCTTCAGGCATGTTGCGGTCATAGCTACGAAGACCAGCTTCCACATGCCCAACTTTGATATGTAATTTAGCTGCTGCAAGAGCACCAGCAAGAACTGTATTAGTATCACCTTCAACTAAAACGATGTTAGGTTTCTCCTTCTGTAAAATTTTTTCCAACCCAATTAATATATTTCCTGTTTGTTCAGCATGAGAACCGGAACCAACATCAAGATTATATTTTGGTGTGGGTAATTCAAGTTGTTCAAAGAAAACACGATCCATATCATAAGAATAATGTTGACCGGTATGTAAAATGAAATAATCCAGATTTTGTTTTTCACATTCATGAATAATTGGTGACATCTTGATTATTTCAGGACGAGTACCAACTATTATTGAGACGGTCATAGTAATCTTCCAATTTTTACATCTGGATATGGGAATATGGTATTATTATATTTATTTACTCCTTTATTTATTCCTTTAATTAGAAAATTTTCAACACATATTCGATTTATAATTTATATGCTTTTATTTAGCTTATAATAGGACAGTATATTTTCCAGCATATTTTTTCTGAGAATGTATCTGTCCTCGTTTTAATGTTTCTCCTTATCGGAAGAGAACGATCGTCATTTGTTATGAGCAGATACTATTTCAATGAGCTATCTGGAGTCCTCCTGAACCAAACAAATATTTTTATATGATATATAGGAATATTTATATATCAAACAGAAGAATACTTAAATAATACTTAATTATAGTAGATATAAACAAATATTCATAATCCACCGAAAATACTCGTATCAAAATTACTCCACATAATATGATATTACAAATAACATTCTGTGTAAATTTTTACACAATTAAAATATATAAACATAAGGGGAAGGAAATCCATGGTAAAAAAGAATATTGGAACGAAAGGTATTGTCATCTACCTAGCAATAATATTGTTTTCAGGAGCATATATTTTTATGCCTTCAGTTCGTTCGAATTCAGACGATCCCTGGTGGAACACCAACTGGGCTTATCGGAAAGAAATAACCATTAATCATAATATGGTTCAATCTGATTTGACCAATTTTCCGGTGTTAATCAGTCTTGCTTCCGATTCCAATCTTCAGGCACATGCACAACCCGATGGCGACGATATC
>Ga0315277_10000459_pt1 | contig 65168 bp, 66 predicted proteins | sample YL17G05_15_MG_FD_203695 | JGI IMG/M metagenome (GOLD analysis project Ga0315277, IMG submission 203695) | Sediment microbial communities from Yellowstone Lake, YNP, Wyoming, USA - YL17G05_15 | ecosystem: Environmental > Aquatic > Freshwater > Lake > Sediment | place: USA: Wyoming | collected...
CTCCAACATCTTTCACAAAAGCATAGAAACCGACGAGGACGCTCCTGATGTTGTCTTGCTTACATTTGAAAACCGCTACACACCAATCATCACTTTCCATAGCAGACATCACTCTATCTTCGAATTTCTTACTATAAAACGCTAGCGCGCGCTTTGCGGGTGGACTAATACCTGGAAGGGTTTAGGCTTCTATCGGATTTGAAGCGCCGCACAGTGGAGATATCTCCCGAAAAGTCCACTCTTAGTCTGGATTTCCTACTTTCCCCACCATATAGAATTAATCAGGTGCTTAAAAGGACTGGTAGAAGTTAGTTCTATTCCAAATCCTTATTGAAAATTCATAAAACCTATCTTTGATTTGACGGCATAACTTGGTTTGGCAAAATTGGGAAATGTAATGAAAAGTAAGACCGTATTGGGAATACTGCTTCTTCTATCGATGGTTTTCTTGTTATATCCTTCAGTCACCAGCCTTATCGACATACAGAAAGCAATTGGTGAAGCATCTCGATATGGATATGGAGATGTTGATTTAGCGCTCATTAGTTCAAGAGATAACCTAGTCTTGCAGATAGTAGGGTTTGTTTTTCTCTACATTGTTTTGGCATTCGGATTTAACTTCATAAGATTTGAACAGCAACAAACTCTAACAGAGCCACAACAAGATAACCCTACTAGGTCACAGCAAATCATTGAAAAACCTAAACCAAAAACTCCTAGAGTTGTCAAACCATTAACCAATAAGACCAAAAACATGATTATCATCTTGTTCGCATCAGTCTTCATGCTAGTTTTTGTCTGGCAAGTTTTTGGCAATATGTCCGCTCTTGCAACAACATCAATTGATTCTACAATGTTTGTCATGGAACAAGCAGTCAAAGCAATAATTGCCTCTCTGTCAACTGGAATAATAGTCTACCTGATAGCCAAATATGTCACCGTAGAACATGACTAGGCATTTGTCAACGCGCTATGACTTTTCCGCAAAACCAAAAACTCGTTTAGAAGGACTGATAGAAGAATCCTCTAGTGCAAGTCTTTAAAATCGAATTCGACAAAGCGGATAACGTGGAAAAATGATTAGATGCCCTAATTGCAGGAAATAACTAACGAAGCCATCGAAGAAATGGAAATATGGTCATTTCATAGCAGATCGATCAAAAGGGGTATCATATGCTTCAACATAGCACTAAACAGTTTCTGTTTTTTCGTAATCTTCCTTTCCCATGCTGTACCCCAAGAATCTCTACCGTATATAATTCAATTAGTTAATAGTACTTAGTAATGAACTATTAGTCAGTGCTATACTACGTACATTACTATACTATTTTTGTAAGCCAAAAGAACTTCTGTTTGACCTTCCCCACTGCTTTCTTTTCTTGTTTGAAAGTGGTTATCTGTGAACCTAGAGCATAAATTCGCCAGCCATACATATGCAGATAATCAGCACTCGATTGTCTAGGTCGGTAACTGAAAAAGGCTATTTTCCACCTGTATTTTGCAAAATAGGGTCGCTTTACTATATTCTTATCAAGCCATTCTTGGGATAGTGTATATTTGACCTGCTTTTCGCTGAGATTCTTACATTCAACTACCGTTCTCAATTTCTCTATTACAATGTCTGGGCGTTTGTTTTGATAGCATGGGTAAGTATTGTCGAAAGGAATGTGGTCATGGGGAATTTTCATAACACTCAAAGCATCGCTAACTGCTTTCTCCATGAGAAGACCCTTAATGTCATTCTCATTGAGACTTTTACCCTGAGCGAAACGTTCAAACTCTAATTGAGCAATTTCGCACTCTTTGGACTGCAAGCCTCGTTTCCGACAACATACACAACACATACCCTTACCGCAAGCCGAATTCTGTTCAAAGGCTACCCTAGTCCACTCTTTCCCGCATACTGCACACATGTAATCAAAAATATCCATTGCACTCTTTCATAGGTTAAGGTGTGGATATGTGTGTTATGAACGCGGAATAAGTCACAGAATGCTCAAAAAGGGGCGGGTATGCCTGTCTTTCTCGATGTGGTATAGGGAAGTCAGAAATCAATCACGCTGATTAACAGTAAGTGTTAGGCTAAAACCCCCCTGCCCCTTTTGATTTTCTCCTTTCGAAAGTGTTTTCCAATTTTCGGTTTTCAGAGACATCTTTTCTGGAATCCTAACAAAAACCGTTTCGAAAACTCTTCTTACGCCTCATATAAGACCATCTGGAAACCACGGGAAAAAAGCCGACATTCACGAAAAATCTGTGGAGAATTTTCCGTCGCCGACCCGCCTATGTGCAATCGTGTCCGTCTGTCTTCTTTGTTTCTTGTCTGTTTAGGACTCGGCTTATGCCGATGCGCTGTATAATAGAGGGTGGAAGTCATGTTTAAGTGTTGCCGCAGAACTGGACATCTGCACTCTTAGTTAATATATCCACAGCAATGACCACTTACTAGTCCCCCACCACTTACGCCACGGAAAGGGTCGTTTCTCTGGCAGTCCGCCCTAGCATGATGTGAATCTGAAGTGCGGATGCTACACTTTTCCAAAAGCGCAGTCTAAGTTGTTGGGGCACCGCATTGCGGGCATTTGAAATATCGATTTGCGTCATATCTTGAAGTGCAATGAGTACAGTTTATGAAGTTTGTTTCATTTGCTGTTGGGATGACTTTCTCGAAACTCATCGTCAAATTAATGACACCCGAACCAAAACCATAACTAGACACAACATGGGTTTCTTGCTTGAAAATATAGCCATATTTTTCAGCAGCCGTTTGCACGGATTCTATATGTTTGCTTATTCCGTCAGCACTTTGAACGACATCCTGAATAATGACCTGTCTTCTGCCTTGCTCCAATGCGTCTTTGAATTGTTGCCCAAAATATACGTTGGTTGCACAGTCCAGACATAGGTTCTTTCCCTTTAATTCGGGTACTTGTATACAATGTTTCGTATTGCTCATGAATACTTTGGCAAAATCTAGGTAGCCCTTTCTCTTGATTTGGTTATTCCAATAAGTATGGCACTCGAAAAAGTTAAGTCCCTTTCCGCATTTTGCACAGTTGGTCATGTATGGTTACCTCTGTTCGCATTTGATAAATTGAAGAAAAGGAATTATGTCTTATGAATTGCAAATCTATTCGTCTTAATGTTGAAATGTGAAGAATAGCAAAACAAAAAAAAGAGGAATCTGCGAGTCTGGTCTTTATGCTTATGTCATTGAGTCTCATAGGCTAACCAAACTTGACCCTTTCCATTCTTTCGCTCTCTGGTTCGAGTTTTTCAAGCAATTCAAGCCAGTTGGCAGGTTTGGTTCTCTTCAATAGTCCTTTCTGTTTGCAAGCGTCTTCCATTAGTGCCCTAAGAACTTCCAAGACAGTATCGAGTGTCTTTTGAACGTCTGATTGTGTACTCAGAGCAACTGGAAACAGTTTCAGAACGTTTGAAACTTTTATGAAGTCTTTTCGCAGTTCGGCATCATGGATGTAAGTGTCGTCCGAAGCGGGTATGCTCTTCCCGACCATTAACTTTGCAGACCACGAAGAAATACCCAGTTCCGCACAAGTTCGCAAGAACAATTTCCTTCCAGTATGCCAGCGAAAGAGTCCGTGATTCACTATTCCCGCGCGCTTTTGAAGACCCTTGAAGATTTTCTGTATCCCGTGAACAGTCAAGTGACCGCTTCGCTTGCTCTGGAATAGGAATTTGTTTGACTTGTCTAGGGTGTTGAAATACTTGTCTAGTATTGTCTTGAATTCTGCGCTAATGAAACTCCTTGCTACCACTTGCTCCTTCTTCGTGTTGATTAGAATCGGAATTGGACAGTCGCCTTGAACGTCAAAGGTTGACCACTCTAATAGAGCAACATCCCCAATTCGTAAACCCATCAAAAAGACTTCTAAGAGAACTTGCTCTCTCAAGTTTGCGGTCTTAGCCATTTCCTGAATTTCGCCAATACTTGTTCTATGGTCACGAGTTGTTGCGACGGTTTGATACATATGCAAACTCTTTTTGTATTTTGGTTCTATGCCAAAGTGTTTCAAGAACTGAATCGGACTGTTGACCAAGTTTCTGCATGTGTTTTGTCCGTGACCTTGGTCTTTCAGCCATACATAGAACTTGTCAATGATTCTCCCAGTTTCTTCATTGGTTTTGCCGAGTAGGGTCTCAATTCCATGACCATAGAACGTTTCGAATTTTCGGATTCCAGAGATGTAGCATTTTCTCGTGTATTTGCTCGGAATTGCACTTAGCCAGTCTTCGACTTTTCCCATATCCACGTATTTTCACCTTCTGGGAAAAGCCTTTTATGAAGCCCAGATTCAGAGCGGAAATATCCACTCCTAGTGGACTATTCTCCCGCCAAGTTCCATTTCTGTTTTTTAATGACCGTAATGATTTGAAAACTGCATAAATCAATAGCAATCTATAATTAACGGTGATAACGGAAAAAGCCATATGAAGAATCATGTGGAAGAATGGGGCGGAACTCCTTATCCTGAAATGATACGAAACCTTCCAGAAATCGACATCAAATTAGAAGGGATACGAGGCTGGCTTCTTCAGAGCAAAGACAAACAGATTGTGTTTTTCGACATACAACCTGTTGGTGAGATACCTCCCCACTCCCATTGCGATCAATGGGGTCTAGTTGTGGAAGGTGAGATGCGCTTGAACATTGGTGGCAAGTCCAAGGTTTATCGAAAAGGTGATCGGTACTTCATCCCAGAAGGAGTTGTGCATTCTGCCACTTTTCTAACAAGGGTAAATGCAATAGACGTCTTTGACGACCCTAAACGATACAAAATAAAAGGAGAACGAATCGAGGAATAAAATCATGCACGCACTTCAAAAAATGTCGTGCAGACTGCCAAATCTATAGTACAAATTCCCATTATAGACAATAGTTGGCGATATCTCCCGCATCTTTCCCTTTTTTCTTGTTTTGATTATTCTAGGGCTTTCCGCTTGCTCGTGGAATGTCTCTTTCTGGTTGTGTTTCTGCTGTCAGCTGCTATGGTTTTAGCGTAGATTTGGTTGTTCAGCATTACAAAGAATGGGTTGTTGTGCCTTTCTACGTAGTTGTTTCAGGGTACAATGAATATAGCAAGGAGCAGGAGTATGCTTGTTTCCGTTCTCCCAAAAGAGGTGATGAGAAATACGCGAGACGCGTTCTCGGCAGATTCGACAGACTAAGGGAGACCGTTCCAAAGGTCAAGTTCTTTGAGTTTGGAGAAAGTGACAGAAGGAAGATAGCTTCGCCTTGCGTTTTCGTTACTTTAACTTATGATCCTTCAGTATGCAGCATAGAAGATAGCTGGCTTAGTGCGGGCAGAGATTTCAATCGTTGGATAACGGGGCTTCGGAAACGCTTTGGAAAAATCGGGGTGGCGCGCACGTTTGAGGCTCACGAATCAGGCTATTGTCATATTCATGCTTGGCTCTATTTCAGGGAGCGTTCTTGGCGTGGTTTCCGATGGGATGGCTGGAAGAATGGAAAGCGCGTCATAACGTACAGGGCTGACAAGGTGGAATTGTTCAAGGCGGGCTGGAAAGGCGGTTTTGCAGACATTCTGCTAATGAACAGCTCAAGGGCAGGCTCCGACTATTTGGCAAAATACCTTTCCAAGAGCTGTGACATTAAGTCTCAAGACGGCAAGGTTGTTAAGACGTTGGCTCTTTCTTGGTTCTTCCGCAAACGGTCTTTCAGCATATCAGGCCACCTAGCAAAACTGTACAGCGACTTGATTAAACAACTTAATAGTAATTCAAACTTGACTTGCGACGTTATCATTGGGTTCAGCGAAGAGGTCGTGTTCTGTGGTGTTGCAGAATGGAGCCTTTACGGCTTTGTCAAAGGCTTCGTTGACGGATGGGAAGACCATTGGCAAAAGATTCCCATAAACCGATTAGTCGAGCTTGAAGATTCAGGTCGTCTCGAGAAAAGATAACTTCTAGCGCACGTTGTTCATATCAGAGCATTTATCATGTTCATGACTTCAGAATGTCTTTGCTCTTCGATTGCCATTATCCTCTTTATTAGAAACGTCTTCCACTTCTCTTTCTCCTTGTAGAAGTGGACGAAAACGACAAAGAAACCGTTCTTCTTGTAGATCTTATCCCTGTACTCGTAATCAAATCTGTCTGAACCACAGACTTCTATGAAAATGCCCAGCTTTGGAATGTGAAAGTCGGGTGTCCAGACTCTCGGTCTATCTTTTTCATCATAGACAAAGACCGGAGATTCGTACTTCCATTGAAAGCCAAGCTTATCCAAGTACTCTGCAACTTCCCTTTCTGAATCCTTCATATCAGGATAAGAAGCCAACCACTGCACCGTTCCCGAATACAACTGTGTCTATGTACCTATTATCAATTGCTAGAACTCAATCTGAAGCCCACTTCAGGAATGCACGAGGCTCTCTGCTTGACTACGCTGCGAGTAATCTTTCAACCTGATCTAGGCGAGGTGTTTTGGCAAACGGCCTTGGCTCGGATCGTTGGGAGTTTGGCGAAGCCAAACGAGCGCTAGACATGCATCATGCTCATTCTTTCTTGTGTTGGGGGTGTATCAGTAGAGGGGGAATGTCGAAAAAGTCAACCTACGGCGCAGGGGGGACCACGAACGTGGTGGGTTCCCTGCGTGACAGCGACACAAGAAACGTAACCACCATCACACCATTTCATCAGCTCGCCGCGTGTGTAGGAGGTCTGGAACCTCGCAGGATGTATTAGAGCACAGATCGCAAAGAGATTACAAAGAACACTGGGCAAACAGCTAAAGGTTCCGGAAGCGTTGTTTTCTAGTATCTTTGTTTGAATCTGGAGTTTGCGTTTAGAGGAGTTCAAAAATGGAGCTATGATCTTTTTGTGTTCCTGTGTTTCAATTTTACAAGAGTGGCAAGGATTGACGATGTTGATTATTGACATGCTATAGGAAAAGTGAGAGCAAGATCGCAGAATAGCTGCAAAATAACCATGAAAAACGTCCATGATCTTTTTCTAAGCTTAACTACTGTTTCAGATTCAGTTTTGATCAATGTTCCTTAGAACAATGGAGTGTTTGATGCATTGGCTGGCTGCGCGATGGAAAATGAGGGAGGTGAGAAGGCAAGTAGAGAATGCCCTGAATGTCATAACAAGAGAATTTGGAAACACGGAGTAAGGGAAACGAAAAATGGTTCAGTTCAGAGATTTGTTTGTAGGGAATGTGGATACAGGTTTAGCGAATCGTCAGTTTTATCAGCTCATTGCAACAATAACGGTAAGCGTCAAGTATGCGCTGTCTTGACGGAAGCGAGAAACTTGACCGCAGTAGAGCCGCAAAAGAATGGGCTTGCGGGAGCCACAAAGCAACTAACTGATGTCGGAGTCGAAGTCACTAAATACCTAGGACATCTCCAAAGAGAGAACAGAAGCAAAAACACGCTCAATAGCTATGAGACATATCTCGGCATGTTGACAAAAATCGGAGCAGACTTGTTTAATCCTGAGTCAGTTAAAGAAAAGATAGCAAAGCAAGAATCCTGGCAGGATAACACAAAGAGGATGGCTGCAGCTGTCTACAAAGGCTTTGCCTCATTCAATGGAATCGCATTCAGGTCTCCTAGATACAGAATAAGTCCGAAGATACCTTTCATTCCATCAGAAGCTCAGATAGATGCCTTGATTGTCGGTTCTCCTAGAAGATTGGCTGCTTTGCTTCAACTCTTGAAAGAAACCGGTATCAGAGTAGGTGAAGCACTTTCGCTGAAATGGTCAGAGCTTGACTTTGAGAACAAAAGATTCACTATGAACACCACAGAGAAAGCTGGAATGCCTCGACAAAAACCGTTGTCCGACAAGCTGGCAAGCACGCTTAGTGGATTGCCTAGGAAGAACGAGAGACTGTTTGGAAAGGCGAACTACAAGTACATGGAACTGCAGTTTCTCAATGTGCGAAAAAGACTTGCAACCAAGCTTCAAGACGAAAAACTCAACGAAATACACTTCCACACTCTACGACATTGGAGAGCTTCAAAAGAATTCAGTAAGACAAGGAGTCTTCCTCACGTCATGGAATTGCTTGGCCACAAGAATCTGGACAGTGTAATGGTTTACACACATCTGGTAGACACCCAAAGCGATGAATACTACTCAGCAGTTGCCAAGACTACTGAAGAAGCGAAGAAGCTATCAGAGAATGGCTTTGAATACGTCTGCACTACACCTGAAAACATAATGCTGTTCAGAAAGCAAAAATAGGGTGTAAACTCCGAAAATCACAGTGTGAATTCCCATTTGCACCATGCATCTTTAGGGTGCTCGTCTGGCGGACAAACCAAGCAGTTCACGTCTACTTTTGGGTTGAGAGTCTTCGCGAAATTCTTCAGGTATCCAAAGCGTACCTTCTTGCATGGAAACTCGCCCAAACCCTTGCCCAACCTAGCCTCCTGTGTTCTACAACGGTCAATACTCAGAGCAACATGCCTGTCGCTTACTTCAATTGCCTTGAAAGGCTGGTCCAAAGCCCAACTAGACTTGCGCAAGAGACCCATAATCACAGGAACACTAGGATTTTCGCCGACCTTGAACATTCGTTGCAGACTCTTAGCTTCGATAGCAGCCATGCTCTCCCAGACGCCTGCATCAATCTCAGTCGCAGCCTCAGTTCCGAAACGCTTTTCAATCCCCAGAAAGTAAAGCCCATCCACTCTCCACAGGTTCCTGATCTGCTGGAAAAAGAAGTCAAGCAACTGCTCCGGAGACATCTTTGAAAGCATTTCCCTGTCTTCGCGGCTTCCAGGCGGATACTCGGTCACTCGTTATCACCGACGGTAAGCTAGACTAGAGCAATCTTTTAAATCTAACCGAGAACTAGACACAACCCAAAGGCGCGTACGCTTGCTGGAGCACCTGCTCGAATCAATCATCCTAGGAATAATACAGGGCATAGCCGAGTGGCTCCCGATCTCGAGCACTGCACACCTCAAAATAGTTGAGCATTTCTTAGGCTTCACAGCCACACCGCTATTCAACGTAACCTTACACGTCGGAACACTAGCCGTGGTCGTATTCTACTTCAGGAAAGAAGTCAAAAAAATCCTCTCAGCCCTAGTGCATCTAGACTTCAAATCAGAACACGGCCAACTCATACCGCTCATAATCGTTGCAACCATCCCCACAGCAATAGTCGGCTTGCTTTACGTGACATTCCTCGAAGACACTCTGCAGACGATCTTGGCGATCGGAGCAACTTTCCTCGTGGGCGCAACGATAGTCTACGCTTCAAAAATTGGAAAAGAAAATACAGACACCATAACCTACACGACAGCGCTCATCATGGGCGCAGCTCAAGGCGTAGCAATCTTCCCGGGACTTTCAAGGAGCGGAATAACGATCTCAAGTGCCCTGTTACTCGGGTTGAAAAGGGAGAAAGCATTCAAATTCTCCTTCCTACTCTCGATCCCAGCCATACTCGGAGACCTAGTCGTGGAGGCCTACAGACAGCGCGGTCAACTAACCCCGCAAGGAATAGGTTCAATAGAACTTCTGGTCGGAGTAGTCATAGCGATGATTGCAGGTTACATCGCCATAAAACTTGTCTCAAAAATAGTGGCAAGCAAGAAATTCCAGTACTTCGCATTCTACACATGGCTGTTAGGGACAACGCTGATAGTTCTGGCTCTAACAGGCTTATAGCCACTTAGGCTTGGCAGAGAGAAGCTCCGTCAGAAACACGGCAAACTCTTCATTCTTCTTGTAGACTTCAACAATCTCCTCGTTAACGACCACATTGAAGCCTTTTTTGAGCACTTGCGAAATCTGTTCGGCCACACCTGCGTTCTTCCCGCCATCCTTTAACCTTTCACAGAGCAATGCACAAACGTCAGTGAATTTTCTTCGAACCTGTACAACCCACCGCCCATCTTCCACATAAGGTCCAGCAACCGTGCCCGACCCGTCTTGATGTTTCAACAAGAATCTTTCGCATTCGATTTCTTTCTCAAGCGGCGGACCCAAATGCTTCTTAACCCGTGGAATGCAGCAATGTCCAAGTTCAAAGACAAACATGTTGATAGTCTTTTCATCACTCCAAGCAATACCTCTCAGAAGCGAAAAATCGTTCAGCTCAACAAGTTTATGCAGAGAACGAAGAGACTTGTAAAGCTGCCCCCACAAAATGTCCGGAACCGCATTAACCACTCCGAAAGTGACAAAGACAACCGCAGAGCCGCGCTCCTTCAGCGCATTCCTCAGTTTCGCCGCAGACAAGGGCGTGGTCTCTCTAGGATAGAAGAACGCAAGACTCGGACTCTTCAAGAATACTCGCGCCGCCGCTGTGAAGATGTCAAGTTTCTGCGACTGAACCGCCGAAGCAACATTCCGCCCCTTATCCACCGGATCAACTACCACGAGCGGCTCATCAAACAGGAGAGGCAGTTCGTTCTCTCTTTCCGCATAGTAATCTTCAATATCGACAACGATTCGACCTTGATGCCTTGCAAACTCTTCCAATGTGTCTGCGAATGACTTGTAGTGCAAAATGAGAAGTTCGCATAGGTATCCGCTGAACCCGCCCACCTTGATTTCGGCACCATAAACGCCTATGCCCTTCATGAACCTCTTCAGCAAGCGCACTTCACCCAGCAGCTTGCCACTCAAGCGTTTCTTCACATAATCAGTGTGAAAAGGCGTCCGATCCGTGGCACTCAACCATTCGCCACGCTCAACATCATAACATGGAACGATGTTCACGCGAGTGCCATCAACAAACGCTTCAAGATACGGATGCTCAGCAAACCGCTCAACCTGCTTAGAACCAGCCATAGCCTTTCGAGCGATCTCCAAGCAAACTTTGCCAAGCGAATCTCGCGGAATGGTCTTGGGCACACGCATGAAAATGTCAATGTCAGGCTCGCCTGAAATCCAAGTGTCCTTCGCAACTGAGCCCTCTGTCCGCACAACCGCCTTGACTCCGGCATGTCTTGTCGCAGAAACCACTTTTGCCTCCAGCCTAGCGGCCAGAGCCAGCATTTCCTTCTCGTCCTTGGCACTAGGCGTGACGCGTTTCAGAACGGCCTCGCAGACTTCAACTAATCTCGCTTCTGACATCTTAGACTTGTCTCACTATGTGTTCTTGGGACAGAATTCTCTCAGAGTTGTGTAAATGGGACCGTTTGGCGTCAAATCACTCTTCTTGAGCCTCAGGCACTGTGCACGAACAATTCCAAAATCGCAATCCACGTTCTTCGTGATGAACTCGGCAAGCGCATCCTTGTTCCTTCCTGACCTCACGCGACCGATCGTGAGATGTGGACTGAAACCTTTCGGATCAGGAGCGAAACCCAAGTCACGCAGTCTAGGCTCCAACTGGGCGAAAATGTTGCGCAGTTGATCGGCTCCCTCAGTCATCCCTGCCCACACGACTCTCGGATAGCGCACGTCTGGAAAAGCGCCTATTCCATGAACTCTAACATCAAACGGCACGAACTGAACATTCTTCATCTCTTCAAACACGCGATCAACGGTGCCGACTGCAATGTCTCCTAAGAAACGCAGAGTAATGTGTATGTTCTTCGGCTCAACAGCCTTCACATCTGCACCTGTTCCGACGATGAGACGCTGCGCGTCCGCCAGCTTCTTCAAAACCGATTCGCTGTCTAGATCGAAGGCTATAAAACTCCTGATCCCTTGATACAAACCTGACCCTTCGATTAGCTCTCACGCCTTTCAATCATAAATGCTTTTATCGAAAAACAACATGGCAACAGCCAAAGCTGTATCGGCAAAGTTGCTGCCAGCTCACCGCCCAGTGTTCGCAACATCTACGAGCATGTAACCTTAGACTGAAAACAGAGAATAAACAACGTTTTTAACACAAGCCGCCATTAAGAACGTGTTGAACAGAAGGTGAAAACTATGTTCACCAGCAAGCTTGTCATAGGCGTTGCAGGCATGGCAGGATCAGGGAAATCCATAGTCGCAACCGTCGCAAAGGGAAAAGGCTATGACATCATCGTAATGGGAGACGAAGTCCGCGAAGAGTCCAAAAGAAGAAAACTGGAACCGACACCTGAAAACCTAGGCAACATAATGCTCGAACTCAGAAAAACCGAAGGAGAGGCCGTCATTGCCAAACGCTGCATCCCAAAAATAGAGAAAACACCGAAACAGAAAGTCATCGTCGATGGAATAAGAAGCCTGAGCGAAGTCGAGGAATTCAAGAAAAAGTTCCCACGCTTCAAATTGATCGCAGTTCACTCCTCTCCGGAAACCCGCTTCAAACGAGTCCACAACCGAAAGAGAAGCGACGATTCAGGCGACTGGAAAACCTTCCGAGAAAGAGACCTGAGGGAACTCAGCGTCGGGCTGGGTAATGCGATAGCCATGGCTGAACACATGATAGTTAACGAAGGAGAACTTGAGATCACTAGAACGAAGGTGAAGGGAGTCCTAGGGAAGGTTGAGCAAGCATGGAACAAGTGAGGGTACACGTTGAGGCTGAAGTAAACCCAACGGAATCTGAGGCCAAGGTAAGACGGGCTGTTGAAAACGTTCTCGGCAGCATCCCCCTGCAGGCCAAGCCTCAACACAAGGGCAGCCTTCTGATCGGCGACGCAAAAGGAACAGAGGCTCTGACGAAGCTGTACAACATCCTCCGTCGAGAACGCATCCGCGCCGCTGCCCGCAAGTCTCTGCTCGAAGGACGGGACGCAAGAAGCCTAAGTTTCTCCTTGAACAAGCAAGTTGCATACGCTGGCCAAGTGTCTTTTTCGACTGAGAATGCAGAATCTCCGTTAGGACCCATAAAAGTTCGGATAGAGTGCGGAAACCCGCGAGAACTGATCAACTGGCTTACTCAAGGAATCCAATGACCGGTGCCAAAGTTGCAGGACAAGGCCACAATCACCCAGAAGGGGGCAGTACTGCTCGGAAAAAGCGTTGCCTGCGATGCATTCGACGAAACACGCCCAATCAGAGTGGTAACCCATGCCCACGCAGACCACATGATCGGACTCAACCAAAGCCTCAGAACGTGCGAAAAGACTCTCATGACTCCGGCCACTAGAGACCTGATTGCTGTTCTGCGCGGACCGCTCCTTCTGATGGGCGGCTCTGTAGAAACGCTGGATTACGGCAAGACCATTCGCCACGGAGAAGAGCAGATAACATTCTTCCGAGCCGACCATATTTTGGGCGCTGCTCAGGTTCTTGTTAAAGATGCCCAAGGAACGAGAATCGTCTTCACCGGAGACTTCAGACTTGACGACACTCCAGTCTTAGACTCAGACGTTCTAGTGATGGAAGCCACGTACGGAAATCCTGCTTGCAGACGTTCTTTTCACCAAGACATACAGAACCTTCTCGTCTCCAAAGTGGAGGAAGGATTGAAGCGTGGTTCAGTCTATGTTTTCGGTTATCATGGCAAACTCCAAGAAGTCATGCAGATTCTCCACGACGTCGGCATAAAAGCACCTTTCATCATGCCTGAAAGAGTCTTCCACGTTTCCCATGTCTGCGAGCAACACGGTATGCGTTTCGGGCGACTGCTGCTTTCAGAAGAACGAGAAGCCAAAGAACTACTGGAAAGGAACCTGCCGTGCATAGCGTTCTATCACATGAACTCAAAAGGCAAGGTGGGACTTGGGCGTTTCCACATAGTCATAAGCGGCTTGGAGTTCAGTCAACCGTGCCGCCAAGTCAGGGACAAGGAGTACGTTATAGCTTTGAGCGACCACTCAGACTTTGACGGCCTCATCGAATATATCAGGCGGTCGAAGCCAAAACTCGTGATCACTGACAACTATCGCGAAGGCCATGCTGAGATGTTGGCAAGAGAAATCCAGAGGCGATACGGCATAACTGCCAAGGCGCTCCCAGACAACATGGAATCTTAGTATTTTGTTCTATTTGTTTCTTCTATTTCCCAAATCTTATTGTGGAATTCGGATTTAGATTCCGAATTCATACGACTTATATAAAAAGAAACCGAACATTCCCCGTGCGGTACCCATATTGGCTCCTCCAATACAGCCAGAGTTCTTTGTACTACTGGGTGTAGACCTTTTTCTAGCGGTAAGTCTGCTGACGTGTTTGCTGGAAAGGCATTTTCCATGGCAACTGCCATATCTCTACCAGCTGGCAGCTCTGGCAGGCTTCGGACAACTGCTCGTAAGCAGGGAATTCCTGACGTTCTTCGACCAATACATGCGCTTCTGGTATAGCGTGATATACATGGCTGTAGCCCTAGCAAACATAGTCGCAGTCAACGTCTACCTCGGCATCATGAAGAAACTGGTCAGCTATGCAAAGGTCATCTCGCTCACAGTGACCACTCCGGCGATGTTCATAGCAGCCTTTTTCGTAGCCAACTACGCAGACGGTGCAGCCAGCCCGCTGGTCATAATGCCGCAGATGTCTTGGGAAGCCACCTTCATAGCAATCGTTGCCCTAGACACGATGGTAGTAGGACTAGGCGCCTACGTCTTCTTCAAGCCAAAATGGTGGTACATCGGACTGGGAGCGGGAGCATCAATAGCAGGCGCATGCGTCTACGCAGCTCTGAAACCAACATGGGGGGAGGCGGTCTTCATAGTCTCAGCCATAGGCCTTGCAATAGCATGCATCCTCGTTCTGGGGGTCAGCATCTACGTTCTGGCGAGGATATGGAAAGACACTCTGAGAGAGAAAAAGGAAGGAAGGAGGTGAAACAGTAAAATGAACATAAACGGTAAGAAAAGTCTAAAGATAGTAACATTGCTGGTCACATCACTGCTGATAGCAACAGTAAGTGCATCAACGTACTACAGCATGTACATGCATTCACACGACATAGGCGTCGACACCGGTAACAAACTATTCTTCAACCAAGGAACAGATTGGCCTGCTGGATCGACGATGGGCTCAGGCAACCAGACAGTGACCTTGAGCGGATTAAAAGGAATGAACGGCACAGCAACGATAGTCGGAGACCCTGTGAGGATTTACAATAATGACACGTCTTCACATTCGATAAATCTCAAACGGGAGTCATGGAACGGAAACGCGGAAGCCCAACTGAATTACATAAACGTAACAGTCTATAACGCAGTCTCAGGTGGAACTAAACAGGGGCAGACAATATATCTTGTTCCAGGCGGATCTGGACAAGTGACAGAAACAGGATCATTAACCATCGATTCAGGGCAGAAATGGCGCGTCGAATGGACCATCTACTGGAAGACGACAGCAACAACACAGACAGTCAACGTTGACCTCAGACTGGACATAGGTTAGCAAAACACTAAACCCTCTTTCCTTTATCCCATTGTTCTAATTTTTTTAAAAAACTAGTTTTCCACGCCTACAGTGTTCCTCATGAACATTGAGCTGTAAACCGCAGCGCCAGCCACTCCAATGAGGATCGCCGCGAGGAGAAGAGCGACTATCAGTGTTTTTCTCTTGTTTCTTCTGATTGCGCCGAAAAGAACTGTCTTAGCTATTGCCAGAGCTAGAACGAATTCCAAATCCAGTTTTCCTCAGTATGTTCTAGAATTTAGTTTCGCGATTGCAAAAAAAGAGTTATGAATTCAAGATGTATATTTCAAATAAAGCTGCTACCAAGCGGAGAATCAATTCCGTCTGGTCCGGCGACTCCGTCAGGGCTTAGAGATTGGAAGGCTTTTTATCCCTACAACAGGAATACTTAGCAAAGATGGTGGTAGAGTAAATGAGGAAATCCTCACTTGTTTCAGGTTTCTACAAGCTTGATTCGAAAGAACGTCTAAAGATCGTCAAAGAGTTTGCTGATCTGTCCGATGAAGAAGCCGCCTTATTGCAGAATGTTGGTTCCCTGTCCATGGACTTAGCTGATCGTATGATAGAAAATGTTGTCGGTGCAATTCCTATTCCACTTGGCATCGCTGCCAACTTCCACATAAACAAGCGCGACTACTTGATTCCGATGGCCATCGAGGAGCCTTCCGTCGTAGCAGCTGCAAGTTACGCGGCAAAGATGGTTCGTGATGGCGGAGGTTTCTTCACAAGCAGCACGGCGCCAGTAATGATTGGCCAAATACAGACCGTTGGCATAAAAGACCCTTACTCGGCGAAGATGCGCGTAATACAGGCGAAAGAAGAGATTCTGAGGAAGGCAAACGATCAAGACCCAGTGCTCGTCTCTGTTGGTGGAGGAGCCAAGGACCTTGACGCCAAAGTGATCAATACGACGGAAGGCCTAATGTTAATTACCGAGTTGCATGTGGATTGCCGCGATGCCATGGGTGCTAACGCGGTTAACACGATGGCGGAAGCGGTAGCGCCAATAATCGAACGTGTAACAGGCGGTCGAGTTTATCTGCGGATTATTTCGAATTTGGCTACGAAACGTTTGGTGAGAGCGTTCTGCGTCGTGCCGAAGGAATCGATTGGGGGAAAGGAGGTTGTGGATGGTATTGTGAATGCTTCGGCTTTTGCAGCTGCCGACCCGTACCGTGCGGCTACGCACAACAAGGGCATTATGAACGGCATAATTGCGGTCATCGTGGCGACCTGCAATGATCACCGTGCCATCGAGGCTGGCGGTCACGCGTACGCTGTTAAGAACGGGCAGTATACGACATTGTCGACGTGGGAGAGGAATGCAGACGGCGATCTTGTCGGTTCGATTGAGCTACCGATGGCTGTGGGTCTGATAGGCGGCGCCATGAGAACGCATCCAACTGCCAAGGTTGCTATGAAGATACTCGGAGTGAAGACCGCCAACGAGTTCGGTGAGGTTTTGGCAGCTGTTGGCTTGGCGCAGAACCTAGGCGCGTTAAGAGCATTGGCCAGTGAAGGCATACAGCGAGGCCACATGACTCTTCACGCGAAGAACATAGCCGTGGCTGCGGGCGCAACGGACGAACTGATTGACAAAGTAGCGGAAGAGATGGTCAAGGAACGCAAGATCCGCATGGACAGGGCGAAAGAACTTATTGAACAGCATAAGGCAGCGGGAAAAGTCTAAAAGGCGGGCAATTCGCTTCTAGACACGTGAAACTCAAATGAAACTCATCCTCGGTCCTGCCTCGCAACAGCTCGGAGAAAGAATAGCTCAGCTTTTGAATGCACAAACCGTGCCAGTGGTTGAGAAGACATTCCCAGACGGGGAATCTTACACGCGCTTGGAAGGGCAAGCGCAGGACGAAGAGGTTGTCATCGTCCAGACGACAAGCTCCCAACAGAACACGAGACTCATGCAACTGGCATTCATGGCGGACGCAGCGAAGAGAAATGGCGCAAAGAAGGTGACGGCTGTTGTGCCTTATCTGGCCTACGCTCGCCAAGACAAAATCTTCCTGCCCGGAGAAGCAATAAGCATAGACACGGTCTCAAGAATGCTACATGCCGCGGGTGTTGGCAGACTGATTACTGTGAACATCCATCAAGCCAACGTGCTTGACAGGTTTCCGTTTCCAGCGAAAACGGTTTCAGCGATACCGCTCTTGGCCGAGCATTTCAAAAAGATGGGTTTCGAGAAGGCTTTTGCACTGGCACCAGACAAGGGCGCAATGCACATTGCCGAAGAAGCGAAAGCCGTCTTGGGCGGGGAATGCGGCTATTTGGAAAAGCATAGAGACAGATACAGCGGCCAGATCAGCATGGAAACGAAGAAGCTTGATGTCAAAGGAAAAACCGCGATAGTTTTTGACGACATAATCAGCACTGGAGGCACAATTGTCGCGGCAGCCCAGATACTGAAGGAGTTTGGTGCAGAGAAAGTCTATGCGGCCTGCGTCCACCCACTCTTGGTAGGAGACGCTGAAAAGAGGATTCTGGAGGCAGGCGTGTCGGAAATAGTGGGCACAGACAGCGTGCCCGGCCCTGCCAGCAAGGTCTCCGTTGCACCCCTCATAGCCAGAGAATTGGCCAAGTAACAGGGAGCGTACGTGTGGCCAAGCTTTTCTTCCTCGTTTCGGGCGAGCATGAAACTCTTCCAACCGCAGAGCTGCAAGCGATACTGGAAGCTGAAGGCTATCCTTACAGGAGTGTCGAGAAGCTTGACCATGTCCTGAAGCTTGAAGCAGATCTAACATGTATTGGACACATAAAACGCAGAGCAGCGTTCACTCGTCTTTGTGCACTCGAACTTTTCACAAGTAAGGCGGAAGAAACAGCCATTGAAAACTCGTTGCTCTCAACCGACTTGAAAAAGTTCTTGAAAGAGGAAGAAAGCTTTGCAGTGCGAATCAAACGCATCAAGGAGTACGCTTCAAAAAGCGATGTAATGAATCTTGAGAGAAAAATCGGCAACATAGTGAAGGAGAAAACCAAGGCAAAAGTGAACCTGAGAAATCCTGACAAAACCTTCACAGGAATCTTGACGAGCAACAGCCTAGTCTTCGGGCTGAAGCTTGTTGAGATGCCAGCCAAGCCCTTCGTCGAGAGACGCCCTCGAAAGAAACCTTTCTTTCATCCTTCGGCCATGTCAGCGAAACTCACACGGTGCATGGTAAACCTAGCCAGACCCAAGGCAGGAGAGCTGGTTCTGGACCCTTTCTGCGGCACAGGCAGCACACTCATCGAGGCTGCCCTGATCGGTTGCCGCGTTGTAGGCTTTGACGTCCAGCGTCGTATGACCAGAGGGGCTGATAGGAATCTGAAGCATTTCGGCATTAAATCTGAAGGAGTACTGATGGCGGATGCGCGGTGCCCTCCGATAGTGGAGGTTGACTGTGTCGTGACTGATCCGCCCTATGGCAAGTCAACGATAACCTTGAAGCGGAGCACACGCCAGATCGTTGAAGAAATGCTGATTGCTGTAGGCGAAAGACTTGGTTCCAGTCGTCGCGTCTGCATTGCCGCACCCAAAACCTTGAACATTGCACATCTCGCCGCGACTTTGGGCTATAAGCATTTAGAGTCCTACTTTGTATATGTGCACAGAAGCCTCACTCGAGAAGTGGCAGTGTTTGAAAAAGCGTGATACTATGAGCATGCAAATCATTTTCCTTGGAACAAGTGGAAGCGTTCCAACTCCGAAAAGGAGTCTGCCCGCCATGGTCATACGGAGAGAAGGCGAGCAGGTAATGTTCGACTGTGGGGAGGGCGTTCAGAGGCAGATGATAAAAGCGAGAGTAGGCTTCCACAAGAAGATGAAGGTTTTTGTTACGCACATGCATGGCGACCATGTTCTGGGTTTGCCAGGTCTGTTGCAGACGATGGCTCTGCTTGGTCGAGAGAAAAGGCTTGGCATCTACGGGCCTGTCGGAATCAGACAGTTTTTGGAGTGCATCAAAGAAACAGTTCAGTTCGGTTTGACGTTCCCTGTCGAGATCCACGAGATTAAGGAAGCGGGAATTGTCTGCGAAGATGAGGAATACACCGTAGAGGCTATGCTTGCAGATCATGTTATCCCGGCATTGGCGTATGCTCTGAACGAGAAGCCAAGACCAGGCAGGTTCCACCCGAACAAAGCGAAGACCATGGGCATTCCTGAAGGCCCGTTGTGGTCGAAGCTTCAACACGGTCAGCAAGTAAGGCTGCCTAACGGACGAGTTGTGAGACCTGACGAAGTTATGGAACAGGCGAGGCGCGGAAGAAAAATAGTCTACACAGGCGACACAAGACCCTTCAAGGAACTTGCAAGGTTCGCGGCTGGGGCAGACTTGTTGATTCATGATGCGACGTTGGACGATGATATGGCTGAGAGAGCAATAGAAGACGGCCATTCGACACCTGCTCAGGCTGCAGGAACCGCCAAAAGGGCAAAAGTGAAACTGTTGGTGCTTACACACATCAGTGCAAGGTACGACGACACGCGAACGTTGTTGGAGCATGCGAAAGACATTTTTAAGGAGACAATCGTTGCTGAAGACTTCATGAAGATGGAGATCCCGCTCTCTCCGAATATTAGAAAAGTCAAATCAGTAGTCGCTTCAGCATCTGCATGCTTTCATTAACATGCTCAACGGATTCTACCATGACTGTCCGGTGATATGGCGTCTTCCTTAGCTGGTTTGCCATCATTTTCCAGTCAATCGAACCGTGACCGATTCCCAGATGCTGGTCGATTTTGCCGTTGTTGTCGTGCGCGTGGATGTGCACAATACGGTCTTGAAGTTCCGCCATGAATGCGCTCAATTGTCCATTGATGTGAGCGTGTCCAGTGTCTAAAACCAAGCCCACATCCTCACCTATTTCGTCGTAGAACCGTCTAAAGTCATCAACGGTCTTCATGACGAACGGTTCAATCACATTTTCCACAGCAGCCTCAACGCCGTGGTCGCGGGCAAACGCCACCAGAGGGCGAATCTGTTTGATGTTTCTCAACCAGTCTTCTCCGGGGTAGAACATGCTGATGCCTGTCTTCATTCCAGGGTGGAAGATCCACAACTGGCACTCTAGGGTACTGGCGTTGATGATGGATTGTTTCAACCTTTTCAGTGTAGCGGTCAGCATTGGCTTCGAAGGGTGGGATATGTTTATGCCAGCGAATGGAGCATGCACCGTGTATTTGATGCCATGAGTCTCGGCGATGCCTTTCAGTGCGGAAACGCGTCGCTTGTTCAGTGTGTGCAGACCGTCGTCAACGATTTCTATGTACCGTGTCTTTGTTCTTGGGATTTCAACTGTCATCTTGACGAAGGGTTCGCTTAGACAATGGAGCATAGATACACCGATTTCTGGTCTGGCCATACACTGTCTCCACCCGTGAGAGTGTAGAGTTCGACCTTCGAGTTTATAACTCTGTTTCGTTCTTAGAGCAGAAACCAGACCACGAAAGGCTTGGCTATCCTCCAGCATGTCTAGATAGTGCTGGGAGTAGCTTTTGTTTGAATTGCGGTGATCATTTCCCGTTTTGAGACGATATTCTTAGTCAGATTCTGAATATGTATCACTACTTATAATTCAGAATGAACCTTCATACAAGTTAAATGCTGTATCGTAAGAAATCATATTGACCGCGGTGTCAGGGAATATAGTAACATGATTCGAAGCGCAGCTTTGAACCTAGTCCAAAAGATGAAACACAACACATCAGGTTTCGCTTCGTAGGCCGAGATGTCGAGGTGACATATATGAAACTACGTAGGAAGACCGTTATTATTGTTGGCATGACAATCACAATCCTCATCGGATCTCTATTCCTTGCCGCACAATCAATTAGTTCACAAAGCGTTAGTAATACAGAGAACAAAGAGACCCGTCAAGATGTTGAGCGACTGCAGAGCGTCTTGTCGCAGGAAATCTCTGACTTGAACGCTACGGCTTTAGATTATGCCGCATGGGACGACACATATACCTTCATTCAAGATCACAACATCAATTATGTCAATGCGAACATGATGGATGCGACCTTTGTCAACCTAAGACTCAGCACCATGGTTTTTTTCAACTCATCTAGCCAAATTGTCTATGGAAAAGCGTTCAGTTTGATCAACGCTACAGAAATGCCATTACCGTCTAGCTTCAAAGAACGTCTTGGCAATGACAGTCTTCTGCAACATAGCAGTCCAGAGAGTAGCTTGGCCGGGTTGGTTCTTCTTCCTGAAGGCCCGATGCTGATTGCCTCACGACCTATCTTGACTAGTGAACGGCAAGGACCGATTCGTGGAACTCTGAGTATCGGACGATTCTTGGACTCAGCAGAGATAACATATCTGAATCAAGCTACACACAGGCCGATTGTCGTGCAGACGGTTGACAGCCGCGAAATGCCTTCTGATTTTCTGAAGGCCAATTCGTCTCTCTCAAAAGAATCCTCGATCTTTGTGCAACCTTTGACCGAGAAAACGATTGCAGGATATGCATTGATTGAAGACATCTACGGCAATCCGAGCCTTGTGCTCCGTGTGGAAGCGCCAAGAGATCTCTATGCTCAAGCACAAGCAAGTATTCTTTATCTCGTTCTGTCGCTTGCACTTGTTGGCGTTACATTCGGCGGTTTGACCGTAATGCTCTTGGAAAAATTCGTGCTTTCACGCCTGTCCAAACTCACCAAAAACGTTGCCCAGATAAGCGAAACTCACAATTTTGCCGCACGCGTCTCAATATCAGGAAAAGACGAGTTGTCTGGTTTGGCCAGAGAAATCAATGGTATGCTTGAGGAATTAACACATGCGGAGGAAACTACCCGTCAAAGTGACACCCGACTTCGTCAAGTAACTGAAAACATGACCGATGTAGTAGGTCTCACCGATGTCAATGGCGTCTACAAGTACGTGAGTCCGTCAGTTAGACGAACGTTGGGTTATGAACCTAGTGATTTGCTAGGCAAGTCGGTTTTTGATCTCATGCATCCGGATGATATCGATAAAGCAAGAAAGACCGTACAGGACTCTATAAAAACCCTAGTTCGGGGAAGAATAGAGGCACGATGCAAACATGTTGATGGTCACTATGTTTGGATGGAAGGTGCCGGCGATTTCATTGTTGATGAAAATGGTGAACCAGTTGGAACGGTTTTCAGCCTAAGAGACACAACTGAACGCAAGCAGATAGAAAGCAAACTCAAGGATTCTGAGGAAAGACTCAGTAGCCTAATTGAGCTCGCGCCAGACGCGATTTACGTTAATGATCTCGAAGGCACTTTCACAGACGGAAACAAACAGGCTGAAAACGTGACTGGTTACGCGAAAGAGGAGCTTGTTGGAAAGAATTTCTTCACCGCAGGCCTTCTCCCTGAGAAGTACGTTCCCAAGGCCATAGAAATGCTCCAAAAGAACGCCAGCGGACAGAAGGCCGGACCAGAAGAGTTTGAATTAACTAGAAAAGATGGCAGCACGATTACGGTCGAGATTTCAGCCATCCCTGTGGAGAGAGGCGGAAAAGTAGAGATTCTTGGCATTGCCAGAGACATAACAGAGCGCAGGAAAATTGAGAATGCGTTACGGGACAACGAAGAAAAATATCGGCTCCTCTTTGATAATGTGAACGATGTGGTTTTCTCATATGACAACGAGTTCAAGCTTTCAAACGTCTCGCCCTCTGTTGAAAAGGCGCTGGGATATAGACCTGAGGAACTAGTCGGAAAGCCAGTCCAAGAACTAGGTCTCATGGCTCCAGAGTCCATGGAAATCGCTCTGGCCAACGCAATGCAAGCACTATCAGGCAAGCGCGTGGGTTCGATCGCGTACGAGTTCATTAAGAAAGATGGGAGCCGTGCCTTCGGCGAGGTCAACAGTTCGCCGTTGATACGTGATGGTAAAGTAGCTGGTGTAATTGCCGTTGCGAGGGACATAACTGAGCGAAAGGAAATGGAGGACCGGATAAAAGAATCTGAGGAGAAGTTCCGAGGTATTACAGAAAGAAGCTTCGACATCATAGTCACTGTAGATCTTGACGGGGTGATTACCTACATATCACCTGCGTTGGAGAAGATTACGCCCTACCGAACTGCAGACCTCTTGGGAAAACCCTTCCAGAATCTCTTCGCAACATCCAAACTGCCCAATGTGCTTGAAGTTTTCAGTGAGATATCGCAAGGAAAAAGTGTCCAAGGGCTTGAGGTTGAAACCCTTCGAAAAGACGGCTCTTCTGGCCTATTCGAGGTTAATGTGTCTCCAATTATGGTTGAAGGAAAAATCGTCGGGATACAAGCGATCGCCAGAGACATTACCGAAAGAAAAAGAATAGAGAACAGACTCGAACAAACCAATAAAAAACTCCAAACACTGCTTCAAACGGCTAGAGAAGGTATTATCACCGCAGATCCATTAGACAACCTTACTTTTGCAAACAAAGCGTTTGCTGATATTCTGGGATATACGGAAGAGGAACTCTTTAATTTGAATTTGCGGAAGCTTCTCGATGAGCAAGGACTAAGGCGAATTGTGGAAGAAACGGAGTCAAGGAAAACGGGAAAGGTAAGTCGCTATGAACTCGTTCTCTATCCCAAAGATAAAAAGCCACGGATTGTCCAAGTGACAGCTTCGCCTCTATGGAACGAAGACGGAAGTTTTGCAGGCTCCATGGGCATCATGATGGATGTTACTGAACACAAAAAGATAGAAGAAGCATTGCGAGAATCAGAAGAAAAAATGCGGAACATACTTCAATCGTCTCCCGACGCCATCAGTGCCACGGACTTGACGGGAAACATCGTCGATTGTAACCAAGCAACTCTCGCCATAACTGGCTATTCTACGAAAACCGATCTGATAGGAAAAAATGTCATTACATTCGTCGCGGAAAGAGACCGTAAAAGAGTCAAACAAGACATTCTGAGAACAGCAGAACAAGACTGGATGAAAGATGTTGAATACACTTTTCTAAAAAAGAATGGAAGCGAATATCCAGTAGAAGTTTCTGCAAGCGTTGTACGCGACGCTTCAGGCGAACCCAAGTATTTTGTGGCCATATTCAAGGACATAACTGAACGGAAGGAAATGCAGAGAAAACTGGAAGAGTATTCCCAGCAACTGGAAAACCTTGTCGAGAAAAGAACCCGCCAGTTGAGGGAAGCGCAAGAGCAGCTGATTAGATCTGAAAGGCTCGCGGCCATCGGTCAAGTAGCTGCAATGGTAGGCCACGACCTGCGGAACCCGTTGACAGGCATAAAAGGCGCAGCATACTACCTGAGAACTAAGCTCGGCCCGGCGGCGGACCACAACATAGTGGAAATGGTGGAGCTTATCGAAAAAGACGTGCAGTACTCCAACAAGATCATAACCGATCTCCTAGACTACTCAAGAGAAATAAGGTTGGAGTTGACTGAAACCACGCCGATGGTGATCGTCAGTGAATCCCTTTCGCTGATTGGCATTCCGAAGAACGTCCAAGCGCTGAACCTAACGCAGAATGAACCGAAAATCAAGATTGACTCTGAAAAGATGAAGAGAGTCTTTGCGAATCTTGTCAAGAACGCAGTAGACGCCATGCCAAATGGCGGAAAACTCACAATAACAAGCCGAAAAATCGACGCAAGAGTGGAGATAACATTTGCTGACAATGGACAGGGCATGACGCAGGAGGTTATGCAGAAAATTTGGACGCCGTTCTTTACCACAAAGGCAAAGGGAATGGGACTGGGGCTGCCTGTCTGCAAACGCATCGTAGAAGCCCACAAAGGCAGCATCAGCGTCAACAGCAAGGTCAACAAAGGAACAACATTTACCATAACCATTCCCATCGAACCACAACTTCAAGGAGGTGAAAAAATATGGGTGAACGTGCCAGAATCCTTGTCGTCGACGACGACGAAAGCATAAGAAAAGTGCTGGAAACCGTACTCAAAGAGAACGGATACGAAGTAGACACAGCAGACTCTGGGAAAGACGCCATTGAAAAAACCAAAACCAGATTCTACAACCTAGGTCTGTTCGATATCCGCCTTCCAGACATCGAAGGGCCTGCACTACTCGCAAAGATCAGAGACACGATACCGAGAATGCGCAAAATAATCATCACCGGCTACCCCTCGCTCCAGAATGCAGTAGAAGCCCTCAACAAGGGTGCAGACGCTTACGTAATGAAACCCTTTGACATGGACAAGATTCTCGAGACAATCAAGGAGCAGTTGAAGAAGCAGGAAGAAGAAAAGAAATACAGCCAACAGAAAGTTGCGGAATTCATTGAGACAAGGGTCAAGGAGCTAGAGGAGGAGAAGCCAGTAACGCCCAAGAAGCCAATTTGAAGAAGAGTTCTCGCGACAGAATCTGCTGTCAGGCTTCTCGCCATTTTGATTTCAGTGCCACTGCGACGATGGAAACGAACAACGTCACGGTAAGTATCAGCCATCGGACGATCAGCACTTCTTGCGGCAGTTCCAGAAACCCAGAATAAACTCGAATCAGACTCGCGGCGTTGGACGTTGGGAAGATCATGGCAACCCAGCTGTAGGCTCCGAGCAATTCCTCAGGGTAGTAGACAGGCGGAATGAAGAGCAAGCCTATGCCCAGAATGTTGGACAGATTGCTCAGCGTGTACGTATTAGCTTTCTGCAGATAAGTGGATATTATGAAGCCGACACCGCTCAGAACTGCCCAGCACAAAAGCACTGAGACAATGACCCAGCCCACCGAAAACAGTGGAATGAATCCCTGCCACAAGGCGATCAGCAAGAAGAACAGCATACCCAGCGATGAGAACACCAGAGGCGCAATTGCCACTCCCATCGCGTACGAAACAGGGTGAACAGGCATGGCGACGATCATCTCTCTAATCTTCACGTACCTGTCCCATGTGATGTCCTGTATAGCCGCTGACAAACCTATGAAACTGACGGCACCGATCATCGCACCGATCAGACCATAGCTCATTTTCCCTCCGAAGACCAGGATGAAGAAAAGAGGCATGGCGCTAATCAATCCCATGAGGATCAGCATTGATGGTTGCCTCTTCAGATCCGGAATGGATTTCAGCGACGCGATTATGAACGCATCTCTAACGACTTTCAGGTTCAATTCTCCTCACTTCTCCCGACAAGTTTCACGAATACGTCTTCCAGCGTGACCATTGCAGCTTCAGCTTTAACTCCTTTCTTCAACGCGGCTCCCACAAGCTCCAGCGCTTCGCTTTCATTCTTGACGTAGACTATCTGCTTATTTCCGAGCCTTATGCTGTGATTAGTGTTTTGCAATTGATTGGGTTCATGTGAGTTGTTTTCCATGATCACGCGGAACTTGTCCTTTGTCAAGCTCTTGATCTCTTCAAGCGTTCCATTAGCCACGATCTGACCCTTGTTGATTATCACGAGCCTGTCTGAGAGAATCTCAGCCTCCTCCATTATGTGAGTGGTCAAGAGGATCGTTTTGCCTTGCTCCACGAGCTCTCTGAGCACAGCCCAGACATCTCTCCGAGCCACAGCGTCCAGACCACTTGTGGGTTCATCAAGCATCAGCACATCTGCATTGGAAGCCAATGCCAAGGCGATTATCGCACGTTTCTTTTCGCCACCTGAAAGTGAACCGCAAACACGGTCTCTCAGGTCCCAAAGCCCAACTGCCTTCAGCGCCTTTGCAGACGCTGCTTCAGTCTCATGTTTGGACATGCCGCGCAGTCGCGAGAAGTAGTAAGAGTATTCCCATGGTGTGAAATTGGCGTAAGCCATCACGTCCTGAGGGACGACGGCTATGTGCTTCCGAACCTCGTCAGCCTCGGTGACCACGTCGTGTCCCAAGACTCGTACCTCTCCCTTTGTGGGCATGAGTTGCGTGGATATTATCCTCAGAAAAGTGGTTTTTCCAGCGCCATTAGGCCCGAGAAGCGTGAACAGTTCGCCTCTGTTTATCGAGAGATCGACACTTTTGAGTGCTTCAATTGTCTCTTTGCCTTCGTAGACTTTGACCAGACCTGCGGTTCTTACGGCTTCTTCCATCTGCTACGTCTCCTACGTCATTTTTTCAGGGGGTGCTGTGAGTTTGGCGTTTGGGTGGACCGATAACGAGTTAGAGTATCTTATTCGCCCTTTAATGTGGCAGCCTTCGCCGATGATCACGTCTTTTCCAAAAACGTCGTCACAGCAAACGTTGACGAGCTGCACGGAACCCGTCGCTTCTATAGCTGTCGTATAGAGTCTTCCCCTGCGGAAGAGCTGGTTCAAGAGGCCGAAAACTAACAATCCCCGTGCCTTCGTGACACTTACATTCACGGCGCTTATGCCATTCTGCACGTTGGATTCCGATCTACCCAATTCCGCCTCAAAACTCTTCGTACTGACCTTCCCCGCAATCTCGAAACCGCCACGAAAATCGACTCTGTTTCCTGCACTCACATCTCCTCTGACTCCGAGAAAGCCAACCACGCGAAGCGTGTCATCCAGCTTCGCGGCGTTTCCAATTCTCAACGATCCACTGCTTCTCGTTTGAAAGCCATCCAACCTTCCACGTACGTTCAGACTTCCTGAAACGGTGAGTGTGTGTATGTTTGCGTTACCATCAATCGTTGTGGAGCCTGAGAAGGCGGCATTCTGAGCGGTCAAGTCGCCTCCAACATCGATGCTTCCGGCACTGGAAACCTCGTCAACCTTTATGCCGCCGGGGAGTCTTCCGCTTCCAGCAATCTTGATTCTCCCGGGAGAAACGTGACCCGACCCCGCGATCGTGATGTCGCCAAGCCCGTTGACATGAATTTTTCCTGCGCCGCTCACTCGCGAAGTTGGCAATACCTTGTCCGATGATATTTCTTCCGCGTTGTGTTCTCCAGTCATCATTTCTCTTCCTAGTCCAAGCTTCCAGCAGTCTTGAGCAGATCGCGGATTTCGATGAGCAGTTTTTTCATTTCTTTGAGCTTCTTCCCAGCTTCCAGCGCAAGGTCCTCATCGGACAGCTTTTCGTATTTTCCATCGGTCATCGGCTTGCTCCTCCTATTCCTGTGCTGCCTTCAGCAAGTCTCTGATCTCCTTGAGCACATCGACAACGTCGTCTATTTCTTCCAGTGTTGCCCGTTGATGTTCGCGCAACCGATCCAGTTTTCCTTCTGCCATGGGCAACGCACTTTCGGTTGCTTCGCTGCCGATGGCTATGCCTATTACGGCCAGAAGGCCGGCTACGATGAGGGCGAGTAGAGCTATGAGTCCTGCAATGATGGAGTTGAGGTTCTGGTAAACTGAGAAGTACATTGATAGCGCAGGCACTCCGAAGCCTATGAGCACTATACACAAGGCGGTCAGTATTGAGGTTCGATACATTATCTCTTCATCTCCTTTCTCTTTCGAAACATGCTCTGAATGCTTCTAGGGGTCAGAACGAATTCAAAATCGGAAGGGGCGTAGTATTTTATGGATGGAAGTCCTTCCACTTTCTTTTCCTCTCTTATTTCTTTAACTAAACCGGTTTTCTTCAAGCCGTCGAGGTGCAGATAGGCCAGCGGGTAAGGAAGCCCGAGTTCTTTGGCCAGCGAGTAGACGTTCTTGGGTTCAGTGTTCAGGGAAGCGATCATTTTGAGGCGTATGGGGTTTGCCAGTGCTTTCAACGTTTTCACCATGTCCGTGCTTTCAGTTTCATTCAACAGGCCATCCCCAACGGCAGGCAGTATATAACAAATTTGTTATATATAAGTTTTTTCTGATATATCCTCTAGAAGCGGCTTCTTCCACTCAGACGATCAAAACGGGCAAAAAGTGAAGGAAAACCAACGCTCACGGTTGTCCTGAACTGCACGTTGCGGAAGTCAGCCGCAATCTCTACGAATTCGCGCAGGGTTCCGTGAGCGAAACCCGACGTAGGCATGCCGTATCGGACGCCGTTGCACATTGAATCAACGTAGACGAACAGCGTGTTCCCGCCAAAGTCGTATGTTGCCAGATTTGCACTCCCATATTTTGGTGTGTCGAGAACTCTGAATGGCCAGAGTTGGCAGGCTTTCGGTTTCATGTGTTGCAGTCCGCAAGCATGGATGTTTGCGAAGTTGCAGAGGAAGGCACAAGAACCGTCAGGCTTCTTGCCAATGTACAGTTTGTCGATGCCTGAAGCGGTTTTCTCGGCGCCGTAGGTTTTCACGATTCGCAACCATTCGGGAAAGTTCAGGACTACGCTGTAGAGCTTGCAGCATTCTCCGCACATGGTGCATTTCCAGTCGGCAACGCGGCGCCACGGGACGAATTGCATGTTCGGGCTTCACTCTGAAGAAGCAAAAGAATGAAGGCTTCTTATAAAATCACTTGCAGAAAGGTTTCAGTTTGTCCACGGTTTCTTTCGGAAGCGGTATTGCTTTTCCTGCTTGCTTGTCAGCTGCTACGACGACCACGTAGCCAGACGACAGCAAGTTTCCACTCTCTTCGTTGAGTACTTTGAAGGCGTATTTCACGGATTTCTCTTTGAGCTCCTCAACCCTGATTTCTACCTGAACAAGATCATTGAACCTTGCCGGTTTTATGTATTGGCAGAAGGCTTCGACTCTTGGAAACCACAGTCCCTTTCGGGCGCTGTCGTCGAATGTGAAGCCTAAGCTTCTGTAAAATTCTTCTTCAGCTTTTTCGAAGAATCTGAAATAGTTGGAGTAATGCACGACCTGAGCAGCGTCAGTGTCCGCCCAAGTTACGCGGAAGGAGGTTTTGAAGGCAGTCGAACCCAATGTCTGTCACTTTGTCAGGGTTTCTTGTACAGGTACAACGTGTGGGAAGGGTAGCCCAGTGTCTCGTTTTCGCAGAAGTTCTCAACCTTCTCAGGTTTCCAGCCGACTACCTCGTAGTCGTGCGAGACAACGCGAGCGCCGCGCTTCAGTTCAGCGTCAAGTTTGGGTCTTACTTTTTCATTGGCGCTTGTGGTCAAATACAGGAAGACAACGTCTGCCGAGGCCAAGTCTACGCTGAACATGTCGCCATTGACTATGGTTATTCGGTCTTGGAGGTTTTTCTCATAAACGGTTGCCAGCGCCCTCTTGACGAGGTCTTCGCGGAGCTCGACACCTACGGCCCTTGCACAAAATTCCTTGACAGCCATGACAACTGTTCGACCGTCACCTGAACCTAGGTCGAAGAAAATCTCGCCTGCCCTCAGTTCCGCCAAGGTGAGCATGCGCTGGACCACTTGAGGCGGACTTGGAACATAAGGCGCAATATACGTTCAATGAACCTCCGCTAAGCTGGGATTTTCTGGTTTAACCAATGGCTTAGCGGTATTAAACATTTCCCACGTTTTTAGGACACGTAGGTTGACCGGTTTTGGGGAGCACTTTCAGGTGTTGTTGGTTTGCGCGACTCGCCACACTTTACGCAGCTCTGAGCACAGATCTCAAGATACTTCGCTTCATCCCCAGAAGACACGGCATCAGCCGCCTTGCTACAGAGCTCGCTCGGCTCCTGACAGCCTGCGCTCTTGCAGAGCTTTGAGATGTGCATACAGATTTCCTTGACATCCTTGGGATCGAGGACAGCTCGATTAGTGCGAACAAGCAGACAGACTTCACGTGCCAAGACGCATGTTTGAACGTATTTGACTCGTTCAAGAATCTCGTCGCGGAGTTTCTTTCGGCTTATTTCCAAGCTTGTCTCCTCCCATCGCTGGGCTAGAGCGCCTACGCACAGTTATCTTGCCAGTAATTTAAGAGTTATCATAAATCTCTAATGGCTGGCCAATTGCTGCTCTTGGACAGCATTGACAGAAATCATCTTATTGTCGTGACAGTTAATGAAAAGCGGCAGGTGTTGAAGGAAACGTTTCCGTTTGGCATAAGAAGTGAAGCGGTGAAGCCTTTCTCGGCAGTTTGGCTGAGCCACCTGCTTGTCGAAATATTCCTGCTGATGCATCCGGCACTGGTTCCGGTGTTTAGGAAAGAGTTCACGCTGACCATCTTTCAGGCTGGCCTTCTCATAACCATTCCTAGCCTGTGTCGCCTTGCGATAGTGTTGCCTACAGGAATCTTCGCAGACAAGTACGGTTCACGCCCTTTCATAGTCCTGAGTCTCTTGGTGAGCGGGCTTTCCGCATTGTTGCTCAGCCAGTCAACAGAAATGCTTGTGCTCCTGATTTCTCTGTCGCTAATAATGATCTCCGTCACGCTATATCACCCGCCCGGAATGAGCGTCATAGGCAAGCTATTCCCAAACCAGTCCGAACGGAGCGCAGCCATAGGGCTGCATGGAGCCTCAGGGTGCATCGGACAATCAGTAGGAACCATTTCACTCGGTCTTCTGCTTGCACAATATGGGTGGCGGTACTGTTACCTGCTTTTCTCAATTCCCTTGCTTACCTGGGCTGTTCTCTTGGCGAGAATGAAGATACCACAGCTTTCCAAATCACCGAGACCCCGCACAGACGAAAGCGAGTTAAAGAACGATGCGGCTGCACCCCAACCCAAGAGAGCGCTGGTCACGCCAAGATTCTCGTTGCTACTGCTGTCGATGGGGTTGAATGCATTGGCGACTGGCGGAGCAGCAGCATTCATGACGACATATCTGACTTCTACCCAGAACCTGCCGCTAGAGACGGCGAGTGTAATCTTCGGCGCAGGCCCACTGATCGGCATAGCTGGATCGCTTGCTGCAGGATACATAGGAACCAAGCTGGGTGACAGAAATGCGCTCACGGCGTTTTACTTTGCAGAAGCCGTTTTCCTGCTTGGCTTGATAACTATCCCGTTCACACCGCTTGCGGCACTTTCATTTCTGATGTACCAGCTGTTTTCAGCAGCAATATGGACCCCTTCCACGTCAATGGTGGCGAGTCTGATGGGCAGAACGGGCGGCGGAACAGCCTATTCGCTGTTTTACTTCGCTGGCGACGCCCTCGGCGCAGTATCACCGCTGATAGCAGCCATACTCATTGAAAGCTTGGGACTCGTGTCACCGTTTATGTTCGCAGTAGTCCTGCTGCTCTCAAGCGCCCTGCTTGTGCGGGTGATAAGAGAGAGCTAGAAATGCCTTATAGTCGCAGGACTTGAGGAGTGAAGATGTAATTCAAAGGAAAATATTGCATATGTGACTCAAAAGCTGTCTCTACGCCGTCTCCAGACAGAACACAGAGAAGAAGAGGAGAAAAAAGACCAAGCTCCTTACATCTTGACGATCACGTTGATTTCTTTCGGCTTAGGTGAAATCTCTCCGACATAGACAATAGTGCAAACTCATGTACACAAACCTTTAGCGGCATTCCTTTTGCTCGCGGATTCCTCCGCTAGGCGTACGCGGAAAAACTACCAGAAGCGTTTGCTCAATGCTTTTCTTTCCGCTTCTAAAACCATTTCGTAGAACCTGTCGTTGAGCTTGTGCTCTTTTTCAAGCGTTCCCCGCACGTCAGAGGGCTGAACCTTCCGAGCTGACAAAGCCACCACAGCAGGCTTGCCGTACTTGGCAACAAGCTGGGCCGTCTGCAACGCATGCTGCTTAGCCCTCTCCTCAGTCCTAGTGAGTTTCTCGCCCTTCTTCTCAATTATTGGCAACAGCTTCTCTTCCTCGACATGCAGAACACCAATCGAGCTGGAACCGCACCTCGGACACTTGGGTTTGTCCGGCAAGTCCTTGGGTTTCACCATCTCCAAGTAGCTCCAGCAGTTCGTGCACAACAGGCTGTCAGTCTCGTTCAGCAGTCTAGCCTTCGCCGCCTCAACAAGCACAGCGCGCATTCGCTCAGGAGGAATCAAATCCGTCTTCATGCTCATGCGTTCAATGCCCAAACGAGCAATAGGCGACGCATTCCCGCCAGTTTCAACCCGCTGCACCACAAATTCGCCGCTCCGAATCCTCCCGAGAACAGAAACAAGACTATCCAAGTCCAGATCCTTCGTGAACACTTCCTTCAAAGCTTCCTCATAAATCGGCGTGCCCTCAAAACTCTTGATCAGTCTCTGAAGGCTCACGCTGCTGAAATCAGCCCACTTCTCCAGCGCCCCGAAACGCCGCGCAACATGGACCATGCGCCTCTTGAAAAGCCCCGTCTTCACGGTCGCAAGCGTCAGTACATCGTGAACCGCGTGAGCAGGCATTACCTTCATCTCTTCGAACAACGAAGCAACCCGAGACGCGTTCGCCGCACCCATCGTCTGCACAAAAATGCGGTACGGGTCATGCTGAACGACAATTCCGTATCCAATTTTGTCGGAAAGCAGCTGACCCAGTAGCTGCGCCAGCGCACGGTTTGTAAGAGAACCGAAGTTGATGTGGATCAGAACGAACTCGCTCCAGTCTTCGACGACTATTCGCTTGTCCGTCGGAACAGGAAAACCAGCTTTCACGTGCTCAACCGTCTCAGCCAACGCAAGCGACAACGCTTCCCTTTCTGCAGGATACTGCTTGCTCAGCCTAGCGGCTATGTCCTCAGGCGCAAACCCCTTCAGGATCTGCTCCTCCACATAACCTCTGATCTTGCCGACCTCTTGCGCCACAGCAAAAGGCACAGGAATCTCTTCGCCGATCCAGCTCGGAATGGCTCCTGTCGGATCGTCAACAGGCTTGACGTGAACTTTCTCTTCCGAAACACTCTGAATTATCCACGGCGCTCCTCGGATGATGAACTTCGTTCCGGGCTTGCCATACTCAGCCATGAACGCCTCATCAAGCACGCCTACAGCAGAATCATTCGACTCGTCAATGACGAGAAACTGTTTCTCCTCAGGAATCATGGATAAGTTTCCAAAATAATACTCGAACAAGGCTTTGGATTGCCGCGGCTTCAGAACCGCCTTGTCTTCGAAGGAAACCCATGCCAGCCTTGGGAACCGGCCGTGCATGTATTTAAGGACCTTCTCAATGTCCTCTATCGTCAAATCCTCGTATGGGTAGGCGTTCCTGAACAGCGCAAGGATTTCTTCGAAGCCAAGCCTCCTGTTCTTAATCAGCAGGCCAGCAATCTGATGCGCCAAAGCATCGTAAGGCTTCGGAGGAATGCTTACAGGCTCAAGATCCTCCTTCAAGGCCATATTGGCAATAGCCAAGGACTCAAGCATGTCATCCGAGTCCAAGGCCACGATTATTCCCTCAGCTATGCGGCCGATGCGATGACCACTTCTACCCACACGTTGGATCAGCCGCGTTGCCTGCCGCGGACTCATGTACTGTATCACTAGGTCAATGCTACCCACGTCAATGCCCAGTTCGAGTGAACTTGTACACACAAGCCCCTTCAGCTCACCACTCTTCAGACCCTTCTCAGCTGCAATTCGCGAAGGTTTAGCAAGCGAGCCGTGATGAATCGAGACAGGGAAGTTTATGTCCCAGACTTTGAACCTACTTGCTAAGACTTCAGAGACTGCGCGGGTGTTTGTGAACAGCAGAACGGACTTGTGCTTGCTGATGTAGTCTCGGATGATTCTGAGCCGGGCCGCAACCTCCGGGTGCGTATAAAGCTGAGAAGACAAGCGCACATCTCCCTCGCTGGGCGTTGGGAACACAACGTTCAGATGCATCATTCTGGCAACCGGAACTCGCACAATCTCGGCGGCTCTGTCTTTGCCGACGAGAAACTGGGCGACCTTTTCTGGACTGCCGATAGTTGCAGATAATCCTATCAACTGGAAGTCGTGACCCATAATCGCCCGCAACCGTTCAAGAGCCAGCGAAAGTTGACTTCCCCGCTTGCTATCAGCAAGCTCATGCACCTCATCTATTACTACCCATCGCAACTGTTGGAGATGCTGACGCATGATCCACCCGGACAGCAAAGCCTGCAAAGTCTCAGGAGTGGTTATGAGTATCTGTGGCGGGCTTCTGGATTGGCGCACTCTCTCTTTCGTTTCAGTGTCGCCATGGCGCACGGCCAGCTTGATATCAAGGTTGTTGCACCACCACTCGAAACGCTCAAGCATATCGCGGTTCAATGCCCGAAGAGGCGTGATGTACAGAACTCTGATGCCTGGAGTTCCCTGCTGCTGAAGAAGCATGCTCAAAATGGGCAGAAAAGCGGCTTCTGTCTTGCCTGTGGCCGTGGGCGAAATCAGCAGAACGTTCTTACCCTCAAGAATTTTTGGGATGGTTTTCTCTTGCGGCTCGGTTGGCTTCGAGAACCCCCTCTGCTCAAGCAATCTTCGAACAGGTTTGACGAGCAAGTCAAAAGCGTTCCTAGAGGGTTCGTTCAAAGTCTGCAGGCCCCAAGTTTCAAAGCGTATAAGCAGAAAGCCAACAGTAAAAGCATTTTGGCTAGCTGCAACAGATCGTTCGAACGGTTGCTCCATGAGTTTAGGCAGCTCCACATCTCGTTTGATGATTTTGATTTGTTGGGCTCAATCATGATCTGTCAATGGTGGAGATTTTTAACTAAACATGAAATCCGCAACCACGCATGAACATCATGCAATGATCTCCAACAGGTCAAGAGGTTTTTCGAAGCACGAATGACTTGTGGAAGCATGGAATTGCCATGGATTTCATGGTAGTTTCACGTAATCTACGATGCGTGTCGTACTGTGGAAGGGTCGTTTTGCGTCTTCCGCCTCATTTTGCGGCTCTATGTACACAGTTTTATGGCGTCAACATAAAAGCTTTCATAGACTCAACATCACATTTTGCATTGTAAATGTCTAAACTTGATGTTCGCTTTTTGATTTTGTATCCGAAAACAATGGAAAATTATTTATCTAACATCATTAGAAGACCATGGTACTGTCGAATGATTGGAGGAAAATTGAATGGCAAAATGTCCAAAATGTGGAACCAACGTCAGCTCACCTAAGAAGAAGTGGACCATGGCTGGACGACCAGACAAATTAGGCAAGAGAATGCAACTTGAAATCGGGCTGTTCGACTGTCCAAAGTGTCACAAACCATTCCGAGAAGTCCTGAGCAAGAAGAAGATCTAAACAGCTAACCACTAGAACGACAAAACTCAAATTTATCTCCCCCTCCCCTCATTTTTTGATTCGAAACAAATAAGAGGTAAGTTTTTTAGAACGTCCCAGCCACTTCGCTAGAGAAGGAATAGCAATGACAGAATCGAACATCAAGAAGGCCTGGAAGAACGAGTATGTCCAGACGGGTCTGATGATTGTTGTCATTGTCGCGATTGTTTTCGGATTTTGGTTTGGCTCGCAGTTTCTGCTGAACACGCGGTATCCCGCGATGACAGTGTCTTCAGGAAGCATGTGCATACCGTTCGGGGCACGATGCACTGGATGGACACATCCTTTTGAGCGGACGCTCCACACTGGGGACTTAATAATCATTCAGGGCGTGAAGGCTGAGGACATCAAGGCAGCGCCGTATCCGGATGGCGACATCATCATATTTCGACAGCCGCTAAGCGACATGCTTATTGTTCATAGGGCGATCAACAAGACGACTATAGGGGGCCAAATTTACTTTACGACAAAGGGAGATGGCAATTCAGTTGCTGATTATCAACCTGTTCCGGCAAGCAACGTGTACGGCAAAGTGATCATGAGAATCCCTTGGCTTGGCCACTTCACACTTTTCATGCAACAATCCAATGGAATCTATCTAGTGATCGCGTTGATAGCCGCTCTCGTCGTTTTCGAGTTTGTTGTCCCTGAACTTAGAGGAAAGAAGAGCGAGGCCAGACCAGAAAAGGCTGAGACAGACGCTGAACAACCTAAGACCTTATAAAGACTATTTAAACATTTCAGTAAGCAAGAGTGATACTGAATGCCGAAAAGCAAGGCAGAAATCAGCATAGAAAACGTTGTCGCCTCAGCAACCCTGAACCAGAAAGTTGACCTGAACGCTGTCGTAAAAGGGTACCCGGGCGTGGAGTATCGTCCAGAGCAGTTTCCAGGATTGGTGTTCAGGCTCAAGAGACCGAAGACGGCTACGTTGATCTTCAATTCTGGGAAAATGGTTTGTACGGGGGCCAAGTCTGAGAAGGAATCCCGCCGAGCCGTCATGAAAGTAGTCAAGGAGCTGAAGAAGGGCGGTATAATCATAATCAGCAAGCCAGAGCTGAAGATACAGAACATTGTCGCCTCCGCAAGCCTAGGCGGAATGATAGATCTTGAAAAGGCAGCATACAGTCTCGGCCACACGATGTACGAGCCGGAACAGTTTCCAGGCCTCATTTATAGAATGGAAGAGCCTAAAGTGGTAATACTTTTGTTCGCAAGCGGCAAACTCGTCTGCACTGGCGCAAAGAAAGAACAAGACGTTTATGACGCGGTGCACAAGCTTCATGGAATATTGGAACAGCAAGAGTTAATATTCTACGAGTAAACCCTTTTCTACTTTCCTTTCCTGACCTGTTTCAGAATGGTTTTAAGCTGCTCAGCGTCTATTGTGCCAATCTCGTGAAGACTGTTCGCAACCTCCACCACGTCGAGCAAGGAGTGAAGCCGTATTCCTTCTTTTCCAAGAGTCTCTTTGCCGCCTTCTTTTCGATCCAGAAGGACAACAGCGTCAGTCACGACTCCGCCTTCAGCCGTCAACGCTTTGGCCGCCTTGCGAAGAGACAAGCCAGTCGTGATCAAATCGTCTATCAACAGGATGCGGTCGCCTGGCGACAAGATGCCTTCAATTCTCCTTTGCCTTCCGTGGAGGCGAACGCCCTTGCGCGTGTACAAGAACGGTTTCCTCAACCTGTAGGCAACCATGGATGCGAATGGTATGCCTGCCACGGGGATGCCGACTATGCGCTCAAAATTGTTTTCGCCGACTTCGTCTCTTATGAAGTCGGTGGAGTAGTCGCATATTTTGTGGAAAACATCTGGGAAGCTTGGCACCACTCGCAAGTCTATGTAGTATGGGCTCATTTTGCCGCTTGTGAGCTTGAATGCGCCGAACTGGAGGGCGCCTATCTGGTTGAGTATTTTGGAGACGTCTGTTTTGATCGAATCGTCAACTTTCGCGTTTGGCATTGACTTAACCCCTCTTTGAAATTTGATAGATTTTTCCCACTTCAGGTACGAGGCAGGCGGTTCTAGGCATCTCTTTCTTCATGATCTCCGCGAACTTGCTCTGATCTGCCGACGCGCCAGTATGATATGGCACAGCCACTTTGGGCTTGATCAGCCTCGCAATCTCGAAGCCCGTCTCAGGCGACGCTCCCGGAGCTATGCCCACCGTGCAGAAGACAACGTCAATCTTCTCCTTCTCGCTCATTGTGGCCATTTCAGGATAGGGCAGGCTGTCCGAAGTGTGAAAGATTTTCACGCCGTCTTCGCTCGTGATTATGAAGGACACGGGTGTGGCTGCTGGCGGATGATTGCTTTTTTCAGCTCTCACTGAGATCTTGTCGAGTTTCACTTCGGAGCCGGGCTGAACTTCCGTCAATTTCTCAGCCGGAACTGTGTTCCGAAGCCTTCGCGCAGAGGTTGGATCAGCCACGACGTTACACTGAGCAATCTTGCAGATGTCTGAAACGAGCGATTGGTCCAGATGGTCATAGTGTTCATGCGTGACTAGTACAGCGTCGATCCCTTGGAAATTCCGCGGCTTGACGTCAACAGGATCAATGACTATGGTTTTGGAAGGGGTTTTAATGGTCACTCCTGAGTAATGATTAAACCACACAAACATGACTTCATTCTTTGCAGGACTCTTCTCAATTGACATGGGACTCTTCCTCGCAGTGGACTAGTATGACGCTCGGGTTTTAAAGAACTTATGCTGTTTCCAGAGCGCAACTCAATAGGCTGCTTCCAAATCATCCGTCTTCTGTCAAAGCTCGATTGTGGTCTGCACCGGATCAATGGACGGACAGGTATGAAGATGCGAACGAGAGCAAAGCATCATCGCTCTGGCCGCTTTCTTCTTGTGATGGTTCTTTTGCGCGAATGTTCTGTATGATAGTTATAGAACTCAAATATAGACGACTGTTCTACGTCGCTCATCAGAAGAGCACTGTGTTAGGGTGGATGTGCTTGCCGCCTGGGTGCCGTGCTGGTCAGGGTTTCTTGATAAAGGCTTAATAATTGCTGCCCGCGTGTTTCAGTAATCAAGTGGTGCTGATGGTTGACGTTTGGCTTCCGTACGGGAAAACAGATGTCTGCGTGAGAGTTCCGGCGAGAAACCATTTGGGCTCCATTGAGCCGAAAGAGAAGCCCGGCGTGGCTGACGCAAAGGCCGAAGTTGAGCGGGCTCTAAGAGAGCCTGTCGGCTCCAAGAGGCTGGGCGAAATCGTCAAGCCTGACCAGAGAGTGGCGATAGTTATTGATGATGTGACGAGGCCTGCGCCGAGCAGTCTGATGGTATCTGCTATTCTGGCGGAGTTGAATGCTGTCGGAGTGAAGGATGAGAATGTCACGATCATTTTTGCTTGCGGAACACACAGGCCTGTGACCCATGAGGAGGCGACCAAAGCGCTGGGCGACGAGATTCTACGTCGTGTCAAGGTCGTGAGCCACGATTGCAGGGCACAGGATCTGGTTGAGGTTGGTGTTACACAGAAGCTGGGAAACAGAGTTTTGTTGAATCGCGTTTTCGCTGAGGCGGACGTGCGGATTCTGACGGGAGATGTGTGTTTCCACTACTACGCGGGATATGGAGGGGGAAGGAAGAGTGTTTTGCCTGGCGTGGCAGGTGAGGAGACAATTAAGCGTAATCATGCTTTGCTTTTGGATTCGCATGCGAAGACGGGCGTTCTGGATGGAAATCCGGTTCACGAGGACATGGTTGAGGCGGCGAGGCTTGCGAAGGTGGATTTTGCTCTGAGTGTTGTCATGAACAGCAAAGGCGGGTTGGTGAAGGCTTTTGCTGGCGACGTGGAGCAGGCTTTCGCGGAAGGCGCCAAGCTTGTTGACGAGATGTACAGAGTGCAGGTTGATCGCCGGGCGGATATTGTGGTTGTGAGTTCGGGTGGACATCCGGCGGACGTGAACCTGTTTCAGGCTTACAAGGGCGTCGATGGAGCTTTGGAGGCTGTTAAGCGCGGCGGTGTCCTCGTGCTTGTTGCAGAGTGCCCTGAGGGACATGGGAATCAGGTGTTTTATGATTGGATGGTCAAGTTTGGCGATTTGAAGGCGGTTGAGAGGGAGATCAAGCGCAACTTCGTGTTGGGCGGGCATAAGGCGTATTATTTGCTTGAGGCTTTGCAGAAGATCAAGATTATTCTGGTTTCTTCGATACCGGACTACTATGCTACGGGCGTTTTCAAGTTGAAGACGGCGCGGGCGGTGAATGATGCTTTGAACATGGCTTTCGAGATCGCGGGCAAGAGCGCGAAGGTGTGGACTGTACCGTTCGGGAATTTCACGTTGCCTGAGGTAAAGACAGTCGAGGAGCAGGCTGCTGCTTCTGGTGACCAGACAGAAAAAGTGATTAACTAGCGTCAAAGTCTATGATGGTTAACTCTTCAAGGAAGGGATAGGGCATGATGAACAACGGGTTTGCGTTGCGGAAGTTTGCGCCGGACGATTTGCAGAGCGTCATGAACATCAACCGCGTTTGCCTGCCTGAGAATTATATGGATTCGTTTTTCATCGACTTGTATCGCCGGTTTCCTGAGACCTTCATCGTGGCTGAGGAAAGCGAGGGGATCGTGGGTTACATCATGTGCCGCATTGAGGCGGGCCTTTCGAATCTTGGATTCAGCGGAGTGATCAAGAAGGGACATGTGGTGTCGATTGCGGTCATTCCTGAGCACAGGCGTAAAGGGATTGCGAAGGAGATCATGGTGAAAGCCATGGAGGCGATGAAGGGTTACAGTGTGAAACAGTGCTATCTGGAAGTGAGAGTGACGAACGACCCGGGGGTAGGCCTGTATAAGAAGCTGGGCTTCGAGATCACGCGGACAATTCATGGCTATTACGCGGACGGCGAAGACGCCTACGTGATGAGCAAAAAACTGTAGATTACTAGATTGCTGCGTATTCTGCTTTTTGGTTTATGAAGCTGATTGCTTGCATCACGGCTTTCGCTAGTCCTAGCAGGCTGAGTAGCATGGCTAGGACTATGAACAAGCGCAAGTCAATTAGGAATGTCATGTTTTCGAAGCTGGCGCTGAATATTCCACTCTTCAAGGACATCATCAGGAAGCCGATCACGAACAATGCTTTGGCCGTGTTGAAGAAATGCTCATAAATGGTGCCAGACGTCAACTGTCCAATGATCATGAGCGTAATGTAGACTATTACGAATGCTTCGACTGCCTGCTGGAGACCTGGAACCATGGCAGCAAGCGGCGAAAGAAAAGACCAAGCGAACATGTAAATCAAGTAGAATATGACGCCTTTTATCGTGGCCTTCAGCGCATTGAACACTATCTTCTTCACAGTGACTCTAGTCGGGTCCTTGTTCAAGTCAGCCATATGGAATCACCATCGGTCCATAATCTGTGAAAGGCGTCTCGAAATAGGCTTCAAAATGTCCGCTCAGGCTAACGTTTACGTGCGGTATGTATAGCTCCATGAAACCCTGATACAACGAATGCTGGGTGACATTGAAAACGGTCTGTCCTTCAGTCAGCATCGAGTTGCCGCTGCTGAACATGCGAATTCGCACGATTCCCCCGAAGTCGAACGAGGCGTGATTGTCAAAACCAATCGGAACCCTCACTCGCGTATGAGTCGCATTGTAAGGTTCGTACTGTGGCGCATCCAGTCGGAAACCATAGAGCGGTGCACCCCAAGGCATGGACACGTTTCCAGTTGCCTGAACCGGAATCAACTCGGCAAGTCTCATACCGACCGTTTCATCAAGCCAAATCTCAGTATCATTGAACAGGTAGGCAGAGTTCTGACCCAGAAAGTCGGCGATGTTGATGGTTATGTTGTGTGCCGTGTGGATTTGCTGTCCGGGTGCGATGGTGTCGATGAATGTTGAGCCTCGCGTGATGGTTCGTCCTTCGTTGTCTCTAATCAGGGAGGTCATGTTGAAGCTGTGCACGTTGTAGTGGCCCCGGTTGAAAATGTATATGGGAAGAGAGAAAGTGGCGTTTTCGCCTTGCAGACTCATTTGGGGCTCTCCGAATTCAAACTGCAAGTCCTTTACAGAGTAGGCTGCTGAAACGGAGAAGACGATCAGAAATATCCAAAAGATCGTCGTGGCTATGCCTACCATCTTGATTGGAATGTTCATGAGAGTCCCTTTGTTTTCTGCCGGAGTTCACAATACCGAAAGCCTAAGAGGAGGGTTGGGTTGGCTCGTTGTCTTGCGATTCTTTCTGCTGCGGCTGCGTTGGCGCGGCAATTGCTTCAGGTGGAATGACAACGAACTGTGGCTCTGGTGCTGGCTGTTTGGGGGTTTCTTTCTCCTTTTCCTTCGGCTTCTCGGTTTTGCCTTTCTGCGGCTGAGGTTTTTGCGGAGCTGTGGCAGGTGCTTGCGGTGCGGCTTGTGGTGTTTGCGTGACGACTGGTTGCTGTTGTGGCACGTGTGCGATTATGGTTACTCCTCTGACGGTTATGAGTGAGGCTATCCAGCCCATGATGCCCAAGTACATGATGCGTATGCATGTTGCGATCAGCGGCGCCAAGGCTTCGCCGAAAGTCTGCACAAGATCCTCTGAAGCGATTATTGATAGACCAGCGGTGAGGAATCCGTAGGCGCTTATGAACGTGAATACTAAGAGTGCTATGCCTACTGCGAGCACGGTTATTCCGGAAAGGGCTATCTTGTCTCTGAAGTTTTTCAACATGGTTTGTCCTCTTCCTATTCTGAACATGGAATTCTATATTAAATCTTCCGACATGAGAAACAGAATCGGAACTAGTTAGCCGAAAAATGAACAGTCAAAACTAAGCAGAAAAATGGTGGTTGAGGCTATGGCGTTATGCCAAGCTTCTTGTAGATCTTCTGCTTGTTCGCCTCAACGTTCTTCGCAACATCCATGAAGATGTTGTTGCCGTGCGAGTCAATAGCCACTGCCAGCGGCCCGAACTCTTCAACCTCAAAGATCCACATGGCCTCAGGCGTGCCCAAGTCCAGCCACTCAACGCTCTTGACGCTTTTGATCGCTTTCGCGGCTAGAATCGCTGCGCCGCCGGTGAACGCGCCGTAGACGGCCCCATACTTTGCCATCGCGTCAGTCGTCCGCTTTCCCATTCCGCCCTTGCCTATGACCACGCGGACTTTAAAGTTCTTGATGAACTCGTCTTCGAAAAGATCCATCCTCGTGCTCGTCGTCGGCCCAGCGGCAATAGCAACCCATTTGTCGCCTTCCTTGCTCACGACCGGCCCGCAGTGAAAAACAGCCAAGCCTTCTAGGTTTATTGGCAACGGTTTACCTTGTTTGAAGAATTCCAGTGCTCTTCGGTGGGCTTGGTCTCTTGCGGTTACTATTGTTCCTGTGACGTAGATCACGTCGTTGACTCTCAGCTTGCGGACATCCTCTTCGGAGATTGGTGTTTTAAGTTTGTAAATTGCCATCATACTTCACCTTACCATTTCAGTTTATGCGTCAAATATTCAACCGTTCCATCCGCACTGATCTGCGCTGAAGCCCTGCGCGAAGCCCAACAGTTGAAAGCGACAGCCGCAGGAAAAGATGCTGGGTGCCTGAAGGCGTAGTCAATGTGCACGCCCAACACAGTCGTCTTTCCTCCCAGACCCATCGGGCCGATTCCAGTCATGTTCACCGCTTCAAAGATCTCCTTCTCCAGCTTCGCAAGCTCAGGATCAGGGTTAGCCTCGTTCAACGGCTTCAACAACGTCTTCTTGGCCAACTTCATAGAAATGTCAGCCCCGCCTCCGATTGCAATGCCTAGAATGTTCGGCGGACAGGGTTGTGCACCCGCTTTGACGACCGCGTCGACGACGAACTTTTTGAGCCCTTTTATTCCTTCGCCCGGAACGATCATTCCGCCAATGCAAACGTTTTCAGAGCCTCCGCCCTTCGTCATGACTGTAAGCTCTATCTTGTCTCCGGGCACTATTTCCCAGTTCACATAGGGTATGTTTCTTCCGGTGTTGTCTCCGCTGTTCTTTCCAGTGAACGGGTCAACAGCGTTTGGTCGAAGCGGAACCTCCTTCGTCGCTCTCTTCGTTGCAGCCACCAACGCCTCTTCGACCTTGTCCAAGTTCTTGGCTTTGGCGCCTGCTTTCACGTAGAATATGATTGTGCCCGTGTCTTGACAGACTGGCGCTTGGTATTTCTCGGCCAGTTCAATGTTGTCCAGAATAGCTTTGAGCTGCGTCTTGCCCGTTTCACTCGTCTCTTCAGCATAGGCCTTTTTCAGTGCCTGCTTGATGTCGTCTGGCAGGTAGATTACTGCCTGTTTCAATATGTTGAATGCAACGGTTTCGACAGTTTTTGCCGTCTCCAAAGGTTTCATCCCTCTTAAGTGGATTGTTTTATGAAAAAGTCGTGTACTTATATTTTGTCTTGCGCCTCATACAAAACTGAATGGTGCTTTACTTTAACTCACCTCTCCAGAGAAAACAGGCTCGCCTGTTTCGCGTGTTTTAAATATTGCTTTCCTTTACTCTTTCAGTTGAGTGAGAAAAGGGAGAGAATGTTTGTTGACTGAGGAAGAGAGACAGGAGAGCACAGAACCGACTGACGCGACTAGCACTATCAAGAAGAAATACGAGTTTCTGGAAGACCTTCCGGGCATAGGCCCAGCCACGGCGCAGAAGCTTCAGGAGATGGGTTTCCACACGATCGAGGCTCTTGCGATGGCTACGGCCCGCGAGCTGGAGCCTGCAGGCATAAGCGAGAAGAAGGCCTTCGCCGTCATCGAGGAGGCCCGCGGGTCAATCGGCGTCTCATTCATCCGAGCAGACGAACTGCTCAAGATGCGAAACAACGTTTTACGCTTGACAACCGGAAGCAAAGTGGTGGATAGGCTTGTTGACGGAGGACTCGAAACGCAGACCATCACCGAGTTCTACGGCGAGTATGGAAGCGGAAAGAGCCAGATTTGCCATCAACTGTGCGTGAACGTACAACTGCCGCCCGAAAGAGGCGGCCTCAACGGTTCAGTGCTGTACCTTGACACAGAGAACACTTTCAGAACCGAACGCATCGTGTCCATGTCCAAACACCTCGGCCTTGACCCTGAGCAAGTCGTGAGGAATATCATCTATGCCGAGGCGTACACTTCTGACCACCAGATGTTCCTGCTGAACAACGCGGACGAAGTGATCAAGCAGAACAACATAAGACTGATAATCGTCGATTCTTTGACGGCGCATTTCAGAAGCGAATACATCGGCCGCGAAATGCTGGCGCCCAGACAACAGAGGCTGAACAAGCACATGCACAAGCTGATCGGACTGGCCAGAGCCTTCAACGCCGTGGCAGTCGTCACTAACCAAGTCATGGCGAAGCCGGACGTTTTCTTCGGCGACGCGGTTCATCCGATCGGCGGCAACATCGTCGGGCACACAAGCCACACTAGGGTTTATCTGCGGAGAGCGTCACACGGTCCTGTTCGGATTGCGCGACTGGTTTCAAGTCCGTATTTGCCCGAGGGAGAGGAAATATTTAAAATAACCGAGAACGGCATAGAGGATGCTTCCGAAGAGGATAAAACTAAACCTCGTGGTCATTAAGAATGCCGGTTCCACAAGCATTGGTTGCACACTATTTCCAGCTATTAGTCAACAGACAGTTCACTGAAGCCGAACGCGAACTGGAACTGCTCAAGCAGAAGATGCAGAAGACCGAATGGAACAGAGGCTACTTCAGAGCCCTTTACGGCATGTTACTCTCACGCAAGGGAAACGGCGACTCCATCTCATTCTTCTCGAAGCTGGACTTGAGCGACAAGGCAGACCTGCACGCTTACAAGCGCGAGTTTTCTGACCATCTTGGAAACAAGCTTCACGGCGATTTTGATAGGGGCTATTTCTCCGCTTGGGTGGATTGCATGCGAGTGCTAAGCCGAATGAACATTCCGGAACCTGCCAACGGAAACGGCGCATCATCCGGTAACGGTGCAATCAAGACGTTGAAGTCTGATAAGAGTCAAGCAACCATGGAGAATTTCATCGAAAAACCTGAGGAAGCTTAGGCTCAGATGAATCCTAGCGCAAGCAGCGTGTACGTTAGCACCCACATGGTCAGCCACGCCATAAAATAGATGCCTATTCCGGTTGTCAGCAGTTTTGTGGGTTTCTGCACGTCGTGCACAAAACGGAATTTGACTGCATAGTAAGATATGAGGAACACGGCCAATGCTATGGACATTCCGTTCATGAAAACGGCAAAGTCAACGACGGTGCTGGAGACTTTCCCAGAAACGACGGCGTATCCTGTTGACAGCAGGCCGGCGAGTAAGCCTAGAACCATTCTGAGCCAGTAGATTTTCTCGATAGGCCTCATCGTTTTTCAGCGCCTTTGCAATCTATATTTTGGAAGCAGATTTAAAGTTGCCTATTTGGGCTTGTTCGTGTATGCACATTTATAGTGTTCTTGGACATACGTTGTCTGAGGCGGTGTTGAGGCGGTGCATAGGAAGGAGTTCACATGCTTTGATGTTGCGGCCGTGGTTCGCGAGTTGAAGACAATTGTGCCGGGTTCGCACGTTAACAATATTTACCAGTTGGGTAGCAAGACCCTGCTTCTGAAGCTGCATAAAGTGGACAGGCCGGCCTTGAACCTGGTGTTGGAGGCGGGTCGGAGAGCGCACTTGACGGGTTATGCTGTTGAGAAGCCGGAGACGCCGCCTGCTTTCTGTATGGCGTTGAGGAAGTACTTGCGTGGCGGTTGGTTGGCGGGCGTTGAGCAGTACGAGTTTGAGCGCGTCGTTGTTTTCACGTTCAGAACTAAGAATGGCGATATGCGGTTTGTGTTGGAGCTTTTCGGCGAGGGCAACATGATTCTTGTTGACGGCAAGGGCACAATTCTGCAGGCTTTGAGTTACCGACAAATGCGAGACCGAAACATTCTACGCGGCGAGGCCTTCAGTTTTCCGCCGCCGAGCAGAAGGAACCCGTTGAGAGTTGAGAGAGCAGAGCTTGGAGCCGACTTGCAGGCTTGCGGCGACGTTGAAGTGGTCAGAGCTTTGGCTCGGCTCCTAGGCATTGGGGGCGTCTATGCAGAGGAGACACTGTTGCGTGCGCGGGTGGACAAGACAAGACATTGCAGTGAGCTGACGGAAGGCGATGCTGATATCATCTTCGAGAACCTGCGGCTGCTGATTTCAAACGCGCTGAACGGTTCGCTGGAGCCTTGTGTCGTTCTAGACAGTGCAGGGGCGTTTGTGGATGTGTTGCCGTTTCAATTGAAGCGTTACGAAAACGCGAATGTTGAGTTCCGTCCGTTTTCAACGTTTAATGAGGCTTTAGATGAGTTCTATTCTAGGGTCTTGGCTATTGAAGAGGCTACGGCCGGCATTGAGGTTGAAGAGCTGAAGCGTGAGCAAGAGAGGCTTAAGCGGGTTATCGCTGAACAGGAGAAGACGCTGGCGGAGGCGGAAGCCAAGACTGAAACGGAAAGGCGCATCGGCGACGCTGTCTACGCACACAACAACGAGGTCCAGGCTTTGCTGGACAGGTTTTCTGGCGGCAAACAGGAGGGCAAGAGCTGGGATGATGTTGTTACAGAGATTTCTGATGAAAAGAAGGCGGGTTTGAAGCCTAGTTTGCTCTTCGAGTCTTTTGATGCCAAGGATCTGATCGTTAATGTCTGTGTGGACGGTTTGGGGCTTGGTTTGAGTTTGAGGAAGAGCTCGTTTGAGAACGCTGCAGAGTTTTATGAGCTTGGAAAGCGGGCTAAGCAGAAGGCAGCAGGGGCTAAGGGTGCTCTGGAGGAGTCGCGCAGAAGGCTTGCTGATGTTGAGGCCAAGATCGGCGAGGCTGAGAGGTTTGAGCAGGCTAGACCGGCTCAGGCTGTGGAGGAGCTTGCGAAACGCAAGGTTGAGCGAAAGGAGTGGTTTGAAAAGTTTCGATGGTTTGTCTCCTCTGACGGGTTTCTGGTTGTTGCGGGCAAGGATGCGGTGAGCAATGAGGTGCTAGTGAAGAAGCATGCCGAAGCGTGGGACGTGGTCTTCCACAGCGACGTGATTGGTGCTCCTTTCGTGGTTGTGAAGACAGAGGGCAAGCAGCCGAGTCAGGAGGCTCTGCGCGAAGCTGGCGAGTTTGCAGTGGCCTTTTCCAGAGGGTGGAGGGAAGGTTTCGGAAGCGTTGATGTTTACTGGGTCAGTCCTGATCAGTTGGCGAAGGGTGGGCGGTCGGGCGAGTTTGTGCCGCGTGGAGCGTTTGTTGTGAATGGGAAGCGCAACTGGGCCAGAAATGTGCTGCTGAGGTTGGCTGTCGGCGTCATAGTCAAAGAGCAAGGTGAACCCGAGTTCGCGGGAGGGCCAGTAGACGCGGTGAAGACAAAGACAAATGCCTATGTGTTGATTGGACCAGGAGATCTGTCTGGCAAAGAACTGCTCAGAAAAATCATCACGGCGCTTGCTGGAAAGGTGGAGAAGGAAGCGCGGGAAAAAATCTTGAAGTCTTCCGTGGAAAAGGTCAGGGAATTTGTTCCTTATGGCACGGGACAGATCTTGGCGAACTAGACATGTTGAGCTTGGTTGGCGACCTACAGTCGCTTCTCATGTGCTTCTTCTTTGGAGAATCGTTTGTAGTAGGCCGTCCTCTCGGATAGTCAGCTATGAGTGAAAACAATTCGATTTCTTGGTACAACTTAGTCTAAAGAAGATGCGATGGATTCAAACTCCATCCCCGCGCCTCCAACATAGTTCTCGATGAAATTCCTTCTTGGTTTAGCGTGCACATTTCAATTTGTGACATTTACCATTCTTCTCAACATCCCTCAAAACCTCTCAGAAGCAATTTTGTAACGAAAAGGGCCGTCAGGTGCGCGCTGGGAAGAATCGTAACTGTTCACAAAACATGCACTCTGTTTGCTGACTGTGCTCATGTTTTAGAAGCACTAAGCGCGTGTATTTTTCTTCCATGCGAATTGTCGAGTGATCAGGTGGTCGTGTGACTTTGTTAGTTGAACAAGCTTTTCTTCGTCAAGTGTGTGGGCACTGTAAAGGCAGATCGCACATACGGTAGGTGGGTATTGTTGGGATAACACTTTCTCATACATCAGTAGTTCTTTGCTTTTCGCGTTTTCAAAGAATGCGTCGAGTTCTGCTACAACGCATAATCCTTCGAAACCTGCTGTTTGTTTTTCTTTTGCAAGCGCTAACCAATTGGCAATGATGGTTTTGGCATGCGCTTTACCCTTTCTTAAATACACTTCTTCTGAAGACAGAATCGTAAATGCGCCACGATGAATTTGGTCGAAGCTTATTCCATATTGCTTAGCTTGTCGATTTTCTGAATCTAATTTGCTTTCCGAAACAATATAGAAAGCAGCGTGATGTTTCGATAATCCCTCTTTTAGAAACGAGAACGATATTTCACGTTTGAATATTTCTGTATCGTACAGGAGTAGTGAGTGGTCTCCAAGAACAAGATTTCGAACATAGTTTATCTTTGCTTCAAGCCTATTCTGTTTTATCCTTTCGACCATAAATTGAACGTCTTCAATCAAGCCCATTGCCATCCTTCCTGCATCTGATAGGCGATATTTGTTTGTCGAAGGCTCATGCTCAACTAGCTCCACAAGCGCCCTCAAGTGAAAACCTAGTCTGCCATGATTGTCCAAAGCAACGTATCTTGACAATTCGTTAAACGAAAGCGCCTTTTTTTCTTTCAGAAGCTCCAGAATTTTCCTTCTAATTGGGTGGTTGATGACGTGAAGGATCTTTGAGTTATTCTTATTCAAAGTTGCAGCTTCAATGGCAAATGCATTGCGCCCACTATTTATTAATTAGGTGAAGATCAGAACACTTAAGCCCCTGCTATCGCGGGCGCGAAAAATGGATTTCAACACTTTTGTGACACGATTTTGTTACACTTTGATGGAAAAAACCGTGAATCCATTAAATGCGCGCTATCACCCGTTTAGCCTATAAGTGTGTACTCCAATTTGCGGTCGAACTGTCAAACCTTCAATCGGTTCAAAGTGTTTACAGTTAGAGTATATTCTCCATAAATAGATTGAACCTGTGTTTCTATGGATAAGCTAGCTTCTGGTTTGGTTTGCCTTGTTTTAGGAGTCTAGGTTATTGGCTACTAGGATGAGGTCTAGGACGTTTATGAGGTTGTCGTTGTTCACGTCAGCGTTTGAGTACCATTTTGGATCTCCTGGATGCGTGCCTAGTGATGTGGAGGTTTTTATGAGGTCGAGCACGTTGACCCTGTGGTCGCCAGTCACGTCCGGGTTTATGACTAGCACTGGTCCAGCGTTGAGTGTGTTGTCGGCTGTGTTCGCTTCATTTTGAACTGGTGAAGCGACGGCTTTTATGGTGTATCGCCCGTCGGAGAATCCGGTTGTATTCCATGTGAAGGAGATGGTTTTGGCTTCTCTTCTGTTTATGGCGATGTTGAAGCGTGTGCCGATCGTGGTTGTGTTCGCGTACAGCGTGATGTTCACGCTTTCAGCGTAGCTGCCTTGGTTCTCAACGGTCACGTTTACGGTCACTGTGCGGCCCACCCTGGCCGTGGTTCTCGACAACGCAATCGCAACGACGGCTATACTGTGGATCATGATAGGGTAGTGATCGCGGTTGTTGCTGTCAAGAACGTAGGGCGTGTCTCCTATTCCGTCACTTCCTGGCAAATTCTGGTTTGGTCCATTATACAGGTCCTGTCCAATGTAGTCGCTCCAGTAGTTGCCTCCTGACGGGTAGCCGTCGTCCCACGTGTTTATGGACGGCGGCACCTGTGGGTAGTCTTTTGAGCAGTCGTAGACTTGGAGACCGTTGTAGTTGAAGCTGTTGTGATAGAACTTGTTGGTTGAGGACGTGTCAAACCACACTCCGTAATAGTTGTGGGCTATGCTGTTTCCGCGTATGCTGTTGTGCCCTGAGGAATTGTAGAGTAAGAGACCGAACTCGTTAGCGGTTATGGTGTTCTCGCCTATCGTGTTGTTGCTTGAAGCGATTATGAGCAAAACACCGTAGAAATCGTTTGTGATCATGTTTCCGGTCACCGTGGAGTTGCTAGTGTGCGCCAGAAAGACGCCTTCGCCGACATGCGTCAGCGTCAGGTTCTGGGCAACTATGCGCGTGCAATTTATCAGTCCCACGTAGCCGGCATCAGGCGGAACTATCATGTCATGCTTGTTGACCCAGTAGTAGATTGGTTTCCCGTCCACCGTGTTCGAAGCATCAACATCGTTGATCAGCAGAGCCAGCAAATACGAGTCCACGCCGAAACCGTACACACTGCCCATGATCCGGTTGCTCCGAAGCACGTTGCCTTCTGAAGAGCTTATGTAGATGCCTGAATAGTTGCTGGTCATGTTGTTGCCCGTTACAGTGTTGTCGTTGGATAAGCAACAGATCATGAGTCCATGCATGTTGTTCGTGAGTCGGTTGCTGAGCACCTTGTTGTTCGAAGAAACCTCCAAGTATATGCCATAGAAGAACGACGTTATGTCAAGGTTCTTGACCGTCACATTGCTTCTGTCAAGCAGGTAAACACCGAAGCCGTAAGCGCTCGTACCACGAACCACATTTCGCGCACCATCCAGCGTGATGTTATTCCTTTCGATTATTATCCCGTCGCCACCACCTGTAGTGATGTTGCCCGTCAACGTGTAAACGTTGCCGTTTCGCTGAACTGGCGCCGAAACCGGATCAACAGTTCCATCAGCCCTGATGTGAACAGTGCCTGTCCAAGCGTCAACCGGCTGAACATGATATGCGAATGTCAAAATGCTGACAAAAAGGAGGCATAAGATCAACTCAGCAACCGCTCTATTTCCCATTCTTCCTTCTCCCCCAAGACTAGATATGCCATTTGACAGATAACAGTTACTGTAAAAATCCTCTGTAGCAACTTGTTACGTGATTCGCCCTTCTGACTTGATTATCTTCTCTATGTCCAGTTCAAAGGCCGCCACAGGGTTCTCAAGCTTCCAAGCCTCCAATACTTGCGGACTCGCTTCACCCAAGATCCCGGCTTCCTTTCCGTCGACTATTGCCTTGCCTGCTCGCCCATCTATGAAGCTCGGATGTTCAGTCTCCTCAACTGTCCATTCCAACCCCAAATTCATGAGCAAAGCGTCCAGCACTGATTTGACTTCACTGTAACTGGCGTTCGAGTGATACATGACTGCTGCAAGCCGATCCGCATCTCTCGTTCTTGTTTCACTCTTCTCATCAAGCAGTGTGACTTTGCCAAGCTCGAATATTTTCTGCGGACATTCGACATGAAGGTTGTTGCTCACGAACCCCAGCAGACTTGGCAGCAGCCAATTCCTCAGGCAAGTCAACGTTATGACCTTCGGGTTCGAGATCTCCACCGCTTTTTCTTTCTTCAAGCCCATTCTTGTGAACAAGTTGTCCGGATTTGTCAATGTGTAGCTTGCGACTTCCTGAAAGCCCAATCCCACCATCAGCTCTCTGGTGACATCGATCAGGCGCTGTTCAGGCTTTTGCCCGCCAGCAGTTGGGAGGTTGCGCCACAAAGGCTCAATCTTGTTATAATCATAGGCGATGGCAACATCCTCCACAATGTCTACGGGGTGCATAACGTCAACCCGGTAACATGGAATCCGTAAGCACAGTTTATCAGCATCGAATCTGTCAACGCCGTACCCTGCCTTGCCAAGCAGTTCACCAATCTGTTGCGCAGCCAGCTTCAAGCCCAATATTTTGTTCGCGTACGTAGTCTCCAGTTCCATCGTGGTCGTGGCAAAGTTTGGCGTCAGCTCTTCCAGCTTACGGTGCGGATAGTGAATCTTGACGGAATGTGGTTTCCCGCCTCGATCAATCAAGGCCATCGTGACCAGCTTCAACGTGTTGAGCACGGTTTCATGCACCGTGCCCGTCACCTCGACAAGCAAGTTTCGCGTATCTTCCGTGATTCTGCCCAAGTCGTTGGAGTTGATTATGGGCGGAAATGACAGCGGCGTCTTTTCAGCGTCCAGCAATATCGGGAAAACCGAATGCCCAGACACAATGTGTCCATACTCCAAACCTTTTGGATGTCGTGACAGCATCTCCCTCAAAGTCATCTTCTCCTCGAAACTCAGCGGCACGAAGCTGACTTCATCAGGCTTGGCAACGGTGTAATGCAATGGCAGCTTGATCAAATTCAAGTTGTAGAGACCGATCGATGTTTTCTGGCGATTCCTGCCGCATGTTTGGTCGAGCTTGTCCTGCAAATGCATCAGGCCGCGGATAGTCGTGTCCGACAGCCGAAGTTCCTTGACCACAGAACAGCCTATGAAAGGTCGAATCCCGTCCAAACGTTCATCAACGTGGACTTCTCCGTACTGACCGCCGGCCGAATACTCAGCTAAGCCCGTTCTTGTGCCTAGAAAACCTCGCAGAGCTCTGACTAGGCCCTCGACGCTCCAGAGATCAGGTCGATTCGTGTCCTTCATCTCAACACTCATCGTGCCCTCTTTCTCGTCGAAAAGCTTCACCTCGGCCTTCACAAAAGCGAGAACATCATTGACCTTTTCCATGTCTTTCTGCATGTCCCGTCCAAGCAATTTCACGAACTCAGAGTAGTCAACATCTATCGTCGGCATCCTAGACCACCGCCTTTCTCCTTATCCAATCCAGATCCTGCGAGAAAATGTATTGTATGTCCTGAACCCCGGCGCGCATCATGAATAATCGGTCAATGCCGAGACCCCACGCAATCACTGGCTCCTTCACACCCAAGGGCATAGTCACTTCCGGTCTGAAAATTCCCGAGCCGCCGAACTCGATCCAACCGTAGCCCTTCTTGTAGGCGCTCAGCTCGACGCTCGGCTCAGTGAATGGGAAATAGTCCGGCCTGAACTTCACTTTGTCCGCTCCTCCGATCTCAACGGCAAACTTGCCCAAGACTCCCAATAGATCCCGCAACGTCAAGTCTTTGTCAATGATTATGCCTTCCACCTGATTGAACTCTGTCAAATGAGTCTTGTCAGGCACTTCAGGCCGATAGCACCGCACAATCGAAAAATACTTGCCCGGAACCTCCAGATCCTTGCTGACCATCGTCCGAGCACTCAGGCAAGTCCCGTGCCCTCTCAGAATCAGTCGTCTCGCCTCCTTCAGAGAGTAGTCGCAACCCCAACCCTTCGAGCCGGTTTTCCAACCGTTCTTATGCGTCTCCTTCACGTTTGCAACGATTTCCTTGTAGTTTTCGATGCTGCCTTCGGTCGGCGATTTGACGTAGTATATGCCTGCGGTTTCGCGGGCAGGATGATCCTGCGGCGTGTAAAGCGCATCAAAATTGAAGAAGGCAGTCTCAACCGCCGTCCCAACCATTTCCTTGAACCCCAAGTTCACAAGCTTCTCGCACACTTCCTCAAGAAACTGCAGATATGGGTGCTTCTTGCCTGGCCAAGTCTTGGCCACGGGCGCTTTGATGTTGTACTTCTGAAGCTTGATGTCTCGCCACTTGCCGCTGATGATTAGCTCCTGCGTCAACTGCGTCACCTCGGACACTGCCTTGACCCCCTTCTTCAGCGCTGTCCTACCTTCCTCAGTCAGTTCGAGAAAACGACGAGTCTTCTCCTCGACGTCGAGCAGCTTCCTACCCTTTAGCACCGGTACTGCTTCTCTGAGCTCCGGGTTCAAACTCTCAACAGTTGCCTGCTCCTTTTCACTCAGGAACTTCAGTAGTCTCTCGTCGTCGCCTTCTTCTGGTGTTCCTGCTTGAATGACCCTTTCCCCGATGGATTTACCTTTTCTTGGAAGTAGTTTCTCGCCTGCCGCCTGTATTGTATTTGTTTTTGAATCCAGCGTCGTCCATTTTTTCCTCTGAGCCCAGCTTAATGCAATCGGGATGAACTGTTTCTCCAAGCCGGCCGCTTCAAATGCCTTTCCTCGGTCAGCCTTGCCTCCGAGCTCGTCAAGAGCGGTAATCAGTCGCCGTTCTGGCAGTCCTTTCTTTGCATGAAGCCTGCCTTCTTCGTTCAGCTTTAGCACTGTCTGTTTTTTTTCATGGATTGCGACAAGGTGTTTTTCGTGCAGTGTCATGTCTGCGCGCATTACGGTCGCGTCAGGAAGCTTGCTGTGGCTGATGAGTTGTTCAAGGGAGGTTTTTCCGCCCAGTTCCGCCAGAGCCGCAAGCGTTCTGCGTTCATGTTCTCTAAGCTCAACCATGCCATTTCCCTTCATTAACGCGATAAGTTGGATTCGGTAATGTAGTTGTCGATGTTTTAATAAAAGTATGCGTACTCCCTGTCAATTCGTGCGAAAAATCTGGATTCATCATAGAAATTGGTGGGACATCACTGAACCTTCGGCAAACAAAAACCGTATCTAATACTTGTTCCATCGTGTTGCCGCCCAAGCAGGGACAACCGCCATTCGCACAAGGTTTAATACGTTTTTCAGAAAGTGTATTAGCAAGCCAGAGCCGTATTGGTGGAATCGTAATGGGCGAAGACAAGAATGACATGGTAGTCACACCGTGGGAAGTCAGGGGCAAAGTTGACTACGACCGACTTATTCAGGAATTCGGCACTCAACCCCTAACGGAAGAGCTATTGGACAAGCTGTCAAAGCACACTGACAAGCTCCATTTGCAGCTGGCCCGAAAACTGTTCTTCTCACATCGTGACCTAGACGTCGTCATCGACCTGTACGAGAAAGGCACAAAATTCGTACTCTATACAGGTCGAGGCCCATCAGGCCCTGTACATATTGGGCACTTGGTCCCGTGGATATTCACAAAGCACCTGCAGGAAAAATTCAAAACAAGACTCTACTTCCAAATGACCGACGATGAGAAGTTCGTCGTAGACGACGACGCGAAACTTGCAGAAAACATAAAGTACGGTTATGAAAACGCCCTAGATTTGATCGCGCTGGGTTTCGAGCCTGAGGACACTTTCATAATCTACGACGTCAAAGACATTGACCTGCTGTATGACATTGCGTTGGAAGTGGCGAAGCGCATAACCTATTCGACTGCCCGCGCCACGTTCGGCTTCCAAGACAGCACCAACCTTGGCTGGATATTCTGGCCTGCCATCCAAGCAGTGCCATGCTTCATTCACAAGAAACTGACAGGAGAAAACGTTCCCGCACTCATTCCCGCAGCCATAGACCAAGACCCCTACTGGCGAATCACCCGTGACATAGCTCAGAAACTCGGCTACTTCAAGCCTGCCCAAATCCACTGCCGTTTCCTGCCCGGCCTCGGTGTTGGCGGAAAAATGAGCGCATCCGAACCTGAAACCAGCATATTCACCATAGACCCTCCGGACATAGTCAAACGCAAGGTCTGGAACGCTTTCACAGGCGGCAAACCGACACTCGCTGAACAGAAGAGGCTGGGCGCTGACCCCGACATATGCACCATCTACCAATATTTCCTCTACCTGTTCGAGGAAGACGACAAGAAACTGGCGGAAAGGGCAAGACGCTGCAAGGGCGGAGAAATCATGTGCGGCGAATGCAAGACCGACCTGACTGAACGACTGAACAAGTTCTTGATTGAGCACCGCAAGAAACGCGAAAAGGCGAAAGACACAATCGAGAAGTTCCACATCAAAAGATAGAGGAAGGTTACAGCAAAATGTCGGAATAAGTCGCTGTTGATTTCAGATCAGCCTACTGACTGGTCCAACCCAATGCACGCCGTGCTTGTCTCATGCGTCGGCAAAACCGGCAAGCCCAACATCATAACCCTAGCAAGGGTCATGCCCACATCGGCCAGTCCGCCGCTACTCTCCGTAAGCATCGCGCCCAGAAGGCACTCGCACGCCCTGATCGAAGAGACATAGGAGTTTGTTGTCAACATACCGACCATGGACATTCTCAACGAAACCATGTTCTGCGGAAGAGCAAGCGGCATAGACCACGACAAATTCAAAGAAGCCAAGCTCACGCCACTGCCCGCCAAGAAGGTGAAGCCACCCATCATAAAGGAGTGCGTGGCTCATCTTGAATGCAAGCTTCACAGTCAACACACTACTGGCGACCACACGATCTTCGTCGGCGAGATAGTCGAAGCCTACGCCAACGAAGAAGCATTCAAGGAAGCATACGACTTGGAAAAAGCAAAAATGGTATTTCATTTGGGTGGCAACGAGTTCGCTACTCTAGACCCGGAAGTGCATAAGCCGAAAGTCTAGGAAGCAGTGCTAGAGTTCGTAGCTCTCGCCGGGCTTCAACACGATCACTCTTGCGTCTGATTTTGCCTCTTTCATCTTGTTGACAAACTCGTCAGCTGACTGCGCTAGAACTTTGAGGGTCTTGTAGTGCATCGGAATGACCGTTTTCGGATTGATGAGTTTCACGGCTTCAACCGCTTCAATCGCATCCATGGTGTAGTAGCCGCCTATCGGAATCATCACCACATCAGGCCTGTAAGCCTCGCCGATCAGCCGCATGTCGTCGAAGAGTCTTGTGTCTCCGGCATGATAAATCGTCTTGCCCTCTCCTTCAAGCATCACTCCGGTCGGCGCTCCTCTGGAAGCTGCGTGGATTGCCTGAACCACTGTCACAGTCACTCCCTTGATCTCCGTACTGCCGCCGACATTCAGCCCGACAACGTTCTTTATGCCTGTCTCATGAGCATACTCGGCAAGCTCAGCTACGGACACGAAATCTGCGCCTGTCCTGCTGCATATGTCGAAAGCATTGCCTAGGTGGTCGCTGTGGTCATGCGTGACATAGACGATGTCTGCCATTGTCACGTCTGAAGCTTTCACAGGCGACGTTGGGTTCCCGTCGAGCCACGGATCAACTAGGACTGTCTTACCTGCTATTTCGATTTTGAATGCGGCATGTCCAAGCCAAGTTATCTTGGCCAGATATTCCACCTCGCCATTAAACCTTTTAAACAGTAACCTTGTATGCGTTAATAAAGTGTGACGCTGATGAGCGAGTACGACAAGGATGCTCTGGAGAAGTTCCGGCGTTCCGGCAGAATCCTGCGCGAGACTCGCGAGGAGATAAAAGGCTTTGTGCGCGAGGGCATGCCAATAATTGACATTTGCGAGAAGGCTGAAGGCCTCATTCGCAAGAAGGGCGGAAAGCCGGCGTTCCCATGCAATGTGTCGATAAATGAGATTGCTGCGCATTTCACGTCGCCGCCGGGGGACAGGCGAACGGTTTCTGAAAGGTCGCTTGTGAAGGTTGACATTGGTGTTCATGTGGACGGGTATGTGACTGACACGGCGGTTTCGGTTTGCTTCAATCCTGAATACCGAAGCCTTGTAACCACTGCTGAAGAAGCTCTGCAGAAAGCCATAGAAAACGTCAAGCCTGCAGTCTCCACCTCACACCTCGGCTCAATAATCGAGAAAACCATCAAATCCCGCGGACTCAAGCCGATATCCAACCTCACCGGCCACCAAGTCGGCAGGTATCTTGTGCACGCCGGAACTTCCATCCCCAACGTTCAGCAACTGTTTTCTTCAGCCAAGATTAAGCTCGGTGGCGTCTACGCCATCGAACCCTTCGTTACTTTCCCTGACGCCGTGGGCAAGGTTGAGGACAGTAATGAGAAGACGATTTTCCGTTTCGTCAAATCCCGCTCGATGAAGAGTCCGCATGCGAAACAGCTTCTGAAGCATGTTGAAGAACAGTTTAAGACGTTGCCTTTTGCTGAGCGCTGGCTTCAAGGCATCGTACCGAAGGAGCACCATCGCGAGGCTTTTGCGGAACTTCTGTCTTCGCGGGCGATCATGGCGTATTCTGTCTTCGTTGAAGTCAGCAGAAAACCGGTGGCTCAGGCCGAGCACACTGTGCTTGTGGTTAAGGATGGCTGCGTCGTCCTAACTTAGGCTCAGAACTTCTGTTTCTCTTTGTCTTTGATTTCGCGGTAGATTGCGGTAATCAGCGTGTTGTTATTGCATTTCTGGCAGCGTTCGCCTTCTTTGAATATGTAGTCGCCGCGTTGGAAAGCCCTGACATTCTTGAATCCACATTTTCGGCATTCGACGGTCGTTGTTATCGGCGGGATTTCAATTCGCAAGCTCGACATTTTTCTCCTGATCTGGAACAAGGCGTATGTGGCTACTGCTAAGGCTAGCACGCCTCCCAGCAACAGCCATCCGGCCCATGTTTGCGCCCCTTGATCCTCTGGACTGCTGTAGAATATCTGTACGGCCCAGAAAATGGCTGTCAGACACAGCGCGAGGATTACAACCATTCCTAAGAGTACGAACATGGGGATTTTGACTTTTCCGTTGTTTGCTGTCTCTTCCATTCTCTTTCACCCTCCTATTGCCCGACGCCGATGGTGTTGCCGATTCCGGCAATTATCACCTTGTCGCCTTCCTTAGTCCTCTCCAAGATAAGCTGTTTTATCCTCTCTATTGCTGTGTCGGTTGCGTCAACGATTTCTTTTCGCATACCCGAGACTGCGTCGCCCACGTCCTCCCTTATTATCACGGCGTGCAGCGGAATGTGGTACTTCAGGACTGATTCTTCTATCTTGAACTGGTCTACTCCTGGGCCTCCTATGGCCGCGCCAACACCTTCAGCCACTTCGCCGACTTCTTCCCCTTCAAGCTTCAAGGCCGCGTCAATCATGACGATCATTGCGATCTTGCCATGGTTCTCTTCAATGACCGTTTTGATCGCGTCTCCGGGCTTGCCAACGTTTCCTCCTGGGCCTTCTGCCTTGATTATGTAGGCGGTGCGTCCTTCCAGCTGTACGGTTGCGGTTACGCAGTCGGTGGCGATCTTTTTGGTTTCGCTCCCGTGCATCAGTTTCGCCGCAACCAGTGCACCTGCTCCGTCGCCTATCGGCTGCCCATAAGCAAATGCTTTGAGTGCACTTGCGTAGGCTTCCGCTTCGCGCATGATGAGGGGCAGTTGCATCTGAATCTGCATTATGACGTAGAGGCTGTAGGTTTTCTTCCCGAGCAGGTAGAAGTGTCTTATGATCTTGTAAATGTAGTTGAGCGCCATCTCTGCCTCAAGCGTGTTCTCCAAGTTGTTAGCTTGGGTCTGGTCTGCGGCAGGCGCCATCAGCTTCACTTCGTCCTTGAAGCGAGTTTCTCTGACGTCTAGGATGTGTTCCAGTTTCCAGACGACGCCAGCAGGGTCGAGGCTCTGTGGCGCTATGGCGAAGTATTCCAAGAACCGGTCTACTCTCGCGGTTGGGTCGGCTTGAGGTTTGCCGATCTCCTTGATGGTTTCGATTGTTATCTTGCGGCCTTCCTCTTTTATGTACTTCAGCTTGTAAAGCGAGTTTTCAACTTCTCGAAGCATGACCCACATTTGGAGTCTCTGACCGTAGAACATGAAGACAACGAATATTCCGTAGAAGAACAGGGTCGGAATCAGCGAAAGCGGGTCGTCCAGTGGGCTCGCTGCCACTTTTCCCTGTAAGGAAGTCAACAAGGTTGTGATGTCCACATGTACACCTTCCGAAAAACACTATTAACACTCAGTTATAAGTCTTGGGTAATTATGGGCAAAATATGAAGATTGTTTGAGTGGGGCAGCCAGCTTTCCCGGGTTCGCGTGGCCGAAGACCACACTACAGCTGGGAACGGAGCACGGTTTAACTTCCGAGTTCGGAATGGGATCGGGTGGGACCCGTACCCTATGACCGGCAAACCCCACATACCACCTGAACTCATTACTCATTAACCTTTCGCTTCACGTGCCAAAGAAAGAAGAGGCGGTGGCGGAGTCGCCGCGCCCTTGTACTTTTCCTTATCGCTTCTTCTCGACCTTGGCTATTGCCTTCTCCAGAATGTCGAGGCCGACCTTGGTTTCTTCCTCAGTTATCGACAGTGGCGGTATCAGTCGTATGGTGCTTTTTCCGCAGCCGAGCAGCGCAAGTCCGTTCTTCAGTGCCTCAAGAAGTATGTCTTCTCTTTCCTTCTTCGCATACTCTTTCGTCTTGCGGCTCTTCACGAAGTCTACGCCCCATGCGACGCCCATTCCTCTGACGTCGCCGACGAGCTCGTGTTTGTCATAGATTTCTTTGAGTCCTTCTTTGAAGACTCTGTCGATTTTGGCGGCGTTTTTCAGCAGGCTGTTTTCGAGGACGTTTATGGTTGCGAGTGCGGCGGCGCATGCCAACATGTTTCCTCCGTAGGTGTTGCTGTGCACGCCTGAGACGCCGAAGTCCAGTTCTTTGTTGAAGATTGTTGCACCTATTGGGATTCCGCTGCCTAGGCCTTTTGCTGAACAGATTATGTCTGGGGCGATGCCGAAGTGTTCTATCGCGAACATCTTGCCTGCTCTGCCCATGCCTGTTTGCACTTCGTCGATTATTAGTTTGATGCCGTGTTCGTCTGCCAGTTTTTTGAGTTCTTTGAAGAAGCTTTTTGGCGGGACGATGTAGCCTCCTTCGCACTGGATGGGTTCGGAGACTATTGCTGCCACTTCTTCCGGCGGGACGTAGCTTTGGAAGAGGTATTCGTCGATGTATTCGATCACGCGGTTGACGAGTTCGTCTGGGTTTTCGTAGCCGTCTATGCGCCACGTATTGCGGTAGGGGTTCGGGTAGGGCACGTGTTCGACGCCGGGCATTGTTGGGAACAGTCTTGATTGCTGTTTGGGTTTGCTTGAGGTCAGGCTCAGCGAGCCGAAGGTTCGGCCGTGGAAGCAGCTTACGAATGCGATGAACAGTTTTCGCTGGGTGCTCCATCTGGCGACTTTGAGTGCGGCTTCGACGCTTTCGGTTCCGCTGTTTGAAAGGAAAGTCTTCTTCTTGAAGTTGCCGGGAGCGATCTGGTCGAGCTTTTCGGCCAGCTCTACCTGTTTCAGGTTGTAGAAGTCTGTGCCGGCAGCGTGCCAGATCCTCTGCAGTTGCTCTTCGAGGGCTTTCTGGACTTCTGGGTGTCGGATTCCTGTGTTCAGGACGCCTATGCCGCTTGTGAAGTCGAGGATTGTGTTTCCGTCAACGTCTTCAAACCAGACGCCTTCGCCGCTGTCTATGACAAGCGGAGCGTAAACGGGGTCGTTCGTCGACGTTGCCATGTAACTGTTGTGCTTCTCTATAATTCTCTTGGCTTTCGGTCCGGGGATGGGGGTGACTATTTTCGGACCCTTAGGTTTCGTCATTTTCATGTCTCCTCTTGAACGCGGGAGTAATCCTCTCTTTTGAGATGGTTTAAGGTTTTCGGGCAACAATGTCATGATTGGTTGGTGATGTTTATTCTGAGTATTATTTGGTGATTCTTGTTGTTGGAGAACAAGGCATATATTTGTTGGCTGCAACTCCTTTCAAGTGGTGCAGGTGGGGCTGTAGTCTAGGAAGGTATGACGACGGGCTCCAGAAAGTAGCTAACGGGTTTGCGGACCTCTAAGAGGGATGAAGAGGTTCTGGAGCGGTTAGAGAAACCCGTAGGAACGGCCAAGCGCCGATTTCCGGGTAAAGGTCGTCGGTTCAAATCCGGCCGGCCCCACCAAAACTCTTCTTGACAAAAAAAACCTCTTTTGAGCATTTGAAGAAATGGGTCCGGAGTAAGTTGTTTTGTCCTGCTTTCTCGTGGCGCAGCTATTTACGCAGCTTCCTCAAAGTCTTATCAACATCTTCCAATCCTAGTTTCTTGAGAATATCGTGCTTCGGCACTCCGTTCTCGTCCCAGCCAATCTCTTCGTAATACTTCTGCACACTTTCCCTCACGCTGGTTCTGTCAGCAGCTTTTCCTTTTGCAGAGTTCGAAGGCAACGGCTCATAGAGCATATGATTCTGCTGTGGAAAATCAATGGTTTGTGCAAAATCAACGTTTCAGACGCTTGTGCTCATGCCTTCAGGCCCGTTTCTTCTCTGAATTGCAGTCTATAGAATGCGCTGTATAATCCTTTCTTGCGCATTAGCTGTTCATGCGTGCCTCTTTCAACTATTGACCCTTGGTCGATGGTTAAAATTTCATCGCAAAGCCTGATAGTTGAAAGCCGATGGGCAATTATTATCGTCATTCTGTTGCGCATCAGTTTCTTCAGAGCTCTCTGTATCACCAGTTCGGTGTAGGCGTCAACTGAGGCTGTTGCCTCGTCCAGCACTAGGATTTCCGGATTGGCGACTAGCGTTCTGGCGAAGCTTATGAGTTGTCTTTGGCCTATGGATATGTTTGAAGACCCTTCCTGTATCATATAGTCGTAATCGTTGGGAAGCTTCATTATGAAATCGTGTGCGCCGATGGATTTTGCTGCGTCTATGATTTCTTGGTCTGATGCTTCAAGTTTGCCGAACCTTATGTTTTCCTTTATGGAAACTGAAAAGAGAAACGAGTCTTGTAGCACTATGCTCATGCAACCTCTCAAAGAGAGAAGTGGGATGTCTCTCATATCATGCCCGTTGATGAGTATTCTGCCTTCGTCTGGATCGTAGAATCTGGCGAGAAGGTTGATTATCGTGCTTTTTCCTGCGCCTGTCTGGCCGACAATCGCGAGTTTCATGTTGCGTTTCAGAGTGAAGCTGATGTTCTTTAAGACTGGAACGTCTACGTCGTATGCGAAATTGACGTTTTCAAACTTGATTTCTTCTATCATTGTAGTGTGATGCTCCTTTCAAGCGGCGGGTCTTGGATCTCGACTTTTGTGTCTATTACGTCGAACATTCTTTCGATTGCAGACATGGCGGACTGGTACTGGTCGTACATGGTTACAAGGTCGACCAGCGGCATGAAATATGCGAACTGGTACTCAGTGAACGCCACCAGAACTCCTAGCGTGATTGTTCCCGTCAACAGGGCATTGACTCCGTAGAATAGGATTATCATTGTTCCGATTAGTCTTAGTCCTATTACGAACGGCGTGTACGATGAGCCTATGAGGATGGCTCTGATTGTTGCCTTGACGTTTTCGTCTTGGCTTTTCAGGAACTTTTTTTCTGTTTCTTTCTCCTGCGCGTAGGCTTGGGTGACTTTTATGCCTGCTAGGTCTTCCTGCATTCTTGCCGTCAATCCTGAAGTTGTGATCAACGTTCTTCTGTAAGCAGCTCTCGAGTGTTTTCCAAGGAACCAGACTAGCAGTATGGCAATAGGAAGAACCGTGATGGCAAGAAGTGACAGTCGGAGGTCAAGATAGAACATTATTGCGAAGGCGCCCAGGATTGAGGAGATGTCGACGAGAATGCTTGTGAGTCCCAATCTGAGGAATATTCTGACTGTGTTGGCGTCGTTCGTCGGGCGGGAGATTATTCTTCCGGCTTCGCCTTCTGAGAAATACCTGAGGGAGATGACCTGCAGTTTTTCCATCATGTCATCTCTCATTTTTGCAACCACGTTTTCTCCGACTACTCGCATTTGATAGGTTTGGATGTACTGAAACAGGTAGTTGCCTAGAATGATGGCGGCGAATAAGGGGATCCACCATATGAAGCCTGAAAGGTTTTTGGGTGTTATTATTCGGTCGATGGCTATCGCGTGCATGTAGGGTGAAGCTAGTCCGGTCAGTGCGCCTGTTATGGTGGCAGACACGCCGATTATGAGGTTTCTTCTGTGGGCTTGAGCGTACTTGTAGACTCTTCTGATTAGCACTCGGTCAGGAACAGTTCTTTTTCTTCTTTCTTCCTGCTTTGTGGAAAATGTTCCGTATGAGCTTGACACTAAGCGCCACCTGCTTCCTCTAGAATGGGTGAGGCTTTTTGGACGAATTGTGTTTCATAGACTTTTTTGTAGACGCCGTTCTTTGCTATTAGCTCGTTATGCGTGCCGAATTCAGCTATTGAACCGTTTTCGAGAACCAGTATTTTTTCAGCTGTTTTTATCGTTGAGAATCTCTGTGCGATTATGAGGGTCGTTCTTGTCTTTGTTGCTTCTTCTATTGCAGATTGAATTTCCCGCTCCGTCTTCGCATCCACAAAAGACAGTGAATCGTCCATTATCAGTATCCTCGGGTTGCCTACGAGCGCTCTAGCTATGGTCACTCTCTGCTTTTGACCTCCTGAAAGTGTGACTCCTCTCTCTCCTACAGGCGTGTCGTAGCCACATGGAAGCGATTCAATGAATTCGTGTATTCTGGCCGACTTGGCAGCTTGAACTATTTCATCCATCGAAGCGCCAGGTTTACCGAAAGCAATATTCTCCCTAATTGTTCCGGAAAACAGGAAAACATCCTGCAAAACCACGCCTATCTGCTTCCTAAGGGAA
>Ga0315277_10000461_pt1 | contig 64856 bp, 59 predicted proteins | sample YL17G05_15_MG_FD_203695 | JGI IMG/M metagenome (GOLD analysis project Ga0315277, IMG submission 203695) | Sediment microbial communities from Yellowstone Lake, YNP, Wyoming, USA - YL17G05_15 | ecosystem: Environmental > Aquatic > Freshwater > Lake > Sediment | place: USA: Wyoming | collected...
GCAATCACCGGCAGGTGGCTCTTCTTCTTCACAACCGGGATGGCGCCGACGTCAAGCGTGTTGCGTGTGGCAGTCTCAAAGGTCCGGATTCCCCGCTCGCACAGAATGACCTGATGATTGCCCCCCGAGAGGATGTACTCAGCAGACATCAGCCACTCTTCGATAGTTGCCGCGAGACCCCGTTTCAACAACACGGGTTTTGAGGTCTTTCCAAGCTCCCTCAGGAACGTAAAGTTCTGCATATTGCGGGCCCCGATCTGCAGAATGTCTGCATATTGCTCGACAAGCTTGATCTGGCTCATGTCCATGACTTCGGTGACGAGTTTGAGTTTATACTTGTCTGCGGCCGCGCGCAAGAGACGGAGTCCCTCCTCACCCAAACCCTGGAATGAGTAGGGGGAACTTCTCGGCTTGAATGCCCCGCCCCGCAGAATCCTGCCACCCTCTTCAGCGACGACCTTGGCGATTGTGAATATCTGGGCTTCGCTTTCCACTGCACATGGACCGGCCATAATGACAACAGCATCTCCGCCGAGCTTGACACCGCCGATATCGAATACAGAGCCTTCCCGCTTGAATGCCCTGCTGGCGAGCTTGTACTGCTCGGTGATCCGCAGCACTTCCGCGACTCCCGGCAAAAGCTCGATCTGCCGATGATCGAATTCGGGATGTACGCCGATGGCACCGAGAACAGTTTGCTGCACTCCTGTCGAACGATGCACGTCAAATCCATGTTCATTCAGAACGCGAATGATCTCTTCTATTTGCTTTTCAGTTGTTCCGGGTTCAGTTACGACGACCATAGTGTCTTTCTACCTATCGCAGAAAAGTTAATTGAAGTATTCCAATACATCGTTATTGATAACGATCAAGCTTGAAGTTTTCCCCCAGATAGAGCTTGCGCGCTTCGGGATCGTTGGCGAGGAATTCCGCAGTTCCGGATTTGAGAATTCGACCTTCGAACAGAAGGTAGGAGTGATCAGTAATGGAGAGCGTTTCATGGACGTTATGATCGGTGACGAGGACGCCGATATTTTTCTCCTTCAGGGTCGTTACGATTCTCATGATATCCTCCACAGCGATCGGATCGATCCCCGCAAAGGGTTCATCGAGAAGCATGAATTTCGGATCCAGCGCCAGTGCGCGGGCAATCTCCGTCCTCCGGCGCTCTCCTCCCGATAGCACGTATCCCTTGCTCCTCACAAGGTGCGTAAGGCCAAAATCCTCAAGGAGCTGGTCACATTTTTGCTCGCGTTCCGCGCGCGAGAGTGTACTGATCTCCAGCACTGCCAGTATGTTCTCGCGCACCGTCAAGCGCCTGAAGACAGACGCCTCCTGCGACAAATACCCGATCCCCATCCGTGCGCGCTGGTACATGGGGAGAGAAGTGATTTCTGAATTGTCGATGAAGACCTTACCCCCGTTTGGACGGATCATCCCGACTATCATGTAGAACGTCGTGGTCTTCCCCGCCCCGTTTGGTCCAAGGAGTCCGACAATCTCGCCCTGCCGCACCTGGACAGTGACCTCGTTAACAACCGTTCTCTTCTTGTACCGCTTGAGGAGATCGGTCGAGCGGAGGACAGCCCTGCCGTTTTCAACCGCATGGTCACTCATACGATTCATGAACAATTGTGAGAAGACGCCTCTGAGGCCGGTCGCTGAGCCACCGGAATCCCTCAAGATTGTACTGACGTTCACGCTTTGCGATCATTGGTTCGGGAAAGTACTTGCCTTCCACCCCGCCGAGGATCTTGATTCGATCGATGTGCCCGCTCAGAAAGTCCATGACGATTCTGTCGCCGCTCGACCTGTTAACCCCATTTGGCTGATCCCCATCGAAAAGGTAATACAGACTTGTCGCGTTCCTCTCGGCGTCGATCTGATCGATCTTCCCATCACGAAACCGCAGTGTAATCTCTCTCGCGAGAAGTTGGTTAAATCGATCGCGCCGTATCGTATCGGCCCTTGAGACTGCCATCGAACGGCCGCTCACCCAGACACTCTCCAGTTTCCGTTCACGCGTTGTAATGGACACAGAATCCCCCGTCACCTGATTCTCACCGTGCCAGACTACCGGGTGATCGCGAAGAATGAGTCGATCTTTGGTATGGAAATAAAGGGCCTCACCGCACCGTGCCGCAAAATCTGACCGCGCCATTTCCACCAGGCCGCTGGTAATGAATCGCTGAACAGAATCCTGGAAAGACTCCATGAAGGCGCCGGACACCAGGAGCGTGTCAATTTTCCCATCGGCTACGGTATCAATCTGCATCAGGCGCGGATTGCTGGGGATCACCGTATACCGCGCCCGATCGAAGTGGACGAGCGAATCCCCGAACACCGTCAGACTGTTCTCGGGATTGTCGACCCGCACATGGCCCACAGCGATGGACTTCTCGTCATTTTCAAAGTACGTCAGCGCATCCGATCGTGTAGAAGACGTAGAATCCACAACCAGTACATCTCCAACGAAATGGGCTCGCTTGTCATTCGCCCAATACTCTCCAAACCTGGCTGTGAGGATCATTCCCCCGCGCACGAGCCGAACACCCCTGGACATCTCCGCTCTTCGCTCATCACCGTAGTACGTCCCTTCACTTGATGTCATGGTGATGCTATCCCGAACGACTTTCACCCGCCCGTACAACTGAACGACATTGGTCCTGAGATTCCGAAACGCCGAATCACACCACAGCTTGACCAGGCCCGTTGCCGAGGGTTGCACCATGAAGACATTCCCGATCAGTGCCTGAATCTGATCCGCTCCGATGGAGCGGACATCGAGCACATTTGCCGAACGAACCTCAAATCCCTTTTCCTGGGAGAAAACCACTCCCCCCACACCGACAAGCAAAACAACCAGGAATCTCCACGGGACCAGTCGCATTAGTCTGTCCGTACCTGAGCTGTCACTTTGAAAATCCGGTAGTTCCGCAGCCGCTGATCCGACTCGAACCCCTGGCCCTGCACTCTCTCGCGGGGAGACGTCACCGAAACAAACTCCGGCGTATGGATCAACCGACGCTTGTTATCCCAGAAGAGGCGCTCGGACCGGAGCTTTGTACTGTCGTCAGAAACGACAAGGACATCACCTTCGGCACGAAGATCATAGGTCTGTTCGTTGACCACACCCCGGCTCGCCCGCATCGTGGTCGTCTGCTGCCCCCGCTCATTATAGAAATAGACGACAATCCCCTGACTCATGTTCGTTTCCTGCGGAGCATCAAACTTCTGTATGTATCCAGCCCGGATACGGGCCTGCACCTTGCCGGAGTCGGAGAGAACGATGATGCTGTTCCAGCTTTCCTGTTGGGGCAAGGTGTTTGGATCGATGCCCGGCAGAACGCTCGGTTTGATCCTCTCTTCACATCCACCCGCCAGGATGAAAACAGAGACTCCAACGAGGAGCACCAGGAAAGAACGTGCAGCCATCATGCGTTCGCTTCGTTGCCAAGGCCCGCCTTGACGAGGTCATGCAAATGCAGCATCCCGACTGGCCGCTGGTTCTCATCCACTACGACAAGCTGAGTGATTTTGAACGATTCCATTTCCTCGAGCGCCGTCGCTGCGAGCAATCCTTTCCGGATTGTTTTCGGGCTCTTCGTCATCGCCTCGGCGGCGGTGACATTCGTGACGTTCTTTGTCCGCTGGAGGAGTCGCCGCAGATCTCCATCGGTAATAATGCCGAGGAGCTGTCCCGAGGCATTCACGATGCAGGTCGCTCCAAGGCGCTTCGAGGTCATCTCGACAATGGCTTCTGAGAGCGGCACATCCTCACGTACGACAGGAACGTTTGTGCCGGCCACCATCATCTCCTCAACGCGCAGCAGAAGCCGCTTTCCAAGACTGCCGCCGGGGTGGAACATGGCAAACTCTTCCTTCGTAAACCCTCGCTTATCGAGGAGAGCCATGGCGAGCGCATCCCCCAGAGCCAGCATCGCCGTCGTTGATGCGGTTGGAGCCAGGTCATGGGGACAAGCTTCCTCTTCCACGCTTGCGTCCAGCACGATGTCGCTCTCGCGGGCAAGATCAGAGCCAACATTGCCCACCATCGCAATAACCTTCACACCGATCCGGCGGAACAACGGCATCAACTGCCGTATCTCTTCCGTATCGCCGCTCTTGGAAAGGCAGATAACAACATCGTCTGCCCGAACCATCCCCAGGTCTCCGTGAACGGCATCTGCCGGATGAAGAAAGATCGCCGCTGTGCCAGTTGAATTCATGGTCGCAACAATTTTCCGCGCGACGAGGCCTGACTTGCCCAACCCCGTGACAATCACGCGCCCCGTACTCCTGAATATTAGCTCAACCGCCGCGTCAAAGTGCTCATCGATCCTTGTCCCCAGCGCTTTGAGCGCCTCGGCCTCGATTCGGATAACTTCTTTTCCACGTTCAATAGATGTCGCCATGGGTAGATTCCAGTTTGAGTCGCTCGTTCGGCAGCTTAACAACGGCTGATCATCCGAGGATTTTCTCGCGCAATCGCAGCAACCAGGGTTTCCTCGGGATCCTCTTCAACACAAGAGACTCCCCGAGATCCAGTCTGTTGCGAGTCCGGTTATACGCCTCGAACGCCCGCGTGAGCGCTTCGTCTGCAAACTTGTCGAGGTCCGAGAATAGCCGTCGTGACTGTAAGGCGATCCCCGGATCCTGAATCTTGGCCTGTAACATCAATTCATTATAGAATCCGGTCACCGGGATCGGGTAATTCATCTGTTTCGATTCATCGTAGACCCAGAGACGCTGGTCCCCTGCGCACAGTGCAAGCGTGAGCTCGCGGCCTGATGTCGTGGACATAGCAACCTCGCGCAGAATCCGTCCGCACGATGGGCAAGGCAGCGAAGGCGACCACAAAGAAAGGGTCCACGTACGAAGCCGACCAAGGCCGTTGAGGTCTACCTCGTCAGCCGGGCCAGAGATCTCGAACTCCAGTTGACGGAACTGCAGTTCACGGACGCTGACTGTCACACTCCCCCGAGAAGTCTCGATCATCCCAACAGCGATAAGCTGCGGCGAGGGGGCATCGAGTTCGGGCGCCGAACCACGCGGGGCCAGAACATACGTCCCCTCGGCCCAAGGCTTTGCACCGGCGACTTCCCATCCTTCTAGAACATTCCTGATTTCCGCATATCCCGGACGCCCCGCTGGCAAAACCCACAAAAGGAGCTTCTGCTCAAGCGGAGAGAGATCACGCGGAAATACCTCATCCGTACCCATCTCCGGTCCGTCACCTGCGGGCTTGAAGAATCAAGTCCACTACTTCACGCACTGCACCCCTTCCTCCACCGCAACGGCACACATATGTAACCTCTTTAAGGACCTCCGCAGACGCGTCCGACGGGGCAGCGGAAAAGCCAACAATCCGGAGCAGAGGTAAATCGGGCTCGTCATCACCAATGAATGCAACTTCAGAATCAGAAAGTCCAAGCTTCCTGGTCACATCCCTGTACGCCTCGATTTTATTCTCCTGGTTCTGATAGACCTCTTGAATCCCCAACTCCCGTGCACGGCGCTCAACGATGCCAGACACTCTCCCTGTGATGATGCCCACCTTCACCCCCATGCGCTGGATCTTCATGATGCCATACCCATCTTTGGCACTGAATTTTTTCATGACTTCGCCCTTGGACGAATAGTAGATACCGGCGTCTGTCATGACTCCGTCAACGTCGAGCAGCAAGAGTCGGATTTTGCGAAGTACTGAAGCCAGGGGGCGTCTGGATGGCACGCGGGTTCCTCGCTGGTTTACACCTGCCTGAGGGCCTTCTTTGCGATTGCGTCAATCGCCATAACTTGTTCGATCAGAGCGTCGAGATGCTTCACGTCGAGCTGGCTCGCTGCATCACTGAGAGCACGGGACGGCTGAGGGTGTGTTTCGACGAACAATGCGTCACATCCAACAGCCACTCCCGCCCGGGCGATCGGAAAGATGAACTCCGGTTGTCCGCCGCTTCGAACCGATTCACCCCCGGGCAGCTGCACAGAGTGAGTCGCGTCCAGCACGACGGGGAATCCTGATTTCCGCATGATTGCAAGTGACCGCATATCAACGACAAGATTATGATATCCGAAGGTCGTGCCCCGCTCTGTCAGGAGCACGTTCTTGTTCCCGGACAATACAATCTTCTCCGCCGCAAGCTTCATATCCTCAGGGGCCATGAACTGCCCCTTTTTGATATTGACCACTTTCCCTGTCTTCCCAGCCGCCTGCAAGAGTTCGGTCTGCCGGCACAGAAATGCTGGAATCTGCAGAATATCAGCTACTTCAGCTGCCTGCGTGGTCTCCTCAACTGTGTGAACGTCAGTCAGGATCGGGAAGCCGAATCGTTCCTTTGCTTCGGCGAGAATGGCAAGAGCCTCGTCGGCGCCGATAGAACTGAAGGAGCGGGCGCTCGTCCGGTTTGCTTTCTTGTACGACGATTTGAAGACCAGCGGAATGTTGCGCTTCTCTGCGATACGGACTATTCGCTCGGCCGTTTTCATGATCATCAACTTGCTCTCAACAACACACGGGCCGGCGATGAGGACAAGCGGAGCGTTCCCGCCAATCCGGATATCACCCACCTTGATGATCATGCGCACCTCTTCCATTGATCAGATACACTCTACGTGTGCAAGTTCTTGTGAATGTTAACTTACAAAAAAATGCTACAACAATCAAAAAACGCCATTCCGGAAGCCATATTGCTTCTCCTTCGTTATTACCGTATTATAGCGGTGACATCCTGCACCTGCGCAATGAAAGTCCGAGCCTACGCAAAAATCAATCTTGGTCTCAACGTCCTCGGGAAACGGCCCGACGGTTATCATTCAATCGAGACCGTTTTTCGTCTGATCGACCTCTATGACGAAATCGAGATTCTGCAGAACGATCAAGGCATTCACTTCGCGACGAACTCCCCAGAGCTCTCGAACGACAACTCGAACCTCTGCGTACAGGCAGCGCATCTCCTTCGCGACCTGACAGGGATCCACACTGGCGTCGAAATTACACTGACGAAGCGGATCCCCATCGGCGCCGGACTTGGAGGAGGAAGTTCCGATGCCGCGGCCGTACTCAAGGGCCTGACCAAACTCTGGACCCTCGATATTACGCGCGACGAGCTTCAGACCGTCAGTGCGACGCTCGGATCTGATGTCCCGTTTTTCCTCACAGGTTTGACAGCATTTGCGACGGGGAGGGGAGACATTCTGGAGTCTTTCGATCTCCAGATACCCTACACGATCCTTCTGGTCACGCCGAAGATTCACGTCTCCACGGCCTGGGCCTACTCACAAATCCATCCCCTTCAGGGCGTCAAACGGCATAATTTGCGGGCTGTTCTCGACGGAAGTATGGGAGACGCCCAACGCCTTCAGAAGGAACTCCTCAACGACTTCGAGAACGCAGTATTTCAGCACTATCCCGACATTGCATCAATCAAGTCTACACTTCTCGCAGAAGGAGCTGCTTGCGCTCTGATGAGCGGGAGTGGTTCCTCTGTCTTCGGCTTCTTCTCCAATCCGTCAGTGGCGAGAGACCTTGCCCAACGCCTCTCGGGAAAATACGCCACGTCGGTGACAGACCCTTCGTTCAAACCCGTGATCAATTAGCGCTCACAGAATCAGTGGCCCGACCGAGAATTCTCGAAATAGCCCGACCCTCCTGCCATCTCCTCGGAGTGATCGTTCTTTTGCTCGCAGCTCTGTCAACAATGGCGGCCCAGGAACTTCCGGGTCAGGACACGGTCCGTGCGAACATCGCCGATACTCTCAAATCGTCCCCTCGGAAACAGCCGTTCATGACGGAGATAGGGAACTTCCGTCACCCGGCCGACACTACGAGCATACTGCACAGCAACCAATTCCGCCACACCGATGCTATCTACCTCGGAGACCTGCTCTGGAAAATACCAGGCGTTTTCATCAGCGAATTGGGCGGGCCTGGTCAGGGGGACCAGTTGAGTTTTGCCGGCGTGGGAGCCAGTGGCATATCACTCCTTCTCGACGGACGACCCCTCAATGATCCGGTCCTGGGCGGATACAATCTGTACGACCTTCCGCTGGAATACGTTAGTACACTCGAACGCGTCGACGGCCCCCGCGCACTTCTCTTCGGCAGCCCTTCACCTGGCGGGATTCTCAACGTCGTGTCCCAACAGTACAGCAATATCCACCCCATGACAAAGCTCCGTTTCTTCCAGGGACCTTTCGAGCACATTCTGACGGACGGTGTGTTTGCCCAGAACGTCAGCAGGGGACTCAACGCCATGGTCGGTATCCAGCGCCACGTAACAGATGGGCGATTCACGAATTCGGCATACGATTCATGGAACATTCGAGCGCGCTTCCGATACGATCCTTCTGAGCAGTTGAGCATATGGTTCAGCGAAGTGTATACGAAGTCGACTATCGGCCTCAATAGCGGCGTCGATCCGATCACTAGCCCATCGCTCTACAATGATGTGACCGTCATCGTCAGGGATCAGCAATCTTACCAAATCACCGGCCGACACGACCTCACCCTCGGCGCGGTCGGCAATTTGCTGAACGACAGCACCTCACGAACGAATGCACTTTTGTACTACTCAGCCCTCGAACGGGAGTACTCTATCGGCGGCGGCGCGGCCGCTCCACCGGTTTTCTCGGATATGCAGGAATCTTCTTTTTGGGGGATCCACCTCAGCCAGAACCTCCGATGGTCCTTCGCGACGCTCCTCGTCGGTGCAGAGCTTGAACATCGCGCCGTCGAACAAAGTCATTTTCTCCCTTCCCGCACAGAACAATACACCTCGATCATGGGAGGAGCATCCTTCGATCCCGCAGCGTGGCTTCGCGCTGAATTCTCTGTGCGTCACGAAAGACTCCGGGGTGTCAATGCTCTTTCGTGGGGGAGCAGACTGGAATCCGAGGTAGCTCCAGGCGCAACATTCCACGTCGGCCATGGGATCAGCTATCGTTTTCCGACGATCCAGGAGCTATTCTGGAGCGATTCCATCCTCACGAGGGCGAACACCCTCGTCGAAGAGCGCCATAGCCTGACGGAAATAGGCGTGGACGTGAAGTCAGAGACTGTTGAGCTGTCTGTGCTCGGCTTTCGGAGAACCATTGCGAATGCTCTTACCTTCTCTCAGATCGGCCCACTTGACGGCGCACGCAGCGTGAAGATCTTCAACATTCCATCTGTTGAGATCGCCGGGGCGACGGCAGGACTTGGACTCGAGTTCTGGTACTTTCAGATAGAAGGGAACTTGACCTATGCAGCGTACAAGGCCCAAGGCCAATCGGACCGATTCAGCCCACGCCTTACGTCGGTCGGGGAGCTTTCGTACCGCGATCAGCTATTCGGTGGCAACCTGGATCTGAAAATCGCCATTCGATGGAAGACGGTCAGCGAGCATGCCGGCCTTCAGTTCGTTCCGCGAATGCTCATCACTGCGCAGCAGTCGAAGATAGAGATCCCTGCGTTCACAACACTAGATCTCTATGTCGCCGCAAAAATCGGGAATGCATACCTTGCGTTGACCTGGGAAAATCCTCTGAACACCAACATGATGACGCTCCCCTACTACCCCCTTATGAACAGGAACATCAAGCTGGGGGTCAACTGGGAATTCACAGACTAATCCTGCCGGGAATCCATGGGCAAAGTCATTTCTATGTTCGGCAGTTCCCGTCCCCGCGACGGAGAACCCGAGTATCTTGAGGCAAGGGCAGTTGGACAAGAGCTTGCGCGAACAGGGTTCGTGCTCTGCAACGGAGGTTACGGGGGGATTATGGAGGCGTCGGCTCGCGGAGCGAAAGAGGCAGGCGGGTCAACCATGGGCATCACTGTCGAGACTTTTACCAGGCAGCCAAATCGATGGATCGACCGGGAGATACGCAAACCAACGCTCATGGAACGGCTGGCGACTCTCGTCGATTCAGCCGATGGGTACGTCGTCCTCAAGGGCGGGACTGGAACGCTCCTCGAACTCGCCTATGTCTGGGAATTCATCAACAAGCGATTTATGCCCGAGAGGCCCATCATTGTGTACGGGGAATTCTGGAGCGGCGTTGTGGAAACGTTACGGGAGGAGCTGCTCTGGGAGGGTCTGGGAGATTGCACTTCGATCATTCAGCGGGCGGACTCTCCAGGAGAATGCGCCGAGATCCTGAAGAAGAAACTCTTCTGAGCAACGCCGTCATTTCCTCTTCTTCCGCACAATCACACTCTCGAGAAAGAGAATCATCTTTCTCGCGGACTCATCCCAATTGAACGTCCGGCCCCAGTCGATCGCTTCCGTGCGCAGCCGGCCGCGAAGGTGTTCATCCCTCAGCATCAAGAGAATTTTCTGCGCAAGCTGCTCGATGTTCCCAAACTCGTACAGAAGTCCGGTGCGCTCATCGATTACAGAATCACGCAATCCCGGAACATCACTCGCCACGACCGGGACGCCGCAGGAATTTGCCTCGATGACGGTCAAACCCCAACCCTCTTTCGCTGAACAATTCACTGCAACGCTCAGCTGATGAAGCTGACTCACCTTCTCCACCTGACTCAGATAGCCGGTGAACTCGATGCTGCCGTCAAGGCCGAGTTCTGCCGCAAGTTTTTCAAGCGCAGGCCGATAATCCCCGTCGCCGATGATCTTCAATCTCGCGTTCGGGATTTCCTGCCTGACGATGACAAACGCTCTTAGGAGATGGTCGACGCTCTTGTATTTCTTCAGCCGCCCGAGGTGTCCGATGACCGGCCCCGGAGAAACATCCTTCTCAGGGAGATGATACTGAGCGCTGTTCACGGCATTCGGTACGATTACGATGTTCCCTGCCGGGAATCCGAAGCTGACGAGTTCTTGCCGCGTGCTCTCAGAAACAACAGCCATCGGAGTATCACGGTAAACTCTCACCGCCACTTTTTCCGCCAGCGACACGTACATCGCCGGCACGAGCGGCGCCTCCAGAAATATCGCAGGGCCAAAGAGGTGGTGGACAATGCCGGCAAGGGGCTCCTGAACGAACCACGGCGTGTAGAACGGGATCTTGTTGATGTCATCAACGACTACGTCAAAGCGCTCATGTCTGAATTCCGAACGGTACCGCCCTGGCACGATGAAATTGAAAAAATACCGACCTCCCTCGCGGATCACTTTGATGCCGTCGATATCTTCACGCTCTGACGCCCCCGGAAACCTCGAACAATAGAGGGTCACGGAATGCCCCTGAGCAGCAACCCTCTTGAAAATCTCATGAAGATGCACTTCGGCGCCTCCGCCGAGCGGGTTCTTGATATCTTGCCAGTTGAGGACGAGGATTTTCATGAGCGAAACAGCACGCTATTTCTTTCCCACTACACCAATCGAGATACCTGTGTGCAACGGCAAAGAAGTCTTGAGAAGAGCGCGGCGTATTGATCGCCGGATGTCAGAGAGAACCCGAATTGGTTGTGGCGCCAGCGGCATCGTGATGCCGACCTTCTTCATGGCTTCCCGGAAGGAGCGGTAGAAGAAACTCGGATACATCCACTCGCCGTAGGCCTGAACCGGTGTGAGACCGAGAGATTGAAGGAGGGATTTCAACTCACCCACTGAGAACGAGCGTTCCCACCCGGCAAACCACTTATCGAGCGCCATCAGAGAGTGCTTCACTAGCGTATAAATGTGATAGCGCTGCGGAACATCAACCAGAAGATATCCACCACGTTTGAGCACGCGGATATTCTCTCTGAGCAGCGCCTGGGCCTGAGCATGCCTGAAATGCTCCAGCAGCCCCTGATGAAAGACCACATCAAAGGTCTCATCCTGAAACGGGAGTCGAAAGGTGTCTCCCCCGACGATGGTGACTGGCAGCTGGTTCTCGTCCGCGAGGTGCTTCAGAATGCGGAGAGAATTCTCTGCATAGTCGAGTTGGTACACTCGCGCCCCGTGAGCAAGGAGCGGGATGCTGTCCCTCCCCGTCCCGGCCCCGATCTCGAGCACCTTCAAACCCCGGAGTTCACCCAGTCGGAGCAGGTTGCGAGCGATCCGATCGGCATTCGAATATACCTGCCCGACGTCCTTCTTATCGCTCCAGAACGTTTCCCAGTTTTCGCGCCGAGACTCTTTCTCCTGAGCCCTTGCGGGTTCGGCCATGATCACTTCCCCTTCGCCGGCTTTGAGCTATCCCTGGAGGCGCCCGGCTGTTTCGCGGCGGCAAGCGAATCGCTCTTCCCCGTGGCATTTCTCTCAGCCAGGATACGCCCACGGAGTTGATCGGCGATCTGCTCAATGCCTTGCTCTTTGACGTACGTGACACGAATAAGGTCGACGACTTTCAGGGCCTCATCATACATTTTCATGTTCTCATAGGTCTGCAGAAGCACAACATAAGGATTGTCATACGAAAGTGGCTCGACCGAGCCGCGGTCGACAATCGGCTTCAGCTCATCAACGATCTCCGAGCAAAGCTGCTGGAACTTGTCCCGTTGCCCCGCCACATTGTACAGGTTCGCCACATAGACCTTCGTGCGGTAGTCCATTTGAAGGACACGACGGGGAATCAACTGCTCCATGCGATCCAGAGGTTCTGTTGCTTTCGCGAATTGGGTCGGCTGATTCGCATAGTGCTGGGCAAGAAGGACGAACGACTGACGGTAGTTTGTCATCAAGCGCCGAATGTCCTCATCAAAATAGGTGGTGCTGTCCTGCAACCCACGCCAGCGATAACCCATTGCCGGCGTTTTAGAGGGCTCGGCGAGGTCAGTGAACAGCTGGGCCCGCATCCGTTGTTCATTGATGTTCGACCAGTAGGCCGTTCCCTTCTTGGCGATCAGTCGAAATGCCAGGCCCTCGAGCTGCAGATACTCGCGCAGGCCAATTTGGCCGTCCGGGGAAACAGTCATCGCAAAATATATCGGCCGCCGCCAGTTGGAGGACACGACGATGTCGAACACCATGATGTCCTGGACACGAATTCCCTTGACGTTGCTAAACTCCAGGGTATTGGGCATGTAGAAGGAGATCGTATCTGTGGGTTCGGCTCCTATCCCCTTCATGCTGAGCGTGCCCGCCGTTCCTTCGACACCATAACGCCGCATGACATCGCCGGGCACCGGCAGCTTGATGATACGCGGCTGGAACTCCCGCGGCGTGATCTGCTCAATTTGAGCATCCGGCGTGCTGATTGGCACCTTTTTCGCTCCGTAGGGTTCGGCATGCTTCAGCTGAGCGATATACCAATTGGTATTCAACAAGCTCAGGCAGACCACGCGGACGTCCCTGCGCACCCCTTCAACATCCTGGAGATACCAGAGCGGGAATGTGTCATTGTCTCCGTTGGTGAACAAAATCGCGTCCTGATCGCACGTTTGCAGCAGATTATAGGAATAATCCCACGCAACATAATTCCCTTTCCGGTTTGCCTGGTGGTAGTTCGTTCGCAGCATGTTCATCGGCACGAGGATGAACGCGAGCACGAGGATGCCGTAGCCGGTAAGAGCGTACGTACCATTGGACTGGAGCTTTTCTTTGAGCCAATCGATGGCGCCGAGCACACCCATTCCAATCCACATGGCAAAGATGAAGAACGATCCGACATAGAAGTAGTCACGCTCGCGGGGCTGCGGTTCCTGCATGTTGAAATAGACGACGAGAACAATTCCAAGGACAAGAAACGTCGCCGTCGCAACGAAGGCCATTTTCGGATCCTTGCGCCAGTGATAGAAAGCCCCAAAGAATCCAAGGAATAACGGGATGCCATACAACTTCTTCCAGTCGACGCCGGCATCCTTGGCATCCCCCGCACAGCCCACAAAATTCCACCCAAAATAGCGAAGGTACATGTGATCCATTTGGTACTTCCAGAAGAAGTCCAGGTCACTCGCGTATCGCTCCTGAACGGATCGTTGCTCCGGCTCATTGTTCCATCGGCGGTTGAGGAGCGGCGCCTCGCCGTATTGCTCGCGATTCAGATAGGAGACCAAGCGCGTCATCGTGCTTGGATCGTTCTCATTCATCGGCGGTTTTGCATTCGCCCGGATGTAGACCGTCGCGTACGTCGAGTAACCGAGCACGATGAGCAAAAATGAGAGCATCGCAATGTTCAGGGTTCGGTTCTGGTGCTTCACGGAATAATAGACTCCGTACAGAGCGGCACCGATCAGGATTAACGGCAGCATGGCGAAAATGGAACTCTTCGTCCCGCCAAACTCACCATCCAGGAGCGAAGGGAGTTCCTTGACAACACCGGGATAGACAATCCCGAAGACGATCACTGCGACGATTCCGAACTTGACGAACGAAGGGATGGAAAACTCATAGTTCTTGAAGTAGTACAGAAGCATAACCGGGAACAATGCCAGAATCGCCAGCAGGTGGACACCGACCGCAAGCCCGACGATATACGCGATGAACAGCAGATACATATCCCCCCGCCTGTGCTCCGCCCGGTCATACCATCGCAATCCCAGCCAGATGATGCCGCTGACGAAAAGCATGCTCATGCCATACACTTCGGCTTCAACGGCATTGAACCAGAACGTCGGGCTGAATGCCAGCGACAGCGCGCCGATCGCAGCCGAGCCATAGAGGACGACACGATCAAACGTTGACGCTGGCTCACCTCTCCACGAGAGAATGAACCTCACGGAAATAAGATAGAGGAGCGTGCACGCGACTGCGCTCGTAAATGCTGAAATTGCATGCATACGCACCGCAATATCCGCGACAAAAGGTATCATGGATACAAGATGAGCGATCAGCAGAAACAATGGAGCCCCAGGAGGATGCGGGACCTGCAGCGAAAATGCTGCCGCACAAAACTCACCCACATCCCAGAACACGACGGTAGGTGAAAGAGTGATGAGATAGGTCACCAGGGAAATCAGGAAGACACCCAGTGCGACCGCCCGGTTCAGATTCTTGTTGTTCATGAATACCTCTTTCTCGTCAGCAGATGAGAACCCACATTGAAAATCCGAAAAATCTATACCGAAATACTCTGAGCTGCAAGGTACAATTCAGCTGCGCAAGGAAGCACAGATTTCATCGCAGAGGAGATAACCCTTGGCTGTCAAACGGACCTTCCCTTGATCGAGGACTGCCATCCGGTTCGCGATCAGGTCACGAAACTTGGAGGTCGGATCAGACAACAGGTTCATTCCGTGGCGTCGCTGAAAGCCTCCAATATCTACGCCGTCACTCCGGAGCCCCAGAAAGATCTCCTCTTCGAGCAATTGAATGCGCGTCAAACGCTCTCTTCCAGCCACCGGCAAAGAACAATTGCCGAGCGACTCGTTATAGCCGACAATGTCCGAGACATTCCACCACCGTTCAGGAGCTTCGGAAGACTCGTGATCATGCCAGAATGAGTGGGCCGAGGGACCGAACCCCAGGTAGTTGGAGTGATTCCAATAGTTTCTGTTATGCTGTGATGCAAATCCGGCCTTCGCAAAATTCGAGACCTCGTATTGCTCGTATCCGCACACTGAGAGGTACTCCATAGTCGACTCGTATAGAGCCGCGTCTTCGTCAATGCTCAACAGGGAGACCTGTTTTGCCTCGACCATTCTTGCAAGCGGTGTATGCGGCTCAACGATGAGGCTATAGCACGAAATGTGCGTGGGATGAAGCCTTACCGCCTCATCCAGATTTGAACGCCAGCGTTCCCGGGTCTGACCCGGAAGTGCGAACATCAGGTCGATGCTGACGTTTTCAAACCCCGCAGCATCGGCGTCATGCACACAACGTTTGGCCTGGTCAGACGAATGAATGCGCGTGAGAAACCGGAGATCATCATCGTGGAAGGACTGAACACCCATGCTCACACGATTGATTCCCAACCGCCGATAAGCGCGAAACTTCTCCAGGTCGACAGTGCCTGGATTTGCCTCGATGGTGATTTCTGCATCCCGCTCGATCGAGAACGATCGCACCAGGGCATCGAAAATCTCGCCCAACTCATCAAGAGAAAGCAATGAAGGCGTACCGCCGCCAAGGAAGAGGGTTGCATATGGCACGCGGAATCTCTCCTCCTGCGCCCTGAGCACAATCTCCCGTTTCAGCGACTCAATGAACCGTCGCGTCGAAAGGCCGGCATGGGGACGCGACTCACTCGGAGCGATCGAATAGAAATCGCAATAGATGCACTTGTGCTCACAGAACGGTATGTGGATGTACAGACTAGCCAAAGGATTGACCCCATCATCCCCGCGGCAGTCGATTGCCGCGTGAACCAGCGTAAGGTTGTTTCTCAGCGTATCAGAGTGCCGATCCGATCCCAGCGAATGTTCCCGAACCTCTCGTGAACCCCTTCTCCCCGGAGTTCAGTATCCCAGGACCAATAGACGAGCAGGGCCTCGCCGATGATCGCATCTTCGGGTACAAATCCCCACGCACGACTGTCGAGGCTGTTCCCGCGATTGTCGCCAAGGACAAAGTAGTAGTCCCTTTCGACAGCATAGTGGCTCATCTCTCTGCCGTCGATCAGCACGGCTCCCGCCATATTGATTTCCACGCGATGGCGCTCCCGTTCCACAAGGTCCTTGTAAGCACCGAGGTTTTCGGAAGTCAAGAGAATCTTCTCACCCTTACGCGGAACGATGGTCGGACCGTAGTCGCCTCCGTTCGAGAACGCATTTCCGTAGAGGGACTTCGCGCGTCTCGGGAGCATCACTTCGCGCCCGTTGACGGTTACCTGACCTGAGCGGATCGCCAGAGTGTCGCCCGGCAACCCAACACAGCGCTTGATGTAGTACATCGGCTTGGCTCCATCGACTTCCGACCGCCTTCCGGGATATTCAAACACGACGACATCTCCCCGGCGAACGCTGCCAAACACAGGGACCGCGATGGAGGGGATCGCTTGGGCTGTCATCGGAAAGTAGCGAGGAGTTCTCAATCCGTAGGCGATCTTGTTCACCAGCAGGAAATCACCAACAAGCAGCGTATTCTCCATGGAGCCGGAAGGTATCCGGAAAGCTTCAATGACGAACGTCTTCAAGAAGAGTGCAACCAGGATGGTCACGAACAATGTCTTCGCTGGCGCCAGGAAGCGGCTCAGATGAGGTCGGTTCCCGTTTCCTTCCCCTTGGAAAGGCATCTCCGGCTCCTGCGGCATTGATTCCGCGTCCCCCGTCTCCAGCTCTGGGTTCTGTCGTTTCTCACTCACGAGCGCTACCTGATCAGCGTGCCAATTCTGTTAAGTCGGACAGAAGCCAGCTTGGAAAAAATGCTGTAAATCGGGATGTCGGTATTCCACGACCAATAGACGACAAGCGGCGTGCCCACGAGGTTTTCCCTCGGGATGAATCCCCAATAACGGCTGTCGAGACTGTTATCCCTGTGGTCACCCATTCCAAAGAGATAGTCGCGTTGCACGGTGTACTCCGTAACGGCTTTGCCGTCGAGGCGAACGACATCGCCATCGGCCTGCACTTCGTGCCCCTCCCTGCGAACGAAGGTCTCCCACCGTGGAAGAGTAGATCGATTCAGTGGGATGACCATCCCCTTTTTCGGAACGACGATAGGCCCGTAGTTGTCCTCGTTCCATTGGGCACCCCGGGGAAAGATTCTATCCTCGACGCCTTTGGGACTGGCGACGTAAGGGATGCTAAAGTGGAGATTCCTCGGCAACGGAGCGGGCGTCCCGTTTACGTAGAGGACTCTGTTGACGACGCGGATCGTATCGCCGGGCAACCCAACACACCGTTTCAGATAGAATGTGAATTCCTCGGGCGTGATTTCGTCACGATAGCCCGGGAAGACAAAAACAATCACGTCTCCACGCTCAACGCTTCGGATCGCCGGCACGCGGAACCATGGCAGACGGACATTCGTGAAGGGAATGTTCCGCGGAGACGTACCGCCGTAGATGAACTTATTGACGAACAGAAGATCGCCTGTCATCACCTCGTTTTCCATAGAACCGGTCGGAACCAGGAACGAGGCGATCACAAAATTGTTGAGAATCAGAAATGCCCCAAAGACAATTCCGAACTCCTTGAGAAACGCCAGGACCTTCCCCTTCATCGATTTCTCAGTCTCGGGTCCTGTTGTTTTGTCTTTCTGTGATTCTTTCATCTATTCCTCCATGGAAAGGACAGCGAGGAACGCTTCCTGGGGGATTTCAACCCTCCCGACTTGCTTCATCCTCTTTTTCCCTTCCCTCTGCTTCTCGAGCAGTTTTCGTTTACGGCTAATGTCGCCCCCATAGCACTTCGCCAGGACGTTTTTCCGCATCGCGCTAAGAGTCTCGCGAGCAATGACCTTACTTCCGATGGCGGCCTGAATAGCGACTTCAAACATTTGACGTGGGATAAGCTCCCGGAGTTTCGAGCACATTTTTCGGCCCCAATCATACGATTTTTGCCGATGTACAATCGTCGAAAGTGCGTCTACCGACTCACCATTCAGGAGAATATCGAGTTTTACGAGGTCGGACTCCCTGTACTCGAGAAAGTCATAGTCGAAAGAAGCATACCCCCGCGAAATGGATTTGAGCTTGTCGTAGAAGTCGAAAATGATCTCCGCCAGCGGCAATTCGTAGTGGATATCAGCTCGTTCAGGGCTGAGGTAGGTCGTATTGCGGTGGATACCTCTCCGGTCCATGCAGAGCTTCATGACCGCGCCGATGTATTCCGACGGTGTGATGATCTGCCCCTTGATGAACGGCTCCTCCACTTTCTCAATTTCGACGGCACCAGGCATGAACGCGGGATTGTCAACGAGGGCGACGTCGCCGTTCGTTTTCGTCACACGGTATTCGACGTTCGGGACCGTATTGATGAGGGACTGGTTGTACTCCCGCTCAAGACGTTCACGGACAATTTCCATGTGGAGTAGCCCGAGAAATCCGCACCGAAAACCGAAACCGAGGGCCAGGGAGGTTTCGGGCTCAAACATGAGCGACGCGTCGTTGAGGCGGAGTTTCTCCAGAGCATCCCGAAGTTCGCCGAAAGCGTCCGTATTCGACGGATACACACCGCTGAAGACCATGGGCTTCGCGTCCTTGTAGCCGGGAAGCGGGCCCGCCGCAGGCTTGTCGGCGTGAGTAATCGTGTCCCCAACCTTCGTATCGTGCACATCTTTGACGTTTGCGATGAGATAACCGACATCCCCGGCGGAGAGCGCTCCAACGCGTTTGCGCTGCATCTCGAGAATACCGACGTCCTCCGCCTGGAACTCCTTGCCGTTGGAAAAGAACTTGACTTGTTCCCGCTCCTTCAACGTCCCGTCAAAAACACGGATATAGGCAACGGCGCCGCGGTACTCGTCGAAGACGGAATCGAAAATCAATGCCCGGAGCGGATCGTCAGGATCTCCCTTCGGAGCCGGCACCCGTTTAACGATCGCCTCCACCACTTCATGCGTACCGACGCCGGATTTCGCACTCCCCAGCAAAATCTCCTCCTCCTTGCACCCCAGCAGATCGACGACCTGGCGCTTGACCGCGTCGATCATCGTTTTGGCGCTTGGCAGATCGATCTTGTTGATGAACGGAATGATCTCCAAGCCGGCATCAATTGCGAGATAGAGATTGGAAATTGTCTGGGCTTCCACACCCTGTGTTGCATCCACGACAAGAATGGCCCCTTCGCACGCGGCGAGGGAACGCGAGACCTCATACGTGAAATCGACGTGCCCAGGGGTATCGATCAGGTTGAGTGTGTATTGCTGACCATCGATGGCCTTGTACTGCATCTGGATTGCGTGAAGCTTGATGGTGATCCCTCTCTCCTGCTCCAGCTCCATATCATCCAGGACTTGCTTGGTCATGTTGCGGGACGAGATCGCTCCCGTAAGCTCAAGGATTCTGTCAGCGAGGGTAGATTTACCGTGATCGATGTGTGCTACGATGCAGAAATTTCGTATGTGCTTCATGAACCTTCAGTGTGCAGGCGATGAACCAATGCTCCAGAAAACAGAAAGAGTAAAGAGTGGAAGTGCAATCAAATCACCCTTTACTCCCTTAGACAAGCAGAAATATAGCTCAAAATCGCAAGAAGAGCAAGATGGCTTGTCTCAGTTCCATGAGGAGCACTGTGGAATTCTTTGGGAATTCTCGCTAAGTACCACCGGGAAGGGTCTTGAGCATGAAGATTGTCATCGCAGGCGCATCAGGCTTGATCGGCGACCATCTCACCGGAGTGCTCCTCCAATCCGGTCACCACGTCACCGCTCTCACTACCAGAGCGATCGAACGCGCAGCGAGCGAAAATCCGGCCTTTGTCAAAGTGCATTGGGATGGAGCTTCTGCTGGTGAATGGTCCCGCTACGTCGACGGCGCTGACGCTATCGTGAATCTCTCCGGTCGATCTCTCGCCTCCGGGCGATGGACGCGAGCGCGGAAGCAAGACCTGATTCGAAGCCGGCTCGCCTCAACGGAATCCATCGTTGCGGCGATCTGCAGCGCGAAGCGCAAACCATCCGTCTTCATCAACGCGTCAGCCGTCGGCTATTACGGGCACATCGAGTCCGGTGACGTGACAGAGGACCATCTGCCGGGCACTGATTTCTTGGCCGCGCTTTGTGCCCAGTGGGAACGGGCGGCGATGGCGGCCGCTTCCTCAGGCGTGCGCGTCGTGCTGATACGCTCGGGGGTAGTTCTTGACTCCCGGGGAGGAGCCCTGCAGAGGATGGTACTTCCCTTCAGATTTTTCGCCGGCGGGACGTTGGGGGATGGGACTCAGTGGATTCCGTGGATTCACAGAGAGGACGAGGCGAGGGCAATCATTTTTGCGATCGAGAATGCCAACATCTCAGGTCCCGTAAACCTGGCCGCTCCCGATGCAGTAACCATGGCGGAATTCTGCCGAACACTCAGCAGAGTGCTCCGGCGCCCATCGTTCATGACGATACCGGCATTTGTTTTACGAGCTCTTCTAGGAGAGATGGCCCAAGTGGTGTTGACGGGCCAGCGGGCAGTGCCCAGGAAGCTCCTACAGGCCGGATTCCGCTTTCAGCATCCCACTCTTCAGGAGGCGCTTTCGAATCTCCTTCGGCCTCCCTCCTCCGCACACTAGTGAATCGGTATTCTGATTTTCACCGAGGTCCCGCCGCCAAGATTATCACCGACATCGAAATCGTAGAGACTTGCTCCGACATAAGCGTCGACGATATTGAGCAGGTAGGTGAGGACGACATAGAACGCGAAGCGATCCCTCTCATCCCGGTAGAAATCCCGCTCGTACAGCAATTGCGCATCACCTTGGCCCTTGTTCATGCCGGCCGCCACGGATGCGGCATAGCCATCCCGCGATTCTGCGTAATGATTGTTCAGTTTGATCCATTCGCTGACAAAGTATCCCCCGAAGCCGAGAATCAACGGCACTTTCCAGTAGCGACCAGTATAGATCTGACCGGCTCCGGGAAGTAACGCGGAGAGAAGAACAGCGGTGGTGGGTGACTTGAGGCCGTGGCGGCCGCTTGCAGAATCTGGCGCCAGCGAATCGACTGAGGAAGACAGCATTTCTGTCGGGAGGGAACGATCCTTCTTGAAGAGTGCTGATGATACCTTATACTGCGCCTGCGCGGTGAAACAAAGGAGACAGATGAGCGCACACCCGACGCCGATTTGTACTCCCTTCCGAACGAGCACCTGAGATCCCATCATTCTGGTCTGACATCTTACTTCTCGATGATCGCCACTGCCTCGATTTCTATTTTCATATCCCGCGGCAGGCGGGCAACTTCCACTGTGCTTCGCGCGGGGGCTGATCCCGAAAAAAACTCGGCGTACACCTCGTTCATCGCTCCGAAGTCATTGAAGTCCTTCAGAAACACCGTCGTCTTCACAACGGTATTCATGGATGCGCCGGCCGATTTCAAGATCGCTTCAACGTTCTTCAGCACCTGGCGCGTCTGCGTCTTGATGTCGCCCTCGACCAATTGATTTGTTGCTGGATCGATCGCGACCTGCCCTGCCGTGTAGACGAATTTCCCATCAACAATGATTCCCTGGCTGTAGGGTCCGATGGGTTTCGGCGCTTTCTCTGTCAGAATTTTCTGAATGCCCATGTCCAATCCCTGCTCATACAAGTTTGTCAATGAACTTGATCTAGTGAAATTTCTCAAGCGATGCGAAAAGGTCGAGAAGGCGGTCGAGGTCGTCAAGCGAGTAGAACTCAATCACGATCTCACCGCGACCCTTGTCCTTTTCCCGCACGACAACCTTTGTGCCCAGAGTCTGTCGGAGTTTCGCTTCTATGCTTTGGACACTTGCGGAGACTTCCCGAGCGGGCGTCCTCCGGCTTGTGCTCTCCGCCGGTTTCCCAGCAGATTTGGCAAGCAACTCCACCTTGCGCACTGACATCCCGGAATTGACAATCTTCTGATAGAGACGAAGCTGCATGCTCTCCGTCGGGATATTGATGAGCGCCCGGGCATGGCCCATGGAGAGCTGGTTCTTTCTCAATCCCAGCTGGATCTCTGGGGGAAGCTTCAACAGCCGAATGAAGTTCGTAACGGTCGTGCGATCCTTGCCAACCTTTTCCGACACCTCTTCCTGCGTCAGGTGGCATTCGTCAATAAGCCGCTTGTAAGCATGGGCAATCTCGATCGGATTGAGCGTCTCGCGCTGAATGTTCTCGATCAACGCGAGCTCCAGCATCTCTTCGTCGGAGTCAACGGCGATGACGTACGCCGGGATTTCCGACAAGCCTGCATTCTGCGCCGCCCGGAGCCTTCGCTCGCCCGTTACCAGCTGGAACCCGCCTTCCACCCTCCGCACCGTCACCGGCTGGATGACACCCTTTTCGACAATCGACCTCGTGAGTTCGGCGAGGGCTTCCGCATCGAATTCTGTACGCGGCTGAAAGGGATTGGGGCGAATTTGATCCATCAGGATGCGGGCCATGATTCCCACACCGCCGGTATCGGAGCCCACTTCATCGTGGCGGACACTCACTTCCTTCATCGGCGCCTTTGGGATCAGCGCATTCAACCCCCGGCCCAGAACGGTCTTCTTTTGCGTTGTCATATTACGACCCTACGGCAGAGTTAGATGGGGGAATCGCTTCCGGCGTCAACACATCGTTGTTTGCCAGCACTTCTTTCGCCAACTCCATGTGATGGCGTGTGCCCGAACAGATCGCATCGTAAAGGATGATTGGTTTCCCAAAACTCGGGGCCTCACTCAAACGGATATTGCGCGAAATGATGGTTTTGAACACCTTGTTCCCGAAATACCGCTTGACCTCGTCAACAATCTGGTTGGAGAGACGAAGACGGGAATCAAACATAGTCAGAAGAACGCCTTCGATGTCGAGGTTTGGATTGAGCGTCTTCTTCACAAGGTTGATCGTAGCGAAGAGCTGTCCCAAACCTTCGAGGGCAAAATACTCGCACTGGACAGGGATGAGGATGGAATCGGCAGCCGTAAGCGCGTTGAGGGTCAGCAACCCCAGCGAGGGCGGACAGTCAATCACGATGAAATCATACTGATCGCGAATAGTCTGCAGTGCATGGACGAGCCTCCGCTCCCGGTTTTCCAGCTCAACCATCTCGATCTCGGCGCCTACGAGGTTGATATTTGAAGGGACACAAGAAAGGTACGGCATCTGTGTCTCAACAACCGTCGATCCGATATTAAGACCGTCAACGATAACCTCGTAGATGGTTCGTCCCTCCAGAGGAGAAATACCGATGCCGCTCGTGGCATTCGCCTGAGGATCCACGTCCACGAGAAGCGTCCTCTTCTCTGCCACCGCCAGAGATGCGGCAAGGTTGACAGCGGTCGTCGTCTTGCCGACGCCGCCCTTCTGATTCGCTATGACGATTACTTTCCCCATCCAAACTCTCTTGATTCCTCGCTGAACCTTCAAATAAGTGTGCGAATATACTCCTTTTTCAGGCAGTTTGCAACCACATGGCGCCTGAGCTTGGCTTCCGCGGCGCGCATCAACTGCCGAGTCGTTCTCCTGCACTGAGAGGAAAACCGCGCAGGAACTCCGCAATTGCCATCCTCTTCCTCCCTTCCTGCTGAACTTCCCCGATCGAAACCTGACCGCTTGTCGTACTCACGAGGAGGCGATCTGGTTGGACATCAACAATTCTGCCGGCATCAGCCGCGGGAGTTCCTCCGGCCGTACCTGCGAGAGAAGTCCGATACACTTTGAGCATCCGACCCTGGTGGGTTGTCCACGCGCACGGAACCGGAGAAAGTCCCCGGACGAAATTGTGAACCTTCTGCGCGCTCATGTTCCAATTGATCCGGCAGTCTTCTTTGAAGATCTTCGGAGCACGTGAGGAGCGGGATTCATCCTGAATGTCCGGCTTCACATTGCCGATCTCGATTGTTCGGACCGTCTGCAGCACGACGTGTGCACCCAACTCCGCGAGACGCTCGTGCAGCTCACCGGCAGTTTCATCAGGGCCGATCCTGACGCGTGCCTGGAGAAGAACCGAACCGGTATCCACCTTCTCCTGCAGGAAAAACGTCGTCACTCCGGTCTCTTCTTCGCCGTTCATGATGGCCCAGTTGATCGGGGCCGCACCGCGGTACCTTGGGAGAAGTGAAGCGTGGAGGTTGAACGCACCAGATTGCGGGATCCTGTACACCTCCGGCGGTAGAATTCTGAATGCTACGACAACAATGAGGTCAGGCTGAAGTTCGGCCACCGCTGAGATAAACTGCGGATCTTTGAGGTCATCGGGTTGAAGAAGGGGAATTTGACGTTCAAGCGCGAAGGCCTTGACTGGCGAATATGCAACCTTCTGGCCTCGTCCCTGGGGCTTGTCAGGGGACGTCACAATGGAAACCACGGAATACCGATGCTCCAGCAGCGTTTTCAGGCTGGGGATGGCAAACGCCGGCGTACCCATGAAGAGAATTCGCATGGAGAAGGCTAGGCCTCGTTCGCGCTGATCACGGGGTACACTGTATCCACCTCACCCTTCTTGATCTTCCTCAGCTCGCTCCTCAGCAGTGCCCGCCGTGCAACGCTCAGATGATCAACAAACATTACACCGTTCAAATGATCTATTTCGTGCAGCAGGGCCCTTGCCAGCAAGCCCCCGGCATCAAGCTCAACTTCTTCGAAATTCGCATCACGGAATTTCACTCTGATCTTCTCAGCCCGTTTGACCTCTGCATGGAGATCGGGGATGCTCAGGCACCCTTCCTCCGCCGTCCAACTTCCTTCTTCGTGATGAACCTCCGGGTTCATCACGACCATGACCTTCGCTTCCTGTGCCGGGCGCTCCGGCCGCTCTTCACCCTCTTCCGTCTCACCACGTTCAATCGCCGAGATGTCCAACACGAGCATGCGGCGAAGATCGCCGACCTGAGTCGCCGCAAGTCCGACGCCGTTGGCCTTCCGCATTGTCTCGGCCATGTCGTACATCAGCTTGATCGTCGCGTCGTCCAGGGCCTGGATCGGTTTCGCCTTCTTCCGTAAGATCTCGGATCCGTACAAATAGATTGGGAGTCTTGCCATAGAGACGCTTTCACGCACCCTTCTCGAAGGGCCATTTGTTGGACTTCGAAAATGTACTCAGGACTGCTTTGGGATGCAACTCACGGCAGAATTCTGCGGGCCCCGTCATATCGTTTCTTGTAGTAGATGCTTTCCAATGACGAGATCGTCACTCCCAGGGACACACTTGCGTGTGCGAAAAGGTCATCCCCGAGATAGATGCCGACGTGCGAAGCGGTCCCACCGGTGGTATTGAAGAACACAAGGTCGCCAAATTTCAGATCGGGAGATTGAACCGGCTCGCCGGTCGCGTATTGATCGGCACTGCTGCGAGGCAGAGACACACTCATCGCATTCTTGTACACGTTCATCGTGTAGGCCGAGCAGTCAATGCCCTCTTCATCCACACCGCCAAGTTTGTACGAGACACCCATCATCTTCGATATCTCACGCATCATCTTCGACTGGTCAAGATTCGAGATGGCGGTATTCTTTTCAGTCTTAAAGGACCGATGACCCGAGAGTACGCCTTCCGCTTCATCCGACTCGGTCTCAACATCTGGAGGTTTGACCTGAGCAGTGTCTGGGCGGCCCACCGTCACATCGCCATCACGCTTTCCTCCCGACGTCGATTCAGCGACCCGGAAGCGCGGCGCGGTGGGGCCGCAACCGCTGAGGATCCAGAGTACCGCGACAGTTGCCAGAACGCGGAAGCACCAAGGCCGCATTTCCCGCCGAGAGAAGAAAAGCCCCGACTTGCGCCGAGGCTTTCCCCATGGTTCCGATGATTCTCTTGCTCTCATCCGAGATAGGCTCTGAGTGCTTTGCTGCGCGAGGCATGGCGCAAACGACGAATCGCCTTTTCCTTGATTTGGCGCACCCGCTCTCGTGTCAGGTTGAACTTCTCGCCGATCTCCTCAAGAGTCAGTGAGTGCTCCTGATCCAGTCCAAAATACAAACGGATGACTTGCGCCTCCCGCTCGCTCAGGGTATTCAAGGCCCTGCGAACTTCAACCTTGAGTGACTCTTCCATTAACTGGTGGTCGGGAGATGGCTGGCGCTGATCCTGAATGACGTCCAACAGCCGATTGTCTTCCCCCTGGGCAAACGGCGCATCCATGGAGAGATGGCGGCCGGAAATCTTGAGGGTATCAGACACTTCGAAGAGCGACATATCGAGCTCTTCTGCCAGTTCGCTCGCACTCGGCTCACGCTCGAATTCCTGCTCCAGCGTGCTGAATGCCTTGCCAATTTTGTTCAGAGCGCCAACGCGGTTCAGCGGGAGGCGGACGATGCGCGATTGTTCGGCAAGCGCCTGCAGAATCGACTGCCTGATCCACCACACGGCGTAAGAGATAAATTTGAATCCACGCGTTTCGTCAAAGCGTTTGGCTGCCTTGATCAGGCCGAGGTTGCCCTCATTGATCAGGTCGCCGAGGGAAAGCCCCTGGTTCTGATACTGTTTTGCGACACTGACAACAAAACGCAGATTTGCTTTGGTGAGCTTCTCGAGCGCCTTCTGGTCACCCTTTTTGATCCTGCGCGCGAGATCAATCTCCTCTTGCGGCGTCAGGAGATCGACTTTGCCAATTTCCTGAAGGTACTTGTCCAGCGATTGGCTTTCGCGGTTTGTATATTGCTTACTGATCTTTACCATTCAGATTATGCCTTTTTCGACAGAATCACGACAGCGACGGCGCCTGCAACGTCCCCTCTGTAAACACCGTTTGGGCTCTGAAAAGTTCGCCGACTTCGAGCAGAATTGCGAAATTCTCTCAAGCTGGAGCCCGCCAGCATTCCAAACGCTTCCAGCACCCTCTACCGTTAGACCATCGAACGCAGAAAACTGTTCCCCGCAAGTTTCCCACCGCTTGCAAGAGAAAAGTAGTCCGCAACCGTCCTGGCGGCGTCAGCGAACGTTGACCGCTCACCCAGGTTGATGCTCTGCTTGCCCCCTTTCAGAGAGCAGAGAAGAGGAACAAATTCACGCGTATGATCCGTGCTGCTATCTGTCGGGTCATTCCCATGATCGGCCGTGAGAACCAGCATGTCACCCTCTTCCAGCGCCCCCAGCAGAGAAGGCAAAGCGCCGTCAAACTCTTCCAGGGCACGTCCCATCCCCTGAGGGTCTTGCCGATGACCAAACAGTGTATCGAAATCTACAAGATTCGTCATGATGAAACCGCTCCGCAGTCGGGCAGCAGCTTCCAGCGTCACGCGAATCCCTTCGTTGTTCGATTTCGTGTGGATCTTCTCTTCGAGGCCCCGGCCGCAGAACAAATCATCGATCTTCCCTATCCCGACGGTTTCGATCCCCTCCTCACTGAGGAGATCGAGAACTGTGAGACCGGCCGGCTCGAGAGCAAAATCTCTCCGGTTTGTTGTCCGGGCAAAGGATCCATCAGTGCCAATGAACGGACGAGCGATGACCCGGCCCACCTCGTGTTCGCCAACCAAAACCTGCCGACGGGTCACCTCGCAGATTTCATAGAGCCGCTTCAACGGTATGACTTCTTCATGTGCGGCAATCTGGAAAACCGAATCTCCCGAAGTATAGATGATCGGAAATCCTGTCCGCACATGCTCCGTTCCGAGCTCTTTGATGATCTCGGTTCCGGATGCAGGCTTGTTCGCCAGGTAGCCTGCACAGCCCGTGAGGCGCTTGAATCTTTCCAGCAACGCTTCTGGGAATCCTCCAGGATAGAGCGGGAACGCTCTCCCTGTCACCAATCCGCCAAGTTCCCAGTGCCCCGTCGTGCTGTCTTTCCCGGCAGATTGCTCAGCAAGCTTGCCGTAGCAACCTTCAGGTTTGTCAAGGCGCGAGACACCCGGAATATCTGTGATACAACCGAGCCCGAGACGCTCGAGGTTCGGAAGCCTCAACCCGCCCAACACTCGAGCAGTATTCGCCAGCGTGTTGGTGCCTTCATCCCCATACGATCGTGCGTCCGGGAGTGCACCGATCCCGACTCCGTCGAGCACGATCAAAACCACTTTACCTGGTTTCAAGGTAGCAGTTCCCTCCCGCCTCTTCGACTGGTCATCTCGGCGGATTCTTCAGGTGGAACATACTACTGAGGACTACGAGGAATGAGGGCAAATGTTAAGCGAACACCTGTTTTTCGTTACACTTGCAGACCTGAATCCGAGTTCGGTTGAACCGATAGGAACCGTGCGCAGAACGAATCGACTGAACGTAGAGGGTCGGGACTTTCACCGTTCCACACTTTGGACACTTGACACCCTTCTCCATCGTCGCTTTCTTTGCCTTTTCTGCAAAATCTTGTTGTTTTGCCATTTCTATCTCCTCTTCATTTTCTCAATACTAAAAAACTCGAACGATATTTCCGCCTGCCTCCACTGCCTTCTTGAGCGTCTGGCTAGCGTTCTCCAGAAGTTCGATATCACTTGTTTGGCTGACCGCTCCACAGACGCCGATGCTAACCGTCACGGAGAAGCTCTTCTGATCAACATTGATGATGTTGCTGGCGATATTCTTGCGCAGCTTCTCCGACCAGAGATTCGCCTCCTTTGTCGGCGTGCTCACCAGCAAGACAGCGAATCGATTGAAGTCGTACCGCCCCACGAGATCATACGGCCTGACGGATGATTTGATCATCCTCCCGATATTCTGCAGGACAAAATCAAAGCCCTCTTTGCCATATCGATGAAGATGCTCATTCATCGAATCGATCGAAAGCATGACGAGGGTGAGCTCCGTCCCGAAATCGTTAGCTCGATGGACTTCTTCCTGAACCCGGCCGACGAAATAGCTTCTGGTGGCAACTCCCGTCGTTTCATCCATCAACACAAAGTTATTGACGACATCTGTGAGATTCAGGATCTCCAGGGCAACGGCAGCCGTCTCAACCAGTTTCTCCAGGAGTTTCATCTCCGGGTCCGAATACGTCTTCGTGTCCTTGCTTTCCACCGCAAGGACGCCGTAACACCGGCTCATCGAGAGGATCGGCACCGCCAGGAGAGCTCCCTTTGAGTCGACCCGTTCAGCTTTATAGAACCTCGGAAGTTCGATTCCGCCCATCGACTCGAGGACCCGCGGAACCGCCGATTGAATCACGCCGCCAACCAGGCTCTGATGAGGGTCGATTTCCTGACCAGCAGCAACGTAGGCATCATTCATCCGGTTGAGGACAAATTGCACTACCCATGATTTACGGGTCTCATCGAAGAGTACCACCGAGACATAATCCCACGCTACAAGCCGGGAGGTCTCCTCTGCGAGCGTCCGAACGACATTATGCAGGCTGAATTCGATCTTCAACTGCTCTCTCATTCTCGATATGGATCGTAAAACCTCGGAATCGAGGAGCAGGTCGTATTTGTCCGTGTAACTCCTGATCAGCGCCGAGATCAGCTTGGTAAACTGCCCCAGCGAAGTGAGAGTTTCAGGCCCATAGGCATCCTCATCGATGCAGTCAATTGTCAGGACGGCAACCGGTTCACGAGGCATTGTCGCCGATTTCGTATAGAAGATCGGCACCGCAACGAACGTTTTGACTGGCTCAACGGAATCATAGTACCCGAGCATCTCAAGCTGCCCCGCTGCGTTGACCTGGTTCAGGATCTTTGGCTGGCTCGTGAGCGCCACCTGACTGATGACATCGGTCCCGACTTCCCGGCGCCGATGAGTCATGAACTTGTCACTGTCCGATACGAAGCTCTCGAGAACCATTTGGTTCTTATCCCGGTTCACCCAGAAGAAAGCAACGGTATGGGCAAAGTTCACCTCTTTGACGACAGTGAGGACCTTTTTCATGAGGAAGCCGAACTCCGATTTCGGACCGCCCTCACGCACAAAAACATCTTCATTCACATCAAAGAAATCAGACGGTTGGAATTCATACTCCGCCACCGCCGCCACCGGCCCTCGCTTCGAAGCTGCTGCACCTGACTTGTTTGAAGATTCCTCCACGACATCCACCTTGTACTTTCGTCCGGTCGGCTGAAGATCGTCGAAGACAAGCTTTTTCATTTCAGGTTCTTGCTCCTGATCCGTGACTGAAGTCTCGTTTCCGTCACCATCGGTTTGTTCCTTCGATCTCGGACGCCATCGGGTGACGACGACATAGGCAAACATCGCACCCGACAGCAGAAATGCTGCTATTCTCGGGATCGGAGGATCAATCAGCAACCCAACTAGAAATAAAATGACGCCCGATAACACAACTAGTTCCTGTCTTAAGAAAAACTTTTCAATCCAGGAACGAATTGTCTCTGACATCCGGGCGTCAATCCTAGGAAGTAAGAAATATGAATCTGGCCCTTAAATTACGTCAAATTTAAGCATTTAGCTCAGCAAAGTCAAGGTGAAAAGTGAACTGAGAGAGCCAAAGCGCCTTCCAACTCGTCTCTTAGTTTTCCATGAGTCATTCTTCGCGGCGTCGACCGACAATCGCCTTGCAGCAGAAGGTTTTTTTCTCTAATTTTTGTTTTGCACACTGATATTTGTTCGACCACTCCGAGACCGCAATTCAATGAAAGCTGTGATAATGGCGGGTGGCTTTGGAACCCGTCTCCGCCCTCTGACTTGTAACATCCCAAAGCCGATGGTTCCCATGCTGAACAGGCCGATGATGGAACACATCGTCGAACTGTTGAAGCGACATGGCATAACGGACCTGATCGCTACCCTCTATTACCAGCCCGACGTCATCTCGGGCTACTTCGATAACGGACACCGGTTTGGTGTCTCCATGCAGTACCTGAGGGCAGAAGCGGATTTTGGCACCGCCGGGAGTGTCAGAAACGCCAAAGACTTTCTCGACCAGCGCTTCCTCATCATCAGCGGGGACGTTTTTACCGATTTCGACCTCTCGGCCGCAGTGAAATACCATGAGGAAAAAAAGGCGAAGGCCACGATCGTCCTCACTCACGCCTCCAATCCCCTTCAGTTCGGGGTTGTCCTAACCAAAGACAACGGCAAGATCAGCCGGTTCCTCGAGAAACCGTCGTGGGGGGAGGTCTTCAGCGATACCATCAATACGGGGATCTACATCCTCGAGCCAGAGGTTCTGGAACTCATCCCGCACAAAGAGGAGTTCGACTTCAGCAAAAACCTCTTCCCCATCCTTCTCGAGCAGGATATGGGGCTCTACGGATACATCGCCGAGGGATATTGGAGGGATGTCGGCAATCTGAACGAATATCAGGACGCACACACCGATGCGCTTCGCGACCTGGTGAAGGTGGCAATCCCCGGTGAACGGAAAGGAAATCTTTACCTGGGGGGGAACGCAAGAATCGAGACCGATCCGAAGAACCTCTCCGGGACGATCATCGTGGGGAAGAACACGCACATCCATTCTGACGTGACAATTTCCAGCTCCGTGATTGGGGACAATTGTGACATCCAGCCGGGGAGCGTCATCCGCAATAGCATTATCTGGAACGGCACGAAGATCGGCACCAACGTTGAAATGTCTGCGGATGTGATCGGATCGGATTGCACCATCGGAGATGACGTCGTCATCTCTGAGAATGTTTTCATGAGCGACCGGTGTGTCGTCGGACGTCGAAGCCGGCTTTCGGCCAATATCAAGCTCTGGCCCGAGAAGGCCATCGAAGACGGGTCCATGGTGACGCGGAGTCTCGTCTGGGAAGACCGTTGGCTGCGTGAGCTCTTCCGCGAAGCCCGCGTCTCAGGAGTCTCGAATGTTGAAATGAACCCCGAATTTGCGGCCAAACTCGGGGCCGCATTCGGTGCTCTGGTTGGCTCCGGATCGACCGTCGTCACGAGCCGTGATTCGGACAACGTTTCGCGAATGATCAACCGTGCATTCATGACCGGGCTGATGTCCTCGGGTGTCCATTGCGCCGATTTGCGAACAGCATCTATACCGATCGTTCGCCATGAACTTCGGAGCGGGACAGAGCGGGGCGGCATCCACGTCCGCAAATCGCCTCACGATAAGAATCTCACCGACATCATTTTCTTTGACGCCGACGGGAAAGATCTGCCAAGCGGGAAATCGAAATCGGTCGAGCGGTTGTTCTTCGGCGAAGACTTCACGCGGTCAAGCCACGATGCGGTCGGTTCGATCAGATTCCCCGAACGCGCAACCGAAAGTTACATCGAACGCGCATACGCGTCGCTCAATGTCCAGGCCATTCGGTCGGGGGGCATCAAACTCGTCATCGACTATTCCAATGGTGTCGCATCGACGATCTTCCCGAACATTTTGGGAAACCTGAATGTGCAGGCAGTCTCTCTGAACGCATACCTTGACAGCCAGAAGTTGACGCGCTCCAAGGATCTGATCGAGCAGTCGATGCGGGAACTTTCGCACGTCGTGACGTCGCTCCAGTACGATGTCGGCTGCATGCTCGATCCGGGTGCCGAAAAAATGTCCGTCGTCGATGAGCGCGGAACACCGATCGACAGCGATCGCCTCCTGACATTGATGACGAAGCTCATGATCCTTGCCCATCCCGAAATCAAGAAGATGGCCGTGCCGATTTCTGCGTCGGCGGAAGTGGACATGCTCGCTGAGGAATTCGGCCTGACGGTGCTCAAGACGCGCGACTCCCATCTGGCCCTGATGGAAGCCGCCTCCAACAAGCAACTCAAGTTCATCGGAGGAACCAAGGGGGGTTTCGTTTTCAATGAGTTTCTCCACGCTTCCGATGGAATGTTCTCCGTTTCCAAGCTCTTGGAATGTCTGGCCATAACAAAGAAGCGCCTTGGAGAACTCGATAAAGAAACGCCCCGGCTTCACTTGATCAAGCGGGGTATCCCTTGTTCCTGGAATCTCAAGGGTCAGGTGATGCGCCATCTCATGAAGGATACGGAGCGTCTTTCGAGGGAGCTGATTGACGGGGTCAAGGTATTCCCGCGATCCGGCGATCATCTGACCTCTGTGCTGCTGAATCCCGATCGGACCCGGCCATTGTTCCACGTCAATGCCGAGTCCTCGGATGCTGCAATCGCACTGCAGCTGGTCAATGAGTATGACGCGAAGCTTCATGTATGGATGAATGCGTAGTACATTAGTTCACGAGTGTTGAAGAATTTTGGAGCAAAAAGTGAGAATTGTAGATCTCCTGAATGAAGACGTTGTCAGAACAAATTTGCCCGGCGCAACGAAAACTGATATCATCAACGCTGTCATCGACATCGCGGCAACGCAGGATCGCGTTCTCGACAGAGAGAAAGTTCGTGAAGCAATCTTCGAGCGCGAGAAAATCATGTCCACCGGCGTCGGCGCCGGATTCGCTATTCCCCATGCCAAATCTGATGCCGTCAGTGACATTGTCGCAGCGTTTGCCGTCACGGCACAACCAATCGATTACCAATCTCTTGACGACCAGCCCGTCAGGATCGTCTTCCTCCTCGTTGGACGAGAAAACATGGTTGGCCCGCATATCAAGCTCCTCAGCCGGATCTCCCGCCTGATGAACAACGAAGACTTCCGGAAACGTTTGCTCGATGCCCCAACACCAAAGGACATCCTTGAGATCTTCCGTCGGGAGGAAGCTACTCACTTTGAAGCCTGATGTATTCGCCTCGTGAGCCAATTAATTGTAGCGCTCCAGCCAGCAAGACAGTCCAACCCTCGCCGCACCATGGATGACGGCGAAGCAGGGAACCTCGACACTCAAAACGGTAGGACTCTTGAAATTCAGATCGATTAAAGGCACCAAAGACATTCTGCCTGGTGAAGTTGAACAATGGCAGCGCGTCGAAGAGACCATTCGACAAGTGATGGGTAACTTCAACTACCGGGAAATTCGGACGCCGGTGTTCGAGCAGACATCGTTGTTCGCGCGCAGCATCGGTGAGTTGACGGATATCGTCAGCAAGGAAATGTACACGTTCATCGACCGCAGCGCAGAAAGCCTGACCTTGCGCCCGGAGGGAACAGCCGCCGTCCTGCGAGCATACATCCAGCACAACGTCGGCGAACAGTCGGCGCTGACCAAGCTCTATTACATCGGACCCATGTTCCGCCAGGAGCGACCTCAGGCAGGCCGCCTCCGCCAGTTTCACCAGTTCGGGGCTGAGGCGCTCGGCAGCACCTCTCCGCAACTCGATGCCGAGATGATGCTCGTGGCTCTCGCTGTCTACCGCGAGCTTGGAATCGGACAGTTTGCCTTGAACGTGAACAGTGTCGGCTGCCAACGGTGTCGCCCCCCGTACAAAGCTCTCCTCGTCCGTGAGCTCCAGAAAGTACGCGACAAACTCTCTGCGGAAAGCCAGGCCCGCATCGACCAGAATCCCCTGCGGGTCCTTGATTCCAAAGACAAACACGATCGCGAGCTCACGAGCGACGTCCCCCTCATGAAGGATCACCTCTGCCCCGAATGCAGCGAACATTTCGAAGGAGTGAAAACGCTTCTGCAAACAACGGGAACACCCTTCCAGATCAACGGACGCATGGTGCGGGGCCTCGACTACTACACGAAGACTGCTTTTGAGATCACAAGCACTGCCCTTGGCTCACAGGACGCTCTCGCAGGGGGCGGCCGGTACGATCTCCTCGTCGAGGAACTCGGAGGGAAGGCCACTCCGGGCGTGGGATTTGCGGCAGGGATGGAGCGATTGATGATGGTTCTGTCAAAATCAGGCACGCTGCCGTCACTCGAAACACAGCCCGTGCTCTTCATCGCGGCCAGCGGCATCGCAGCTCAGCAATGGGCGTTTGCCGCTGCCGCAAAGCTGCGAACGAGGGGCTTCCGTACGGAGATTGATTATCTGCAGAGAAGTCTTAAGGCACAGATGCGAGAGGCCAACCGTCAGCAAGCCCGGTACGCCCTGGTCATCGGAGAAACCGAGTTGCAGGCGAACTCAGCGAACCTGAAGAACATGCAGACAGGAGAAGAAAAGGCGGTTGCGCTCGATCAGCTCGAGAGCGCGCTGACGATGTGATGCCGGGAAAGAAGAAACATCGCGATCCGGAGTACGCCCTCCACATATTTCATCACAACGATGAGCGAACTGGCAAGAGCTCCGTTGTCATCCTCGTGCGGACCATCAAGGAATTCACAAGCTTCAACTATGAGATTCTCCTTAATGCCTCGATGACCGAACGAACGATTCAGGTGAAGATCCTCGGCCTCCGCACAACACCGCTTATAATGCCCGGCATCGGCCCCGCCCGGGGGAGGAAGGACTTCGACAACCTCGGCGGCGAGTACACGGTGCAAATTTCCAAGCTCGACGGTGAGACAAACGAGTTTCATCTCAGTGTCTCCGCTTCGCAGATTGCGCTGTACGGGTCACCAGCCAGGCCTTTCATAGCAGTCTCAAACGAGTCAGTGCTTCTGCCACAACCCTGAACCCATACACCACGAACGTGCTCCTATGTGTCCTCGTCTGCTGCAGATAGGCCCTTTTACGATATACGGATACGGTTTGATGCTCGCGATTGGCTTCATCGCCGGGAGCTACATCCTGTCCTCGGAATTGAAACGGAAAGGTCTTGACCCAAACCTCGGTAATACCATCACCCTCATAGCGCTCGTCGCCGGCATCATCGGCTCGAAGCTCCTCTTTCTCATTGAGGACTGGGACTACTTCCTCGCTGATCCGATCGGGATGGCATTGTCGCCGAGCGGATTGACCTTCTACGGCGGGTTACTGCTCGCAGCGGTCTCGATCTATCTCTACCTCAAAAAACGCTCCATCCGGTTCTTCACCGTGGCCGACGCCATCGCCCCGGGACTTCTGCTTGCCTACGGGATTGGACGTCTTGGCTGCCATCTCGCAGGCGACGGAGATTATGGTTACCCCACATCGTTGCCGTGGGGAACCGACTATTCCAAAGGGACCTACCCTCCATCTCTGGCCTTCAGAAACGTGCCCGAGATCGCGAAAAACTATCCCGGAGGAATCGTTCCCGACCACACTTTGTGCCATCCGACCCCGGTATATGAATTTCTCCTGTGCGCGATTCTCTTCTGGATCCTCTGGCGGGTAAGGGCGACCATGCAGCCCGAAGGCAAACTCTTCATGCTTTATCTCATGTTCGCTGGGGGCGAGCGATTTATCATCGAGTTCCTGCGTATCAACCCGCGGGTTGCGTTCGTGTTCTCCGAAGCCCAGATCATCGCCCTGGCTCTGATTTCGCTCGGACTCTATGGCTGGTACTCCCTCTCCAAAAAAGGGTGATTGCGGTACGAATTCATGACCGGATCGTGACTTTGAGACGCCCGTGGAAAACCTGATAACAGGAAGACAGCCCGTACTCGAGGCGCTGCGCTCCGATACTCCACTCGAGAAAATCTACATCCTTTTCAATACGCACGGGAGTGTTCTTCAACAAATCGAGCAGTTGGCGCGACGCCGGGGTGTGCCGGTGAAGCAACTCGATAAGCAACGCTTTCTGGAACTCTCACCCGGGGCAAATGCCCAGGGCGTCATTGCTGTAAGCGCAGGCAAACAATACGTCGAGGTCGACGATCTGCTTCGTCTCGCAGAGAAAAAGGGCGAGAAACCCTTTCTTCTGATCCTCGACGAAATCGAAGATCCTCACAACCTCGGGGCATTGATCAGAACGGCTGAGTGTGCCGGCGTGCATGGCGTTATCCTTCCCCGCCACCACTCCGCGTCCCTGAACGAAACTGTCGTCAAAGCATCTGCAGGCGCCTCACTGCACCTTCCGGCGGCGAAGGTCACCAACATTGCGAGCACGCTCGATTATTTACGCGACCGTGGCGTCTGGATCGTTGGAACGGAGACGGACGCTCCTCGCCTCTACAGCGATGTCGATTACTCCGGTGCGATGGGCATCGTTGTGGGAAATGAAGGCAAGGGAATACGACGGCTCGTGCGTGAGAAATGCGATTTCCTGGTCAGGATTCCAATCTACGGAAGGATAGGATCGCTCAACGCATCAGTCGCTGGAGGGCTTATTCTGTTCGAGGCGACAAAGCACAGACGCGGCCGGAAGGAAACGAACTCGAAAGATCCATCCTCTTCGGGCAAGCCATAGGGTGATCGGGAGCTTGCTGAAGCTAGTTTCCTTTTGATCTGGGATTACCCCGGAAATCGGTTCTCCGGGGAGGCTTGACAGGCTTGCGAACGTTTCTTTGCTGAGTCAGGTACTTCTGAATACTCTCCCTCGGTTTCACCACAAGCTTCTGCCTGTTACGAACCTGCTTCACCGGAATCTTCCTCCTTCATCAATCCATATCTCTTCATTTTGGTGTACAGGTGGCTTCGCTGAATGCCGAGCGCTTCAGCCGTCTTGGAGATGTTCCATTTATGAAGATCGAGTTGCCGGTGGACGTACGCTGCCTCCGCGCGCTCTTTGAACTCCTGAAACGTTCCGCCGAGAGCGAGGATGTCATCAAATTCTCCTCTCCCCGTCTGCGGCGCACTTTCTAGTAGTGACAGATCGATCACGGTGCCCGGCGAAAGGATGACGAGCCTCTCGACAGTGTTGCGGAGCTCCCGCACATTGCCACGCCATTCCATCGCAGCGAGCCGCCGGAGCGCTTCGTCGGAGACCGATTTCCTCGCCATCCCGTTTCTCGAACAGACGTCATCGACGAACGCCTTGACGAGGACCGGAATATCCTCACGCCTCTCCCGCAGCGCCGGTACCTGGATGGGGATGACCCTCAATCGATGATAGAGGTCGTCGCGGAAATTGCCTTTCTTGATTTCCTCTTCAAGGTTCTTGTTGGTCGCGGCGATAACCCGGACATCCACCGAAATCAGCTTGTTCCCCCCAACTCTCTCGATGGTTCCCTCCTCCAACGCGCGCAGCACTTTTGCCTGCGCCCGAAGACTCATATCGCCAATCTCATCAAGAAAGAGCGTGCCGCCATCAGCCTGCTCGAATTTTCCGATTCGCTGAGCCGTTGCACCGGTGAAAGATCCCTTTTCGTGACCAAACAGCTCCGACTCAATCAGTTCGGAAGGGATCGCAGCACAGTTGACCTCGATGAATGCCTTTGAAGCGCGTTTGCTGAATCGCTGGAGAGCTCTCGCGACAAGCTCCTTGCCCGATCCGTTTTCTCCCGTGATCAGAACACGCACATCGGTCGGCGCTACGCGTTCAACGACTGCGAGAATCTCTTTGATTTTTGGACTCTCTCCCAGGATCTGCCATTTGCCCTCGACCGATTCCCGGAGCTTGCGGAACTCTTCGGTCAATTTCGCCTGCTGAAGGGCGTTACGGACGGTCACCAGAAGCTTGTCACGGTCGAGCGGCTTGGAGAGAAAATCGAAGGCCCCAAGCTTCGTCGCTTCAACGGCAGTCTCGATGGTGCCGTGTCCGGAAATCATGATCACTGGCAACTCGCTGCTCTTTTCCCTGATGCGTTGCAGCACTTCGAGCCCATCCATCCCGGCCATCTTCACATCGAGCAGCACAAGCTCGACAGCTGCCTGATTGAGTATGCGAAGAGCTTCCTGGCCGTTTTCAGCGAAAAGCACTTCGAAGGATTCGAATTCAAGCACCATCTTGAGCGAATCGCGAACGCTCTTGTCATCGTCGACAACGAGGATCGTTTTCATTTTTCGGATCAGTCTCGATATGGGAGGTTAAAGTAATCCGACGGCAGAAGGTTTTTAATCGTCAGCAGATCGTGGCCGAATCGTTCTCCCTGACTGTTCGCCCGTCGGTCGCGATCGTCGTCAACTCCACCGACAACAAACTTCGCTTCTCCCCACTCCACTAAATCCCCGGAAGTCCGTGCGAACTCTCTTGACTCGGATGCGTAGGCAATGTACGCCGAGCCAAAAAAGTGCTGGAGCTTGTCTCTGTCTCCCTCCGGCGGGGTGTCAGCATAGATCTTCGCCGGCAGGTTGTTCATACGTGCGTTAAATGTGCTGTCCTCTTCAAAGGTAAGAGGAATACCAAGAGAGCCGATGATAGGTACCTTCAGCTCAATATCGCGGTGTTCCAGGGTCGCGACCAGGGAGAGGAAAAGCGCCCGTCCAACACTATGTTCTCCAATCTTGAGCGCTTTAAGATAGATTGCGTCGATTGCCCGCATCTCTCCACATCGCTTGAGAAGGATCCCAAATCGCTCATCCCTTACGTATGCCCGGATTCGACGCGTATCCTTGACCAGATCCGGAGTAACGACGTTGCTCAGAAAACGGAAGATAGAGGTCTTTTCCTTTTCCGCTTCGTCGTAGTCCCACGTAAGACCGTCCGGACCCGGCTTTCCATCACACTGGGCAGACGCGAGTCCCCTTACTGCCAGGAGAAGAAAACCCAGCAAGAGGAAAACTCTAACCGACCGAATTGGTTGATGGTGCACCATCCTGGAAGCCCGACACCGCTTTCAGATTTGAATGATCCCGGGATCAGAGTTGGTTATCCTGGGGCTGTGTGTCGCCATCTCTATTCCACGGGAAATCGCAGCGCGAGTTTCAACGGAATCACGTATTCCCGCTTCAGGACTTCAAATTCGTGGCTCTGAAGTCTTTGATAAGGTCTGCAGCAACATCGTACGGATTCGATTGCCGCTGGAATAGAAGGTCAAGTTTCTCGTGCAACTCGCGCGAGCGCTGATCATCCCAGAAATCAGTATGCAGTTGGTCGTCGACGATTTCGCGGATCCTTCGTTCAAGTCGGGCTCGCCTTTTCTTCGCCAGCGCACCAGTTTTCTCCAGCGACGACCTGTGACGCTGCACAATCGCAGCCACATCTTCGATCCCTTTTCCTTCGCTCGCCTGGGTCTTCACAACGTCCGCCATCCAGGACTCTGCATCAGGGGAACGAAATCCGAGGATCATCTTCAGTGACATGACGGCCTGGTCCGCTCCGGGGCGATCTGCTTTGTTCAGAACGAAGAAATCAGCGATCTCCATCAATCCCGCCTTCATCGCCTGGATACCGTCACCGGATTCAGGGACAAGAACGACGATCGTGGTATCGGCAGCGCCGGCGATGTCGAGTTCGGATTGACCGACACCAACCGTTTCCAGTATGATGATGTCATATCCGGCCGCGTCCAGGACATCAGCGGCTTCCTTTGCTTTCTTGCTCAATCCACCCAAGCTGCCCCTGGAGGCCATGCTGCGAATGAAAACTCCATCATCAAGCTCCACCTCGCTCATACGCACGCGGTCGCCGAGAAGGGCGCCCCCGGTGAAGGGACTCGTGGGATCCACAGCGATGATCCCCACCGTCAGTTTGTTTGACCGGTAATAGCGGGCGAGTTTGTTCGTCAACGTGCTCTTGCCGGCCCCAGGTGGACCGGTGACGCCAATGCGATATGCTCTGCCGGTTCTGCCATAGACACGCTTCAGAATGTCTCTCGCCTGCAGTGTATCATTCTCCACTTCGGAAATCGCGCGCGCGACGGCGCGCTTGTCTCCTCTTAACAGTTGCTCTATGCCCCCAGGTGTGCTTTGCATCGTTATTGCTTCGCGAATTGTCCCTTGAAGAACTCGGCGCTCTGATGAAGACCTTCGGACAATCCAGACTCCGGAGCCCAGCCCAATTCCTTCTTGATTTTCTGACTGCTGATCACGCTGCGGAGCTGCTCCCCCTGTTTTGCAGGACCATGGAGCTCTGGGCACGACGGGTTCAGCCACTTGCGGAGAGTCTGGAAAAGCTGATTCACGTCTGTCTCGAGACCGGTGCCGATGTTGAAGACGTTTGAGCCCTGATAATTCAGCGCGAGAAGGTTTGCCCTCACGGCATCCTTGACAAATACGTAGTCCCTCGTCTGCTTCCCGTCTCCGTTGATCGTTGGTGCCTGACCTTCAAGCATCCTCTTCGCAAAGATTGCCACAACCCCTGCTTCTCCGTGAGGATTCTGGCGCGGCCCGTAGATATTCGCGTACCGGAGAATAACATGATTGATTCCATGCACGGCTCTATAGTAGAAAAGGTATTTCTCCGTCACGAGCTTTGTGATCCCATACGGCGATAATGGCCTGAGGGGATGTTCTTCGGTCGCGGGAAATGCATCTTGTTCCCCATAGATTGCGCCTCCCGTCGAGGCGAAGATGATCTTCTTGACCCCCGTCGTCTTTGCCGCCTCGAAAACATTCAATCCGCCGAGGACATTCACGCTGGCGTCGAATTGTGGATCTTCCACAGACCGCCTGACGTCCATCTGAGCGGCGTGATGGTTCACAACATCGAATGGGGTCCGCCGGAAGATCGTCCCGAGCTCAGGCTTCCTGATATCAAGATGGATGAACTCGGCTTTCGGATTGAGGTTTTCTCTCGATCCTGTGGAAAGATCGTCCACGACAACGACCTTGTGCCCTTCGTTGATATAGGCATCAACGATGTGAGAGGCGATAAAGCCCGCTCCTCCCGTAACGAGAATATTCACAAATCACTCCTTCGTTAAGTCTTTGTCAGGTGCCGCAGCGCTTTCTGTCCGATATCGCTTCTGTAGTATGCGCCATCAAACGTGATCGTGCCGACAGCCCGGTAGGCCGCGTCGATCGTCTTCTGCAGTTCGCGGGAGTATCCGATCGCTGTCACACCCAGGACGCGTCCCCCGGAAGTGAGAATCTGCCCGCCGTCCGAGCGTGTGCCGGCATGGAACACGACAAGACCATCCTCCTGTTTGATAGTCTCCAGCCCGCAGATCACCTTCCCTGTTTGATAGTCATCCGGATATCCCCTCGACGCCATGACGACACACACGGCTGATGCCTGATGCTGGCGGACCGAGCTTGGGTCAAGCCGTCGCTCTGCTATTGACTTGAAAATCTCCGCAAGGTCTCCTTCAATGAGCGGCAGGACCACCTGAGTTTCGGGATCGCCAAGCCGGCAATTGTATTCGATAACCTTCGGGCCCTCTGCTGTGATCATGAGACCGCAATACAGGCAGCCGCGATACGGAGTGCCGCGATTGCTCATCCCCTTCAGCGTCGGAACCACGATCTCTTGCTCGACTCGCTTCAGCATCTCGCCGGTAACGACGGGCGCAGGAGCATAGGCACCCATGCCACCGGTGTTCTTTCCGCGATCGCCATCGAGGATACGCTTGTGGTCCTGGGCCGAGGCCAGAAGTGCGTAGCGTTCGCCGTCGGTCAAAGCAAAGACCGAAGCCTCTTCGCCGACAAGGCACTCTTCGATCACCACCCGTTCTCCCGCCTGCCCAAAACTCTTCGTTTGCAGCATGTCTCTGAGCGTGAGGATGGCAGAATCGTGAGAGTCGCAAATGATGACCCCTTTTCCTGCCGCAAGACCATCTGCTTTCACGACAATGGGAAGCGGTAGCTGACGCGCATACTTCTCTGCGTCTTCGAGTTCTCCGGCATCGAAACTCCGAAATCGGGCTGTGGGAATCAGGTTTGCGGCCATGAATTCTTTGGCAAATGCCTTGCTGCCTTCCAACATCGCGGCGGCCTTTGATGGACCGACGATGGCAAGCCCCGCCAGCTCGAACTCATCCACAATGCCATCGACGAGAGGTTGCTCCGGCCCGACAACCGTCAGATCGATCGAGTTCTGCTGGACAAAACGCAACAAACCGGGGATATCGGTTGGCTTCAGCGAAACCAGTTGAGCCAATTTCCCAATGCCTGCATTTCCCGGCGCACAGTACAGTGCACCCACACTGGGACTCTGTCGCAACTTCCAGACGATCGCGTGCTCCCGCGCGCCCGATCCAATGACCAGAACGTTCATTCTGCTTCTTCCTCGAGTTTCAAGAGAGCGTTTTTGTCGATATCCATCAGACTTTCGAATTGGCGGGCCAACTCGCCGGTCAGTATTTCCCTATTGTACCTGGCCGAGAAGGCCTCAGGAATCTGTGGGAGCTGGTTTCGCTCGAATCTCGCAAAAATATCGCGAAGCGCCGCCTCATGCGCCTGCAAATCCTTAAGGGGAATACAAGTACCGGCACCGCTGTCGAGAATGAGCTGCTTGATGTATCCATCCTTCACAGAACCAAGGATCGGCTTGCGGGCCCCGATGTACTCGTAGAGCTTTCCGGGCGACTGGAAATCATTGTCAAGCACGAGCCATAGTACATCTGACTGCACGAGATTGCGGGCACATTCTTGATGATCGAGATATCCATGAAATGTTACTTCATTCTGCAGGCCAAGCTTGCTTACGAGAATTCGATCCTCATCCCTCACGTTGCCGATGAGGCTCAGTTCGACCCGGCCACGCATCTGCGGATTATCCCGAAAGAGATTATGAAGCGCCTGCAACATCACCGACGGATTGCGATCGGCGTAGAACGTACCTGCATGTGTAACGCGCATCTTGCGGCGGACTGATTGCCGCGGATTCGAACCCAGTTTCAAGTCAGCCGGATCGTAGCCTTGCGGGATGATGACAACATCGTGATAGTCGAGATTGAGATAGTGTTTGAGAATGCTCTCTTTGACGCGACGGATCGTCACGATGATCTTGTCCGCGACCTTCAGCACACGTTTCTCCATCCGGTAGTGAATGTACCGATGCAGGGGGGTCGGATAGTACTTGAAGGGGTAATCCAGCCACGCATCCCGGTAGTCGAGGACGAGCGGAATTTTGAACTTCTTCTTCAGCGCTTCTCCAATCAAGAAGTCGGTCTGCGGTGGAGCCGTCGCATAAACGAGATCAAATTTCTCGCGCTGCAGGAGATCCGTTGCGAACTTGAGCGCTTTGGACTTCCAGCCGATTTTCGTGTCGGGGAAAAACACCGTGTCGCCACCGAACTGTAGGATCTTCCGCATCCGCTCGGAGGGCATTTTCACCACTCCCTGATGCTTGAAGAGCCGGTTCGGGTCTAACGAACTCGCCCGAACGATCTTTGTCCCTGCCGCTTCGACTTCGCCCAGGAGTGTTTCATCGACCGCGTAATATCCCGTCGGAGAGACCGTCAGCACGGTGGGCTTCCATCCGTACTTCGGGAGGTACTTCACGAATTTCGCGGTGCGCTGGACCCCGCTGAGTCCCATGGGAGGAAAATAGTAAGCTACAACGAGGACATTTCGGAATTCACTGATCATAGGACAATCAACTCTTTCGGTGCACGGTTCAGCACATCACAATCGTTGTCACGGATGGCAACATCGTCTTCAATTCTCACCCCTCCGAAACCCGGGATGTAAATACCTGGCTCGATCGTCACCACATTCCCGACTCTTAACGTGTCCTTGCTCGTGGCGGACAGCCGGAGTGGCTCATGAATTTCGATGCCGAGACCGTGGCCGAGTGAATGACTGAAATACCTTCCAAATCCGCTGCGCCGGATGTGACGCCGTGCGATCCTGTCGAGATCACGGTTCTTCACACCCGCATGCGCCGCCTCAATAGCAAGGCGCTGCGCTTCCAGAACAATCCGGTATATCGTCCTTGCCTTTGACCGGGGTCGACCCACGGCGACAGTGCGAGTCAGGTCGCTATGGTAGCCGTTGACGCGGCAGCCGAGGTCGATCGTCACAAGCTCCCCTCTCCGGATCTTCTTCATTGTCGGCCGGGCGTGGGGCAACGCACCACGGATCCCGCTTGCAACAATCGGCTCGAAGGCATCCGCATCCGCCCCCAGTTTTCTGTGCCAATAGCTGATTTCGGCAGCAACATCCATTTCCGTGACGCCCGGCTTCACCATTCCTGCGATGCGCTTGAAAACCTTGTCTGTGATCGCCGCCGCCCTTCGGATCGCTTCGATCTCGCCGGCATCTTTGACCGCAGCGATCCCCTCTACAACTGAACGCGTCGCGACCAAGGAGAGTTTTGGAGAGTGATGCTTGAGATCCCTGAATGATGAAACCGTAAGGTAATCAGCCTCAAATCCTACTCGCCAGGTCGCCCTTAAAAAGCCCTCCTTCTGAGCTGCCTCCAAAAGGCTTGCCCGCGCTATGCGGATCACAAACCCGGCGACTTCGTCCTTTGCCTGGTCACGATAGCGATTGTCGGTGAGAAAATACTGTGTACGACGGGAAATGATACAGAGGCCGTTCGAGCCGGTGAATCCAGTGAGATAGCGAACATGAGGAAGGTGCGAGACAACCAGAGCATTCAGTCCCGCTCTCTCGAGATGCCTTCGAACTTCTTGCAGCCGTCGTCCAGGCATTCGTGGGTTCTTACATGTGATAGTTGGGAGCTTCTTTCGTTATCCCGATGTCATGAGGGTGACTTTCCCGGAGTCCGGCATCGGTCATGCGCACAAAGCGGGATTTCGCCTTCATCTCGGCGACAGTTCTGCAACCACAATAGCCCATGGCAGCCCGCAGCCCTCCGATCATCTGGTGGACAGTCTCGCTAAGGCTCCCCTTCGATGGCACCCGTCCTTCGATTCCTTCCGGAACGAGCTTCTGGATGTCATCTTCCACATCCTGAAAGTACCGATCCCTGCTCCCCTCCTTCATCGCTTCCAGGGAACCCATCCCCCGGTACAGCTTGTAGCTTCGCCCCTCGTAGAGGACTTTTTCTCCCGGGCTCTCGTCGACGCCGGCGAACAGGCTCCCGATCATGACGGTATCGGCTCCGGCTGCGATTGCTTTGGCGATGTCGCCTGTCTGTTTGACCCCTCCGTCGGCGATCAGGGGAACACGGGAACGGGAAGCAGCTTTCGCACATTCCATGATGGCTGTGATCTGAGGAACACCGACACCTGCGACAACCCGCGTCGTACAGATGGAACCGGGACCAATGCCGACTTTGATGCCATCGGCACCGGCTTTGACGAGATCGCGCGTTGCCTCCGCCGTCGCAACATTCCCCGCGATCAACTGCACGTCGAAGCGCGATTTGATCTGCTTCACCATGGTCATGACACCCTTGGAGTGGCCGTGCGCCGTATCAACCACCAGCACATCGACACCAGCTTCCACGAGGGCCGCAACACGTTCCATCGTGTCACTCGTGACACCAACCGCCGCTCCGGTCCGCAATCGTCCAAGTTTGTCCTTGCTGGCAAACGGGTAACGCTTCTTCTTCTGGATATCCTTGAACGTGATCAATCCTTTCAACTTTCCGTTCTTGTCCACCACGGGCAGCTTTTCAATCTTGTTCTTCTGCAGGATCACTTCAGCCTCTCCGAGTGTCGTGCCGACTGGCGCTATCACGAGATTCCCCGAAGTCATTAGGCGCGAGATTTCGAGATCGATGTTCGGTTCGGATCGAAGGTCCCGGTTTGTCAGGATGCCGACGAGTTTCTCGTCGTGCACAATCGGGATGCCAGAGATACTGTACTTTTTCATCATCTCCAGCGCTTCGCGCACCGTTTGTGAGGGTCCTAGTGTAATCGGGTGAAGGATCATGCCGCTTTCCGATCGCTTCACTTTGTCGACCTCCTCTGCCTGACGCTGAATCGGCATGTTCTTGTGCAGAATCCCGATCCCTCCCTCGCGGGCCATTGCAATCGCCATGGCTGATTCTGTCACTGTGTCCATTGCCGCGCTGACAAGCGGCATGTTGAGATCGATATGTCTGGTCAACCTGGTGCGGACTTCCGTCTCGCGGGGAAGCACAGAGGATTTCGCCGGGACCAGAAGAACATCATCGTACGTGACTGCCTCACCAATAATTTTCTTGAGTGTCATACTCATTGCCCTGATTGGACTGGGATGATTTCAGGCAAACGCCGGGATACCGGTGATATCCTCACCGATGATCAGCGTGTGCATTTCGTGTGTTCCTTCATACGTCTTAACAGATTCCAGGTTCGCGGCGTGCCGCATCACCGGATACTCATTCAAGATGCCGTTCGCGCCAAGAATTTCACGCGCCGCCCTGGCTATCTCCAGAGCGTGATAAACATTGTTCCGCTTCGCCAGAGAAATCTGTGTGAACTTCGCTTTCCCTTGATCCTTCAAACGGCCGAGCTGGAGACAGAGCAGCTGGGCCTTCGTGATCTCCGTTACCATAGAGACCAGCTTCTCCTGGACCATCTGAAATGAGGCGATCGGCTTCTCAAACTGGATCCGCGTTTTCGAGTATTGAAGCGCCGTGTCATAGCACGTCATCGATGATCCGACAACACCCCAGGCAATGCCATAGCGAGCCTGGCTCAGACACATGAGGGGGCACTTCAGGCCGCCGGATTTCGGCAACAAGTTCTCCATCGGGATTGCGCAATCTTCAAACACCAGCTCGGACGTTACGGATGCTCTGAGGGAGTGTTTTCCTTTCATTTCCGGGGCCGAAAATCCCTTGGTTCCTTTCTCGACGAGAAAGCCTTTTATGTCGCCGTCCAGCTTGGCCCAGACAACCGCAACATCCGCTATGCTCCCGTTGGTAATCCACATTTTTGCGCCGTTCAGGATGTACTTTCCGCCACTCTTTTCGGCACGCGTCACCAGCCCGCCAGGATTCGAACCATAGTCCGGCTCCGTGAGCCCGAAACAGCCAATAGCCTTCCCGGCCGCCAGCCGGGGCAGCCAGTGATCCTTCTGTTCTTCATTTCCGAAGGTGAATATCGGGTACATCACGAGAGCGCTTTGAACCGAAGCAAAGCTGCGGATGCCGCTATCGCCGCGTTCGAGCTCCTGCATCGTCAAACCGTAGGCGATATTGTTCATCTCGGCACAGCCGTATTTCTCAGGGAGGGTCGGACCGAACAAACCAAGTTCGGCCATCGCGGGCACGAGTTGCAATGGAAAGGATCCGTCGGCGTAGTGATCTTCGATGATCGGAAGGACCTGGCGGTCGACGAATTCCCGGACTGTATTGCGGACCAAAACCTCGTCTTCCGACAACATCTCGTCCAAATGGTAATAGTCGACCCCTTGAAATCTTGACATGGAATGTCCCTTCGGGAGGATCGCGGGAGTGTCTATTTTTGCCGACAGCTTGGGAGAGCCCCTCTAACCGTCGAAAAAATTAGTCAATAAACGACGAAAAGTCAAGGTAACAGCAGGTCGGTAAAAAAAGAAGAGCCAGTTTCTCAGCCGTCCCACCATAGGCGACCGATAACTGGCCCATCAAGAAGGAGGTAGCTTTTTTGCTCCCTACAATATGTTGGACGGAGCGTCCACAAAAAGGTTGCGTGAGAAAGTAGAAATCTTTGTACGAAGTCTTGCCCCACTCGAAAGGACATTCACCTCAGTCGCACCTGATCGGCGAACGCTCCGGCAAGACCAGCGGCGTGGAACGGCGAATGCGCGTTCTGAATCAAAGTGCTGTCAAGAGTGACCGGGCGGGTCTAAGAAATCGGAAGGAAGGAGAGCGGTAAGTTTGGTCAGAAAAGGGAATCTAGTGTTCCGGGGCGTCATCCACCTTGATCTTGTACTTCTTGATCTTGAGATAAAGGGTTTTGGGTGTGATTCCAAGAACATGGGCAGATCTGACCCTGTTCCATTGGTTAGACTTCAGGACTTTTTCGATGTGAATTTTCTCAATTTCATCGAGTGACATATGAGAGTCAGGTGTCCCAGTGTGATTCACCTGAGCAATCGCAGGGGTGTGGCCCGCCAGCGACGGATTAATCCAGAGGTCGTTCGCCCCGATGATGTCATCCTGGCTCAGCACGGCCGCGCCCTCGATGACATGCTCCAATTCACGCACGTTCCCAGGCCAATCGTACCGCATCAGAATTGCCATCGCTTCGGCACTGACCCGTTTGGGATTTGCCTTCGATTTGTGTTTAAGAAAATAATCAATAAGGAGCGGGATATCCTCCTTCCGCTCCAAAAGCGTCGGTAATTTAATGCTAACGACGTTGAGACGATAAAGCAGATCCTCGCGAAAGTGTCCTGCCTGGACTTGCTGAACCAGGTTCTTGTTCGTGGCGGAGACGACGCGAACATCCACTTTCATCGCAGTAGTGCCTCCCACCCTCCGGAATTCTCCTGTCTCCAGGAACCTGAGCAGCTTGGCCTGAGTTGGCTGGCTGATATCCCCAACTTCATCGAGGAAGAGCGTTCCGCTATTGGCAACTTCCACCAGTCCCTGTTTTGCCGAGTAGGCGTTTGTGAACGCCCCTTTTTCGTGCCCGAAGAGCTCACTCTCCAGGAGCTGATCGGGTATCGACGCACAGTTGACTGCCACGAACGGCTGGTCGCGTCGCGGACTCTCATTGTGAAGGAGATGCGCTATCAGTTCTTTTCCTGTGCCGCTCGCACCTTGGAGCAAGACGAAGGCCTCGCTGTCGGCTATTTTGCGAGCATTTTCCACCGCTAGCCGAAAGACAGCGCTTTCCCCTACGAGGCCGCTCGGGCCGCTGATGCGATTCAGCTCGCGCTGCATGACTTCTCTGTCAATCACGAGCTGCCGCCGGTCGACTGCGCGGCGGACTGTCGCCAGCAGCTGTTGTGGATCGTACGGCTTGCTGATGAAGTCATATGCCCCGAGCTTGATCGTCTCGATCGCCGTCTTGTAGTCGATGACGTTCGTCAGCATGACGACCTGTGTTGTAGGAGAATGCTCGTTGATGAACTTGAGAACATCGATCCCGCTAACGCGCGGCATCTTGATGTCCAGGAGGGCGATGTCGTAAATCGTGGACTGAATCGAGTTGATGGCTTCCGTGCCGCTGAAGGCTACATCGACATCAAAATCGGAAAGGTCTTCGAGTTCTGTCTTGAGGAGGTACGTTATCGATTCTTCGTCATCAACAACCAAGATCCGGTACTTCTTTGCCATTGCGTCTCCTGGTTGATGGCAGCACTAGACGCCGCTCAGAACTCGCTCGACGGTAGTCAGAAGATCGACAAGATCGTACGGCTTACTGACAAAATCCTCCGCACCGAGTTTCTTGGACTCGATTGCATTCTTGAGGTCAGCAAAGCCGGTCAGCATGATGACTTTCGTGGAGGGTTGACTTTCCTTCACAAATTTCAAGACTTCAAAGCCGTCAACGTTCGGCATCTTGATATCGAGAAGGATAAGGTCGAATACTTGTGTCTTGAGTATATCGATCGCTTCAGCGCCGTCCCCCGCCGAGGAAACCCTGTATCCCTCTCCCTCCAACTCAGCGCTCAAGACCGTTCTGAGAGCGTCTTCGTCGTCGACAACCAGAATTCTGTTCTTTTCTGCCATGAGAATTCTCCCCGGGGGACCCGCTTACTGTTAATCACATAGGTGCATGAGGACACAACCAAGACGCCGCAACTTAGAGAATTTCCCACAGAAAAGCAACCAAAGCGTCGTCGGCTTCCATCCTGCCCTCGGCGTCTCAAGAAGGTACGGCCCATCAGGATGACAACCTCCCCCGGATTGCAACTCAACCAAAGTTCTGTTACATTTTCGGCGATCATGATGGCTACCATTCCGACAAAAACGCCGAAGACGATTACGGTCTTGCTGGCCGATGACGATATCGGCTTCGCGAAAATCGTTCAGGATCAACTTCAACAGTTCCAGAATCGGGAATTCAAGTTGATCTGGAAGGAGAATGTCGACGAGGCATTGCAGGAAATCCAGACCAACCCTGCGATCGATCTCCTCGTGACGGACTATGTGTTTCCTGGTACGAATGGATTGGAATTCTGTTTGCAGCTGAACCAGATGAATTCAGAAATTCCAATCGTTTTTCTCACGGCTACCCGCGATTTCAAACTCGCCATTGAAGCGATGAAACTGGGTGTGGAGGATTTCCTGATCAAGGAAGATCTCTCAGAATCGGTCCTCCCGCGCACGATCCTGAACGTCCTCGAGCGAGTACGGATGCAAAAACAGATAAGAGCCGTCGAGAAGAGGATGTTCATCGCGGAAAAACGAGCAGAGGCAATCCGTGAGCTCGTCGTGACCGTTTGCCACGAATTCAACAATCCTCTGGCAGCAATCAAAATCAGCGCCGACCTCATCCGGCGGCAATCGCTCTCGGAGGAAGACAAAAACCTCCTCAAGAGCTTCGAAGAGAACTTCGTCAAGATCGAGTCCGAGGTCAAGAGATTGCGAGACTTCAGCTTCGAACGCATTGATTTTCACTCGGGAGAACCGGCTCCCCCATCCAAGCAGCCCTCGCCTCAGGACGGACGGCCTTAAGTCATTGGCACAATTGAGACAATCGTTTTTTGACAAGCGCAGGCTCTTGCACATAAGCCAGATTTTCTCTATCATGAAGTAGTGATAGCAGTTCGATTTCAGATGGCCTTTTGCAGAGTGTGATACATTAACGATGCCGATTCGGATACGAACAACACAACTCGAATTCAAGTTTCCCAATAAAGCTGAGAAAAGTCTCTCCAGGTGTCCCGCCCAAAAAGCGGGACACTTTTTTTGTACCTGGGCGTACAGCAGATGAAACTGGCTGACATAGAACAGTTCTTCGAGGCGTGGGCCCCGCGCTGGACGGCGTGGGAGCGGGACAATGTTGGCATTCAGGTTGGCCGCCGGTCCCATCGGGTACAGCGCGTCCTCATTGCGCTCGATGTCACGCCGGAGGTCATTGCTGAGGCCGTCAAGGACAAAGCCGATACCATCATTTCCCACCATCCGCTTCTCTATCGACCGCCCTCCTCGATTTCCGACAGCGACGATGTGGGTGCGATGGCCCTTTCACTTGCCGAAAAGAAAATTGCGCTCTACTCGGCACATACGAACCTCGACGCTGCTCCTGAGGGCGTGAGCTTTGCCCTAGCCCACATTTTGGGCGTGGTTCGACCGCGATTCCTCGCACCCGCGAAAGAATCCCTCGTCAAGGTCGTGGTGTTCGTCCCTGAGGGGCATGCCGATCGAGTGGCCAATGCCATGGCCGAAGCTGGAGCGGGGGTGATCGGTGAGTACAGCTCATGCTCGTTCCGGCAGAAAGGCAAGGGTACGTTTCGAGGGTCCGCGTCATCGCGACCGTTCTCGGGCAAACCTCTCAGTTTCGAGGAAGTTGAGGAAATCCGGCTCGAGATGCTCGCGCCGCGAGCGCGTGTCAACGCCGTCGTACGGGCGATGAAGTCGGTGCATCCCTATGAGGAAGTCGCATACGATCTCTACAGACTCGAGAATGCCAATGCGAACTTCGGAATGGGGACAATCGGAGACCTGCGCAGGCCTGTAAGACTCTCAGCGTTTCTCTCGAAGGTTAAGAAAGCTCTCAAGGCGGAATCGGTACGTTACGCCGGAATCCTGGGACAGGAGATCAGTAGCGTCGCGGTCTGCGGCGGCGGCGGGTCTGAGTTGATCGAGACCGCAATTGGCGCGGGCGCCGACGTTCTGGTCACCGCCGATGTGCGCTATCATTCGTATCATGCGGCAGCGGGACGCATCGCTCTGATCGATGCAGGCCACTGGGAAACAGAGCAGGTTATCCTGCCGGTCGTGGCAGCCCGGCTCAAAGCGTGGTCAGAATCTCACAACGATCGCATTGACATCGTATTGACTAAGCATATGACAAACCCCATCCATTCTATCTAGAATATAAAAGGAGTATCATTTGGAAAACCGATTACGCTTGTTGTACGGTCTTCAGCGAGTCGATTCGAGTCTCGATGAGCTCCACGAACTCAAAGGGGACCTCCCTCACCTCGTGGAGGTCCTGGAGAAGAAGCTGCGGGACCGGGAGAGCCAACTGAGTAACCTTGAGGGGACGGTCAAGAGCTCCATCATCCGCCGTGATCAGATTGACCTCGAAATCGTTACAACAAAAGAGAAAATCGAGAAATACAAGGAACAACAATTCCAGATCAAGACGAACAAGCAGTACGACGCGTTGACCCGGGAAATCGACCTCGCCCAGGAACGCATCAATGCTCTCGAAAAAGAGATGGAATCGATCGAAGGGAAAACGTCGATCGCGAAATCGGATCTCGAGGCCCTGGCGCCCGATCTGGAGGAACTGAAAAAAGAGCTGAAGGAACGTCAGGCTGAGCTGGACCGCGTGAACAAAGAGCACGAAGATGAGGAGCTTAAATTGAAGCACGAGCGCGAAAAGCTCACGGTCCGCATCGAGAAGAACGACCTGAAGCTGTATGAACGAATCCGGAAAGCGCTTGGTGGAAAAGCCGTGGTACCTGTTCGGCGCAAGGCCTGCGGCGGATGTTTCAAGCGAGTCCCCCCGCAAGTTTCAGTGGAATTGCGAAAGAATGCCAAGCTTATGACATGCGAGCACTGCGGGCGGCTGCTGGTTTCAGACGAAATTGTTGAGCTCGCCTCGAGCGCTCAATGATTGTCAATGCGTTTACAGACGGCGCGGCGCGCGGGAATCCCGGCGAGAGCGGCATCGGCGTGGTTTTCAGGGACGAACACGGCGCGACGCTAATGGAGCTGAGCGGCTATATCGGTGAGGCGACCAACAATGTTGCCGAGTATCAGGCGCTTCTTGCTTGCCTCAAGGGAGCTTTGAAGCTCAAGTGTGCCAGACTCATCGTTCACTCTGACAGTGAGCTGATGGTCCGCCAACTCCAGGGAAAGTACAAAGTGAAAGACCCGGGCCTCAAGGCGCTCTTTGTCAAGGCCCAGCGTCTGATACGGGAAGCGGCCTTTGAATTCGAGATAAGGCATGTAACGAGGGACCTGAACAAAGAAGCAGACGGCCTCGCGAACCTTGGTATCGATTCCCGCAAGCGGCTTCGGATCTAAGGACCAGAAAACCAGCAAATGCAACAGCGCAGGTGTGGCCGGCCAGGCAGTCGCTCCGTCCGCTCGTTGGGGACCGGGGAGGAAAGTCCGAACACTCCAGGGCAAGGCGCCTCAGGTCAACTGAGGGTCCTGCAGGCGATATCCTGCAGGAACGGATAGTATCACAGAAAACACACATCCCTTCGTTCCGGCCATGCCGTAGCGGAGAGAGAAAGGTGAAAAGGTGGTGTAAGAGACCACCGCTCAGGCAGTGATGCCGGAGGCACGAGAAACCCCGCCTGGTGCAAGACCAAGCAAATCCCGCTCCCACACACGTGGGGAAGAGCTGCCCGTTCAACCCTCTTTACGAGGAACGGGATGGGTAGGTCGCTCAGAGAAATGACTGCCTCGTTCTGTTCCGGCTTCTCGGTACGGAACCAGACAGAATTCGGCTTATCGGCCGGTCACTCCCTGCTCTATGATGGAACGTTGAACTCATGACACCAGCTCGTGAATATCGTTGGACATTCCCCAGTACGGAAACTTCCGCGGAGAATCTTGAGAAGGCGAAGAAGCTCGGCGATGAACTCGGCGTTTCTCCTATCCTGACGGAGATCCTCGTAAAACGAGGCATTGATACATTTGACCGAGCGCGATCGTTCTTTCGGCCGTCGCTTGACGATCTCCTCGATCCATTTTTGATGGACGGCATGCAGCTGGCGGTCGATCGCATCGTGAGAGCCGTTGCCAACAAAGAGAAACTCCTCGTCTACGGCGACTACGATGTTGACGGCACAAACGGTGTGGCCTTGATTTGGACTTTTCTGAACGGTATCCACGCCGACATCGAATACTTCATACCTGATCGGATCAAAGACGGCTACGGTTTGACGATCGCCGGCGTCGAACGGGCGAAGGAGCGCGGCATCCAGTTGCTCATCTCCGTGGATTGCGGCATTACCGCAGTCAAGCCGGTCGAGCGCGCCATCGAGCTTGGACTTGATGTCATCGTCTGCGATCACCATGAACCAGGCGACGTGATTCCAGCCGCTCACGCCGTTCTCGATCCGCTTAAACCGGGCTGCTCGTACCCTTACAAGACCCTCTGCGGCTGCAGTGTGGCATTCAAGCTTGTTCAGGCCCTGTCGATGCATCCCTCCATCCAGCCGATGCTCAAGGGAGGCAACCAGTCGCTTACGCAGTACCTCGACTTCGTGACGTTGGCAACGACCGCTGATATTGTGAACCTCACCGGCGAGAACCGTGTGCTCGTGAAACTCGGGCTGGAGGTCCTAAACTCCCGTCCTCGTCCAGGCGTTCACGCACTCATTGAGACCTCGGGGCTGAAGCTCGGCGGCATCACCGCCGGTCAGATTGTTTTCGTGCTCGCACCAAGGATCAACGCCGTCGGACGGCTGGGCGACGCAACGAGGGCGGTGGAATTGCTGACATCGGAATCATTCACCACCGCACTCGAACGGGCCAAAGTGTTTGAAGAGGAAAACCGCAACCGCCGCAAGATCGATGAAGACACCTTCCTGGAAGCGCAGGAGCTCGTGGAGAACTACCTCGATATCGATAACGAGAGCGCGATTATTCTTCATCAAGAGACGTGGCACCCCGGCGTGATCGGAATTGTCGCTTCGAGGCTGGTCGAGCGGTACTACCGGCCGACGATCATGATGACGACCGTTGATGGCGTGGCCAAGGGCTCGGCGCGCAGTGTAGCCGGTTTCGACATCTACCAGGCTCTGAAACGATGCGAGGACAAACTCGTGCAGTTCGGCGGTCACAAGTATGCCGCCGGCTTGTCGGTTGAGTTGGAGCGATTGGACGAATTCAAGGATGCTTTCAACGAGATCGCCAAAGAATTGCTGACAGGCGACCTGCTCACCCCGGAAATCCGGGTTGACGCCGAGATCCGGCTAGGCGAAGTGACGCCAAAATTCGTGCGCGTCCTCAATCAATTTGCTCCGTTTGGGCCCGGGAATATGCGCCCGGTGTTCGTCGCACGAAATGTGGAAATCTATGGCACTCCGCGAATCGTCGGCAAGAACCACCTGAAGTTCAAGGTTCGATCAAACGGACAGATCTTCGACGCGATCGGTTTCAATCTGGGTGGATTCATCGACAAACTGTTGCATGGCCGGCGGACCGCTGACCTGGCCTTCTCTCTCGATGAAAGCGACTTCGCCGGCGAAGCCGTCCCGCAGTTGAAGATCCGGGATATCAAGTAAGAATCAGAGAGCAGTCGGACGTTTCACTCTTCACTTCTTACTGTTCACTGTTGCACCCTTCTCAAGAGGCACAGTCTATGTCAGGACACTCGAAGTGGGCTACGATCCGGCGCAAAAAAGCGGTAACGGACGCGAAACGCGGCAATATGTTCACACAGATCATCAAGGAGATCACGATCGCCTCACGGCTTGGAGGAGGAGATCCCGCCGGTAATCCAAGACTCCGATTTGCGATCGATAAGGCAAAAGGTGGCAACATGCCCGCGGATAACATCAAACGGGCCATTATGAAAGGAACGGGTGAGCTCCCCGGCCAGGCCTACGAGGATGCCGTCTATGAAGCATACGGACCGGCGGGCGTAGCTCTCCTCATTGAGGCCGTCACGGACAACAAGACACGAACTGTCAACGAAATCCGTCACGTTCTCGACCGCAATCACGGGAAGCTTGCAGCCAGCGGAGCTGTGGCGTATCAGTTCCATCGCAAAGGACTGATTACGATCCAGAAGAACAAGATCGGCGAAGATGATTTAATGGGAATAATCCTTGATGCCGGAGCGGACGACATGGTCACGGACGAGGAACACTATTCGATCACCACTCCTCCCGGCGCTTTCGAAAAAGTGAAGAAAGCTGTTGAGGACAAGCATGTGCCAATCGAGCATGCCGAATTGCACATGATCCCTGAGAATACAGTCAGAGTCGAAGGAAAGGATGCCGAGACGCTTCTAAAGCTCATTGAGGGCCTGGAAGACCACGACGACATCCAGCATGTCTACGGCAACTTCGACATTGATGAGAGCGTATTGGCCAACTTCAACGCCGGATGACCAAGAACTCATCGACCATCATCCTGGGAGTCGATCCCGGCACTCTCATCACCGGGTACGGGGTCATCGAAGTGCGACAGGGAACAATCAGGGTCCTCGAGTACGACGTCGTCCGTAATCAGAGTGATCGCAGCATGCCGGTACGGCTCAAAGTTATCTATTCGGCCCTTTGCAAGGTCATCGATCGGCACCACCCCGACGAATTCGCCATCGAGACTGCGTTCTACGGCAAGAACGCCCAATCGGCGATGAAACTCGGCCACGCCCGCGGCGTCTCCATCCTGGCGGCTGTTAATTACGAGATACCAACGGCCGAATATTCTCCACGCGAGGTGAAACGAGCCGTCGCCGGAACGGGAGCAGCCTCGAAAGATCAGGTCAGTTACATGGTCCAGTCGATCCTCAAACTCAAGTCGCCACCAAAGTTCTACGATGCGACGGATGCCCTCGCTGTCGCCCTCTGCCACTGCTTCCGGTCAGGGGAGGCGCTTTCCCAAAGCACTACAACGAAGAAGACCAAGAGCTCCCGACTTGCCTGGAGCGCCTATGTCCAGGCACACCCTGAAAAACTCGCGAGGCCCCGATGATCGGTTCGCTCACGGGAATACTCAAGCACAAGTCCCCAACAGAAGTCATGCTGGACGTCAACGGCGTTGGATTCGCCGTCATCATACCGCTCTCAACGTTTGAGAAGCTCGGCGACACCGGCACACGCGTCACGCTTCTTACACACATGCACGTGCGGGAGGATGCACTCCAATTGTTTGGTTTCTCCTCGGAGGAAGAACGATTCCTCTTCAAATTGCTGATCTCCGTCAACGGCATCGGGCCGAAAATCGCGCAAGGTATCCTCTCCGGCATCCCGGTTGCCGATCTCCGTCTCCACATCGCTAAGGGGAATCTCTCTGCTCTCACGGCAATTCCCGGAGTCGGTAAGAAGACAGCCGAGCGCCTCGTGGTTGAACTACGGGACAAGATGGGAAAGCTTGAGACCACAATGCCGGGCCAGGTGACTGACCAGGAAGGAACAGAACTTAGGCAAGAGGCTCTGCTTGCGCTCACTTCTCTTGGGTACAACCGCCCCCTCGCCGAAAAGGCGATACGCCAAGTGTTGCATGATTCCGCTGGCGAGAGGCTCTCTCTCCAGGACTTGATTAAGAAAGCCCTTCGCCAGACAACAGCCGGCTAGAACGACATCAGGCGGAAGGGAAATTTCAGGATCACCAGCAGCGCCATGAGAAAATCAGACCACACATCACCCGAACGACTCGAGAACGAGCTCGAGCTCGACCAGACCCTCCGACCGGCGCATTTGGCGGAGTTTACTGGTCAACGGAAGCTGGTCGACAATCTCAAGATCTTCATTTCCGCAGCCAAACAACGCAGGGAGCCGTTGGACCACGTTCTCCTCACCGGCCCCCCCGGGCTCGGGAAGACTACTCTGGCCTTCATCGTCGCGAATGAGATGGGAGTCGGCATTAAAGTCACATCCGGCCCCACACTGGAAAAACCTGGAGATCTGGCGGGGATCCTCACCTCTCTGCAAACCGGAGAAGTACTATTCATTGACGAGATCCACAGGCTGCCCCCCAAAATCGAGGAGTATCTCTACTCAGCAATGGAAGAATACCGGGTGGACATCATCATCGACAGCGGACCCGGCGCAAAGACGATTTCCCTGAATCTTGAGCCGTTCACGCTCGTCGGCGCAACAACACGTGCCGGTCTGTTGAGCTCTCCGCTCCGTTCACGATTCGGTATTGCCAACAGGCTGGACTATTACAATGTGGAACAACTCAAGTCCATTGTCACTCGATCAGCGACAATCCTCAACATTCCCGTCGATGAAGATGCCAGCCTCGTGATCGCTCAACGCTCGCGAGGCACTCCACGGATTGTAAACCGTCTTCTCAAGCGATGCAGAGACTTCGCACAAGCCGATCGGAAGCTGTCTCAGCACGGAGGTGTCGTGACGCGCGAAGTTGCGCAGTATTCACTTCAGGCCCTCGAAGTCGACGACCATGGACTCGACGAAATGGACAAGCGGATCCTACAGGCGATTATCGAGAAATATGGTGGGGGTCCGGTAGGATTAAATACACTGGCGGTGGCCGTCGGCGAAGAGCCGGGCACGATCGAGGAAGTCTACGAGCCCTACCTCATCCAGGAAGGATTCCTGAAACGGACTCCGAGAGGTCGCGAGGCAACACCATTGGCGTATAAGCATTTTGGAGCCGTGAAGAAAACTCCAGGCCAGGAAAAGCTCTTTTAGATGGAACCTCGGAATTCCCTGCTTCAAATCTCAAATCCCTGCCTGACCGGCAGGCCCCGACAAAGTCGGGACAGGCAGGCGAATAACGAAATCCGAAGGAAATGCGAGAACCGAAAATCTAAACGCCAAGCACCTTCTGGTGACGAGTTTTTGGATTTGTACTTTCGATTTTCACATTTCAGTCCCTACCCTCTGAACTTCCTCAGGTAATTCAGAACAGACCTCATGTCCTTCGGCAAGCCCGCCGAATGGTTGGAGCGCACACCTGTATGAGGATGATCGAAAGAGAGGGCAAATGCGTGGAGGGCCGTCCGGTCAAGGAGCGGTTTTTCCTCACCGGTCGAACGATAGGAAGCCTTGACACTTGAGAGGTAGAACGGCTTGCCATCTCCGTAGATCCTGTCGCCCAGCAGTGGAGCACCCAGGGCCTTCAGATGTACACGAATCTGGTGCATTCTCCCTGTCCTCGGTCTCATCTCCAGAAAAGAGTACCCCTGGAAACGCTCCAGAACCCGATACTCTGTAACAGACTCCTTCCCTGACTTCTGATCCACGCGCATGACTCCGGGTGTATTGCTTTCCGAAAGGGGTTTGTCTATTCTTCCCTCGTCTTCGACGGGCTGACCGACCACGATGCCAAGGTACATTTTTTCTACAAGCCTTCCCTCGAATCGCTCGTTCAGTGCCGCATGAGCTGCAGCTGTCTTCGCGAACAAGACCACGCCGCTTGTTTCCTTGTCGATTCTGTGGATCACGAAGATCTCCCCCAGTTCCTCCAGCAGAATCGATTGAAGGTTTGGGAGGTGATGTCTGTATAGATCAGGTATGACGAGAAGATTGGCTGGCTTGTCGAGGACGATGAGATCATCATCATCATGAATGATCTCTGTCCCAGTTGATTCGAGGCGCCATTTCAACTTGCGGTTCATAGCTAAGAACAAACTTAGAGCATCGACAAGAAAGATACAAGTCCGTCTCCTGAATCCTGCATGGCACTGGAAATTGCGGGTGTTCTTAATTAGCCCTACCTTCTCAAGACAGATGTCGATCTCGACACTCACACTGCAGAATCCATGAATCTCACTTCATCGCTCCTCATCCCAGTCACCCTGGCAAGCGTTCTTTGTTCGGCAAACGCACGACAAGAAGACAGTACGAAAGTTGCCTCCCAGAATCCGTCCCCGATGGTGGACTACACACGCAGCCACGAACGGATCGAACAAAAAGAGTATCCTGGCGTGGCATTCGAACTCCAAGGGATGTTCTCCAAGCCGGTCCAGGTATTCATACCGAAGAAGAGCCTCAAGAGCAAAAACCTAAGCCTACTGATCCACTTCCACGGGGCTTCGTACGTGACTCAATTTGCAGCGACGAACTATCGTCGTGACATTGTGGCCGCAACGCTCAATGTGGGCTCTGGCTCGAAGGTCTACAATGACGCGTTCGCCGACACGGCGAGCTTCCCTTCCCTTATCGATTCCATTGCCGCGGAGACCAACGCCCGCCTCGGCCACACTGTCAAAATCGGACAAGTCATCCTGAGCGGATTCAGCGCTGGATATGGCGCCATCCGGCGGATCATCTCGACCCCTGCGAACTATGACAGGGTCGACGCAGTGCTGCTTCTCGATGGCTTCCACACGAGCTACATCCCTGAACGAAGAGTACTCGCGCTGGGGGGACGCGTCGATTCAACAGGGCTCAGTGCATTCATGGAATTGGCCCGTGATGCCGCATCGAAAGGCTCACGAAAACGCTTCTTGATCACTCATTCAGAGATCTTCCCCGGCACTTTCGTGAGTACAACCGAAGCAACAGACTATGTGCTTCGATCGATGGGCCTCAAGCGAACGCCCGTGCTGAAAAAAGGTCCCCTTGGAATGCAACAGATCAGTTCCACAGTAAAGGGACGATTTGCCGTGTGGGGATTTGCCGGAAACACAGCCCCCAATCACATCGACCACGTTCAGGCACTCTATTGGTTTCTCAACGCCTTGATAAAACCATAGGACTGGCTTGCGGGTCCTGAATAGTCGGCAATCAATAGATCAGCGAACCAGGACGGAATAGGTTTTCCAATCGACAATCGAAAATCGTCAATCGACCCCGCCCAACGACGACGGGGTGCAGAAAACGCACAATTGAAGAAGCTCCCCCGTTCATTCTATCTGCGCCCGACCCTCCAGGTCGCCAGGGATTTGCTCGGCAAGCATCTTGTCCGAGTTTACAAAGGGAAGAAACTGATTGGACGGATTGTGGAGACCGAGGCCTACTGTGAGAATGACGCAGCCTCCCACGCCTTCCGGGGAAGAACAAACCGAAACGACGTGATGTTTTCGAAAGGTGGCCACCTGTACGTATACTTTACTTACGGGATGCATTTCTGCGCAAACGTCGTCACGCGGGAGGAAGGGACAGGAGAGGCAGTGCTCATCAGAGCAATCGAACCGCTGGAGGGGATTGGCCTGATGATGCGGAATAGGTTTCAGTCTCAGGCGAGACCAACCGCTACCTCGCTGGCCGCTCTCCATCCTCCCACCAATCTGACAAACGGTCCTGCGAAACTCTGCCAGGCATTGCGCCTCCACAGGGAGCAGAATGGCACCGATCTGCTCGATGGTGAAATCTATATCCTCGACGCTCCGTACTTCCCCACAGCGGGCGTGGGAACGTCAAGGAGAACAGGAATTGTGAAAGCGAAAGAGAAGAAGTGGCGATTCTTCGTGAAGGGGAACCGCTGGGTTTCGAGGTGAAAAACTATCTTAGCCTTCTACTTGAGCTCCCGATGCAGGAATGCACCAGTGTGTGATATCTTGATCTTGGCGACCGTTTCCGGCGTACCTTCAGCAACGATCTCACCACCCTGATCTCCTCCCTCCGGTCCGAGGTCGATAATCCAATCGGCGGTCTTGATGACATCGAGATTATGCTCGATGACGATCACGGTGTTTCCCTTGTCGACCAGTTTCTTCAGCACCGAGAGAAGCATCCTGATGTCCTCAAAATGGAGACCGGTTGTCGGCTCGTCAAGAATGTACAACGTCTTGCCAGTGCCGACCTTTGAAAGTTCTGTGGAGAGCTTCACTCGCTGTGCTTCTCCCCCTGAAAGAGTCGTCGCTTGCTGACCAAGGCGGATGTACCCGAGCCCCACGTCATGGAGTGTCTCGAGATGCCTGAGAATTCTGGGGAATTCGCTGAAGAGTTCCATAGCATCCTCGACGGTCATGTCAAGGACATCGGAGATGGACTTCCCCTTGTAATGAACCTCCAGCGTTTCCCTGTTGTATCGCTTCCCCTTGCAGACGTCGCAAAGGACGTAGACATCAGGCAAGAAGTTCATTTCGATTTTCCGGACACCGTCCCCTTCACACTCCTCGCACCTTCCACCTTTTACGTTGAAGCTGAAGCGTCCCGCCCTGTAGCCACGGATCCTGGCCTCGGGCAGCTGCGTGAACAAGTCTCTGATGAGCGTGAAGACGCCGGTGTACGTGGAGGGATTGGAGCGCGGTGTTCGGCCAATCGGCGACTGATCGATGTCGATCACTTTGTCGATATTCTCCAGTCCCTTGATCGACTTGAAGGGAAGCGGGACTACGCGGGTCCTGAAGAACTTGTTCGACAGGATCGGGTAGAGTGTCTCATTGATCAATGTCGATTTCCCTGAGCCGCTCACTCCTGTGACACAGACGAGCCTGCCCAGCGGCACTTTCACGGTCAAAGTCTTCAGGTTATTCCCCGCCGCGCCAGAGAGGGTCAGCCACTTCCCATTCCCCTGCCGCCTGGCTGCGGGAATATCAATCGATCGTTTCCCTTGCAGATAAAGGGCTGTCAGGGATTGGCCGTCGTACCCGTTGCCGGACGATTTCAGACGCTCGTTTCGCAACTTGAGTTTCGCGGGAGGTCCGCTGGTCACAACGTGCCCGCCGTGTTCACCGGCGCCGGGCCCGAGATCGACGACATAGTCCGCGCTCCGTATTGTCTCTTTGTCGTGCTCGACCACAATCACAGTGTTGCCTAGATCCCGGAGGGATTTCAACGAATTGATCAGCTTGATATTGTCGCGCTGATGAAGGCCGATGCTCGGCTCATCGAGTATGTAGAGGACGCCCACGAGTTGAGTGCCTATCTGCGTCGCCAGCCGGATTCGCTGACCCTCTCCCCCCGACAACGAGCGTGCAGAGCGGTCAAGCGTGAGATAGTCGAGGCCGACGTTGAGCATAAAGTCGAGGCGTTGCATTATCTCTTTCATGATAGGGCGCGCAATCTCGGTCTGCCGGGGGGACATGGCAATGGCGGCAAAGAAATCCCTGGCCGATCGGATCGACAGCGACACGGCATCTTGAATCGTAAACGACCTGCCGGACTTCAAGTCTTCAAGGCGAATGGCCAGACTCTCCTTCCGGAGCCTTCCCCCACCGCACGACGTGCATCGCGTCGTGGTCATGAACGATTCGACCCATTCACGGATGTTGCTCGAGTTTGATTCATCATAGAACCGCTTGAGCATGTCCATGACCCCGGAGAACCGGTGCCGGTAGGTCACCGACCTTCCGCCAGGCTTCGAGTACTCAATCTCGAACTTCTCGTCGCCGGCTCCATAGAGAAGGACTTGCCTCGCTTTGGGGGAGAGCTTTCCGAGCGGTGTGTCGAAATCGAACCCGTACTGCTTGGCGACCGCGCGGATCTGGCTGAACATCCACGTGGGGCGTGGTTTCCCGAGAGCTGCAATTCCCTCTTCGTTAATGCTGCGCGTCTCATCCGGGAAGATGAGCTGCAGGTTGAATGCTTTCTTTTCACCGAGTCCTTCGCACTCGGGGCACGAACCTGCCGGTGAGTTGAACGAAAATGAATTAGGAGCCGGCTCCTCGTAACTGATGCCGCACATATGGCAGGCGTAGTGGCTGCTGTAGAGTTGATCCTTCTCGCCATCGAACGCCGTCAGCACACCGTTCCCGTACCTCAGCGCCACCTCGACGGATTCAGCGATTCGTGATCGCGCCTCTTTCTTTACGGCCACGCGGTCAACCACAATCTCGATGGTGTGGATCTTGTACCGATCGACCTTCATGCCGTCAGTAATTTCCCGGATCTCCCCATCGACACGCACCCTGACAAATCCGTCTTTGAGGATCTGCTCAAAAAGCTCGCGGTAATGGCCTTTGCGCCCCTTCACGACCGGAGCCAGGATCTGAATCTTCGAGCCGGATGGAAACTGCAGGAGCGAATCGATGATCTGGTCGACCGTCTGGCGCTGAACCTTCTGTCCGCAGTTGTAGCAGAACTGAGTTCCCACTCGTGCGAAAAGCAGGCGGAGAAAATCATAGATTTCTGTGACCGTGCCGACCGTGGAGCGCGGATTGGTGCCAACGGTTTTTTGTTCTATCGAGATCGAAGGGCTCAGGCCTTCGATGTAGTCCACATCCGGCCGCTCCATCAGGCCAAGAAATTGTCGCGCGTAAGCCGACAAGCTCTCGACATAGCGCCTCTGTCCTTCGGCGTAAATCGTATCAAATGCCAGGCTGGACTTCCCCGAGCCGGACAGCCCGGTGATCACGACAAGCCGGTCCCGCGGCATCTCGACATCGATGTTTTTCAGATTGTGGACGCGAGCGCCCTTGACGATCAGTTTTTCTTCGTTCATAGAGGAAGCTAATAATCTGGCAATTTCGCCATCTGGCCATCGGGAGATTGATACACTTTGTCATTGTTTCATTGATTCATCGCACTACTGTCCGGTTAACGATCTGCAGTAGTGTTGTAAGTTCTTTGACAAGTTTGGGTTAGACTGTTTTTTGGTTGTGATCGATTTCAACTCCATTGTACATTCGGAGGTGATTT